>Ga0136611_10002889_pt1 | contig 12019 bp, 11 predicted proteins | sample AntDrymUQ2232306_2_FD_106645 | JGI IMG/M metagenome (GOLD analysis project Ga0136611, IMG submission 106645) | Polar desert sand microbial communities from Dry Valleys, Antarctica - metaG UQ223 (23.06) | ecosystem: Environmental > Terrestrial > Soil > Desert | place: Antarctica: Dry Valley... | reverse complement strand
TTCCTTCTCAAGTTCCTGCAACAACTCCTTAGCTTCAGTAGTTAAATTCGATGTTATTGGAGTCATACTTTATTTATTCCTCTGTCAAATGCTAGGCTCGGAGCTGAAAAGAAGCAATCTAACTACTAATTAGATTACAAATAAGGCGAATAATACATCAGATTTGTAATCCGTGTCAAAAAAAATTCATATTCCGCGCTTGACGGATTATTCGCACTTAATATACAAATAATCCACACTTTTTGCATTATTCGGAAAATTGTTGTGGAGGAATTATGCCCAACTACTCGAAATCTCCGTTTCTTAAATCCGTCTGCGATTTGATTCGCGTCAAACATTTAAGTTTGCGAACCGAAGAAGCCTATCTCGGTTGGATTCGCCGTTTTATTTTGTTTCACGACAAACGCCATCCGAAAGAGATGGGCGCAGACGAGGTGCAAGCCTTTTTGACGCATCTGGCGGTCGAAGGAAACGTCGCCGCGGCGACGCAAAATCAAGCCTTTGCCGCGTTGCTTTTTCTTTATCGGGAAGTTTTGCAAAAATCGCTCGGCACTATCGAAAATGTCGTTCGCGCTAAATTGCCGAAGCGTCTGCCCAATGTTTTGACCAAAGATGAGGTTATTCGGCTTCTGGCTTTTCTGCGCGGCGAAGAATGGCTTGTCGCCAATTTGCTTTACGGTGCGGGATTGCGCCTGACCGAAGCCTTGCGCCTACGCGTTAAGGATTTGGATTTCGGTTATAAACAAATTGTCGTCCGCGACGGCAAAGGCGCGAAAGATCGCGTCAGTATTTTGCCGGAAAAACTCGTCGCTCCGCTTCAGGAACATCTCGTTCGCGTCCGTCTGCTCCACGCAGAAGATTTGCGGCTTGGCTTCGGCGAGGTTTATCTGCCGTTCGCGCTCGAACGCAAATATCCGAATGCCAACCGCGAATGGATTTGGCAATATATTTTTCCCGCCGCCAGGCGTTCGATTGACCCGCGCTCCGGCAAAGAGCGTCGGCATCATCTGTCGGAAAGCGTTATTCAACGCGCCGTCAAAATTGCCGTCAGTCAAACCAATGTCGCCAAAAAAGCCAGCCCGCACAGTTTGCGCCATAGTTTTGCCACGCATCTTTTAGAAAACGGCTACGACATTCGCACACTCCAGGAACTGCTCGGACACAAAGACGTGCGGACGACGCAAATTTACACTCACGTCATCAATCGCGGCGGTCTCGGCGTGCGAAGCCCGCTTGACTTGTAGAAAAGCGCAAACCTCAACTATGCTTTAATTAATGAATCTACCTTCAGTCGTTATCATCGGTCGTCCGAACGTCGGAAAATCAACGCTTTTTAATCGTTTGACGGGAAGCCGCAAATCTATCGTCGGCGACGAACCGGGAATTACGCGCGATAGAATTTACGGCGAAGTCGAATGGAAAGCGCGCAAATTTGAACTCGTTGACACGGGCGGAATCGTGCCGGACGACGAAGCGATTATTCCTGCCAATATCTTTAAACAAGCCGGTTTTGCCATCGAAAAAGCGCAGGCGATAATCTGGGTCGTTGACGCGCGCGCCGGAATTACGCCGCTCGACGAAGAGATTTCCGTCTATTTGCGAAATATCGGCAAGCCGGTTTTTATCGCCGCCAATAAAGCCGAAACGCGCAAAGTCGAAGAGGAAGCCGCCGAGTTTTACCAATTCGGCTTTGAACTCGCGCCGGTTTCCGCCGAACACGGCACGTCAATCGGCGATTTGCTCGATCAGGTTTTTGCCGTTCTCGAATTTGAAGATGAAACGGAAGAAGAACAATCCGACGAAATAAAACTGGCGATAATCGGTCGTCCGAACGTCGGAAAATCTTCGCTTTTGAATAAAATTCTCGGCGAAGAAAGAGTCATCGTTTCGCCGATTGCCGGAACGACGCGCGATGCGATTGACACGCATCTGGAAGTTGACGGGCAGAAATTTACGCTGATCGATACAGCCGGAATTCGCCGAAAAGGAAAAACGACCGAAATGGCGGAAAAAATGTCGGTCATTATGGCGAAAAAAGCGCTCGAACGTGCCGATGTCGTGATAATGATAATTGACGCGATAGAAGGCGTGACGCATCTGGACGCGAACATTGCCGGTTACGCGGTTGATTCGGGCTGTTCGGTGATTTTAGTCGTCAATAAGTGGGACGCGCTCGAAGAGAAAGCAACCAACACGATTTACGAATTCGAGCGTGAATTGCGCCGCCATATGAAGTTTCTCGATTGGGCGCCGATGGTCACGATTTCGGCTTTGACCGGACAGCGCGTAACGAATATTCTGCCGCTCGTCGTCAAAGCGAACGCGGCGCGAAACTTGCGCGTGCCGACGGCGAAGCTCAATAAATTCTTTGAGGAGAACATTTCGCAGCCGAAAGGCGGAAGCGCACCCGCGCCGGTCAAAGGCGGATTTTCACGTTTGAAAGTGCAGTATATTACGCAAGGCGGTTTGCGTCCGCCGCTTTTTGTTCTTTTCACGTCGGGCGGAAGTAAAGCCGGACTGCATTTTTCGTATCAAAGATATATTGAAAATCGTCTGCGCGAAGAATTCGAGTTTTTTGCAACGCCGCTTCGCTTGAAGGAAAAACACAAGACAAGATAGTGGTAAGTGGTAAGTGGTAAGTGGTAAGTTTTTATGAAAGAGAGTGTGCTTCGGGACAAATCATATCAATTTGCTTTGCGGGTGATTAAACTTTACAAGTATATTGCTGCCGAAAAGAAAGAATATGTTTTGTCGAAGCAGATTTTGCGGTCGGGAACTTCAATTGGCGCGAATATAGAGGAAGCAAATCAGGCGCAATCGAAAGTGGATTTTATTCATAAACTCTCAATCGCTCAAAAAGAAGCATTTGAAACCGATTACTGGTTAAGACTTTTGCGCGACAGCGAGTATTTAACGGAGGTGCAAGCCGACTCATTACTAAACGATTGTCGAGAGGTGCAAAAATTATTAACGACTTCAATTAAAACAGCTAAAGAAAGTCTAAAGTGATCAAGTTTTGCAAACTTACCACTTACCATTTACCACTTACCACTTTAATTAGCACTTACCACTCAGAAAGAATTTATGGAAATAATTTTACTTTTTATCAGAATATTTCTTTTCGTGGTTTTCGCCGTCGCCGGAATCGGGAAACTGCTCGACCTCGAAGGCTCGGAAAAAGCCGTCAAAGCCTTTGGCGCGCCCGAAGAATTGGCGAAAACATTGGCGATTGGTTTGCCGGTGGCGGAAATCATTTTCGCGGTTTGTCTTTTATTCGTTTCGACTTCGTGGCTCGGCGCAATCGGCGCGCTTTTGCTGCTCGTGTCGTTTATCGGCGGAATGATTTGGCAGTTGGCGCAGGGCAACGCGCCCGATTGTCATTGCTTCGGCGCGATTCACAGCGAACCCGTTTCAAAGAAGAGTTTGATTCGCAACGGCGTTTTTGCGATACTTGCGCTTTTCCTCGTTGCTCAGGGACGGGAAAATCAAGGGTTAGGATTGACGGATTTGACGAACGAAATGGCGATTCAATTAATTATCGGTTTGGCGACTATCGGGCTGCTCGGCACGGTCGTATTTTTTCTAAAAAGGATTTCCGAACAGCAGACGCAGATTATGCGGCGCATCGAAGTTCTCGAACTGATCTCGCACGACGGCGGCGCGGAAGTCGAGCGCGAAGAAGTCGGAAATCTGCACGAAGGTTTGCCGCTCGGCGCGCCGTTCCCGGATTTTGAACTCGCCGACATCAACGGAAAAACCGTCGCTTTTGAACATTTGCTCGGAAAAGCGAAACATATTTTATTCTTTTTCGTCAGCCCGACTTGTAATCCGTGTAAAGCTCTTTTACCCGAAATTGAAACCTGGCAAACTGAACTGCAAGAAAAAATTCAGTTTGTTTTTATCAGCAGCGGCGAGGTCGGGGAAAATCTCGACAAATTGGGCGGCACAGGCTTCAAACAAATTCTACTGCAAAAAGACCGCGAACTTGCCGAAGCGGTCAATGCGCGTTGGACTCCGACGGCTCTGTTGGTCAACACGGACGGAGCGATTGCCAGCCATCCGGCTGGCGGCGACGCGGCGATTCGCCAACTCGTCGAGAAAATCAAAACGGAGAATTTCGATGAAGATTTGCTTTTTGTGACAAACGGCACACCGACGAAAATCGGCGAAAGCGTTCCCGAATTTTCTTTGAAGGATTTGCAGGGCAGAGAAATCACCGCCGCCGATTTTCAAGGCAAAAAAACGCTCGTCACATTCTGGAATACGACTTGCCCGTTCTGCGTCGGTATGATGGACGATTTGCGCGAATGGGACGCGGCGAAAAAACCGGGCGAGCCTAATCTGATTGTGTTTTCAACCGGCGAACCGGACGCGCACGAAGAATTAAACTTAAAATCACCGATTGTGCTGGATGAAGAATTTAAAGTATCTGACAAATTTGGAATGTCCGGCACGCCTTCAGCCGTTTTAGTAAATGAAAACGGAAGAATCGTTTCCGAAACTGCGGTCGGAGCAAGCAATATTTGGGCTTTAATCGGTAGGAGGAAATAAATTACGAATTTCAAATTACGAATTACGAATTGAGGATAAAATGAAGATAAAATATGGATTTTGAATTTTATGTTATTCATCAGGGAGCGTAAAACGTATGAAAGAAAATATTTTACTGGAAAAAAGTTTTGTTTTTGCTATCAGAGTAGTTAAGGCATACAAATATTTGGTTGAGGAAAAGAAGGAATTTGTTCTTTCCAAGCAGTTTTTGAGAAGCGGAACTTCCATCGGAGCAAACTCGGAGGAAGCAATGGGCGGACAATCGAAAGCCGATTTTGTTTCCAAAATAAGTATTGCCTACAAAGAAGCCAGAGAAACGAAATATTGGATTCGGCTTCTGAACGCAACAGATTATTTTGGTAATACGCAAGCAAAAAGCCTGCTTGACGATTTGGAAGAATTGTTAAAAATCATTGGTAAAATTCAAATCACAAGTAAAAACAATTCGTAATTCGTAATTTGAAATTCGTAATTGATATGAAACCAATTGAATGGAAGGTTACGGCGCAGGAAGGCGCGGCGCGGACGGGAATACTGCGGACAAGGCGTTCGGAAATCGAAACGCCTGTTTTTATGCCGGTCGGAACGCAGGGAACGGTTAAAGGTGTGCGTTATGAATGGCTTGAAAACGAATTGGACGCGAGAATTATTTTAGGAAATACCTATCATCTTTTTTTGCGTCCGGGCGCGGAAATTATCCGTCAGCTTGGCGGGCTGCATAAATTTTCGACCTGGAATCGCTCGCTTCTGACTGATTCGGGGGGCTTCCAGGTTTTTTCTTTGACCGATTTGCGAAAACTTTCGGAAGAAGGCGTTGAATTTCGCTCGCACGTTGACGGCAGCAAACGCTTTCTGTCGCCCGAAGTTTCGATGGAAGTGCAAGCCGCTTTGGGCGCGGAAATCGTGATGGTTTTTGATGAATGTACGCCGGGCGATGCCGGATTTGAGCAAACCAGAAAAAGCCTGGAATTGACGGCGCGCTGGGCAATCAGGTCGAAGGAAAGATTTAATCGACTGCAAGACGAAAAACAGGATACCGGATTTTTAGAAACCGAAAACTTGAGCGGACGGCAAGCCTTATTCGGAATAATTCAAGGCGCGGGACATCTCGAATTAAGACGCGAAAGTTTGGAGAAAACCACGGAAATCGGTTTTGACGGTTACGCCGTCGGCGGTTTGAGCGTCGGCGAAGAAAAAAGCGTGATGTATGAAGTTTTGGAATATCTCGCGCCGCAGATGCCCGTGGAAAAGCCGAGATATTTGATGGGCGTGGGAACGCCGGAAGATTTGATCGAAGCGGTTTTTCGGGGCGTTGATATGTTCGATTGCGTAATGCCGACGCGCAACGGGCGAACCGGCGGCGCGTTTACTTCGCGCGGAAAATTGAATATCAGAAATGCCAAATTCGCCGCTGATTCCGAGCCTTTAGACGATGAATGTCCTTGCTCGGTCTGCCGCAGATATTCAAAAGCGTATCTCCGACATCTTTATCAAACCGGCGAAATGCTGGCGGCAATTTTGATTTCGCATCACAATCTCGCATTCTTCCTTGACACGATGCGAAAGGTGCGCGATTCTATCAAACTTGGCAAATTCAGCCGATTCAGAAAGAATTTTCTAGAGAAAATGCGAGAAAATGAATTGTCAGGCGTTTGATTAACCGCCTGTAAATGTATATTATTGTGTTTTTCCTTTCTGCATTCTTTTCTGTATTAGAAACTAATGAGTATATTTATATTATTTCTTCAAGAAGCGGGAGGCGGCAGTATCATTTGGACGCTGCTTCCGTTCGTTTTCATCTTCGGTATTTTTTATTTTCTCGTCATTCTGCCGAACAAACGTCAGCAGCAGCAGTTAAAGGATATGATTACAGAATTGAAAATCAATGATGAAGTCGTTACCAACGGCGGCATCATCGGCAGAATCAAAGAAGTCAGAGAAACCAGTTTTATTATTCAGAGCGCGGAAAAATCGTTTCTTGAAGTCGGAAAAAGCGCGGTCGTCGGAAGAAAAGCGGAAAGCAAGTGATGAGGGGCGAGGGATAAGGGACAAGACAAAGTATGAAAAATCTTGTCCCTTATCCCTCGTCACTTGTCCCTCTAAAAAAAATGAAAAACAGCAGTTTGTGGATTAGGACAGCGATTATTATAGGCATTACGCTGGCTGGAATTTATCTTGTTTTTGGACCTCGCAGAGTTCCTGTCGCCGGTGATTTTACCTTACAAGGCATAAAAACCAATCTCGCCGATAATATCAATCTCGGTTTGGATTTAAAAGGCGGCTCGCATCTCGTAATGCGCGTTAAAACCGACGATTACCTGAAAACCCTGACGGAAAATAACGCGCAAGCGGCTCTGACGGCGGCGAAAGCCGCTCAACTGCCGGTCGGCGATGTTTCGAGCGTTACGGAGAAAGGTAATTATTCAATTACTTTGAATGTTACCGATACCGCCCAAACGCAAGCCGTAGTTGACGCGGTTAAACAAAAAATCGATTTTGTGAACTGGACGCAATCGGAAAGCGGTAATGCGATAAATTGGTCGCTGACGACGCAGATGCAGAATGTTTTGAAGGATCAAGCCGTTGAACAGGCTTTGAAAATTATCGAAAGTCGTATCAATAGTTTCGGTGTCAAAGAACCGACTCTGCAACGCCACGGGGCGAAAACCTCCGGACAAATTTTATTGCAGATGCCGGGCGTTGACGACCCGGAGCGCGTAAAAAAACTTATCGGCGCGGAATCGAATCTGGCATTAATGAAAACCGCCGGAGATACGATAACACCTTTTCCGACCAAAGAAGCCGCGTTACAAACGCTCGGCGGAACAGATTCGGCAACTCGAAAAGTTCTTCCGTATGCTAATGAGGACACAACCGCCGCAACCGACAAAAACCAGCCGGAAGCTCCGAAACAATTCATCATCGTCGAATATCCGGCGATTGTTGACGGAAGCGAATTGCGCGATGCTTCCGCTTATTCACAAACCGGCAATGAAAGCGATTATCAAATCAGTTTTAATCTGAAGCCCGGCGGAGCGCAAAAATTCGGCGAATTTACCGGCAAGAACATCGGGAAAAATCTGGCAATCGTTTTAAACGGCGAAGTAAAATCCGCGCCGACTATTCAAGGTCAGATTTTTGACAGCGGACAAATAACCGGTCGTTTTACCAAAGCGTCCGCCGAAGATTTAGCTTTGACATTAAAATCCGGCGCGCTGCCGGCGAAGATCGAATATCAGGAAGAGCGCACGGTCGGTCCGAGCCTCGGAGCCGATTCGATTCGAGCCGGTGTTACCGCGTCGCTCGGCGGGTTGATATTTATCGTCATCTTTATGTTGATTTATTATCGCGGTTCGGGCATTAATGCGGTTATCGCGCTGCTCCTGAATTTGCTTTTGACGTTAGCGGCGTTGATTGTTTTCGATTCGACTCTGACTCTGCCCGGAATTGCCGGATTGATTCTCGGTATCGGAATGGCGGTTGACTCCAACGTCTTGATTTTTGAGCGAATGCGCGAAGAACTTCGTGCCGGAAAAGATGTTGCGAACGCGATTTCATTAGGTTTTGACCGGGCGTTTATCACTATTATTGACACGCACATTACGACTATTATTTCATCGGTCATTCTCTATATGTATGGTTCGGGACCGATTCGCGGATTCGCCGTCACGCTGATTCTAGGACTTCTGATAAACCTCTTTTCGGCAGTTTTCGTGTCGCGGACGATTTTTATGTGGTTGCTCGAGCGCAATCCGAATATGCAAAAGATTAGTATTTAATTTAGTGGTAAGTGGTAAGTGGTAAGTGGTAAGTTCTTAGCTTTTCACTCATCACTCATCACTCATCACTCATCACCAGGAAAAATGTTTGAAATTTTTAAAGATATAAATGTGAATTGGATGGGACTGCGTAAGCCTTTTATTATGCTTTCCATTTTGGTCCTTTTGGCGGGATTGATTTCAGCAATCGGTCGGCAATTAACGCCGGGCGGAACCGATGCTTTTAATCTCGGTGTAGATTTTCAGGGCGGAACGGTTATCACCGCGAAGTTCAGGCAAAAACCGTCGGAAGATGAAATTCGCGCTGCTCTGCAAAATCAAGGTGTTTCGGACGCGGTTATCCAATCTTCAACGGATAAACAAGACGAAGTTTTGATAAAAGTGCCGTTGTTTGAAGGCGTGGAGGGAAATCAACCGGCGCAAACTGCTAATACCAACACGCAGACGAATGCAAATACGTCAGCCAATACCCAAAATGCCGGTGTAGATTCGACGTTAGCCGAGCCGAATACGCAGGTTAACCTCGGGCGCGAAACCGTTAAAAATGCGCTCAACACTTTCGGTCAGGAAGCCGAAGCGACGCAAAGCCTGGCGGAAGATCAAAATGCGGCTTACAAAATCGTCGGAACCGATTCGGTCGGTCCGGTAGCCGGCGAGCAGCTTCGCTACCAAGCCGTCATCGCCACGCTTTTGGGAATGATCGGTATTTTGCTTTTTATCGCGTTTCGCTACGATTGGACTTACGCGGCGGGCGCGGTTATCGCCGTTCTCCACGACGTTCTGATTACTTTAGCTTTCTTTTCCGTATTTCAATGGGAAGTCAGCTTGACGGTTTTAGCCGCTTTGCTGACGCTCGTCGGATTTTCAGTGAACGATTCAATCGTTATTTTTGACCGGATACGTGAAAATTTAACGCTGCACCGCGGCAAATCGCTTTATACATTGACGAACGATTCAATAAATCAAACTATGTCGCGGACAATCGTGACTAACGGTTTGGTGTTTCTTGCGGTTTTAGCGTTGGTTATATTCGGCGGCGAAGTTCTGCGCGGATTTTCGCTCGCATTATTTGTCGGTTCGATTACGGGAACTTTCTCGACCATTGCCATTGCCAGCCCGATTGCAATTTGGTGGCAGAATAAACTGGGCGAAGCAAAAGTAAAGGAAGTTCAAACAAAGCAGGGTCAAAAATTAGCTTCGGCTTCGCGTCGTTCGGTTACCCGCCGTCCCGTTACGCGATAATTTCAAATGGCTGATAATTGTTCATTTTCGTTTATTTTCGGAGATTGAACAGTTATTAGCCGGTTAAAAAGTTTTATTTCCGAACAAAAAAGGAATTGAGAAAAAAACGGAAATTATTCTTGACTTTCTAACGGCGAAACTTTAGACTTCAATACGTTGCTGGTCAATTAAATAATTCGCATCTGCTTTTTTCCGTAATATTATTTTGTATTATGAGCGGAATTTGTGGAACTTTTGTATGAAAGACCGGCAAAAGTCCAATACACGCCGTATAGAAAATAGTTAAAATCAGGAAGGCATCTGCAATTTACAGGTAGAGTCGTTTAGCGATGACAACTTGAAGTTTATTTTGTATCATCAAACGCAATAATTAAAGTTTTGTAACCCTTGACCTAAAATTGGCACCGGAAAAAGGGAGGAAAATAAAATGCTAGATCAATTAGTTGAATCGAAAAGTAACGCGCACGAAAATACGCGGCGAAGCGGTTTTCTGCTAACCGTTTTTGTCATTATGACTACTATAATGATTGGCGGATGGCTGTATAGCCTGTTTGCCAAAGATTACGGAATGGGCGGCAGCGATTTAGAGCTTTCGACGTTAGTCGCGCCGGTTCCCGTGCCTGAGGAAGAACCGCCGGCACCTGAAGAAAAACCCGTGCAAAAACCCGATAAGGTTGAGCCCAACGTAATCATACGTAAAGAGCTGATCGCCGACTTGAGCCAGCCTCCGAAAGAGCCGCCGCCGGTTCAGACTGCTCAGATGACTCAAAAAACCATTCCACCGGGATTTAAGGTAGTCAAGGGCGACGCGGATTTCGATCCTAAAAATGCTTTACGTTCAGATGATAGAACGCCTGTAAATGCCGATGCGTCAGGTATCGGCGGAAAAACCGGCACACCGGACGGCACCGGCACCGCGCCACCGCCACCGCCTCCGCCTCCGCCCCCGGCAGCAAAACCGACTCCTAAACCCGCGCCAAAAACTATTTCGGGCGGTGTCGTAAACGGTAAAGCGACCAGCTTGCCGAAGCCGCCATATCCGGCGGCTGCCAGAGCGGTTCGCGCCTCGGGCGCGGTCAGCGTTCAGGTTTTGATTGATGAAAGCGGAAGAGTTGTTTCAGCTAGTGCCGTAAGCGGGCATCCGCTTCTTAAACAGGCAGCCGAACAAGCGGCGCGCTCGGCTAGATTTAGCCCGACTGCGCTTTCAGGACAGCCGGTAAAGGTTTCAGGGATTATAACTTATAACTTTGTTCCTTAAAGCATTCAGCCGTCTGCGGGAAATTGCTTTAAAATTTCCCGCAGATTTTAATCTTTATTCATAAAATTTTTTCAATTTCTTTGGAGGATATATCATGACACTTTTAGCCAGCCTTTTAGGAACAGACGTTCTGGGCTTTTTCTTAATGTTAGCAGAAGGGAAAATTTCCTTCGGTATCTACGATATTGCACAAAGTTTAACAATTCCGGGTTGGATTGTTATTTTTATTCTTTTGGCAATGTCGGTATATATGATCGCCATCGGTATCGAACGACTACTAACTTATAACAAAGCCAAGCAGCAATCACGGCAATATGCGCCGAAAGTTGCTCAGGCGTTAAAGACAAGCAATATTGACGAAGCAATCAACATCAGCGACAAACATAAAGATTCGCATTTAGCGATGGTTGTTTCTTCAGGTTTGAAGGAATTTGCCGCTCATCAAGGAAATTCGGATATTTCCGCTGACGAAATGGAAGCCTCGAAACGAGCTTTGGATCGCGCTATCGCGGTCAAAACAGCCGAATTAAAACGTGGTTTGTCAGGATTGGCAACCGTCGGTTCGACTGCTCCATTCGTTGGATTGTTTGGTACTGTCGTCGGTATTATCGGAGCCTTCGTCGCCTTGGCGCAGACGGAAAATGCCGGTATCGGCGCGGTCGGCGGCGCGATTGCCGAAGCCCTGGTTGCTACCGCTTTCGGTATCGCCGTAGCTGTTCCGGCAGTTTGGTTGTTTAACTATTTCACAAATAAAGTTACGAGCTTCAGCGTTGAAATGGAAAACTCGGCATCCGAATTAGTAGATTACTTTATCAAACAACGGACGAAGCAATTAAAAGGTTAGTTGCAGAAACCTTTAGTTTTATTAAAAGGGAGAATACTTGTTATGAGTATGGCAGTCGGCGGAACCAACGAATATAATTCGGAAATCAATGTGACTCCGATGGTTGACGTAATGCTGGTGTTACTGATCATTTTTATGATCGTCACGCCGCTTCTTCAAGAAGGAATACCGGTAAATTTACCTAAGGATATGATCAGTCCTGAAGAAGACGGTGATATTACGAAAGATACCTCGGTTGTCATTACAATTCCTGATAACAGCACTTTCTATGTCAATAAAGAACCGTATCCATTAGACGCTCTCGGTGAAAAAATTCAAGCTTTAATGAAAGACAAAGCTCCTGAT
>Ga0136611_10002888_pt1 | contig 12019 bp, 13 predicted proteins | sample AntDrymUQ2232306_2_FD_106645 | JGI IMG/M metagenome (GOLD analysis project Ga0136611, IMG submission 106645) | Polar desert sand microbial communities from Dry Valleys, Antarctica - metaG UQ223 (23.06) | ecosystem: Environmental > Terrestrial > Soil > Desert | place: Antarctica: Dry Valley... | reverse complement strand
GTTTCGGCGAGATGCTCGGGCCATGGTCGCGCCAGGACGATTGCGCCCTTCCTGACGAGATCGAGAAGTGCGTGGGACGCCTGGGTATTGCCGCCGAGATGCCCGCACGCTTCGCCCAGGACAATCTCGGTCGTGTGCAGAGGGCCGCGTCGCGCCGAGAGGACCGCCACACTCCAGCGGTGCCATTGATCGGCGGCGTTCAACCAGCCGATGAGCGGGCCGGCATCAACGATCGTTTTTATCTCCATATCCCTCCCGACTCGAGAGATCGGACGGGCCTTGAAACATCCCGCGATAAGGTGCGGCCAATCGCGCAAAATCAATCTCGCGCTCCTCGACCTCGCGGGCGAGCGCCCGCCGCGCGAGGTCAGAGAAGGTTTCTTTTCGCTGCGCCATCGCGCGGCGGATCTTCACATCGAGAATGTCGGGCAGTTTCAGGGTCACGGTTTTCATCGATAATACGCGGTGTAATACATCGACGTCCTGTGGTCAACCGGCGCGCTCAGTGGATCACGCTGGACCTTTTTGTTTCCTCTGGAGCAGTTCTCCTTTACATCGCTCCTCCCGCGGAGGCTGCCGCCGCGTTTCCTTTCCCGACCATGGCCAAATACATCGAGATGCCCAAACTCAGCGACACGATGACGGAGGGGAAGCTCCTCAAGTGGCGCAAGAAGGAAGGCGACAAGGTCGAGACGGGGGACGTGCTCGCGGAGGTGGAGACCGACAAGGCGACAATGGAAGTCGAGGCGTTCGACGATGGGATCGTGCACAAACTGCTCGTGGCTGAAGGCGCAAAGGTTCCCGTCGGTGGGCAGCTCGCCCTGTTGCTAAAAAAAGGCGAACAGCCTCCCGCTGAGGGCGCACCCGCACCTCAGTCGGACGGTGCTCGGACGACCGAAGCGAAACCCGCTGCAGCCGCGACAACGCCCCAGGCCTCGCCTGCTCCTGCTGGCCCATCGGCGCCAGGCGCTCGGGTGAAAGCGTCGCCACTCGCGCGGAAAATCGCCGGGAGCAAAGGCGTGCAACTCGCAACGCTCACGGGCAGCGGACCCGGCGGACGGATCGTGGCGAAAGATGTGGAAGCGGCGCAGCCGGGTTCCGGCGCGGGTTCTGGTGCGGCTCCCAGCCGGTCCACAGTTGCTGCAGTGCCGTCGATGCCCGCCGGGGTCGGCGACCAGCGCATCGAGCTGAGCGGCATGCGCCGCGTCATCGCCGAGCGGCTGCTCGCAAGCAAGACGCAGCTCCCGCACTTTTATCTCTTCATCGAAGTCGATGCCGCCCCGCTGATGAAAGCGCGCGCCGAACTCAATGCGGTGACCGAAGCGACGGGCGGCCCGAAGCTGACGGTCAACGACTTCGTCTTGCGTGCCGTCGTGGCCGCGGCCGTGCGCGTTCCCGCGGTGAACGCCAGCTTCGCGGGAGACGCGATTATTCAATATGGCAGCATCAATCTCGCCGTTGCGGTCGCGGTTGAAGAAGGCCTCGTAACCCCGGTGGTGAGGGACGCGCAGAAGAAGTCGCTGCGGGAAATCAGCGAATCGGTCAAAGACCTGGCCGGCCGCGCCCGCAGCAAGAAGCTCAAGCCGGACGAATACGCCGGCGGCACGATCACCGTTTCGAATCTCGGCGCTTACGGCATCGAGCAGTTCAGCGCGATCATCAATCCGCCGCAGGCGATGATCGTCTCCGTGGGCGCGATCGTGAAGAAGCCCGTCGTCGGCCCGAACGATCAGATCGTCGCTGGCCAGCGGATGAGCGTCGGTCTCAGTGCCGATCACCGCGTCGTCGATGGCGCCGTCGGGGCACAGTATCTCGCCGAACTGCGCAAGCTCCTCGAAAATCCGACGCTGATGCTGTTGTGAGCCTGCCGCCACGAACGCGCGCGAGCTTCCGGCTGAGTGAAGGGCGATCGCGCCGGTGAGCGTTGGGGAGAGGAAAAAGGGGCGCGCAGTCGCCGCGTTGCTCCTGGGAGCTGTGGCGATTGGGTTTGGGCCGATCTTCGTCCGGTTGAGCGAAGCGGGGCCGAGCGCGACCGCGTTTTGGCGGCTCGCACTCGCTTTTCCTGCGCTGTGGCTCTGGGCAAAATGGGAGCCCTCGCCGAAGGGTGGCGCGCCTGCCGGACAGCAGCGTTGGATCTTCCTCGCCGGCTTCTTCTTCGCTGGAGACCTCGCACTGTGGCATTGGTCCATCCAGCTCACGTCAGTTGCGAACGCCACCCTCTTCGCAAACTTCGCGGTGATCTTTGTCGTCGCATTTTCGCGCCTGTTTCAGGGTGAAGTCATCGCACCACGCTTCTACCTCGCGCTCCTGATCGCGCTTGGCGGGACCGTGCTGCTCGTCGGGGGGAACGTCCGCCTCGGCACCCAAACGCTCCTCGGTGACGCGCTGGGAATTGGCGCTGCGCTTTTCTATGCGGGATATCTCCTGACCGTGAAAAGGTTGCGGGCCAGCTATTCGACTGCGCGGATCATGACCGGGAGCGCAGCGGTCAGCGCTCCATTGCTGGCGATCGTTGCCGTCGCTTCGCGGGAAACCTTGCTGCCGGTGAGCAACTCAGGGTGGCTCATGGTCCTTGCTCTCGCCCTCCTTTCGCATGCGGCCGGCCAAAGCTTGATCGCTTTCGCCCTGGCGCACGTGCGCACTTCGTTTTCGTCGCTCGCTCTCCTTCTGCAACCGGTCGTCGCGGGGTTCGCCGCATGGGTGCTGCTCGCCGAGCAGCTGATGGCCTGGCAGCTGGCCGGCGGATTCGCGGTGCTGTGCGGAGTTGCACTGGCGCGGCCTCGGGAACAGGAGACGGAAGTTACGGACGCACGCGAGGCCGGGTGATCGCCGTTTGCGTCCCGCCGGACCTCGCGGATTCTCCGATGGCACCGGCCTCTGTTCCACCGGCGCCCCGGCGCCCTTCCCTGCGAATTCTCCTCGGCATGGCTGCCGTTGCTGCGGCGCCTTGCTCGTGAGCAACCGCACCTCAGTTGCCGGGCGCCGCTCCACATCCGATGCTCGATCGTTGAACGCTCTCCACATCATTCAGCCTTACTGGCATAGCGGCACCTGGGTGTTCGACGACAGCCGCTTTGGCCTGTCCCGCGAGCCGTTTGTCGCGGGGGCGAATACCGTCCTGTCGCGGATGCTTGACGCGATCCTCGCGGGAGGGCTGTCCCGCGATCGGTTTTACCTCATCCAGGGCGACCCTGGTGTGGGTAACCCTTGGGTCAGCTTCCTCCTGAAGGGGCTGCGGCACTGCCGAACACGAAGCGAGCGTCCCGAAGTTATGCCGTTCCCGGGCGGACTTATTCCGCGAGCAGGAACTGGAAGTCGTCGAGCGTCAGCGCGCGGGCGAAGGTTTCCTCGCCGAGGATATCTTCGGCCAGTGCGCGCTTTTGCTTTTGCAAAGCGCGGATTTTTTCCTCGATCGAGTTCTTCACGAGCAGCCGGTAGGCGATGACTTTGTTGGTTTGTCCGATCCGATGCGTGCGATCGATCGCCTGATTCTCGACGGCCGGGTTCCACCATGGATCGTAAAGGACCACGTAACTTGCCGCCGTGAGGTTCAGGCCGAAGCCGCCCGCGCGCAGGCTGATCAGGAATACCGCCGAGCCTTTTTTCGCCTGAAACTCGGCGATCAGTGGTCCGCGATCTTCTGTCTGTCCCGTGAGCAGGAAATACGGCCAATCGCGGCGCGTCATCTCGGCCTGGAGCAGGTTGAGCATTTCGACGAACTGCGAGAAGACGAGCACCTTGTGGCCTTCCTCGAGGAGCGGTTCGAGCAGATCCATGAGGGCCGCAAGTTTGGAGCTTTCCGCGGGCGCAGCTTTCGGCGCAGCGAGCGAAGGGTGACAGCAAATCTGCCGAAGGCGCAACAGACTGGTCAGGATGTGAAACCGTGCGGCATCGAGGTCGCGCGCATTGCCGATCTTCAACAGGGCGGCACGGGCGCGTTTCAGCTCGGCGCGGTAGAGCGCGAGTTGCTCGCCCTCCATTTCGCAGAGCAGATCTTCCTCGACGCGCTCGGGCAGATCCTTCGCAACTTCGTTCTTCGTGCGGCGCAAAACAAAGGGACGAACCCGCGCCGTGAGGCGGCGCCGGGCGAACGGGTCGCTGCGCTGGTCGTAAGTCCGGGCGAAGGCGGCGCGTGGTCCCAGGATGCCGGGCATCACAAAGTTCATGATGCTCCAGAGATCGAGCAGGCGGTTTTCGATCGGCGTGCCGCTCAGCGCGAGCCGGTGAGGACTCGGAAGCGCCCAGGCGGCTTTCGCGGTCTGCGAGTCGGCGTTCTTGATGGATTGCGCTTCGTCGAGGATCACCGCGAGCCACGGCGTCGCGATAAGCGCCTTTTCCAACAGCCGAAGCTGCGTGTAGTTGATCACGACGAGATCAGCTGCGGCGCGCGCCTCACTCAACGCGCGCTCGTTGCCGCCGCGGCCGAGAACCACGACGCGCATCCCCGGGGCAAAGCGGGTCGCTTCCGCCAGCCAGTTGTCCGTCACGCTCTTCGGGCAAACCACGAGCGAGGAGGGAAGCGAACCTTTGGGGGAGATCGGCGTCTGTTCTGCGCGGAGCCAGAGCAGCCACGCCAGCGTCTGCACCGTTTTGCCGAGGCCCATGTCATCCGCCAGGATGCCCCCGAAGCGATTTGCGGTGAGGTAGGCGAGGAAGTGATACCCGGCCAGCTGGTAGGGGCGGAGCTCGACGTGAAGGCCGTCCGGCAGAGGTGGTGCCACCCGGGTGTGCAGCTCGGCCGCGCGGCGCTCGATCAGGGCGGCGTGCTTTTCGCCGAGCATGCGGCGCGCGGCGCTTTTTCCCGCGAGCTGCAGGGCGTGAAGGCGCTGCGGTTTGCTCGAGAAATCCCGGGCATCGAGGCCGAGGTCCGCAAGCTGAGCTTCGTCCTCGGGACTCATCTCGAAGGCCAGACGCCGCCATCCTTTCGAGCCGAGCCGCACGAAACCGCCGCGGCATCGAGCAGCAGCTTGATCTCCGCTTTCGTCAGCGAGGTGTCGGCGACATCGAGAGCCACCCGGAGATCGAACCAATCGATTTCGCTCTCGCCGATCTCGAGCCGCACGGTCGCGCGCACCGGCGAATCCCGAAAACTCGCAAGGAGCGGGTCGAGCTCGATCGTCGCGTCTTCGGGCAGCGCGCTCAGCCATGCGGCAAATTGTTCCGGGAATTTCTTCGCCAGCGTCTTGTGCCAGTGGTTCTCGTGTGGCCACCATTGCAGGCGGAGCGCCTCCAGCAGCTCCGGCACGAGGGTGAGAGCGGTGCGATCGAGCCGGAGGATTTCATCACCGCGCCGAGTGGCGACGTCTGCGCCCAGCGAGCGCCAGCCGGTCTTCGCAAAGAGCTCCACGCGCTCACCGCCCGCCTCCGCGAGCGCCTGGACGACCAGATGCTCGCCGTCGCCCCATTGATCTTTCGTGACTGCGCAATTGAAGAGAGGGCGCAGTTTTACCGAACGCATCCGGCCGGCGAGGGCGCCTGGCGGCGGAACCTTCAAGCGCTCGAGCAAAGCGAGGCCGGCGCTGCTCTCGAGCGCTTCTCTGGGGAGAAGAAGGGACGCGCCCGCCGGCTCCAGGCCACCGAGCGGCGGCCCGCTGAAGATCGCTTCATCGGTGATATAGAGCGACGGCTCGCCATCGAGCACGACCAGCGGCGGCGGCGGCAGCTGTCCGTCTTCACGGAGCAGCGCGAAGGTGTAATCCGTGTCGCTGGCATCCTCGATCCGCCAAACGAGCGGCTCTGCCTCGCGCAGGAGCCGCTCGCCTGCGGGGCCGACGACCGAGGGCGAGCTCTCCGCCCGGCGCAGGAGATTGTTCAAAATGCGGGCGCTATCCGGCTCGCTGTAGCGGCGGAACGGCTCGCTCCCGTAGCCGGTGTGAAACGCCTCCCAGACGGCACGCGACGGGCCGTCGAACGGAGCGCGGCCAGCGGATGTTTCCGCGGCGAATTGAGCGAATGCTGAACCAGCGAGCGGCTTGAACTCCATCACGGGATTTTTGCGCCACTCGAGTTGCGCACCTTCCTCCGTGAGCCGCACTCGCAATTCGCGCGGCTCCTTGGCCGCGACCGCACTCTGCGCGGACTTTTCGAGCCAATCGCGCCAGTGCTCAACGCGCTCCGCCCGCTCCCAGTCGCCGACGAGCGCATCCACTTCCGCCCAGTCGGTGACTTCGAGCAGCGAGCGATTGATCGCCCGCCCGCCGCGCCGGAAATGCGCGGCGATATAGAGCCATGCTTCCCAAGGGTTCGCCGGCGGCGTGGGCCAGAGCCGGACTGGTGGAGCTGTCTCCGCGCCATGGGCATCGTCAGCAGTGATGAATTCCAGCGACAGCGCGGGCACCGGCGCGCCATCGTGGCGCTCGCGAAAAATCCGATCCACCTCGCGGGCGGCAATGGCTTCCACGCCCGTCAGCTTGCGCCCGAGCCGCGTTGCCAGCTGCATGTTGAAGGGCGCCTTCGGATTCGGTGCGGCCCTTTCCGCAGGGCGCGCCGGTGGCGGTTCGTCGGTGGGCGGTTCGGCAAGCAGCGGACTCGTGGACATTTGGGGCGTGCAAGCTGCGGTGGCGCGACGCAAACGCAAGGGGCAAGGGAGGGAGGAGACTTGCGTGGAGGGTTGGCGGCCCCGCGCGCAATTTCCTTTTGACCGTCGCCAGCCGCGCCCGCATCTATCCCGCGCTGGCGGCAGAGGTGCGCGTCCATCAGCTTTCTAACTCTCAACCATCAACTCTCCAAATGGCTCAATACGACCTCATCGTGATCGGCGGCGGACCCGCCGGATATGTCGGCGCGATCAAGGCAGCGCAACTCGGCAAACGCGTCGCCTGTGTCGAGAAGGAGCGCGCCGGCGGCACCTGCCTGAACTGGGGATGCATCCCCACTAAATCGCTGCTCCGGAATGCGGAGCTCTACCACCTGATGGCGCATCGTGCCGCGGAGTTCGGGCTCGCTTTCAAGGAGCTCACCTTCGACTGGAGCAAGATCGTGAAGCGGTCACGCGATGTCGCCGACATGAACGCCTCCGGCATCGAGTTCCTCTTCAAAAAGCACAAGATCGATTACATCCGCGGAGAGGCGACGCTGGAGAAGGCCGGCGAGGTGAAGGTGAAGCTCGCCGACGGCAAAGAGGAGACGCACACCGCGCCGAAGATGCTCGTCTCGACCGGGGTCGTGCCGCGCGCGCTGCCCGGCCTGCCCTTCGATGGGAAAAAAGTGATCAGCAGCCGTGAGGCGATGATCCTGGATAAGCAGCCCAAAAGCATGGTGATCATCGGCGCGGGCGCGATCGGGATCGAGTTCGCGTATTTCTACAATGCCTTCGGGACGAAGGTAACGGTCGTGGAGATGATGCCGAACATCCTCCCGGTCGAGGACACCGAGGTCTCGCAGACGCTCGAGAAATCGTATGCGCGCTCCGGGATCAAGTGCCTCACCAACACGAAGACGACGAAGAGCGAAGTGACGGATGCGGGCGTGAAGATCACCGTGCAGGATGCCAAAGGCGCGGAGCAGGCGATCGAGGCCGAGGTGTGTCTTGTCGCGATCGGCGTGCAGGCGCTGCTCCCCGGTGGCGCACTGAAGCCGGAGCTCACGGAGCGCGGCTATCTGAAGGTCGGCGATCGCTACGAAACCAACCTCCCGGGCCTCTTCGCGGCCGGCGATATCATTGGACCGCCGTGGCTCGCGCATGTCGCCAGCTTCGAGGCGATCCAGGCGATCGAGGGGATGTTCGTGGACGGCCACAAGCCGAAGAAGGTCACCGTCTTCCCCGGCTGCACCTACTGCAGTCCGCAGGTCGCAAGCGTTGGGCTCACCGAGCGCGCTGCAAAGGAAGCCGGCCGCACCTTCAAAGTCGGAAAGTTCCCCTTCATGGCGAGCGGCAAAGCGCGTGCCGTCGGCGAAACCGAGGGGTTCGTGAAACTGATCATTGCCGAGCCGCACGGGGAAATTATCGGCGCGCACATCATCGGCCCGGAAGCGACGGAGATGATCGCGGAACTCGGCCTCGCGATCACCCTCGAAGCCACGCACGAAGACATCGAAGCGACGATCCACGCGCACCCGACGCTCAGCGAAGCGGTGCACGAAGCCGCCGGCCAGGCGTTCGGCGCGGCGATCCACCTCTAGCTAGGTAATTCCAACCGACTCGGCCCGAGCAGGCGTCTCCTCGCAGGAGAATTCCCACCACGGATCTCGCGGCGGCGCTCACGAGCACCTCGTCGAGAGCACATTTCCGAGTGTTCCCGTTGCGCGCCGGGCGTGAGCGTGGCAGAGCGCCACCACCGATGAGCGAACTCCCCGAGGAACACCAGCGCACCCTGCTCGCCGCGCAAGGCTACTGCGAGCTCGGGATGGCGCCGGATGCGCTCCTCGAGCTCGACACCGTCCCCCCGGAATGGCGCCACGACGCGACCTTCCTCGAGATGCGCCTGATCGTGCTCATGCAGAACAAGGAATGGGAAACGGCGCTCGCCGCCGCACGCGAGATCACCCGGGTCGCGCCCGAACGGAACACCGGCTACATCCACGCGGCCTATTGCCTGCACGTCCTTGGCCGCACTGACGCCGCCCGCGACACCCTCCTTGCCGGCCCGCCGAGCCTCCACAGCGACCCCGTCTACCACTACAATCTCGCCTGCTACGAGTGCCGCCTCGGCCAGCTCGAACAAGCCCGTGCCCACCTCGAGAAAACGTTCAAGCTCGACAAAAAGTTCCGCGACTTCGCCAAAAACGACCCCGATCTGGACCCGCTGCGGCCGGGGTAAATTCGCGCGGAGCGAGCGTTGCGCGGATGGAGTGGCATCCGCAACCCGTCCCGAAACAACCCCGCGCTCCACGCGAAGCCGCACATCATTACTTCTGCCGTCGAGCATTCTCCGTGCGACCTTTTTGTCGCCGCCTCGAAGCGATGGGTTCCGCATTGCCGATCAGCGCGGCGATCGCCGACGGCACGATAATGTGCGTGATTATTCCGGCAGCCGTTCCTCGCGCGACAGGAGCTGCGCTTTCAACACCTCGGTAAAGAGCTCGTAAACCGCGCTTCGCCGTTCCACGAAAATGCACCGGATCAGCCGCTGATTCCCCGGCGCTTCGGCATAGGAAAAAAGCACCCGATAACCGCGCACCCTCAGCCGGAAATACTCCTGCAGCGGCCCTTCGAGCGGCTTGATATCACCGTCCTCGCGCTCCAATCCACGCTGCGCCGCCCGCAACGCCCGCCGCGGCTCAGGCGCCTGCCGCGCGATGAACCGGACTACCTGCTCAGCGAGTTCAACCTTCGCCGCCATCCAGAACCACGAGCGGCAGGAACTTCGTCTTCCCCGCCTCGTAATCCCGCACCGCCTTCATCGCCGCGGGTTTCCCGAGCAGCTCCAGCGTTTCCATGATCGCTTCCATCCGCTCGCGGGAAACCAGATACGCCACGGTCTCCTGATGGCGCGTGATCGCGATTGAACCCTCCTCGACGGCATCTTTCAGCAACCGTGGAAGGTTCGTCTGCGCGTCAGTGACGGAATACGTAGCGGCCATGCCGGAGCTACCTAGACCGCACAGCCCGGGGCGTCAAAGCGTTCCCCCGATTAGTTCCAGCGGCTTCCCTCTATCGCGCCGGAGCTGTTCCTACGGCAACTCCGTTGTGCCGCGCAAAGCCTTGGCGTCAGCACCCCCCGTTCGCATCATGCCGCCAGCCGCCACAACCGTGATCTACCTCGACCGCAACGCCACCACATCGATGCTGCCCGAGGTGTTCGAGGCGATGCAGCCTTATTTCACCGAGGAATGGGGCAACCCTTTGAGCAGCTATTGCTTCGGCGCGAAGCTCACAGCCGGAAGGGTCATCGCAGCTTCAGGATTTGTGCGATGAGTTCTAGCTCGAGCGCTGGCCGGCGGAGTCGTTGATTATGCCTGCCGTGCCCGCGCCCGACCTTGCCGCATTTCGCGCACTGCCAATTCCCGGCGGCTTTATCCTGGATTCGATCGAAGCCGTGCCCGGGCCATTGATCGACCCGATCGGACGCGCGGCTTTGGCGAAGACGACAATCCAAGGGGAGCGGATCGCCATCGTCTTCGACGCTTCGCAAACCGGCGACGAGCAATCCATCTCCATCTATCACGAAGTGCTGGAGGGTCTCACCGTTGCGCTGATCGCGCCGCCGGCATCCGTCGCGGAATTCTGCGAAGCTGACTTCGAAAGAGAAGCACGCGGCGCCTTGCGGCGTTTTGGTGTCGCCACACCTGCGAGTGTGCTAGCCTTCCTCGCGAGTTACGGTTTCCGATGAATCCGCCTTCCCCGTTTCATATTGAACTGATCAAGTTACTCGACGGGACGCGCATCGTGCGCGTCAGCGATCCACTGACTTCCACCGCGGTTGAACGCCGGCTCGACTCCGCCCAGCCTGTCGCCCGGCAGAAGGACGCCTTGGACCGCGCTCTGCGCGCGGTGTTGGAGCGCGAACTGAAGGCATCAGCAACAGTCTGAGAGCGGGGGCGCTGCTCGAGGACGTGCCGACCCGCCACTTCGGCACCGGTGCGCCCGCTGACGCTGCGCCGCAGCCGGCACCCTTCTCCTCGAGCCGGAGCATCAGGTCGGTCAGGCGAGAACCGCGTTGTGCCCCATTGTGCGCACCAGCCTGCCGCGCCTGAAATCCGACTTCATGTCGTTGAGGGGTATCCCTCTTAGGGCGTTGGCGGGCTCATTTTTCCACGCCGACAGCACGTGCTCATGGATTCAAACGGTGCACCGGACGAGCCGCATCACGAGATGATATGCAGGTTCGTAGATTTCATTGTGCTGTTGATTCGGAGTGATCGAGCCGTGGAAGAGGGCGTTGCGCAGTCCGTAGAGGATATCGATCAAAGCGGAGAAGACCTTGCTCGGTTCGGGAATGAACGTGGCGTCCCCACAAACCAAGCCACCCGTGGTGCCATGTGGTTGAAGAACATTGCGGACGAGTCGCGGGGCGATCGCCTCAAACATCAGCTTGAGCCGGGACTGGTGGCCGAGTTCCAACGCCAGGAATGAGGCGTCGACCGTCACAAGTTCCCAGTCGTAACTCTGCAACTGGATCGAAACGGCAGCAGTTGTCTTGGTTTTTGAGACTTCCAGCAGGTATTCACCTTTCGCAGGGTGATTTCGCCGCACGCGAAACTGGCGACCGTAGTTAGTCTGTTGATCATCGATCTTTGGATTCGGTCCGACATCCACGGCCTCGAAGGTTAGTGGTCCACGTCGCGATTCTACGACGCATGCCTGTAGGAGCCGGTGCAGGTCACCGCAGCGGTGACGGAAGTGTTGGGCCTCGGGACTGTCGTCTTTCCAGCCGGTCGCCCCACCTTTCGCGAGCGGAAGGTTCTGGGCGAGCATCGGGGTGATACGATTGAAGACCACGTTTCCCCCGTTTTTCACCCGGTCGATGAGTTCGGCGTCTTTTAGGTCGCCATAGTTGTGGACCATCCAGGCATTGAACGGAATCCACGCTTGGACGAACTGGCCGAACCAATCGATTTCTGCGCGGTCGCGCCAGCCAGTGAGCGTTTCTTTGAGAGTAGGCATAATTCTCTAAGGACGAGATTTCAGTTCCAAGTGGCGTAGAGCTCGGGCCTCTCCTTCCTCAATCGCGATTTCCACGGCGCGCTGGGCGGCGGCGAGGAGGTCGCGGGCGCGCTGGCGGGCGGTGAGGACTGCATCGATTTTGGCGTTGATAACCGGGGCGGATTTCCAGACGGCATCGGGGACGGGGATGCTGAGCAGGTCGTCGTCGCCGAAGCGTGGATGGTGGGAGCCGTCTTGCGACCATTTGAGGATGGTCTGGACAGGGTGCGAGCGGAGGAAGACGAGGAGGGTTTCGACGGGGAGTTTGCCGTCCGGCGCGGGGCGCAGGACGATGAACTCGGAGGAGCCGACGGCGGGCACGTCGGGCGTGGTGCGGACGAGGGCGATTTCGCGCAAGTAGTGGCGCAGGCGAGAGACGGCGAGGTCGCCGAGGACGAAGCGTTTCTTGGCGCTGCCGATTTCGGCGGCAAGGGT
>Ga0136611_10002887_pt1 | contig 12024 bp, 13 predicted proteins | sample AntDrymUQ2232306_2_FD_106645 | JGI IMG/M metagenome (GOLD analysis project Ga0136611, IMG submission 106645) | Polar desert sand microbial communities from Dry Valleys, Antarctica - metaG UQ223 (23.06) | ecosystem: Environmental > Terrestrial > Soil > Desert | place: Antarctica: Dry Valley... | reverse complement strand
GCGAGCTGGCCCGGGCCGGTCTGCTCGCCTCGCTGGACATGGGGCTCAGCAAGACGGTCGTGGAGGTCGTCGTGGACGCCGTCCCCGCGATCGGGATGTTCGAGGCGCTGGGCTTCGAGCCCGAGGCGCTGCTGCGCGATCACGTGCGCGACAAGAGCGGCGTGCTGCGCGACCTGGTCGTCCTGGCGCACGAGGTGGAGGGCACCTGGTCGGCGATGCAGACCGCCGGCTTCGAGGACGCGCTCTAGTCCGGCCGCGAGGGGTTGGTCGGAGGTCGGACGGGACAAGCCGACCCCCATGGAGCACTTCACGATCGCGGCCGTGGCCGAGCAGAGCGCAGACTTCCGACGGGTCCTGTGGACCGGTGAGCACACCCAGCTGGTCATCATGACCATCCCGGTGGGCGGGGACATCGGGGTGGAGAAGCACGACGAGAACGACCAGATCCTGACCTTCGTCAGCGGAGTCGGGCAGGCCGTGGTGTCGGGCAAGGAGAAGGCCGTGGCGGCCGGGGACCTCGGGGTGGTCCCGGCCGGTGTCACGCACAACTTCATCAACACCGGCCCGAACCCGCTGGTGCTCTACACGGTCTACGGGCCGCCGGATCACGCCGACGGGGCGGTGCACGCCACCAAGCAGGAGGCGGACGCCCTGGAGGAGGCCGGCAAGGACGAGCCGCCGAGCTGAGCCACGCCCGCGGTCAGGGGTCCAGCACGCGGATCCAGACGGCCCGCAGTCCCTCGTACGACGCCTCGAGCACGGCCTGTCGCGGGTCGGGACCGTCCAGCAGGCGGCCCGTCACGAGGGGGCGCAGCGCATCCAGGCGGGGGTCGGCCAGAACCGCGTCCACGGCGGTGCGCTCTCCTCCGACCGCGACGGCGGCCAGCGTCCCGACGGCCGGCAGCAGCACCCGCACGGCGGTGTCAGCCGCGGCCTGGTGCATGACCCGCACCTGACCCTGCCTGCGGCGGGCGAAGCGCTGCTGGGACTGCCCGCCTGCGGCGATCCGGCCGTGGACCTGGCGGGTCGTGACCTTCGACGCGACCAGCCGTGGACCGTCGAACACACCGCACGCGCAGCCGCCGAGGCGCACCAGCAGGACGCCGACCCGGCGGTCGGCCAGGACGTGCTCGATGAGGCCGACCTCGTCGGGGAGCGGCCCGAACGGCACCTCCACCTCGGCCACCGCGCCGTCCTCGGCGACCAGCCGGACCTGCTGTGCCGTGGCGGTCCGGACGACCGGCCCGTGCCGTACAGCGAAGCCGTCGAGCCAGCGTTGCAGCCGCTCCGGCGAGGTCGTCACCCACCGCCCTCCGCCTGCGGCCTGCATCACCGTCGTCCCAGGACACGGACCGGCGTCACGCGGGCGGCCGCGTGACGCCAGAGGTCGGGGCGCTGAGGGTCGGCGAGGGGAGGGAGCGCACGTGGCCCCACGCTACGGCGAGCGGGGCTGCCCGGCGATCGGGTTTCCCGACCGCAGCGACGCGGCCAGGCCGGCCCCGCCGACGGCGAGCAGGACGAGCGGCCCGGCCCACCTGGCCTCGACACCGAGGTCGGTGAGGTCGGTGAGCAGGAACAGCCCGGCCAGCAGCACCAGCAGCAGCCCGCCCATCAGGGACAGCACGTCCCGGTCATGACGCGACACGACGCACCTCCAGCTCCCCGAGACCGACCTCGGCGCCCAGCACCAGCTCACGACCGCCCGCCGGTCCGAGGCGCAGCTCGTCGACGCCCCGGTCGTCGAACGGCTCGGCCTCAAGGACCGTCCGGCCGTCCCCGTCGTCCCTGATGAGCTCGCCCAGCCCGATCTGCGGCACCACCCGCACCCGCAGGTCGTCCGGGACGAGCACGAGCAGCCGGCCCACGCCGACCCGGGCCGTCAGGGCCCCGACCGATCCCGGCTCGACCCGGCGCAGGTCCAGGACGGCCTCCCCGGCACCGAGCTCGAAGGCGCCGCCGTCGTCTGCGGCCACGGGCACCCAGGTGCGCTCACCGGCACCTCCGGCCAGCCGGCCGTCCAGGGCGGCGGCGGGCACCAGCAGCAGCGCCAGCACCACCCCGACGGCGAGCAGCCAGCGGGCCCGGCCGAACCAGGTGCCGACGACCAGGCCTGCCCCCACCACGAGCAGGGCGGCGGCCAGCACCCGCGGACCGGTGATGCCGTCCACGCCGAGCTCGCGCAGCAGCAGCAGCAGCCCTGCGACCAGGGTCGCGACGCTGAGGGTGACCGGTCCCAGGGTCGAGCGCTCCCGCGGCGGCGCCGGCACGGCGGGCTCCCAGGCCGGGGTCACGGGCGGAACGCCGTACGACGAGGGTGGCGGAGCCGGTCCCCATGCCTGCGCCGTCGGGCCGGCCGCGGTCCGGTACCGGCGGTCCCGGACGGCGAGCAGCCCCACGCCCACGATGACAGCCAGGACGACGAGCCCGCTGTCGACGAGGTCGAGCACGGCGATCAGGACCAGGCCCAGCAGACCCGCGGCGATCACCGAGGCCGTGCGGTCCGGCCCGCGCAGGGTGCGCTCGGCGAACGACGCCGGGGCGCCCGTACGGGGGAGCAGCACCCAGGCGAGGACGTAGAGCACCAGGCCTGCGCCGCCGAAGACGGTGAGGACGCCGACGGTGACCCGCCACAGCACGGGGTCGGTGTCGGTGTAGCGGCCCAGCCCGGCACACACGCCGGCGACGACCTTGTCGTCGGGGTCGCACACCAGGCGGCGCGGTCCGGGTCCGTCGCCCGCATGGGCGCCGGGCGCCGCGGGCTCCGGGTCGGGGGGTGGGGGCGTCTCGTGCAGGGTCTCGGTCATGGCAGCGACCCTGCTCGCCTCCGCGGTCCGTCACATCAGGGGGCGCCCCGGAGCCCGCTCTCCGGGTCCGACCACGACCCCGGACGGGGCCCGCGGTGCGACGCTGTCGCCGTGACCACCGCCGTGCCCGTCGAGCGGGCGCCCCACCGGCGGCTGGTGCGCGCTGCCGACGGTCGCGCACTGGGCGGGGTGGCCGCCGGCATCGCGGACCACCTGGGCCTGTCCCCGGTGCTCGTGCGGTGTGCCTTCGTGCTGCTGTCCCTGGCCGGTGGCGCCGGCATCGCGATGTACGGCGCGCTGTGGGCGCTGGTGCCGCAGGCCGCGGGCGGTGCCCGGCCGGAAGGCCGCGCTCAAATCGTGGCCCTCGGCGCCGTCGGCCTGGGTGCGCTGCTGCTGCTCGCGGCAGCCGGACTGCTCTCCCCGCGGGTGCTGCCGCTGATGGCCGCGACCGCGGGGGTCGCCCTGCTGTGGCACCAGGCTGACCAGGCGCAGCGCAGCCGCTGGAGGGCCAGCGCGTCGGGGCGTCGCGGCGGCCTGCTGTCGGTGGCCGTGGGGCTAGGGCTGCTCGTCCTCGGCCTGACCGGTTTCCTGGCCAGCATCGGCGAGCTCGGTCGGGCCCGGGAGGGTCTGCTGTCGACCGCTGTCGTCGTGGCGGGCCTGGCGGTCCTGACCGGTCCCTGGTGGCTGAGGACCGCGCACGACCTGCGCGCCGAGCGGCGCGAGCGCATCCGGTCGCAGGAGCGGGCCGAGGTCGCCGCACACGTACACGACTCGGTGCTGCAGACCCTGGCGCTGATCCGCAAAGCTGCCGAGGACCCCCGCGAGGTCGTTCGCCTGGCGCGCACCCAGGAGCGGGAGCTGCGCGGCTGGCTCTACACGCCGACCACGCCCGAGCAGGCCGCGTTCGCCGGCGCCCTCGAGCAGGTCGCCGCCGAGGTGGAGGAGGCCCACGGCACCACGGTCGAGGTGGTCGTGGTGGGGGACTGCCCGACCTCGCCGACGTTGCTGGCGGTGGTCGCCGCCGCGCGTGAGGCGCTGGTCAACGCGGCGAAGCACTCCGGGGCTGCGACGGTCTCCCTGTACGCCGAGGTGACTGACGACCGGGTCGAGGTCTTCGTGCGGGACCGCGGCCGTGGCTTCGACCCGGCCGGGGTGCCCGCCGACCGGTTCGGGCTGACGCAGTCGGTGGTCGGTCGGATGGAGCGCCACGGTGGCCGTGCAATCGTGCGCAGCTCCGCGGGGCAGGGCACGGAGATCCGCCTGGAGGTCGGCCGTGGCTGACCCGGCGCCGCTGCGGGTGGTGCTCGTCGACGACCACCGCCTGTTCCGCGCCGGCGTCCGGACCGAGCTCGCGGGCGAGGCCGGTCTGCAGGTCGTCGACGAGGCCGAGACGGTCCCGGAGGCGGTTGCCCTCATCATCGCGACCCAGCCCGACGTGGTGCTGCTGGACGTGCACATGCCCGACGGCGGCGGCCGGGCCGTGCTGGCCGGCGTCGGCGAGGCGGCGCCCCGTACGCGCTTCCTGGCCCTGTCGGTGTCCGACGCCGCCGAGGACGTCATCGGCGTCATCCGCGGCGGCGCCCGCGGCTACGTCACCAAGAGCATCGCGGCGGGCGAGCTGGCCGACGCCGTGCGGCGCGTCGCGGGGGGCGACGCGGTGTTCTCCCCACGCCTGGCCGGCTTCGTGCTGGACGCGTTCGCGACGTCCACTCCCGTGCCGGACGACGCGCCGCCCGCCGACCACGCCGACCTGGACCGGCTGACGGCGCGGGAGCGAGACGTGCTGCGGCTGATCGCCCGGGGCTACACCTACAAGGAGGTGGCGTCGGAGCTGTTCATCTCCGACCGCACCGTCGAGACGCACGTGTCGTCGGTGCTGCGCAAGCTGCAGCTGTCCAACCGGCGGGAGCTCTCGCGCTGGGCCGCCGACCGGCGCTTCGGCTGAGGCCGTTGCGGGCGCTACCGTCGCCTGCATGAGCGCGACGACGTCCGGCCGCGCCAGCCGGCTGCTCGCCCCGCCACGACCGGGCCGGCTCGGGGCGTGGTCGTACGCCCTGCGGACCACCAACCCGCCGCCGGACCGCGACCCGCGCACCCTGGACGGCGTCACGACGTGGCTGGTCGTCACCCGCGCCGCCGTCCTGCCGATGACCGTGCTCGCCGGCCTGCTGGCCGGTCTGCTGGCCGTGCGCGCCGACGGCTTCTCGTGGCCGCTCTACCTGCTGGCGCTGCTCGGCATCACCCTCGCCCACGCCTGCAACAACATCATGAACGACCTATCCGACACCGACGTCGGCCTGGACACCGAGCGCTACCCGCGGGCGCTGTACGCCCCCCACCCGATCCTGTCCGGGATGGTCCGCCGCCGGCAGATGGGGCTGGCGGTCATCGGCCTGAACCTGGCCTGCTTCGTCATCATGGTGGTGCTGGCGACCCAGCGCGGCTGGCCCGTCGTGGCCTTCGCCGTGACGGGCATCGTCGCGTCGATCGCGTACACCGCCCCGCCGCTGCGGCTCAAGGGCCGCGGTCTCGGTGAGCCCGAGGTCTTCGTGGTGTGGGGACCGCTGATGGTCGCCGGCACGTACTTCTCGGCCGTCGGTGAGCTGCCGTGGCAGGTGTGGCTGGCGTCGGTGCCGTACGGCCTGCTGTGCACGACAGTGCTCATGGGCAAGCACATCGACAAGATCCCGTACGACGGCCCGACCGGGACCCGGACCCTGCCCGTGGTCCTCGGCGAGGCGCGGGCCCGCCGGCTGACGGTGGCGCTGCTGGTCGGCTTCTACGTCGTCACGGGCATCGCCGTGGCCGTCGGCGCGCTGCCGTGGCCGGTCCTGGCGGTGGCCGGTGCCCTGCCCCTGCTGCGCAAGGTCGCCGCGGCCTTCCGCGACCCCCGCCCGGCCGAGCCGCCGGAGGGCTTCCCGGTATGGCCGCTGTGGTTCGCGGCGGTCTGCTTCGTGCACGTGCGCCGCGGCGGTGGGCTGCTCGTGCTCGGAATGGTGGTCGCCGCGGTGCTCGACATCGGTCTGCCGCTGTCGTGATCGACCTGCTCGCCGCGACGGTCGCGTTCACCGCCGTCGTGGCCCTCGGGCTGGCCGTCCTGGCGCTCCTCACCCTGGTCCCGTTCGTGCTGGCGCTGCGCCTAGCCGAGCAGCGCGGCGTCGACCCGGCGCGCGGGGGCGCCGCCGCCCTGCTCGGGTCGGTCCTGGGCGTCGGACTGGTGCTGCTCGCGCTGCGGTCCTCGCTCGTCCTGCTCGTGATCGCCGTCCCGCTGGCGTTCGCCGGGGTGCTGGCCCTGACCCTGCTGTCCGACGACAGCAGGCTCAGGGGGCGCGTCGGCCGCCACCAGTAGGGCCGCCCGGATCAGGCGGCGGCGCGCAGCTTCTCGTCGCGAGCGAGCCGCGCTGTGTCGGGGTTGTCGGCGAACACGCCGTCGACGCCGGCCGCGAAGAAGGCCGCGTACTCCGCGAACGCGTTGCCGTACGCGTTGAGGTCGGCGCCCCGGCGCAGGTCCGCCGGCAGGTAGCGGTTCTCGTTGCGGAAGGTGTAGGGGTGCACCAGCAGGCTGCGCGCGTGCGCGTTCGCGACGAGCCTGGTGACGGCGCCGAGGTGGTCGTCGGCCGTACGCGCGATGACGCGGCTCTTGTCAGGACCGATCCCGTCGGCGTAGGTCGCGATGCGCCTCAGACCGGCCGGGGTTGCCATGGCGTCGTAGGTCAGGCCGCTGCCCGACGCGACCGCGTCCCAGGGCTGGGCCGGGGGGCCGGTGCGGGCGTTGCCGCCGAACAGCTGCACGATGCGCACCTTCGTCATCGTGGCGAGCTCCTGCAGGTTTCCGACCTCGAAGGACTGCACGAAGACCGGGTCCTTCGGGCCGCGGTAGCCGTAGCGCTCGAGGGAGGCCACCAGGGGCTCTTCCAGCGACAGCCCGATGCCGTCGAAGTAGCTCGGGTGCTTGGTCTCCGGGTAGACCCCGATCGTGCGACCCTGCGCCTTGCTCGCCCGTCGGGCGAGTGCCAGCACCTCCTCGAACGTCGGGACCTGGTAGCGGCCGTCGTACAGGGTGTTCTCCTGCCGCACGTCCGGGATGCGCTCGACGGCGCGCAGCGTCCGCAGCTCAGCCAGGGTGAAGTCCTCGGTGAACCAGCCGGTCAGCGACACGCCGTCCACCGTCTTGGTCGTCTTGCGGGCGGTGAACTGCGGACGGGACGCGACGTCGGTGGTCGAGCTGATCTCGTTCTCGTGCCGAGCCACCAGCACGCGGTCACGGGTGCTGACCAGGTCGGGCTCGATGAAGTCGGCGCCGAGGTCGATGGCCAGGGAGTACGCCGCGATCGTGTGCTCGGGGCGGTAGCCGGACGCGCCGCGGTGGCCGATGACGATCGGGGCGGCGGTGCGGTCCTTGGGGCCGGCGGTGGCGGGGGTCTCGATCAGCGCCGGCGTCGCGGCGAGCACGGCGGACAAGGCCGCCACCCCGGCGATCGACCGGGCAGAGCGGCGGGTGCGGCGGGTGCGGGGGCTGCGGCGACGGTGAGCGCGGGTGCGCATCGGGACCTCCCGGGCGGCCGCACGGTCGTCGACCTCGCCCGGCAGCCAGGGTGCTCACCACGCGCACCCGGAGTCTGACGCTGGGGTGGACGTCGTTCGACCAGTGCCCGAACTCCGGGGGGCGGCCGCAGCACCACGACGCCCACAGCACCACGAAGCCCCCGGCGCGGACCGGGGGCGTCGCGGTGCTGGGTGTGGCGTGGTGCAGGACCGCTAGAAGATGATGATGATGAGGATGATGATCAGAATGAGGCCGATGATGCCGCCGGGGATCATGTCCACCTCCTCTCGTCGCAGGACCCCTACCCCGGGCGGGGCGGTCCAGCCGCTCAGGCGGTGTTGACCACCCGGAAGGACTCGGCCAGGCGGTCCTCGCCGTAGCCGGCCTGCACGGCGTTGACGCTGAGCCAGGTGCGCAGCATGCCCTCGAGGTCGTCCATGTGGGCCGTCTGCGAGACGTGGGCCTTGAGCGCAGCGAGCTTGCGCTCGAAGGTGTCGGTCACGTCGACGTAGCGGTTGGCCCCGCCGCCGCCGGAGCTCATCACCCACACCTCCTCGACGGACCACGCCTGCAGCCCCTCCTCGGCCAGCTCGAGGTGGGCGAACGGGTTGCGGGCGTCGGGGTAGATGGCGCTGATCGCGCCCTCGCCCGCCGCCAGGTGATCGGGGTGGCTGGCGTAGATGCGCTCCCAGTTGCGCTCCGGCGACTGGATCATCATGCGCTGGGGGCGCTTCTGGCGGATGACGCGGGAGATGTCGCGCCGCAGCTCGATGCTGGCGAGCAGCCGACCGTCGGGGTAGCCCAGGAAGACCACGTCCTCGACGCCGACCTCCTTGGCGGCCGCCCGCTGCTCGGCCTGACGGATGCCACCGATCTGGTCGCGGGGCACGTCCGGGTCGAAGCCGCCGGCGTCACCGTCGGTGCAGATGCAGTACGCGACCTCGATCCCCGCCTCCGTCCAGCTCGCGATGGTGCCGGCGGCCCCGAAGTCGGCGTCGTCGGGATGGGCGACGACGACGAGCGCGCGCTCGACGGTCTGCGGTGCGGTCATGGGGGTCCTCTCGCAGCGGGTGGCAGCCCCCATCCTGCGACAGGTCGCTGACCTGTGCGCGGGGGGCCGGTCCGTCGCAGGCCGCTCCTAGACTGGCGCAGGTGAGCCTGTTCGCAGACGACGACGCGTACGCCCCGGCGGTGCTCGCGCCTGCCCGGCCGCCCTCGGGCGCACAGGCCGAGCGGCTGCTGGAGGGGCTCAACCCGCAGCAGCGCGAGGCCGTGGTCCACCAGGGCGGGCCGCTGCTCATCGTCGCGGGGGCCGGCTCGGGCAAGACCAAAGCGCTGACGACGCGGATCGCCTACCTGCTGGCCGCCCGGGGGGTGCAGCCGGGAGAGGTGCTGGCGATCACCTTCACCAACAAGGCCGCGGCCGAGATGCGCGAGCGGGTCGCGGCGGTCGTCGGGAGCCGGGCCCGGGCCATGTGGGTCATGACCTTCCACTCGGCCTGCGTGCGGATCCTGCGGGCCGAGGCCAAGAAGCTGGGGTTCACGAGCAGCTTCTCGATCTACGACCAGGCCGACAGCCAGCGGCTGATGACCCTGGTCTGCCGTGACCTGGACCTGGATCCCAAGCGCTTCCCGGCCCGGTCCATGAGCAACCAGGTGAGCGACCTGAAGAACGAGCTGGTCGACTGGGAGAGCGCCCGGGACAGGGCCGAGACGGTCCAGGACAAGCAGCTCGCCGAGGTCTACCAGGTCTACCAAGCCCGTCTGCGCGAGGCCAACGCGCTCGACTTCGACGACCTGATCATGACGACCGTCGACCTGCTGCAGGCGTTCCCCGACGTGGCCGAGCACTACCGGCGGCGGTTCCGCCACGTGCTGGTCGACGAGTACCAGGACACCAACCACGCCCAGTACGTCCTCGTCCGCGAGCTGTGCGGGTCCTCGACGGGCCGCGCCAAGCGGGGAGAGGGGCCGCCGGCGGGGTTGTCCGCGCCCAGCCACGCGCCCGCGCCGGCGCCAGGCTCGGTGCCGCCGGCCGAGCTGTGCGTCGTGGGCGACGCCGACCAGTCGATCTACGCCTTCCGGGGCGCCGACATCCGCAATATCATCGACTTCGAGGTCGACTACCCGGATGCGACCGTGGTGCTGCTGGAGCAGAACTACCGGTCCACGCAGACGATCCTGTCCGCCGCGAACGCCGTCATCGGCAAGAACCCCGGACGCACCGACAAGCGGCTGTGGACCGACTCGGGAGACGGCGAGAAGGTCGTCGGCTACGTCGCGGACAACGAGCACGACGAGGCGGCCTTCGTGGCCGGCGAGGTCGACCGGCTCGGTGACGACCACGGCCTCAAGCCGTGGCAGGTGGCCGTGTTCTACCGCACCAACGCCCAGAGTCGGGTGTTCGAGGAGGTGTTCATCCGGGTGGGGCTGCCGTACAAGGTCGTCGGCGGGGTGCGCTTCTACGAGCGCAAGGAGGTGCGCGACGCCCTGGCCTACCTGCGGGTGCTCGCCAACCCGTCCGACACGGTCTCGCTGCGCCGCATCCTGAACACCCCACGACGCGGGATCGGTGACCGGGCGCAGGCGTGCCTGGAGGTGTTCAGCTCGCGTGAGCGGGTGCCCTTCGCCGAGGCCCTGCGCCGCTGCGACGAGGTGCTGGGCATGGCGCCCCGCAGCGCCAAGTCGGTCCGCGAGTTCGCCGACCTCATGGACGAGCTGCGCGAGCTCGTCGCCGGCAACATGCCACCTGCCGAAGTGCTCGAGGCGGTCTTCGACAGAACCGGGTTGCTCGCCGAGCTGGTCGCGTCCACCGACCCGCAGGACGAGAGCCGGGTCGAGAACCTCGCCGAGCTGGTCGGGGTGGCCCGCGAGTTCAACGAGCGGGTGCCCGAGGGCGGGGTCGCTGCCTTCATGGAGCAGGTGTCCCTGGTCGCCGACGCCGACCAGATCCCCTCTGAGCCCACGGACAGCGATGGGTCCGGCGAGTCGGACGGGGTCGTCACGCTGATGACGCTGCACGCCGCCAAGGGTCTGGAGTACCCGGTGGTGTTCCTCACCGGGCTCGAGGACGGCGTGTTCCCGCACCTGCGCACCCTGGGTGATGACAAGGAGCTGCAGGAGGAGCGACGGCTCGCGTACGTCGGCATCACCCGGGCCCGCGAGCGGCTGTACCTGTCGCGGGCCCACCTGCGCAGCGCCTGGGGCCAGACTTCCTACAACCCGCCGTCGCGGTTCCTCGACGAGGTGCCCGAGGCGCTCGTCGACTGGCAGCGCTCGGAGTCCTCCGTCGCCGCGCCGCCGGCCGCCCTGACCCGGGCCGCCGACCGGCTAGTCGGCACCGCTCGCGGGCGCGCCGCCGGCCCAGGTCTGCGGCCGATCCCGAACCTCGACGTCGGTGACCGGGTCACCCACGACGCCTTCGGGCTCGGCACCGTCACCGCGACGCGGGGGGCCGGCGACTCGACCCAGGCCGAGGTCGACTTCGGCGGGGCGACCGGCGCCAAGTGGCTGCTGCTGCGCTACGCCCCGCTGGAGAAGCTCTAGCCCGACCCCGGACGGCAGAGCGCGATCAGCACGGCCGAGGTCGCCATCGCCGCCAGCGCGGTGCGGCGGGGGGCGGCCCCGGTGAGCAGGGCGTGCCCGAGCACGACCTGGTCGGCGAGCTGCACCGACAGCACTGCGGCCCGGGCCGAGGCGTCGCCGCGCAGGACGGCCGCGCCGATGACGGCGGTGCGCACCCCGAACAGCCGCCAGCCCAGCGCCGCCCCGCCGGACCCGGCCGACGGCGGCAGGCCGTACGTGCGCACCAGGGCCGCCGGCGCCACCAGCGCGGCGGCGCCGATCGTCGTGGCCACGGTGCCCGCGACCGTCCAGCGGTCGGTCACTGGCGGCGACCGGCCCGCAGCTGCAGGACGCCCAGCGTCCCGACAGCCAGGCCCTGCCCGACGACCAGGGCGGTTCCGACAGCGCTGAGGTCGGCCGACACAGCGACAGCCAGGCTGCCGAGCTCCCAGAGCACCGACCCCGCACCGGCGGCCAGGACCGCCGGGCGGGCCCAGCGGCTGCGGGCCAGCAGCAGCAGGTCCAGGGCGTAGACCGCCAGGGCGATCCCGACCCAGCGGAGCAGGGTGCTCGAGGTGGTGCCCAGCAGCTCGCCGACCGGGTCGGGAGCGAGGGCGAGGGGGATGCCGAGGCCGGCACACAGGGCAGCGTCGACCTGCAGCAGTCGTCGCGGACCGGTGCTCGGGACGGGTGTGGTGGGGATGCGGGCGGTGAGTGTGGTGGGGATGGTGCTCACGGGGTGCCTCCTCGTGGTGGTGGGGAGCACGACCGTGCCGCGCTGCCTGGCTGGCGTCCATGACCCCGCAGGTCATGGCGGCGCTGACCTGCCGCCCGTACGGTCCGTGCGTGACGACGACCGCGACCGTGGGACCGCTGCTGCGTTCGTGGCGTGAGCAGCGCCGACTGAGCCAGCTGGCGCTGGCCGACGGCGCTGAGGTCAGCACCCGCCACCTGTCGTGCGTGGAGACCGGTCGGGCCCGCCCCAGCCGAGGGTTCCTGCTGCATCTGGCCGAGCACCTGGACCTGCCGCTGCGGGCCCGCAACGAGCTGCTGGTCGCGGGGGGCTACGCCCCGGTGTACGGCCAGACCGACCTCGACGCGCCGGGCATG
>Ga0136611_10002886_pt1 | contig 12028 bp, 12 predicted proteins | sample AntDrymUQ2232306_2_FD_106645 | JGI IMG/M metagenome (GOLD analysis project Ga0136611, IMG submission 106645) | Polar desert sand microbial communities from Dry Valleys, Antarctica - metaG UQ223 (23.06) | ecosystem: Environmental > Terrestrial > Soil > Desert | place: Antarctica: Dry Valley... | reverse complement strand
TTCATCCACTTTGGCGATGCACCACTCGTGCTTTTGCCAAGGCTTGAGTTCGTTTTTTTAACAACTGACGCACGCCCTCATGGCTGTAGGACTGGGCAAAGCCGAGTTCCACAATCTTCGAGCCGAGCATACGCAGCGTCCAATGTTCGTGCCCATCCGGCGCCTTGGAGCACGCAATGGCCGTGATCATCGCCGCCTGTTTCTCATCAAGCTTGGGTTTGAAGCCCGGGCAAGGCAGCTCGCCGAGCGCGGCCTCCAGGCCACCTTCGGCCATGCGCGTGCGGGTCTTCAAAACCGTTGGCAACGTCACGTCCAGGGCCGAACAGACCTCCTGATTGGACAAGCCCTTGACCAGCTTGGACAGGATGCGTGCGCGGGTGATGACGCGCGCACTGTGCGAGCCTTTGTGGATGAGGGCAAAAAGATGATCTTGCTCTTCCTCGGTGACTTCGACGTCTGGGAAAGTGATTCGGGCCATGACAATCTCCAAATGGTTCGGATAATGTCGCCCAAAAAAACCTATAAATCAACTCGACAGGCTAAGGTTTCACTCTGATGAACAAATCAAGTTGACTATCTACTAGGGTGCCTAACAAAATTTATACTGCAAAAAGCATCACAGAAGAAGCCCTGAAATCGGGGAGGCGACTATTGCAGATGCCAACCTCCAGCCAATTCTGCCTGCCGACGGAAACACGCAGACCGAAGACTGGGCCTCAATAGAATTAAAGCCTTTTAAGTGTCCAGCGCACGTCCTCCTACAAGCAGATACCGTTACGAAAATGATAAAACTACGTTCAGCAAGGAGTGTGTTTATCAACGACTTGGGCACGTTGTTTTTACATGGGTTGTACAAATAGGAAAACTGTATCTTTATACAGTATAATTCACAACCTATTCGCTGTCTCAGCGATCAGAATTTTTCCCCGAGGAATCTGCTTTATGAGCACCTTCAACGAATTTTCCGGTTTGTCCAATCACACACCCAGACTGACGGCCCGCCAGGCGCAAATCCTGGAGTTGATTCAAAAAGCGATTTTTCGCACGGGTGCGCCACCGACGCGGGTTGAAATCGCCACTGAACTGGGTTTTCGCTCGCCAAATGCGGCTGAAGAGCATTTAAAGGCACTTGCCAAAAAAGGCGTGATCGAACTGGTGAGCGGTACTTCGCGCGGCATACGGCTACGCTCGGATGCTTTGCATGCTTTGAACGAGTCGCTGGCAAGGCCGTTTCCCAAGGCGTTACGCAGCTTGGCCCAGCTTGCCTTGCCGCTGGTGGGACGGGTGGCTGCCGGAAGCCCGATCCTGGCGCAGGAGCATATTGAGCGCACCTACTCCCTTGAGCGCAGCCTGTTTCAGCAAGAGCCCGACTACCTGCTGACGGTCCGCGGTATGAGCATGCGGGATGCGGGCATCATGGACGGCGATTTGCTCGCCGTGAAGCAGACCCAAGAGGTCAAGGATGGCCAGATTGTCGTGGCGCGCCTGGGCGATGAAGTGACCGTCAAGCGCTTTCACCGGCACAGTGACCGGATCGAGTTGTTGCCCGAAAACACCGCCTTCAAACCTATCGTGGTGCTACCCGGCGAGCCTTTTGAGATCGAAGGTCTGGCCGTTGGGCTGATCCGTGCCAGCCTGGAAATTTAAGCCCCTAGCGCACGTCCCGTAAGCGCAAGCCGCTATCAAAATGATAAAAATCGGCTTTCCTCGCGGCTAAACGCCGGCCTGTATCCACTCTGCCGCCTTCTCGGCGATCATCAAGGTTGGCGAGTTGGTGTTGCCGCTGGTGATGAGCGGCATCACGCCGGCGTCGACGACGCGCAGGCCCTGGATGCCGCGCACCCGCAGGTGCGAATCGACCACCGCCATCGGGTCATCGGCTTTTCCCATTTTGGTCGTCCCCACCGGGTGAAAAATCGTCGTTGCGATGTCGCCGGCCAGCCGCGCCAGGTCTTCATCGGTCTGGAACTGCGCGCCGGGCCTGAACTCTTCGGGCTGGTACTTGGCCAACGCGCTCTGGCCGACGATTCGGCGCGTGACGCGCAACGAGTCGGCCGCCACCTGTCGGTCTTCGGGCGTGCTCAGGTAGTTCGGCGCGATCGCCGGCGCGTCTTCGAACTTGCCTGATTTGATCGCCACGCTGCCGCGACTGGTCGGGTTCAGGTTGCAGACGCTGGCGGTAAAGGCGTTGAAGTCGTGCAGCGGCTCGCCAAAAGCATCGAGCGACAGTGGCTGGACGTGGTATTCGATATTCGGATAAGGCTGGTCGGGCGAACTGCGGGTAAACGCCCCGAGCTGCGACGGCGCCATGCTCATCGGGCCGGTCTGGCGCACTGCATATTCGAGCCCGATGCGCGCCTTGCCCCACAGCGAATTGGCCATGGTGTTGAGCGACAGCCCCCAGCGCTTCTTGCCGCCTTTTTCACCCTGCACCTTGTAGACCGATCGGATTTGCAGATGGTCCTGCAGATTGGCGCCGACGCCCGGCAAATCCTGCACGACGGCAATACCGTGCTGCCGCAGCAAGCCGGCAGGGCCGATTCCCGACAGCTGCAAAATCTGCGGCGAACCAACGCTGCCGGCGCACAGCAGCACTTCGCCCTTTTGCCCGTTAGACCCCGAGTCGCGCGTGGCATGCGCCGTCACGCGCTCGTGGCCGGTCCACACCTCGACGCCGGTACAGCGCTGGCTGCCGTCAGCCTGCGGCTCGATCAGCAGCTTGCAGACCTGGGCGCTGGTCCAGAGTTCGAAATTCGGCCGGCCCAGGCAGGTCGGCCGCAAAAACGCCTTGGCGGTGTTCCAGCGCCAGCCGTTTTTCTGGTTCACCTCGAAATAGCCGACGCCCTCGTTGCTGCCGCGGTTGAAGTCCGGCGTCTGGGGAATTCCCGCCTGGCTCGCCGCTTCGGCGAAGGCGTCCAGGATGTCCCAGCGCAGGCGCTGCTTTTCGACGCGCCACTCGCCGCCGGCGTTGCGGTGCCGCAGGATTTTCTGGTACGGATTGCTTTTGTCCTGCATTAAATCGGGCGCGGTGCCGCGCGCGCCGTGCAGGGGGTCGGCGCCCTTGTAATGATCCTCGTGCAGCTTGAAGCACGGCAACGCGTTGTCCCAGGTCCAGGCGCTGTCGCCCGTCAGCCGCGCCCATTCGTCGTAGTCACGCGACTGGCCGCGCATGTAAATCATGCCGTTGATGCTCGACGAGCCGCCGAGCGTCTTGCCGCGCGGATAGCGCAGCGAGCGGCCATTCAGGCCCGCGTCGGGCTCGGTGTTGAACAGCCAGTCGGTGCGAGCGTTGCCGATGCAGTAGAGGTAGCCGACCGGAATATGAATCCAGTGGTAGTCGTCCTTGCGGCCGGCCTCGATCAGCAGCACGCGTTTGGAGGCGTCGGCGCTCAGCCGATTCGCCAGCAGGCAGCCGGCCGTACCGGCGCCGATGATGATGTAGTCGAAAATCTGGCTTGGGTCTTGCATACCGCATTGTGGCAAAACACGGTTTGCGACCCGGCGGGGATTACCCGATCGCGGCGCCGTCCGACCTTTGTGACCGCAAGCCGCAGTTACCATTGTGGTTTTCGACTTGCGTCGGCGCCGGACGCGCCACCCACATGCCGATTGAAGACACGCCTCCCCGACTCGAAACCCAGGACACGCCCGAAGGCCGTGTGGTGCGCCTGCAGGGAGCGTGGACGGCGGCGGGCATCACCGGGCAGACCGCGTGGGACGCGCTGAACAGCCAGTTCGACGCGCTGCGTTCGCCCCAGCCGGCCACCTCGGCGGAACCGGCGAACTGGCAGCTCGGCGGCATCGAAAAATTCGACTATCTTGGCGCGCAGGTGCTGTGGAACCAGTGGAACCACCGCTGGCCGGCGGCGCTGGAAATCGAGCCGGAGCAGCGGCAAATACTGGAAACCGTCGAGAAATTCACCGTCGACCCGCCCGCGCCGCGAAAGCCGCGCTGGACTGAGCCGCTTTTGGTGCTCGGCGACCGGCTGCTCGGCCTGCTCGGGCATGCCAGGGGAATGCTGCGCCTGCTCGGCCAGCTGGTGCTCGACCTGCTGCGCCTGGCCCGGCGGCCGCGGTTCGGGCCGTGGCGCGACCTGTCGGGCCATCTGTTTCATTTCGGCGCGACCGCGCTGCCGATCACCGCGCTGGTCGGGTTTTTGATCGGTGTGGTGCTGGCCTATCTGATTTCGCAGCAACTGCGCCAGTTCGGCGCCGACGCCTTCATCGTCAACATCCTGGGTATCTCGCTGATTCGCGAACTGGGGCCGGTACTGGCGGCGATCTTGGTCGCCGGGCGCAGCGGCTCGGCGATCACGGCGCAGATCGGCGTGATGCGCGTCACCGAAGAGCTCGACGCGATGCGCGTCATGGGCATTCCCAGGGGCTTTCGGCTGGTGATGCCGCGCGCGCTGGCGCTGGCGCTGGTGATGCCGCTCATCAGCGTCTGGACGACGCTGGCGGCGCTGCTCGGCGGCATGCTGGCGGCCGATATTTCGATGGGCGTCACGCCGTCGTTTTTCATCAATTCGCTGCCGGCGGCTGTCGAAGTGTCCAACCTGACGCTGGCGACGGCGAAGTCGGTCGTCTTCGGCTTCCTGATCGCGCTGGTCGGCTGCCACTACGGCCTGCGCGTCAAGCCCAACACCGAAAGCCTGGGCCAGGGAACGACGGCGTCGGTCGTCACGTCGATCACCGTTGTCATCCTGGTCGATGCGCTGTTCGCCATCCTCTTCAGAAACGTTGGCATCTAATGGCCCCCACGCTTGTCGCTTCGCGTACTGCGCAAGGCCTTGCAGGCCGCGGCTCGCGAGACGCTTCGCCTCTGTCGCCTGTCCAAACCTGCTCAAGCAGGTTTGGAGCCGCAGGCTTCAGCCCCGAGGGGGCCGCTGCGCCTGCGGCCCGGCAAAGCCGGTTCCGCGACCCCGGCCTGGAGGGGGACACGCCTGCGGCTCCCGGTGGAACTGGCCTGGTTTGGGGCGGCCCGGCGCGGCGGCCGCTGGACTCTTTGACCATGCCGGGTGAAAGATGACCGATGCCGTTGTTGAAATCCGCAAGCTGTGGACCGTTTTCCAGAACGGCGACAAGAAGGCGGTTGTTCACAAGGATCTGGACCTGACGGTCGAGCGCGGCGAAATCATGTCGCTGGTGGGAGGCTCGGGCACCGGCAAGACCGTGCTGCTGCGCCAGATGCTCGGGCTGGAAACGCCGTCGCAGGGCGAGATTACCGTGCTCGGCAAGCCGGCGGCCGAGCTTGGCAAGCGTGGCGCGGCCAGCCGCGTCGGCATGCTGTTCCAGCAGGGCGCGCTGTTTTCGGCCTTCACCGTGCTGGAAAACATCGCCTTTCCGCTGCGCGAGCTCAAGGCCCTGCCGGCCGAACTGATTCGCGAGGCGGCGATGGTCAAGCTGCAGATGGTCGGCCTGCCGCCCGACGCCGCCGACAAGATGCCGAGCGACCTGTCGGGCGGCATGATCAAGCGCGTGGCGCTGGCGCGCGCGCTCATCATGGACCCGCCGCTGCTGCTGCTCGACGAGCCGACGGCCGGGCTCGACCCGGAAGCGTCCGACAGCTTTTGCGAGTTGCTGCGCACGCTGCACCAGGGCATGGGGCTGACGGTGGTGATGGTGACGCACGACCTGGACACGATTTTCGAGCTCAGCAGCCGCATCGCCGTGCTGGCCGATCAGAAAGTCATCATCTGCGACACGCCGCAAAAGGTGGTCGCGTTCGAGCATCCGTTCATTCATGAATTTTTTCTGGGCGATCGCGGCAAGCGCGCGATGGCGCTGCTGGCGCAGCCGGCTAGTCAAAACTAAAAAGGGTTGCATCATGGAAAACAAAGCCCATGCGCTGGTTGCCGGCGCCTTCGTGCTGGTCATTACCGCGCTGCTGGCGGGGTTGGCGTTCTGGCTGACGCGCGACAACACCGAACGCGACCTCTACGAAATGAGCACCGGCGCAATCATCTCGGGCCTGCAGCCGCAAGCCGCCGTGCGCTTTCGCGGCGTTCCGGTCGGCAAGGTCGAGCGCATCGGCTTCGACAGCAAGGTCAAGGGCAACGTGCTGATCCGCGTCTCGATAGCCCGCGCCGCGCCGGTGACGAAAACGACCTTCGCGACGGTCGCTTCGCAGGGCGTCACCGGGCTCGGTTTCATCCAGCTCGACGACGACGAGAATTCGCCCGAGCGCCTGGTGCCCAACGACGACGATCCGCCGCGCATTCCGCTCAAGCCCGGAACGCTGGACAAGCTGCTCAAGCAAAGCGATGCGATTTTGACCCAGGCCGAGCAGGCGACGACGCGGCTGAACCAGCTGCTGTCCGACGAGAACCAGAAGGCCGTCACCAGCGCCGTTACGCAGCTCGCCGAAGCGGCCGGCAGCATCAACCGGGTCGCGCGCGACCTGCCGCCGACGGTTGCCGCCTTCGCCGAGACCGCCGGCAGCGTGAATCGCCTGGCCAAGGGTTTGCAGCCGACCGTTGCCGGCCTGCCGGCGTTGTCGCGCGACACCACCGCGACGATGAAGGCGCTGAACAGCGCCGCCGACGACGTGAGCGGCGCGGCGCGGCGCCTGACGGAAAAGGGCGGCCCGCTCGACAAGCTGTCCGAAGGCGGCACCGCGCTGGCCGCCGGCATCGAAACCTTCAGCACTGCGACGCTGCCCAAGGTCGGCGAGGTGGCCGATGAAACGACGCGCACCCTGCGTCAGCTGCGGCGCACCGTCAACGGCGTCGAGGACAATCCGCAGGCCCTGCTTTTCGGCAACGGCGCGGCGGTTCCCGGTCCCGGCGAGCCGGGCTTTTCCGCCACCGGAGGCAACAAAAAATGACGCTGTTTTCCAATCTCAGATCGTTTGCTATTAAATCAATAGCTGCTCGCCAGCGTCCGGTGTGCGCAAAAGCGGTTTTTTGCTTGCTAAGCGGGCTTGTGCTGGCAAGCGGCTGTTCGGTGATTGACAAACCGATGCGCGCCAGCCTTTACGACTTCGGTCCGGGCATGTCGGCGCCGCAGGCGGCTCCGGTGGCGACACCTCTTGCGCCGCTTGCAATCGCCGACATCACCACCGCCGGCGGCGCGCTCGACGGCCAGGGCGTGCTCTATCGGCTGGCATATACCGACATCCAGCAGTTGCGCCCGTATGCGCAGGCGCGCTGGACCATGCCGCCGGCGCAACTGGTGCGCCAGCGCCTGCGCGAACGGTTGGGCGAGCGCCGCGTCGTGTTCAATGCCCGTGAAGGCGTCGCGCTCAACCGCGGCCAGAACCCGGACCTGCGGATGCTGCGTCTGGAACTTGAGGAATTCAGCCATTTGTTCACCACGCCCGACAACAGCGTCGGCCTGGTCCGCCTGCATGCGACGCTGGTTCAGCTCACGCCGGCCGGCGAGCGGCTGGTTGGCCAGCGCGAGCTGGTCGTGCGGCGGCCAGCGGCCACCCCGGACGCGCCCGGCGGCGTGCGCGCCCTGACGGCGGCGACCGACGCCGCGATCGACGAGATCGATGCCTGGCTGGGACAGCTGCCGGCGCCGTAACAGCGACACGGACCGCCGGCCCGGCCGGACGGTCCTTTTGCCTTTGCGGCCCAACCCCCATGAAAAAACATCTGGAACGCTTGTTCAAGCTGCGCTTCACCTTTCCGCTGCTGATCGCCTGCGCGCTGTCGCTGTCGCTGATCAGCGAAATCACCTACCGGCGCTCGGTCAGCACGCTGACGGCGGGCATCGCGCTGACCGAGGCGCGCATCGGCAGCGCTCGCATCCTGCAGCTGCTGACCGACGCTGAAACCGCGCAGCGTGGCTACCTGCTGACGGGCATGGCGTCCGACCTCGAACCGATGCGCGCGGCGCGCCGGGAACTCGATGGCAACAACGCGATTTTCAGATTCATCGAGAGCATTGGCCCGACCGGCGCGGACGATGCGCGTGGCATCAGGGCCGGCGTCGCGGCCAAATTGCTGGAGATGGAAAACACCGTGTCGCTGGCCATCGCGGGCGACCGCGACGCCGCGTTGGACGCGGTCAAGACCGGCGCGGGCAGGCGCGCCATGGACGATGTACGCACCGCTTTCGAGGCCAAACTTACCGAGGCGACCTTGCTGCAAAAAAATGCCCGCGGCAAGATCTACAACGCCCTGTGGTTGAACCGCACCTTGGTAACGGCGCTGTCGTGGCTGGTGGCCATCGGCCTTTACCTGCAGATGCGCCAGCTGCGGCGGCGCGACGACGAGCGCGGCGAACGCCAGCAGCTGCTGGAAACCGAGGTGACCGAACGCACCCGCGACCTGCGCAGCCTGGCGGGCTATTTGCAGACCGCTCGCGAAGACGAAAAGTCGCGCTTGGCGCGCGAGCTGCATGACGAGCTCGGCGGCTTGCTCACGGCCGCCCGGCTGACGCTGGCGCGGATGCGCGACAAGCTCGCCGGCGACAAGGAAATGACCGAGCGCATCGGCCAGATCAACCAGCACCTGGGCCAGGGCATCGCGCTGAAACGGCGCATGGTCGAAGACCTGCGGCCTTCGACGCTGGCCGCGCTCGGGCTTCAGGTGGCGCTGTCGATTCTGTGCAGCGAGACGGCGGAGCGCCTGGGCATTCCAGTGCATGCCGACATCGCTGAAGTCGCCGACATCGCCAATTTGCAACTCGCGCCCGAGGCCGAGCTGGCGATTTTCCGGGTGGCGCAGGAGGCGCTGACCAACATCGCAAAACACGCCGATGCCACCGAGGTGCGGGTGCGGATGCAGCCAGGAACCGGCGAACTGCTGCTCGAAGTCAGCGACAACGGACGCGGCTTCGATCTGGCGCGCCTCGAAGGCGGTAGCCACGGGCTGGCCGGAATGCGGTTTCGAATGGAAAGCCTGCGCGGACGCATGTCGGTGCTGTCGGAGCCCGGCAATGGCACGCGGGTAGTGGCCAGGCTGCCACTGGCTTTCACTCCGCAAGCGCCGGAACCCGCGTAGGCCGGGCCATACCGAAGCTTGGCGGTTTTGCTAGTTAAAACATAGCAATAAAGTGTTATAGGGTATGCGCGAAAAGCATATTTGATGAATATTTTTCGAAAGCGCGTCAGCGGCCACCGGCGACATCGAGCAGCGCACCGGTGGTGTAGCTCGCGCCGTCGCCCAGCAGCCAGACAATCGCCTCGGCCACTTCCGCGACGCCACCAGCACGCCGCATCGGCACCTGCGGCGCCACGTCGCGGGCGCGGTCGGGCTGGCCACCCGAGGCATGGATGCCGGTGTCGATGATGCCGGGCCGCACCGCGTTGACGCGTATGCCTTCGCCCGCGACCTCTTTGGCCAGGCCGACGGTAAAGGTGTCGATCGCTCCCTTGGCCGACGCGTAGTCGACATACTGGCCGGGCGAGCCGAGCCGCGCCGCCGCGCTGGAAACGTTGACGATCGCGCCGCCCGCGCCGCCGTGCTGGCGGCTCATGCGCCGCACCGCCTCGCCGGCGCACAAAAAGCTGCCGAAGACATTGATCTCGAACATGCGGCGCAGGCGCCCGAGCGTCATGGCGTCGACGCGCGCCGCCTGGTCAACCACGCCGGCGTTGTTCACCAGCGCGCTCAGGCTGCCGAACTCGGCGTCGACGGTTGCGAACATCGCCGCCACCTGCTCCTCGCTGGCGACATCGGCGCGCACCGCCAGCGCCCGCCCGCCGGCCTGGCGAATTTGCCGCACCACGGCGTCGGCGGCGAGCGAATCGGCGCTGTAGTTGACCGCCACCGCATAGCCATGGCGCGCCGCCAGCAGCGCCGTCGCCGCGCCGATGCCGCGCGAGGCGCCGGTGATCAAAACAGTTCTGGACACATCGTTCTCCTGCAAAAAACGCCGATCCGGGTTACAAAGCGGTTGGGCAAACGGGCTGGTGGCGCTGACGGCGCCAAGAATCACGATATGCCGACTTTAACGATTCACCGCGGCCGGAGACAACGACCTTGACCATCACAGTGGACTATTACTTTACGCCGCAGAGCCCCTGGGCTTACCTCGGCCACGAGCGCTTTGCGCGGATCGCGCGCGCCGCCGGCGCCACGGTCCGCGTGATGCCGATCGACCTCGGCGGCAAGGTGTTTCCGATCTCGGGCGGCCTGCCGGTGGGCCAGCGCGCGCCGCAGCGCCAGGCCTACCGGCTGCTCGAACTCAAGCGCCATTCGGACCATCTGGCGCTGCCGCTGCATGTCAAGCCGCGGTATTTCCCGGTCGCGTCGGACGACACCTCGCGGCTGATCGTCGCCGTCGAAATGCGCGACGGCGCCTCAGCCGCGATAAAAATCAGCGGCGCCATTTTCGCCGCCGTCTGGGCGCAAGAGCGGCACATCGCCGACGAAAAAGTGCTGGCCGAACTGCTCGCCGAATGCGGCCTGGAGCCCGACCGGCTGGAGCAGTCGTTCAGCCAGGCCGTGCAGGAACGCTACGAAGCGAATACCGCGCAGGCGATCGACGCCGGCGTCTTCGGCGCGCCCACTTACGTGGTCGGCGGCGAACCTTTCTGGGGCCAGGACCGGCTCGATTTCGTCGAGCGCAAAATCAGCGCGGCTTCGATGCATCATTTGCACGCCGGCAAGTAAATCAAAACGCTTTCAAAGGAGTTTTTCGCCATGGGTCAATTCACCAGTCTTAAAGCCGCCGACGGCTTCAGCCTTCCCGCCTACGTGGCGCAGCCGGCGGGCAAGCCGCGCGGCGCGGTCGTCGTGCTGCAGGAAATTTTCGGCCTCAACTCGCACATCCGCTCGGTCGCCGACCGCTTTGCCGCCGAGGGCTACCTGGCGGTGGCGCCGGCGACGTTCGAGCGCGTCAAGCCCGGCGTCGATCTGGGCTACACCGAGGCCGACATGAAGGCGGGCTCCGAGTTGAAAAGCGCCGTCGGCGCGCTGCCCGGCGCGGGCGTGCTGCAGGACATCCAGGCGGCGATCGACCATGCGGCGCGGCTAAGCGGCGGCAAGGTCGGCATCGTCGGCTTTTGCTGGGGCGGCCTGCTGACGTGGCGCGCCGCCTGCCTGCTCAAAGGCTTGTCGGCCGCGGTTGCCTACTACGGCGGCGGCATCACGGCGGAAGAGGAAATCGCCCGCCAGCCGCAATGCCCGGTGATGGCGCATTTCGGCGATCAGGACCACTGGATTCCGCTCGAAGGCGTCGAAGCGTTCCGCAAGGCGCAGCCGCAGGTCGAGGTGCATGTCTACCCGGCCAACCACGGCTTCAATTGCGACCAGCGCGGCTCCTACAACCAAGACGCCGCCACGCTGGCGCGGGAGCGCTCCTTGGCATTCCTGGCCAAGCACCTACGCTGAAAAGTATCCTTCCGGCCAAGTTTCAAGCCTTTCAGAGCTATAGCCCCCGGAAATCGTGCGCAGTCAGCTATTTTTTTAGTAGCAACAAGCAGTCAGGCCGAAGTCTAAAGCGTGACGGTGCGGCCCTCGGCCGCCGACTGGTAGATCGCCTGCTCTATCTCCAGATTGCGCAAATAGGCGCTCGCCCGGCTGGCGGCGATGTCCGCAGTAGACGCGGCAGCGCGGCCCAGCGCCTGCACCATTGCCGTTAAGTAATGAAACACGCTGTCGCCGTTGGGCACGGTCCGGCCGAACGCGGTGTGCTGCGCCTCAACGGCCTCACCGCGCTGGCGCAACCAGGTCCGCGCAGCGCCGTCCAGCCGCCAAGTGGCGAGCGTGCCTTCCAGCAGCATGCTGCCCTGGGTGTAGCGCAGCTCGGCGGCGTCATGCTCCAGGTCGCGGTTGGCGTCCAGGATGGCGACCGCACCCGATGTGAACTCATAGATGACGATGCCTGCATCTTCGCCCGCGATGGCGCGTTTGATCCGCCGCACGCGTGCGGTGACGGCTTGCACCTCGCCCAGCAGGTAACGGAAGGTGTCGGTGTAATGCACGACGGTTTCATGCACCAGAATTTTTTTATGGTCCGAAAGTAGCGCTGCCGCTGCAGGTAGGCATCTAGCCCGCGCCCGTCACCGGGGCGAAAGCGAAAAGTCAATTGTTGCGGCACACCCAGCACGCCCTCATCCAGCAGGCGCCGCGCC
>Ga0136611_10002885_pt1 | contig 12029 bp, 11 predicted proteins | sample AntDrymUQ2232306_2_FD_106645 | JGI IMG/M metagenome (GOLD analysis project Ga0136611, IMG submission 106645) | Polar desert sand microbial communities from Dry Valleys, Antarctica - metaG UQ223 (23.06) | ecosystem: Environmental > Terrestrial > Soil > Desert | place: Antarctica: Dry Valley... | reverse complement strand
GTCGATGGCCTTGCGGTGGTCCTCGATCAGACCCACGTAGACGTTGTCGAGGGCGTCGAGGTGCTCGTGGACCAGGGCCCGGTTGAGCTTGTAGTCCTCCCAGGTGCGCCCGTCGACCACGGCTCCCGGGGTGCCGAGAGGCTGGCCGCCGAGCGTGGCGATGCGCTCGGCCACGGCGTCGACCATGCCCGCCACCGCGGCGTACTGCGGGTCGATCATCTTGTGGACGCCGATGAAGTTCGGTCCGACCACGTTCCAGTGGATGTGCTTGAGGGTCAGCGAGGTGTCGAGCAACGCCACGAGCCGGCTCTGCAGAGAGTCTCGGACCTTGGCAGCGTCGGCTTCTTCGAGACCGGGTGCGGTGTAGGCGCTGGGCATCGAGCAGTCCTTCCAGGGAAATGGTGACGGGGGAGCGGATCCGGTCCCTTCCCGCTCACCCCCCGGACATGCGCAGCGCCGTCTGATTTCGGTCCCCGCTGCGGCCGCGCTTCAGGCGGTAGGGGAGAAGCACAGTGTCGGACCCCCTCAGTAGGGTCCGATCCATGGCCCGGATCCGCACTGTCTTCCGCTGCGCCGAATGCGGAGCCACCGAGCCGAAGTGGACGGGCCGCTGCGGCGGCTGCGAGGCGTGGGGCACGCTCGTGGAGGAGGTGGACAGCCCGTCTGCAGCGTTGACCGTGCTGGCGCCGAGCACGGCCCCCATCCCGATCGTCGATGTCGACCCCACCGAGTTCTCGCCGCGGCCCACGGGCGTGCCCGAACTGGACCGGGTCCTGGGAGGCGGGCTGGTGCCGGGATCGGTCACCCTGGTGGGCGGCGAGCCCGGTATCGGCAAGTCCACCGTCTTGTTGCAGGCCGCCGCAGAGGCGGCCTCGTCGGGGCGCAAGGTCCTCTACCTGTCCGGGGAGGAGTCGCCCCAGCAGATCCGCCTGCGGGCCGAGCGTCTCGGCGCCCTGCACCCGCGCTTGTGGCTGGCGGCCGAGGTGGCCCTCCCCCATGTGGTCGGGGCCATCGATCACGTGCAGCCCGACCTGGTGATCGTCGACTCCATCCAGACCCTCCTCGACCCCGACCTGTCGTCTGCGCCCGGATCGGTCGGTCAGGTGCGCCACTGCAGCCATCGCCTGGTGCAAGAGGCCAAGCGGCGGGGCTGTGCGATCTTCCTCGTCGGCCACGTCACCAAGGACGGCAGCCTGGCCGGGCCGAGGGTCCTCGAGCACGTGGTCGACACTGTGCTGGCCTTCGAAGGGGATCGCCACCACGCCCTCCGTCTGCTGCGGGTGGTCAAGCACCGCTTCGGCTCCACCCAGGAGCTGGGCCTGTTCGAGATGACCGACACCGGCCTCAAGGGCGTCCCCGACCCGAGCGGCTTGTTCCTGGCCGACCGGCGCATCGGCATCCCCGGCTCGGTCGTGGTACCCACCATCGAGGGCCACCGGCCCCTCCTGGTGGAGCTCCAGGTGCTCGTGGCCGGGTCTCCACTCCCGTCGCCCCGCCGCTCGGCCACCGGGATCGACCACGGGCGGCTCTCGCTGCTGCTGGCGGTCCTCGAGCAACGGGTGGGGGTGCGTACCAGCGATGTCGATGTCTACGCGTTGGCCGTGGGCGGTGTGAAGGTGGTGGAGCCCGGTGTGGATCTCGCCCTCGGCCTAGCCGTGGTGTCGTCGCTCACTGGCACGGCCTTGCCCGGTGACCTGGTGGCCAGCGGCGAGGTCGGACTCGGTGGTGAGCTGCGACAGGTGGCCCACACCGCCCGACGCCTGTCCGAGGCTGCTCGGCTCGGGTTCCGACGTGCGGTGGTGCCCGTGTCGGCGCCCGACGCCCCTCCCGGCATCGAGATCCTCCGGGTCGCCAGCCTGGCAGACGCGGTCGACCAGCTGGGCCTGTCCGACCCCTGAACCTGGGCTGACGAGCCGTCCCTGACGGGACCGGTGGAGTAGAGGGAGATCGATCCGCCCCCGCCGCCCCCGTGGGCCCGTCTGATCTGGCGTCCGGAGGGGTCCGGTAGCCTCGCAGGATGGTTGGCCGGTACAGCGTGGTACTTCGGGCGGCGCTCGCGCAGGTGGCACCAGGACGCACCCTGCGGTACGGGATCGACCGCATCCTGCAGGCCGGCATGGGTGGACTGCTCGTGATCGGCGACGGCCCGGACGTCTTGAGCATCTGCTCGGGCGGGTTCCTGCTCGACGCCGCTTTCAGCCCGCAGCGGCTCTCGGAGCTGGCCAAGATGGACGGCGCCATCATCTTGGCCCGCGACGGCAGCCGCATCGCCCGGGCCAACGTCCACCTTGTGCCCGACTCCGCCGTGCCCACCTCCGAGACCGGCACCCGCCACCGAACCGCCGAACGGGTGGCCCGATCGCTCGGCGTCCCCGTGGTCACCGTGTCCCAGCGGATGAGCACCATCTCGGTGTACGTCGGCGGCGACAAGCACGAGATCGAGCCCGTCCCCCGAGTGGTCAACCGGGCCAATCAGGCGATCTCCACGCTCGAGCGCTACCGCAACCGCCTCGACTCCGACGCCACGTCGCTCTCCACGTTGGAGATCGAGGACCTGGTCACCATCCGCGACGTGGTGAACGTGCTGCAGCGGATCGAGGGTGTGGAGCGGATCGCCACCGAGATCGAGCGCTACATCGTGGAGTTGGGCGAAGAGGGGAGGCTGGTGCGCCTCCAGATGGTGGAGCTCATGGGCGGAGTCGAGCACGACCGCCGCCAGATCGTCCGCGACTACCGCGGCGACGCCAAGGATCTCAGCCTCGACACCGTCCTCGATTCGCTCTCTGCGCTCACCACCGAGGACCTCATCGACCCGGCTGAGCTGGTCCACGCCCTGCGGTTGCCCACCGCCGCCCTCGATGCCGCCGTCTCGCCGAGGGGCTACCGCCTCCTCTCACGGATCCCCCGCCTGCCCGAGCAGGTCATCGAGAACATCGTGGCCCGGTTCGGGAGCCTCCAGCGGATCATGCGGGCCACCATCGACGACCTCGACGACGTCGAGGGCGTAGGCGCCACCCGGGCCAAAGCCATCAAGGAAGGCCTCGGCCGCCTGGCCGAGGCCGCCATTATGGACCGCTACTAGGTTTCGACCTCACTCGTTCGCTGCGCTCACTCCGTTCGAGTCGAGCGGTTTGGTGCTCGCTGCGCTCGCGCTCATGCATCCTCGGCGGCGGAGCCGCCTGCGGTGCCTTCCGTGGGGCTCCGCCCCACACCCCAGCGGCTGCGCCGGGGTGGGCCTCCTGGGACAGCTCCGCCTCGTAGCGCTCGAGCTTGAAGACCACGAACTGGCGGTCGAGCGGCTACCTGGCTCTTCGCTCTAGTTCTTCTCTGTTGGTGATTCTGTAGCGGCGGTCTTGTTGTTCGATCCATCGCAGGCGTACGAAGCTGGCGATCGCCTTGTTGACACGCTCGCGGGAGGCTCCGACCATGCCGGCGAGCTCCTCCTGGGTGATGGGCAGGGCAAACTCGTCGGCGTCGCCGGCCAACTCGAGCAGGCGCTTGGCGGTGCGGCCAGTGACGTCGAGGAAGACCGAGTCGGCCAGTGCGGAGTCGGTGTTGCGGAGGCGCTCGGCCAGGAGGCGGACGACACCCCACAACAGCGTCGGGCGCGACTCGTACACCGCCCTGAGCGGCAGGTACGGGAGCTCGACCAGCTCCGATGGCTCGAGGGCACGGGCTTCGGCGGAACGCTTCCCACCGTCGAAAAGACCCATCTCACCGAACACATCGCCCCGCTCCATGAGGGCCACCATCGATTCCCGCCCGTCGACCGAGCGCTTGGCGATGGCGATCCGGCCCGACGCCACGACGCAGAGGCGGTCGGGCTCGGCGTCCTCAGCGAACACCACGTCGCCCCGCAGGTATCGGGCCGTTACCGCCGAGGCGGCCAGGCGCGCCATCTCGTCGTCGGTGAGCTCGGCGAGGAGCTGCACATCCTGCAGGAGGTCGATGTCCACCACGTCGGTGAGCGTACTGACTGGGCGGGGTCCGGGTGGCATGTGTCACGCGAGGCCGGCCGTCGGGGGTACGGAGGGCAGCCCACAGGTCGTGCCGTAGCGTGGGGGAGATGTCCGAGCCCGCCCCGCCGTCGCATCCCGGGGTGTGGGCCATCGTGGTCGCCGCCGGCTCCGGCGATCGATTCGGCGGGCTCAAGCAGTACGCCCCGCTCGCCGGGCGACGGGTACTGGACTGGTCGATCGACGGGGCCCGTTCCGTGGCCGACGGCGTGGTGCTGGTGGTGCCGGCCGAGGCCTCCGAGGAGCCCGAGCCGGCGGTGGACGCCGTGGTGGTGGGCGGGGTCACGCGGTCGGAATCGGTCCGCGCCGGGCTCGCAGTGGTACCCGCTGAGGTCGGCGTCGTCCTCGTCCACGACGGCGCCCGGCCGCTCGCCGACCACGCCCTCTTCCGGTCGGTGGTCGACGCCGTGCTGGCCGGGGCCGATGCCGCAGTGCCGGTCGTCCCTGTGGTCGACACCGTGTGCGACAGCCGCGGCGTGCCCGTGGACCGCAACCAGCTGCGGGTCGTGCAGACCCCGCAGGGCTTCACGACTGACGCTCTCCGGCGGGTGCACGCTGCCCGCCCGGACGCCACCGACGACGCTTCGTTGGTGGCGTCGGGAGGTGGCAGGCTGCGCCTCGTGCAGGGCGAGCGCTGGAACCTCAAGATCACCGAGCCCGGTGACCTGCTGGTCGCCACCGCGATCCTGGAGTCCCGTTGATGCAGGTCCGCGTGGGGCAGGGGTTCGACGTGCACCGCTTCATCGACGATGCCCACCGGCCATTGGTGCTGGGCGGGATGACGTTCGAGAGCGACCGAGCCCTGGCCGGCCACAGCGACGCCGACGCGGTGGCTCACGCCTGCGCCGATGCCCTGCTCGGCGCGGCCGGCCTCGGAGACATCGGCCAGCACTTCCCCGATACGGACCCGGCTTGGGCCGGTGCCGACAGCATCGAGCTACTGGCCGAGGCCACCCGCCTCGTGCGTGATGCCGGCTGGGAACCGGGCAACATCGACGCCTCCCTGGTCACCGACCATCCGAAGCTGGCACCGGTGCGCAGTGAGATGCAGTTCCGTCTGTCGGCCGCAGTGGGCGCGCCGGTCACGGTGAAGGGTCGCCGTCCCGAGGGCCTCGGTGCCCTGGGACGAGGAGAGGGCGTGGCCTGTTGGGCCGTGGCCGTGGTCACGAGAGGATGAAGGAGCACGTTATGTCACAAGAGATCGCCCCCGCTCGCGTCCATGGGGCACACCCGTGAGCACCCCTGGACGGGGCCGAGGCGGGTCCAGTCGCGGCAAGGGCACGGCCGGGGGCCGTGGCGCAGGTGGCCCTTCCGGGGGCAAGGGTCGGGCGTCGAGCGGCGCGGCCGGCGGAGGCAGTCGCAAGGGCGCGCCCTCCGGGCGCAGCGGCCAGCCATCGACCGGGCGAGGCGGTAGCGGTCCCTCTTCGGGAGGTGGTCGCAACCGATCGGCGCGCCCGGGCGGCAAGGCGCGCAACGCGCTCAGCCCTATGGGCCCGCAGGCCACCAAGCCGAGGGCGTCCACGAAGGAGGGCCTCGGTGGAGAGCAGGTCGAGGGTCGTCAGGCCGTCCGGGAACTGCTGCTGGCCAACCGGCGAGACGCCCGGGAGATCTGGATGGCCGTCGACCTCGATCCGGCTCCGGTGCTCGACGACATACGCGAGCTGGCAGGCGAGGCTCGCGTAGTGGTGAAGGAGGTGGGGCGGGGCAAGCTCGAGGCCGCCGCCCGAACCGATGCCCCCCAGGGGGTGCTTGCGTTCGCCCGACCGATCCCCGAGGCGACGATCGACGACCTCATCCGGGAGCGTCCGGGTCGACCGGCGCCGTTCCTGCTCCTCAGCGACGGCATCACCGATCCCGGCAACCTCGGAGCGTTGCTCCGCTCAGCCGAGTGCGCCGGGGTCAGTGGGGTCGTCCTGCCCCAGCATCGTGCGGTGCACATCACTCCTGCCGTCACCAAAGCGGCGGCTGGCGCAGTGGAGCACCTGATGATGGCTGTCGTGGGTGGTCTGCCCGCAACGGTCAAACAGCTCCGAGATCGCGGCGTCTGGGTGATCGGGCTGGACGAACGGGCCGAGAAACCCGTCTGGGACCTGACGATCGGTGACCGGCCCGTCGCCCTGGTCCTGGGGGCGGAAGGTCCCGGCCTCGGTCGCCTGGTTCGCGAACGCTGTGACGAACTGGTGTCGATACCGATGCGGGGTCGACTGGCCAGCCTCAACGTGGGTACCGCCGGGGCCCTGGCCTGCTTCGAGGTGGCGCGGGGACGGTGAGCTCGTCGGCCGACCGTCCGATCACGCACCGGTGTCCTCCGGTCTCTTTCTGTGAGAAATTCGCACAAGTCGTGCGAGAGCATCGACGAGGGCGGACCTGCAGGTCAGCGTCCATTTCGGGATCGGATGGCGGCCCATCCAGCGAGGCAAGCGCTCTGCGCTGAGTGGGCGCAGACCTTGACATCACCTGGTGATACGTGATTCAAAGGGACTAGTCCTTCGGGATCAAGGCCAGGATCTCCTTCACACCACATCGACGCAGCTTTCCGCAGGAGCAACACATGACCTCACGAGCGACCCGCAGGGTGGCCACCGCCAGGGCAACCGACTTGGAACTCGTCGCCGCGGCTCAGGGCGGCGACGCCGACGCGTTCGACCTGCTGGTCGAGCGCTACCGCCGCTTCGTGCGGTCGCGGAGCCGCGGGTACTTCCTGGTGGGCGGCGACCGCGACGACCTCGAACAGGAGGCCTTGATCGGGTTCTACAAGTCGGTCCGCGACTTCCGGCCCGAGCTGCAGGCCTCATTTCGGTCCTTCGCCGAGCTGTGCATCAACCGTCAGTTGATCACCGCCATCAAGACGGCAACCCGCAAGAAGCACGTGCCGCTCAACCAGTCCATCTCGTTCTCCGCGTCTCGCGGCGACGACGGTGACGATCGAACCGACGAGGACTTCCTCGCCGCCGTCGATGCCCAGTCGGACCCCCTCGATCAGCTCGTGGCGCGCGAGGAAGTCTCGGCCACCCATGCCGTGCTCGCCGCCAACCTCTCCGATCTCGAGGTCGAGGTGCTTACTCGCTACATCGGCGGTGCGTCCTACGACGCCATCGCCGAAGAGGTAGGCCGCCACGTCAAGGCGGTCGACAACGCCCTGCAGCGGGTGAAGCGCAAGCTGTCGCTGCATCTGGCCGAGCAGGCCCTTCTCGACGCCGCCTGCTGATATCGCCCCCGGTCGACCAGCCGGGCCGACTCTCCCCCCACGGTACCGCTGCCCACCCCCCGGGCGGCGGTGCCGCGTCCGCCGTGCCGACGCCTCGGCTGCGCAGCTGCGAGCGCCCCCGATCCAACTGGGTTGGCTGGGATCGGTCCCGTCCGGGAGAATCGGCGCCTCATGGCAACGGTGCACGCCAGGAACCTCTCCCTGTCCTTTGGGGCCGAGCCGGTCCTGGTCGGCATCGACCTCTCGGTAGCCCCTGGCCAGTGCATCGGTGTGGTCGGACCGAACGGCACCGGCAAGTCGACCCTGCTGCGGGTGCTGTCGGGCCACCTCGCACCGGAGTCCGGGTCGGTGGTGACTGCTCCCCGGGCCGCCACCGTCGGGCTTCTGCCACAGGAGCCCGACCGGCGAACTGACGAGTCGGTGGAAGAGTTCATCGCCCGCCGCACCGGCGTCTCGGAGGCCACCGCGGAGATGGCCGAAGCCACCTCCGCGCTCGCCCTCGGCGCAGAGGGTTCCGATGACCGCTACGCCGATGCCCTCGACCGGTGGTTGACCCTCGGCGGCCCCGACCTCGAGTCCCGCGTCGCCACCACGCTGGCCGGCCTCGGCCTCGGCGACGCAGTGGCCGGTCAGCCGACGGCCACACTCTCGGGCGGTCAGGCGGCGCGGGTGTCGTTGGCCGCCATCTTGCTCTCGCGTTTCGACGTGTTCCTCCTCGACGAGCCGACGAACGACCTCGACTTCTCCGGCCTGGCCCGGTTGGAGGAGTTCCTTGTTGGGCTCGACGCGGCGACGGTGGTGGTGAGCCACGACCGGGCGTTCCTCGAGCGGGTGGTGACCCACGTGTTCGACCTCGACGAACATGCGCACACCGGCGCGCTCTACGCCGGTGGTTGGTCTGCGTTCCTGGCCGACCGGGACACGGCGCGCCGTCACGCCGAGGAGGCCTACGGCACGTATCGGGCCAGGAGGTCCGAACTCACCGACCGGGCCCGCACCCAACGCGAATGGTCCGTGCAAGGCGTGAAGAAGGCGAAGTCCTCGGGCGAGACCGACAAGTTCATCCGATTCAAGAACACTGCGGACTCGGAGAAGGTCGCTCACAAGGCCAAGGCCACTGAGCGGGCCATGGAGCGCCTCGAGAAGGTCGACAAGCCATGGGAGGGCTGGGAGCTGCGTTTCGAGATCGGCGTGGCGGCCCGCAGCGGCGACGTGGTGTCCACTCTGCGCCAGGCCGAGGTCCGACGTGGTTCGTTCCGGCTCGGGCCGGTCGACCTCGAGATCGGGTGGGCCGAGCGAGTAGCGATCTTGGGGCGCAACGGTGCCGGCAAGTCGACCCTTCTCGATGTGATCCTCGGCCGCACCGAACTGGCAGCCGGCGAGGCGCATCTCGGGCCAGGAGTTGTGGTCGGGGAGCTGAGCCAGCGGCGGGACCGTTTCGCCACATCGGTCCCACTCATCGACGTGGTGATCGGCGCCACGGGCCAGCCCCCGAACGAAGTCCGGTCGCTGCTGGCCAAGTTCGGTCTCGGTGCCGGGCTCGTTGCCCGGCCGTCAGAACGGCTCTCCCCCGGTGAGCGGACCCGTGCCAACCTCGCCTTGTTCATGGCCGAGGGAGTCAACTGCCTGGTACTCGACGAACCAACGAACCACCTCGACCTGGTGGCCATCGAACAGCTCGAGCAGGCGCTCGATCGCTACGTCGGCACCCTGCTGCTCGTCACCCACGACCGTCAGTTCCTCGAGCACGTCACGGTCACCCGTCGTCTCGAAGTCGTCGAAGGTCAGGTCGCCGAGGTCCAGTGACGGCGGGGGTAACGCCCAGGAAGGACTGGTGACGGGGTGCGGTCAGAACCCTCCGAGGGCAAACTCCAGGGCAGGTGATCCCGGCGGGAACCCACGCTGCTCCGGCGACGTCGGATCCGACGATCTCACGGAAGTAGGACACGATGAGCAAGAGGATGTTGGTGGTCGCAGGTCTCGTGGTGCTCGTCGGGGTGGCGGCGGGAGCGGCCGTGGTCGCAAGTCGCGACGCCGAGGACCGGTCGTGCGAGCGCGGTGGCCTCGAACGGGATTCCGGAGATGGGAAGTTGGTGGTGGTCCGCCGGGACCTGCCCGATCAAGGCAGCATCATCGACCGGGCTCGCTACTACGCCTGCGACACGGCATCGGGGCGCCGGGTGGAGCTCGATGAGGTGGTCTCCAACGAGGGCGACATAGAGAGCACGGCCACGTTCTCGGTGGTGGCCGACCGGTGGGTGGTGCAGCAGGTCGACAGCACCGGGCCCGAGATCGATTCGTCGACCTCGTCGCCGGTCATCATCCTGCGTGACGGCCGCACGGGCGACTGGCTCCACGACAACCAGTCCTGTGAGGAGGAGATGACGGGCTACAAGGTCCTGTCATCCGGCCACCTGGCGGTGGCCTGCGATCGACTTCTTCTCTACGCGCCCGCCGACGGTCCCGGCGAGAAGCTGGCTCCTCCCGGAGCCGAGGTACGAGACCTTTCGGTGGACGAGGACGGGCGCACGCTCCGCTGGACCGAACGCCGCGACGGCGAGCGGGTCGACGAGAGTCACCGCGTCGATTGACCAGCGCTCCCTTCTTGGTGCTGAGGGGTGCACCGACGGTGCGCTGTGCAGCAAGAACCGGGTTCAGTCCCCGCCTCCGCCGGCCGGGAGGGGGACCGTGCGGCCGGCGAGCCAGTCATCGAGGCGGGTGCGGTGGCTGCCGGCCATGTCGGCGGGTAGCTCGGCCCGAGCGAACCAAGCCCACTCGGTGACCTCGGCCGGATCAGGGGTGGCCACCGCTGCGGTGGTGGTTGCCTCGTACACGGTGACCTGCAGGTTCTCGCCTCGGGCGCTCGGCTCCACGTAGATGCCAACCAGGCCCGTGAGCGTGACCTCGATCCCTAGTTCCTCGAAGACTTCTCGCGCGGCGGCGTCGCTGGGATGCTCGCCTCGTTCCACGAACCCACCCGGCACCTCCCACTCCCCGGCGAACGGTGCCCGGGCCCGTCGGCCGAGCAGGACACGGTCGTCCTGCACGATCACTGCCGCTGCGCACGGTGCGTTGCGGATGAGGCGCCAGCGGGGCCCGTGCTCGTCACACGTCGGCGCCGCGCCGGCCAGCGGGTCACCGCCGGAAGTCTCGAGCCCGCATTGATCGCAGAACCACATGAGGGTGGACCGTACCGGTCGTGCTCTCAGAGGCAGCACCGATCGGCGAGGGCGTCGTCGGCTTCGGTTCCTGGGGTGGTTCGTGCTGAGTGCACGAACAGACGGTCAACGTCTGGCTCGGTCTGGTCGCCTGTCCGCTCGTGCTCTGGTGGTGTTCAGAACGGTCGGCGGCAGGTTGGTGTAGTGGGGGTCGGTGTTCGTGCCTGGGTGCACCCGCCTCGTGAGTTCTGCGCTTCCTCTCCGTCGGCGAGACCGGTGCGCGGGGCGGCATCGGTAGGTTGGCGGGCATGGCTGCTCGGGGTCGGACGGTGTCGCATCTGGTGCGGAAGTTCGCCGGGGGCGAGAGCAGTCGGAGCCCCGACCAGGTGATCGTCGAGGAGCCGCTGGAGATTCGCCTCGACGGGCAGCGGGTCACCACCACCATGCGCACGCCGGGCAACGACTACGAGTTGGCCGTGGGCTTCTGCCTCACCGACGGTCTGCTGGCGGGTGCACCGGTGCTGCAGGTCCGCTACTGCGCCACTGGCTCAGCGGTCGACACCAACTTCAACGTGGTCACCGTCGACACCGGCAACCGAGCACCGGAGGCGTCCCCCCGCCTGACCACGACCACGTCGTCGTGCGGGTGGTGCGGCACCGACCAGATCGATGCCGTCACCGAGCGTCTGACACCCTTGGGCGATCGGGTGGCCATCGACCCCGGGGTGATGATGGAGGTGCCGGATCGGGCGGGCCCGCACCAAGCACTGTTCGCCACCACGGGAGGCGTGCATGCCGCCGCGGCGTTCGATCCGGCCGGCGAGATCGTGCTCGTCCGTGAGGACATCGGCCGCCACAACGCCGTCGACAAGGTGGTGGGCCTCTTGGCCCTCGACGGTGCGCTGCCGGCGGCGAACCTGGGGCTCTTCGTGAGCGGCAGGACCAGCTTCGAGATCGTCCAGAAGGCGTGGGCGGCCGGTTTCGGCACCATCGTGGCGGTGAGCGCGCCGTCGTCGTTGGCCATCGAGGCGGCTCAGCGAGCCGGCATCGTCCTCGCCGGCTTCGCTCGTCCCGGGCGCCTCAACGTGTACACCGAGCCAGCGCTCGAGTCGGTTCGCAAGCCGGCGCCTGGGTGATCCGCTAACGACGAACGGGACAGGCGCGACGACCCTGCACGGGAGGACGGGACCAAGGATTCCCGTCGATGATGTGCGCCACGACCCGATATCGACGGGAATGAGCGCCCAGGCGGTGCCACCGGTGGCCCCGGTGGCCACCTGCGACCCGACACATCACGTCGTCGGTGGCGGCTGGGTCTCGTCGTCGGTTGGCTGACGGCCGCCGAGAAGCTTGTCGAGGAGGCGCCGCTCGCCGGGCCAGGCCTCGTCGATGGCCTCCCTGGGCACCCGCCGGGCGGCGAAGCGCAGCGCCAGGGCCACCACCACCACGTCGTCGAGCGGTCCGATCACGGGAAGGAACTCCGGGATCAGGTCGATCGGGCTGATCACCCAGATCGCGGCGATGGCCACGGCCACCTTTGCCGACCGTGGCACTCGCGGGTCTTTCCGCAGTCGGCGGAGCGTGGTGGCACAGGCAGGCAGGAAGCCAGCGAGGTCCTTGGCCAGCCCAGGCGGGAGTCGGGCGGCC
>Ga0136611_10002884_pt1 | contig 12031 bp, 7 predicted proteins | sample AntDrymUQ2232306_2_FD_106645 | JGI IMG/M metagenome (GOLD analysis project Ga0136611, IMG submission 106645) | Polar desert sand microbial communities from Dry Valleys, Antarctica - metaG UQ223 (23.06) | ecosystem: Environmental > Terrestrial > Soil > Desert | place: Antarctica: Dry Valley... | reverse complement strand
TGCTCGCGTCGCTGCGGACCATGTGGTTTGCGCCGGTGTTCGCCCTCGCGGTTGGCGTGGCAGTTGCAACACGGCAACCTGCCGCATTGCCCGTGGCCGTCCCGATCCTGCTGCTGTGGCTTGCCTCGCCGCTGCTGATGTGGTGGCTCGGCCGTCCGCGCGTGCGCGCGGCCGCTGCGCTTTCGCACGACCAACTGCGTTTCCTGCGCCGCCTCTCGCGGCGGACATGGGCATTCTTCGAGACCCATGTCACGGCCACCGACCATTGGCTGCCGCCGGATAACGTGCAGGAACATCCCACGCTGGTGGTTGCACGCCGTACGTCGCCCACCAACATCGGCCTGTCGCTGCTTGCGGACCTGGCGGCTTATGACTTCGGCTACATTCCCGTGGGCGTGCTGGCGCAGCGCTGCGCCAATACCTTGCGTACGCTGGAGTCGCTGCCTCGGCATCACGGCCATTTCTTCAACTGGTACGACACCGAGACCTTGCAGCCATTGCCGCCGCGCTATGTGTCGACGGTGGACAGTGGCAACCTGGCCGGCCACCTGCTCACCTTGCGCCAGGGGCTGCTGGCACTGCCGGATGCGCCGCTGTTTTCGCCCACCGTGGTGCACGGGTTGGCCGACGCGCTAGACGTTTTGCTTGAGGTACGCGGCGACACGCCGGTGACCGACGCGCTAGCCGGGCTGCAGGGTCTGCTGCACACCGCACGCGCCACGCCGCCAGCCAGCCTTCGCGCAGCGGCGCAGCTGCTTGCCAAGCTGCACGTGTACGTGTCCGAGATCCGGCATGACGAGATCGCACGTGCGCCTGATGCCCATGACAGCGAAACCCGCTACTGGACGGAGGCTCTGCTTCAGCAATGCAGCGCCGCACGCGATGACCTGCTGTGGCTCGGCACGTGGCTGGACGCGCCAGGCGGCGGCAGCGATGCTGCAGATGCGCAAGCCGATGCCGCGTCCGGCATCCCCACGCTGCGCGAGCTTGCCCACGGCAAGGAGATCGCCGAGGTCCCGCCCTTGGCCGGTGAGCGGGCCAGCGCGCGCATCATCGAGCTCGAGCGCCTGGCTCACGTCGCTGGCCAGCTGGCCCAACACGACTACCGCTTTCTGTATGACCCGGCGCGCCACCTGCTTTCGATCGGCTACAACGTGGATGAACACCGGCGCGACCAAGGCTTCTATGACCTGCTCGCCTCCGAAGCACGGTTATGCAGCTTCCTCACCATCGCCCAGGGGCAGCTGCCGCAGGAGAGCTGGTTTGCGCTTGGCCGCCAGCTGACGGAAGTGGACGGGGACGCGACGCTGCTGTCGTGGAGCGGCTCGATGTTCGAGTACCTGATGCCGCAGCTGGTGATGCCCAGCTACGAGGGCACGCTGCTCGACCAGACCGCGCGCAACTCCGTGCAGCGCCAGATCGACTACGGACGCCAGCGGGGCGTTCCGTGGGGCGTGTCCGAGTCTGGCTACAACCTTGTCGATGCACGCATGAACTACCAGTACCGCGCGTTCGGCGTGCCCGGGCTGGGCCTGAAGCGCGGGCTGGCCCAGGATCTTGTGATCGCCCCGTACGCGAGCATGATGGCCTTGATGGTCGCCCCCGAGGCGGCTTGCGAAAACCTGCAGCGGCTGACGGCAGAAGGCTTTGCTGGCCGCTTTGGCCTGTTCGAAGCCATCGACTACACCGGCGCGCGCCTGCCGCGCGGCCAGCAACACGCCGTCGTGCGCTCCTTCATGGTCCATCACCAGGGCATGGGCTTGTTGTCGCTCGCCTACCTGCTGTGCAACCAGCCCATGCAGAAGCGCTTCATCGCAGACCCGGAGTTCCAGGCGACCTTGCTGTTGTTGCAGGAGCGCATTCCGCGTACCGGCGTGTTCCATCCGCACGCAGCGGAAGTGGCGGGCGCCAGTCCGTTGTCACAGGTGGCCGAAACGCAACTGCGCATCTTCCGCAACGCCGACATGGTCCGCCCGGCCGTGCAGATCCTGTCCAATGGCCGCTACCACGTCATGCTCAGCAGCGCCGGCGGCGGCTACAGCCGCGCCCAGGACATGGCGGTCACGCGCTGGCGCGAGGACGGCACGCGCGATCACTGGGGAAGCTTCTGTTACCTGCGCGAGGTCGCAACCGGTGAATTCTGGTCGACCACACATCAGCCGTGCACGGTTGCGATCGACGGCTACGAGGCGATCTTCTCCGACGCCAAGGCCGAGTTCCGGGGCCGCAAGCACGGTTTCGAGACGCATACCGAGATCGCGGTATCGCCGGAAGACGACATCGAGCTGCGCCGCCTGCGCATCACCAACCGCGCGCGCGAGACGCGCACCATCGAGGTCACCAGCTACGCCGAAGTGGTGTTGGCACCCGCCATCTCCGACGAATTGCATCCCGCCTTCAGCAACCTGTTCGTGCAGACCGAACTGGTGCCGAACAAGCAGGCCATCCTCTGCACCCGGCGTGCGCGCGCGCATGATGAAACGCCGCCTTGGATGTTCCACCTGATGGCCGTGCACGACGCGGACATCGACGCGATCTCCTACGAGACCGACCGCGCGCGCTTCATCGGCCGGGGCAACACGCTGCAGCGCCCGAACGCCCTTGCCGTGGACGAGGCACTGTCCAACGCCGCGGGCTCCGTGCTGGATCCGATCGTCGCAATCCGCACACGCATCACCCTGGCGCCAGGGCAGACGGCCAGCATCGACATGGTGACCGGCGTCAGCACCGCGCGCGCGGCAACCGCCGCGCTCATCGAGAAGTACCGCGACCGGCGCCTGGCCGACCGCGTCTTTGACCTCGCCTGGACTCATAGCCAGGTGGTGCGCAGGCAGATCAATGCATCCCAGGCCGACGCACAACTGTACGAGCGCCTCGCCGGCCTGGTGCTGTACGCAAGCCCGGCGCTGCGCGCCGAGCAGGCGATCCTGCTGCAGAACCGTCGCGGCCAATCCGGCTTGTGGGGCCAGGCGATTTCCGGCGACTACCCGGTGGTGCTGCTGCAGATCAGCGATGCAGACAACATCGAACTGGTGCGGCAGCTGGTCCAGGCGCACGGATACTGGCGCCTGAAGGGCCTGGCCGTTGACCTGGTGATCTGGAACGAAGACCAGGCCGGCTACCGCCAGCAGCTGCAGGACCAGATCATGGGACTGATCGCGGCGGGCCTTGAAGCACATGTGATCGACCGGCCGGGCGGCATTTTCGTGCGCCCGGCGCAACAGCTCTCGCAAGAAGACCGCGTGCTGGTGCAGGCTGTCGCCCGGGTGGTCATCAGCGACGCGCGCGGCAGCCTGGCCGAGCAGATCGGCCGTCGCCAGGTAGCGGCGCCGGTGGTCCAGATGCTGCTGCCGTCTGCCGCGCTACCCGATCTGCCCGAGGAACAGGGCGCCATGCACGTGCATGGCAGCGGCGTAGCCGATGCGCCGCACGATCCGTGGCCCTTCGGTCCGGCTTCCGAAGGACGCATCCTCGGCAACGGCCTGGGTGGGTTCTCGCCGGATGGCCGCGAATACATCATCGACCTCGGCGAAGGAGAAACGACCCCGGCCCCATGGTCGAACGTGCTTGCCAACGCGCGCTTCGGTTGCGTGGTGAGCGAGAGTTCACCCGGCTACACATGGGGCGAGAATGCCCACGAATTCCGCCTGACGCCTTGGCACAACGACCCGATCAGCGATACCGCTGGCGAAGCGTTCTACCTCCGCGACGAGGAAAGCGGCCGGGTCTGGTCGCCGATGGCATTGCCATGCCGCGGTACCGGCAGCTATCGCACCCGCCACGGGTTTGGCTACAGCGTGTACGAGCACGTGGAAGATGGCATTGCCAGCGAGCTGTGGGTGTATGTCGGCCTTGAGGATGCGGTGAAGTACAGCGTGCTCAAGCTGTACAACCAGTCCGGGCGCCCGCGCCGGCTCACTGTCACCGGCTACGTCGAATGGATCCTCGGTGACCTGCACGCACGCACCCAGATGCACGTGGTCACCGAGGTGGATGGCGACAGCGGCGTGCTGACCGCGCGCAACCGCTACAACACCGAGTTCGAGGGCCGCGTCGCGTTCTTCGATACGGATGCCAGCGATACCGATGTCGTCCCGCGCAGCATCACCGGTGACCGAGCTGAATTCCTGGGCCGCAACGGCAACCTGCGACAACCCGCAGCGCTGCTGCGCGAACGGTTGTCAGGCAAGCTGGGGGCAGGCCTGGATCCCTGCGCGGCCATCCAGGTGACGCTGGCGCTTGACCCGCAGCAGCACAGCGAGACGGTGTTCCGCCTGGGCCTTGGCAGCAGCTGGGGCGACGCGGTGGCGCTGGCCCGCCGCACGCGCGGCACCGAAGCCGCCCACGACGCGCTGGATGCGGTCCGCATGTACTGGCTGCGGACGCTCGGCACCATCCAGGTGGAAACTCCGGAGCCAAACGTCGACGTGCTGGCCAACGGCTGGTTGCTGTACCAGACCATCGGCTGCCGATTCCTTGCGCGCAGCGGGTATTACCAGTCCGGCGGGGCGTTCGGTTTTCGGGACCAGTTACAGGACGCGATGGCCATGGTGCACGCCGAGCCGGCGCGCGTCCGCGAGCACCTGCTGCTGAGCGCGGCGCACCAGTTTCCGCAGGGCGACGTGCTGCACTGGTGGCACCCGCCACTTGATCGCGGCGTGCGCACACGCTGTTCCGACGACTTCCTGTGGCTGCCGCTCGTCGCCTGCCATTACCTGCGGGCCACTGGCGATGCCAGCGTGCTGGACGAACCGGTGCGCTTCATCGAAGGCCGCCCGGTGAGCGCCGATGAAGAGTCCTACTACGACCTGCCCACCCGGTCGCCGCTGCGCGAGAACCTCTACCAGCATTGCGTCAAGTCGCTGCAACGCGGGATGCAGCTGCTGGGGGAACGTGGCCTGCCGTTGATCGCCACCGGCGACTGGAACGATGGCATGAACCGCGTTGGCGAACGCGGCCAGGGCGAAAGCGCATGGTTGGGCTTTTTCCTGTTCGACGTGTTGGTGCGCTTCAGCCGCGTGGCGCGCGATCGCAACGATGACGCATTCGCCGAGCAGTGCCTGTCCTCCGCAGAGCTTTTGCGCCAGAACCTCGAGACCCATGCGTGGGACGGGGCGTGGTATCGCCGCGCCTGGTTCGACAATGGTGCTCCACTGGGCTCCGCCGCCAGCGACGAATGCCGCATCGATTCAATTGCGCAGAGCTGGTCGGTGCTGTCGGGCGCCGGCAGTCCCGAGCGTTCCCGCCAGGCGATGGCGTCGCTGGACCAGTACCTGGTGCGCCGCGACGCGGGACTGGTGCAGCTGCTGGACCCGCCGTTCGACAAGACTGCGCAGGATCCCGGCTACATCCGAGGCTACGTCCCCGGCGTGCGCGAGAACGGCGGTCAATACACCCACGCCGCCATCTGGGCCACCATGGCATTCGCGCAACTCGGCGACAGCGCGCGCGCCTGGGAGCTGCTGCGGCTCATCAATCCTGTGCACCACGGCGACAGCAGCGAGGCCATCGCCGTCTACAAGGTCGAGCCCTATGTCGTGGCTGCCGATGTCTATGCGGTGGCGCCGCATGTCGGGCGCGGCGGCTGGACCTGGTACACCGGATCGGCCGGGTGGATGTACCGGCTGATGGTGGAATCGCTGCTCGGCCTGCGGCGCGAAGGCAACGTGCTGCACCTGGCGCCCTGCATTCCACGCGAATGGCCCGGCTACCGCATGCGCTACCGGTATCGCGACACTGTGTATCGCATCCACGTCCAGCAACACGACGACCACACCGTCCCACGCCTCACGCTCGACGGCATCGAACAAACCGGCATGACCTTTGCCTTGCAGGACGACCAGATCGAACACGTGGTGGAGGCGTGGTTCCGGGCGCCGGATGCGTGACGCCACCGCCCAAGGGCGGCGGCGCAACGTGCGCTTGCGAGCCGGGCCAGGCAGCGCTGCCATGGTCTCGAGTCAGCGCCTTGCGCGTGTGGCCGATTGCGCGTGCGCCTTCCGCCATTCGCACGTCGGCAAGCTGGAGCCAGTGCCGGCATATCAGTTCAATCGACCAGAAATCCCGCGTGCGCAGCGCCTTCCGTGGCCACCAGGCGCTCGACCGCATCAACCCGAGCGAGCGGTGGCCCGTGCTGCAGCCATTCCGCAAGCGCTTCGATCGCCATGGCGTCGCCAGCCGCCAACACGTCTACACGGCCATCGGCAAGATTGCGTGCATACCCGCGCAGCCCCAGCCGCACGGCCACATCGCGTGTTGACGCACGGAACCACACGCCCTGCACCTTGCCACTCACCAGGAAACGCTCGGCTGCCATCATCGGTCACTCTGACTTCGCGCAGACGGGGCTTGATCAGCCCGGTGCGCGTCAGCCCAGCTTCGGTCCGCCTGCCGCCGCAATATCGTTTTCGATCTGCGTGGCGGTGACCGGACCGGTGTACTTCTTCGCGACTGCGCCATCCGGCGTTATCAGGTACGTCATCGGCAAGCCGCGCGGCGTCTCGAAATCTTCCGGCGGGGCGTAGACATCGACCAAGGCCACCGGATACACCACCGGACGCTGCTTGAGGAAGGCTTGCATCTCTTCGGCCGTCGTGTCTTCGTAAGCCAGGCCCACCACCACGATGTGTTCGCGCATCGCGTCCAGCGCGGAAAGCTCCGGCATTTCCTTCAGGCAAGGGCCGCACCAGGTTGCCCAGAAATTCACCACGGTCCATTTGCCACGCTGTTCGGCGAGATCAAAAGTCTTGCCGTCGATGGTGGCAACGCGCAGGGCCGGGCGCGTGGCGGCGACGGGCGCGGCGACAGGAGTGGCCGCGCCTGGCGCCGATGCGGGCGCCGGGTTGGTTGGCGATGCCGTTGGCGTCTTGGCAGGCTCCGCCGCCGGGGGGGGCGTTGCCGCGGGCTTGCATCCAGTCACCGTCAGGCTGCAGGCAAGCAGGCAGGACAGCATCGCGTCACGCGTTCGCATTCGTCACTCTCCAGGAATGGCGGTGTAGATGGAAGACACACGCTGCTTGAGCAGGTCCCGCAAGGGTAGCCGCAGGCCGTCCAGGGTCACCATCACGGCGGTGCCGAGGGCATCCTCGCGATGCGGCAGGCGCGCCTCGGCGACCGGTACGCGCATCTGGCCGCCTTCGTAGAGTTCGGCCAGGGTCACGTCATCCAGATCCCGCGACAGGATCCACTCACCGGATTCCGCACGGCTCACGACGTCGATCGCATCCAGTTCCCCCAGCAGTTGCTGGACCAGGGCATCGGTGAGGATTGGTTCGAGCGCCTGGATCTCGTCGCTGTGCAACCCTCGCCCAGTCGCCCGCGCCTGCTGGAAGCGGCCCAGCATGCGCAGCAGGCCATAGAGCTCGTAGCCGTGAGGTAGCCGAAGGGCCGCGGGCTGGTAGCGAAACGCCGACATCGACGACGCGAACGACGCGCCGAACAGGATCGATGTCCAGCCAAGGAACACCCACAGCAGGAAGATCGGCACGAACGCCAGTGGCCCGTAGATCTTCTGGTAGGCACCGAAGCTGCCCATGTACAGGCCGATGGCGCCCTTGACCAGTTCGAACAGCAGCACCGCCAAGGCCGCGCCGGCCAGCGCATGCCGCCATTTCACCGTGCGGTGGGGCACCACCTTGAAGATCGCGGCAAACGCCAGAAGCTCGATCGACATCGGCGCCAGGTTCAACATCAGGCCTTCCAGCCAGCGTCCCGGCGCGGTCTCGAAGATTGCAAGCGCGAAGAAACGGGTGGAGATCGCAAGGCTGGTGGCTGCCACCAATGCGCCAAGCGTCAACACGGTCCAGTACACCAGGAAGCGGCTGAACTTGGGACGCGCGGTTGGCACCCGCCAGATGCGGTTGAGCGTGGTCTCCACGCTGATCAACGTGATCAGCAAAGACACCACCAGCGCCACGGTGCCCGCGGTGGTCAGCGACTTGGTGTTGGCCGAAAACTCGCGCAGGTAACCCTCTACCGCGTTCGCCGCGCGCGGAACGAAGTTGGAGAAGATGTATCCGCTGAGCTGCACGCTCCACTGCTCGAACACGGGGAACGCCGAGAGCACCCCGAACACCACCATGGACAGCGGCACCAGGGCGAACACGGTGGTGAACGACAGTGCGCCGGCGGCTTCCAACAAGCGATCGCCGAGGAAGCGCGTCCACACGAAGCGCAGGAACGTGCTGACCCGCGCGCCATCGCGCACGCGGGCATTCAAGCGGTTGAAGGAGTCCATCGGCTTCATCGGCCAAGCCTAACCGATGCCCGCATTCTCGGCACCGCAGCTGCGCCGGATGCCGGGCCAGGGCGACCCAACGACATGCTGGCGAGGCAGCATGCGAAACTCCGCGCTGATTCCCTGCCGCGCGGTGCTGCATGCCTGACATCCTGGTCCTGTACTACAGCCGCGGCGGCTCCGTGGCCCGGATTGCGCGGCAGATTGCGCGCGGTATTGGCGAGGTTGAAGGCATGCAAGCGCGGCTGCGCACGGTGCCGCCAGTGGCGCCGGTGACTGAAGTCGCCTCGCCACCGGAGCCGGAGGATGGCGCGCCGTATGCCGACAAGCGTGACCTAGCGGAATGCGCCGGGCTGCTCATTGGCAGCCCGACCCGCTTCGGCAACATGGCGGCGCCGATGAAGCATTTCATCGACACCCTGGGCAGCGAATGGGCAAGCGGCACCCTGGTGGGCAAGCCAGCGGCGGTGTTCACCTCGACGGCAAGCATGCACGGCGGGCAGGAATCAACCTTGCTGAGCATGCTGCTGCCACTACTGCACCACGGCTGCGTGATTGCCGGAATTCCGTACACCGAGCCGGCGCTCAGCACCACTCGCAGCGGCGGCACGCCGTACGGCGCCAGCCATGTGGCCGGGCCAGACGACCAACCCGACCCAACCGACGAAGAGGCGCAACTTGCGCGCGCGCTCGGCAGGCGGGTTGCGCAATTGGCGGTCAAGCTGTGCGCATGAGCCAGCGGCCGCTGGCGATATGGCTGCTCGCGCTGGGGACTTTGTACGCGCTCTGGTTTGCGCGCGACCAGCACGCCCTGGCGGCGATGCTGGTGTTCGCGCTGCCGCCGCTGCTGCTGGCGGTGGGAGCATGGCGCGGCTGGCCGCGTGCAGGCTTTTTTGCCGGCGTTGCCGCCTTGTTGTGGTTCAGCCATGGCGTCATGGTGGCGTGGGCCGATGCCGGGCAACGCAGCTTTGCACTTGCCGCAACCGGGCTTGCCCTGGCGGTGGTGTACGCGGCCAGCATCGACGGCATCCGCAGCCGTTTCGGCAAACGCTGATGCCGGCGGTGGCGCACCGCCTGTCTTCGCGCGCCTGACGCGTCGCCTTATTTGGCGGACAATCCACTGATGGAGAGCACCCGCATGGACCATCTGCTGATCGTCACCACCGGCGGCACCATCGACAAGGTGTACTTCGACGACAAGTCGGACTACCAGGTGGGCGAGCCGCAGATCGGACGGATCCTCGAAGAACTGGGCGTGGCCTTTCGCTTCAGCGTGATCCCGATCCTGCGCAAGGATTCGCTGCACATCGATGCCGCCGACCGCGAACTGCTGCGCGCCACAATCGAAGCCCAGGACAGCCCGCACGTACTGGTTACGCACGGCACCGACACCATGGTGGAGACCGCCCGGGTGCTGGCGCGCATCGAGGGCAAGACCATCGTCATCACCGGCGCGCTGAACCCGGCGCGCTTTCGCGGCTCCGATGCGGAGTTCAATGTAGGGACTGCGGTTGGCGCGGTGCAGTCGCTGCCGCACGGCGTCTACATCGCCATGAACGGCCGCATCTGGGATCCGCTGAAGGTGCGCAAGAACGTGGACGCCAACCGGTTCGAGGCGCTCGACTGACGCCATCGCGTCGCCAGCGCCTTTCGCCGAACAAAAAAAGACCCCGGCGCGTGGCCGGGGTCCGGGTTGCTGCTCTGGTAGCGCTTACTGCACCGCTACGTCGTCGATCAGGAACGACGTCTGCAGCGAGCTGTCTTCGGTTCCGGTGAACTTGATCGTCACCGTCTGGCCCGCATAGGCGCCCACGGTACAGGTCCGCAGCACGTAGCTTGTCCCCTTGTTGAGGTTCGAGTAGGTGGCGCACGTCTTCAGCACGCTGCCAGCGGAGTTGAGCACCTGCACCTTCAGCGTGTCGTACGCCGTGGCTGTGGTGGTCTCGGCTGTGTCGATCTTCAGGTAGAACGACAGGGACGCAGCCGTGCTAGCGGACGGGATGGCTACCGCCTGCGACAGCGTTTCCGTCTTGGCCGTGCCGTAGCCCACAAGCCAGGCGTAGAAGCTGCCCGTACGCGGCGTGCGCGAGGTGCTGTTGGTGATCACACCGGCGGTGCCGCCCCAGCCGGTGGAACCAGACTCGAAGCCACCGTTGGCGACCAGGTTGCCAGTGGGAGGTGGCGTAACGGCGCTGACCGAGTCGACCGCAGCCTTGGCATTGAGAATGCCCGGGCCAATGGTCTGGGTCGGCGTGACGGGGAAGGGCCTCGCCGTGTTCTTGATCAGCGTCTCCATTTCGGCCGGGGTTTTCGGGGTGGCCGCCTTGGCCTGGACCAAGGCCACTACCCCCGCGACGTGCGGAGCGGCCATTGAAGTACCGTTGTACGAGGCGTAGCTCTCCGCTCCAGGTGTCGTGGTGCCGGTATTCAGCGTCGAATAGATGTCCGAACCGGGCGCCGCGATGTCGATTCCGGTCCCATAGTTCGAGAAACTCGAGCGCTGGCCAGTGATGGTGGTGGCAGCCACTGCGATCACGTTCGCGCAATTCGCCGGTACCGAACCGGACACGTTGGCATTGCTGTTGCCAGCTGCCACTACGACCGTGGTGCCACGTCCGACCGCGCCATTGATGGCATTGGCGTAGGTAGTCGAGCAGGTGCCGCCGCCGCCGAGGCTCATGTTGATCACTTCGGCCGGGTTGGCATTCGCCGGGACCCCAGTGATCGTTCCGCCCGATGACCAGATGATCGCGTCAGCGATGTCGGACGTGAAGCCACCGCATTTTCCCAGCACGCGGACCGGGACGATCTTGGCCCCGAAGGCCACGCCGGCCACGCCCTTTGCGTTGTTGGTGACGGCCGCGACAGTGCCGGCCACGTGGGTGCCGTGCCAGCTCGAGTTAGAGGCTGGACTGCCCGTGCCACATTCGCCAGCCGCAGACCAGTCGCCCTGGTCGTTCGGATTGGCGTCACGGCCGTTGCCGTCGCGCGCGGCGGCCGCGTCACTGATGAAGTCGTAGCCCGCCAACACGTTGGCATTGAGATCGGTGTGGCTGGTGATGCCGGTATCGATGACTGCCACCACGGAGCCAACGCCACTGGTGATATCCCACGCCTGGTCGGCCTTGATGCCGCCCGTCGCATCGTAGTAGTGCCAGTTCTCGCTGCTGTAGAAGGTGTCATTGGGGGTCAGCACCCGCGTCATCAGCTGGTCGACTTCGACGTACTCGACGTCGGGATTATTGGCCAGCTGGCGCATCAACTGCGCGGCCTCCACATGGTCCAGCTTGCGGCTGGCCTTGATCACGTCGCCGCCCACCGAAAGCCTGCGCATGTGCCCCACGTCGATCGGCTTGCCGCCAACGCCCTGGCCCACGGCGCGGCCCATCGCGCGAGCGCGCTCCACCGGGTCTGCATCGGGAGCGCTACCGTCGCGATACTTCACGATGAAGCGATCGTAGGTTTCGCCCGACTGCAGCGGAGACAGGTCGACCCGTCCTTGCGCGGCGGCCGGCACGGCAACGGCGGCAAGACAAAGCGCGATGGCACTGGAGAGGAGGCGAATACGACGGTATTGGCTCACTGGTGTGGTTTCCTTGGATGGTGTGTGATGGCGTGGCCGCCTGCAGCGGCGCGACCGGATCTAGGCACGCACGACCCGGCGAGCAGCCAGCGGTTGCGCCGGTGATCGCTGGGCAATGCTGCGTATCGCCCAGGAAGCTGAACCAACCCGAGAGCGAGGCTGGAGAGTCATCGACGCTGTTTGCGCCCGTCAATACCAAGGGTCAGAAAAAT
>Ga0136611_10002883_pt1 | contig 12033 bp, 9 predicted proteins | sample AntDrymUQ2232306_2_FD_106645 | JGI IMG/M metagenome (GOLD analysis project Ga0136611, IMG submission 106645) | Polar desert sand microbial communities from Dry Valleys, Antarctica - metaG UQ223 (23.06) | ecosystem: Environmental > Terrestrial > Soil > Desert | place: Antarctica: Dry Valley... | reverse complement strand
GTCGTCGAAGTACACGATCGTCGCCGGTAGGAGTCGGCCGTCGGGCCGCCGTATCCGGATACGTTCTCCGCCCGCAACGACATGGGCGTTGGTCACGACGACGTCGGTCGCAACCGTGAACCCGCTTCCTTCGTGGAGTCCTCCACATCCGGAGCTCTCGACGTTCACCGTCGACGCCACGGCGCGGGCCACGACGGCAGCGGCCACGGGGATGTCGCCCGGGGGCGGACCGATGTCGGGCGAGGGGCGGAGGTCATCGAACACGTCCGGGAAGCGGGCGTCGCCCACGAGCGAACGAATGCCCTGGCTGGCGTCGGGTGGCTTCGGGGTGAGGTCGTCGAGGCGCTGCAAGATCGTTGAGTTGCGAACCTGTTGGGCGGCCGCGCCGGGCACTTGGGCGGCAACGGGAAGAAACAGCCAGAGGGCGAGGAAGATGCCGGCGATACCCGCAACCGCACCGCCGGTCCGATCGAGGATTCGGGCGGGAGGCGGCACGGCTCGGCGCAGGTTCGACCCGATGGCCTCGCCGACCGCACCGCCCACCGCAGCCGCCAGCAGGAGCACGGCGAGGGTGATGAGCAGGCGCCCGAACGAGGAGATCTCCCCGGCCCGGCGCAGGATCGCCGGGAGGAAGCGCAGAGCTACCAGGAAACCGCCGAGGCCTCCGATCCACGAGGCCACGCGCGCGAGGAACCCCACGCGGTAGCCGCCGATCAGGGCGGAGACGACTGCGGCCGCCAGGATGATGTCGAGAAGATTCACCCGGCCCGCACGCTAGATCCACGCACAAAGCGAAACGTCCTGCTCCCGCCTGGAAGGACAAGAGAGCAGAACGTTTTCTTGATTTATTGATCGGCGCCTTCGGCGTCGACTTGAGCGGTCAATGAGGGATCGCGTCGCGGTTTCTCACGAGGATCAGAGCCGCGCCGGCAAGCAGGAGCGCCCCTACGAGACCGGCGGCCTGGACGCCGAACAGCGCAACCTCAGCGGCGAGGATGCCGCACAACAAGAACAACACGGCGAGTGCCATGGAAAACCTCCCCAGGATCTGTGCAGTCCCTACCCTCCAGAGGGCTCGCCCGAACCTCCGGCAGCCCGGTCCGACTCGGCCGCAGCCCACGAAAACACGCCTTTGGCCATCGTCGACGTCTCTTCCTCGGCCCGCCGCCGGTTGACCTCGGCGCGCGACCGTTGCACGCCGGCATCGCCGGGCGCGGCCAAGGCTGCGAACTCGACCAGATGGCCGGCCAGGCGCAGGTCGGTCTCGGCGACCTCGAGCGCTCGGTCGGCCAAGCGGTTGGCTCCGCCCGAGAGTTCGGCCACTTCGGCGGCGAGCGCCGCTTCCGGTGCGGGCTTGAGATGGGACGGATTGCCGTCGTACCACCCGCCATAGAGCCGCCACACGTTGCGGACGATGAACTCGGGATCGTCGTAGACGGGACGCAGATACGGACGGTCCGACAGGGCGGACGGCACGCGGACCGTGTGCAGAATTTCGTCGAGGCGGGCGCCCTGGTTCATGAGTGCCACCGTCTGGTCGTGCAGCGAGTCGAGGAGGTCGGCGGTGTCGGTCAACGCCTGGCGCACGCGGTCGGCACCGATGACGGGCAGGCCGTGACCGGGAAGGAGGAACTCGGGCTCGAGCGCCACCATCTCCCGCAGGCCGACCGCCCATTCGCGCGCGTAGCGCTGCACCTTCTGCGGGTTTCCGGCGTTGGGCGACGCCCAGATGAAAAGGTCGCCGGTGCATACGACGCGATGATCGGGGAACCACGTCCACGTGTGGTCGTCGGTCTCGCCGCGACAGTGATGCAACTCGGCCCGCAGCGAACCGATCTGGACCTCGTGGGAATCGCGGTACGTCTCGTCGGGGTAGCGGTACTCGGTCGGCCATGTGAACTCTCGCAACTGGAACTGGCGCTGGTTGATGATCCCGTTGTATCCGGCCGTCAAGATGTAGCGATCGAAACGGGAGGGGAGGGCCTCATGGGCGATGACGTGGGGCGCCGGCCACCCGCGCTCGGCCGATTCGGCCTCGAACACCGGTACGCCGAAGACGTGGTCGATGTGACCGTGGGAGTACACCGCCGTGTGGAGCCGTTCGCCATTCCACGATCGGACCTGTTGGTGCACCGTCTGGGCCAGCAGGGCGCTGCCAGTGTCGACGAGCATGAGCCCGTCGCCGCTTGCAAATGCGCTGACGTTGGCGAAGGAGGGAACGAAGGCCACACCATCGGAGACCTCGACCAGGTCGGCGATGTTGTGTCCCGAGACGGGATGGTGACCCTCGATCTCGGCCTCGCCGCGCCACAACTTGTCGGCCAGAGTCAGGACGTCGTCGGCCATCGGTTTCCTCCCCGGCGGTGGGACCTCACCGCACCCGTCGAAACTACGCTCTGCCAACCCACCCCTGACACCTCGGAGCGCTCGTGAAGTTCGGACTCGTTTTCGCCAACACCGGCTTTGCCGCGACCCCGGAAGGTGCGGCGTCGCTCGGCCAGATCGCCGAGGAATCGGGATTCGATTCGCTGTGGACGGTCGAACACGTCGTCGTGCCGGCGGGGTACGAGTCTCAGTACCCGTACTCGCCGACGGGGAAGATGCCCGGCCGCGAAGACAACCCCATCCCCGACCCGCTGATCTGGCTGACGTGGGTCGCGGCCAACACGCGCACCATCAAGTTGGCCACCGGCATTCTGATCCTTCCTCAACGCAATCCGGTGGTGCTGTCGAAGGAGGTGTCGACGCTCGACGTGCTCTCCGGCGGCCGAGTCATCCTCGGCGTCGGCGTCGGTTGGTTGCGCGAAGAGTTCGATGCCATCGGCGTCGACTTCGATGAGCGGGGTGCCATCACGGACGAGTACGTCGGCGCGCTGCGGTCTCTGTGGCAGGAGGACGAGCCGACGTTCAAGGGAACGTGGGCGTCGTTCGACCGGGCGAAGATGTACCCGAAGCCGCTGCAGGCCGGTGGCGTTCCCATCCACGTAGGTGGTCACTCGAAGGCGGCGGCGCGACGGGCCGGCCGACTTGGCGACGGGTTCTTCCCGGCCAAGGGTTCGATCGAGGAACTGACCGAGCTCTTCGAGGTCGCCCGCTCGTCGGCGCGCGATGCCGGTCGCGATCCGGCCGCGATCGAGATGACCTGTGGTGGGGCCATGGACGTCGACGGGGTGAAGCGTTTCGAAGACGCCGGAGCCGACCGACTGGTGATCCCGACGTTCGGACGCGACGCCGAGCAGTACAAGCAGATGCTCGGGTCATTCGCAGAGAACGTCATCACGAAGGTGTGAGCGCGGTCGGCGACAGCGCTTGGGCCAACGGACGCGTTGGTCTGGCGAGGGAATCGGAGCGACTGCTCGAGCGCCTGCCGGCGCTGCTGGCCGAGGCCGAGAAGCGCGCCGACAGCATTCTCGAGACCTCGGCTCTCGAGGGCCGCTCGTTGTTGCGGCTGGCCCGTCTCGCCGGGCTGGCGGCCCCCGACCTCGTTCCGGTGATCCGCAGTCGTGACGCCGAGACGATCGTGCCCGTGTTGGCCAGGCTCGCTCTGCGCGGCGGTCCGACGTACGTGAAGCTCGGACAGCTCGTCTCGAGCACCCGAGGGCTGGCCCCTGCGTGGATCGCCGACGCCTTCGCAGGCTGCCGTGACGCCGTTCCGCCGGCGCCGTCAGGCTCCATCGCCGACGTCCTCGACCGCTCGGGGGTGCTCGATCATCTCCGTAGCTGGAACCGCCGTCCCATGGCGTCGGCATCCGTCGCCCAGGTGCACGAGGCTGTGCTCGATGACGGCACCGAGGTGGTGTTGAAGATCCGTCGTCCCGGCATTATCGGGGTGGTCGCCGCCGATGCGGCGTACCTGCTTCCGATCCTCCGCCTCGTGCAGTCACGCAACGAACGCATCCGCCTTGCCAACCTCCATGGAAGCCTCGAGCTGATGCTGCGGATGTTCGCCCAAGAGGTCGACCTGCGACTCGAAGCCGCGAGCATCGTCGAGATGGCGCTGTCATTCGAGCGGGCCAGCATTGAAGTCGAGATCCCCGCGCCGATCCCCGGCCTCATCACAAAACGGGTCGTCGTACTCGAGCGCATCAACGGGGTGTCGGCCGCCGCCGACGGAGTCGTGTCCGAGTACGGTCACGCGCCGGCCGAGCTGGTGCGTCTCGCCGTGGCGGGCGTGCTCGAGACGACCATGGTCGACGGCATCTTCCACGGCGACCTTCACCTCGGCAACGTCCTCGTCACCGCCGACGGCCTTGCGCTGATCGACTTCGGAATCGTGGGACGGCTGTCGGTGCAACAGCGGGTTGCGCTCGTCTCGCTGCTGCAGGCTGCCCTCCGCGACGATCGCGACGGCATCATCCGATCGCTGCAGGACTTCGGCGCCATCCCACCCCACGTCGATCTCGACGAGTTCATGACGCAGTTGCCGCCCCGCATGAACCGCGAGCAACGTCAAGCGCTGCGTGCCGGCACGGGAGGGAAGGAGGAGATGCAAGAGCGCTTCGCCGGCATCGTCCGCGCACTGAGCGCGGCCGGCTTCCGAGTGCCGCCCGAGCTCACCCTCTTCGCCAAGAATCTCGTGTACCTCGGCGACGCCATCCACCGCCACGCGCCCGACCTCGACCTCGAGGCCGAACTCGGGGGCACCGTCACCACCATCCTCCACCGCATCGCCGGCGCCTGACTCGTTCTGGGCGGATCTACCCGTCGATACGACTGGTAGACCCGCCCAAAACCGATCGGGCGGGGGTCAGATGGGCTCGAGCTCGGCGGTGACGGTGAACGAGTCGGACTCGGTGAAGGTGAGTTCGGTGACGTTGCCGGCGTCGCGGAGATCGCCCTCGGAGGCACGGGCGGCGGCGATGCGCTCGGCCGAATCGCTGACCGTGGCCAACGTGATGGCCGTCTTCATCGAACGCTTGGCTTCGGTCTTCGACTTCCGCAACTCGCCGAGCACCAGCGACGCGACGTCGAGGACGATGATGTCCCCTCCGTCCGGGAGTTCTTCGACCGTAGGCCAAGGCGCGCGATGGATCGAGCCGTCGGCGAACCACGACCAGACCTCTTCAGTGGCGTAAGGGATGAAGGGCGCGAAGAGACGCAGCAGGGTCGACAGGGCGAGGCGCAGCGTCGCCAGCGCGGAATCGTCCCCGGCGTACGCACGCGTCTTCAGCAGCTCGAGCTCGTCGTCGCAGAACGTCCAGAAGCGCGACTCGATGCGCTCGAGGGCACGGGTGTAGTTGTAGGCCTCGAAGGCATCGGTCGCCTCGCTGACGGTCTGGCGCCACGCCGCCAGGATGGCCAGGTCGAGCGGGGCCATCGCCCGGGCGCCGTCGGAGGGGGCCCCGAGACCGAGGACGAACCGTGACGCGTTGAGGACCTTGATGGCGAGGCGCCTCCCGATCTTGAACTGATTGCGATCGAGCGCGATGTCGGCGCCCGGCCTACCGCCGGCAGCCCAATAGCGCACGGCATCGGCACCGTGCTCGGCCACCAGGACGACGGGGTCGTCGGGGGAGTTGCCCTTCGACTTGGAGATCTTCTTTCGGTCGGGATCGATGACGAAGCCGGAGATGGCGGCGTTCTTCCACGGTGAGGCGTCGTGTTCGAAGTGGCTGCGAAGCACCGTGTAGAAGAGCCACGTCCGAATGATCTCGTGGGCCTGAGGCCGCAGGTCGTAGGGAAAGACCTTGGCGAAGAGTTCAGGGTCGTCGAGCCACCCGCCGACGATCTGGGGGCTGAGCGATGACGTTGCCCAGGTGTCCATCACGTTCGGATCGCCGATGAACCCGCTCGGCTGATCGCGCTGGTCCTCGCGGTAGCCAGGGGGGAGGTGCGTCGACGGATCGATCGGCAGTTGCTCAGCGGCCGGCCGAATCGGTGCATCCCAGTCGACGGATCCGTCGGATCCGATCGGGTACCAAAGCGGGATGGGGACACCGAAGGGAAGCTGGCGGCTGATGTTCCAATCACCGGTGAGGCCGTTGATCCAGTTCTCCAACCGGATGCGCATGAACTCGGGATGCCACTGGATCTCCGCGGCGCGCGCGAGCAGCGCTTCACGAAGGTCGGCGTCGCGCTCGCGCCCACCGTTTCGAATGAACCACTGGCGGTTGGTGATGATTTCAAGCGGCCGCGAACCGTTCTCCCAAAACTTCACGGGGTGCTCGATCGGCTTGGGCTCGCCGACGAGTTCTCCGGAGTCGCGCAACAGCTCGGCGATGCGTTTCTGCGCCTGCTTGGCGCCGCGTCCGGCGAGTTCGTCGTAGTGGCTCTGGGCAACGGCGGGATCGTCGCACTCCCAGCCCGGCTCGCCCCACGTGATGGGCAGCAGGCGACCGTCGCGACCCATGACGCTGCGCACCGGCAGGTCGAGTTCGCGCCACCACGTCACGTCGGTGGTGTCACCGAACGTGCAGATCATGGCGATGCCCGATCCCTTTTCGGGGTCGGCCAGCTCGTGGGGACGGATCGGGACGCGCACCCCGAACAACGGCGTGGTGACGTCGGTGCCGAACATCGGCTGGTATCGCGGATCATCCGGATGGGCGACGAGGGCGACGCACGCGGGAATCAGTTCGGGCCGGGTGGTCTCGATATATATGGCTTCGCTCTGCGTCGCTGCGCTCCTTTCCGCTCCGCGTGCCGTCTGCTCGCTGGCGCTCCCGACGCCGGCTTCCTTGTTGACCTTGTGGAAGGCGATGCGATGATACGCACCGGGGAGGGGGCGATCCTCGAGTTCGGCCTGGGCGACCGCGGTTTGGAACTCGACGTCCCAGACGGTCGGCGCCTCCGCCGTGTACGCGAGGTCTCGGTCGAGCAGCCGGAGGAAGCCCGTCTGCGACACCCGCTGCGTCGTGGCCCCAATCGAGGTGTAGGTGTGCGACCAGTCGACCGACAGGCCCATCGTCGTCCAGAGGTCGTAGTACTGCTTCTCGAGTTCGGTCGTCAACTGCTCGCACAGGCTGACGAAGTTGGGACGGGAGACCGGCATCCGCGGTTTGGCGTTCGGGCCCGGAGGCTCGATGCCGGCGTCGAAGGGGAGCGTGGGGTCGCACGTGACGCCGTAGTTCACGGTGACCCGCCGGACGACGTTGAGGCTGTTGTCGTCCCAGCCCATCGGATAGAAGACCTCGAAGCCCTTCATCCGCCAGTAGCGCGCCGTTATGTCGGTGTGGGTGTACGAGCAGCAGTGGCCGATGTGCAGACTGCCGCTCACCGTCGGCGGTGGCGTGTCGATGGAGTAGACCTCGTCGCGGGTCTTCGAGCGGTCGAAGCGGTAGGTGCCGTCGGCTTCCCAACGGGCCGCCCACTTGACTTCGAGGCCTTCCAAAGTCGGTTTTTCCGGAACTCGTGCCTGCATGGTCCGCCTAACCTACCGGCGTGCTGCGCGTCCACGACACTGCAATCGGAGGCCTCGTCGACCTCCAGACCCGGGAGCCCGGGAAGGTGTCGATGTACGTGTGCGGACCGACCGTGTATGACGTGGCTCACCTCGGTCACGGTCGGCACTTGCTGGTGTTCGACGTCATGCGCCGCTACCTCGAATGGTCGGGCTACGACGTGCACTACGTCTCGAACGTGACCGACATCGAAGACAAGATCATCGCCAAGGCCAAGGCCGCTGGCACGACGGCCGAGGAGGTCGTGGCCACGTACGAAGCGCAGTGGTGGACGTTGGTCGAGCGCCTCGGGTGCCGTCGCCCCGATGACGTTCCCCACGCCACCGACTATGTGGAGCAGATGGTGGCGTTCATTGCCGATCTCATCGAGCGGGACATGGCCTACGTCACTGACGACGGCGTCTCCTTCTCGGTCGAAGCGCTCGAGGGCTACGGACTCCTGGCGCGACAGTCACTCGATTCAATGCGGGCGGGCGGCGGTGACCGGGCCATCGTCGGCGAGGCCGGCAAGCGCCATCCGTTCGACTTTGCGCTGTGGAAGAAGGCCAAGGAGGAGGGCGAGCCCGCATGGGCCTCGCCGTGGCATGTGGGACGACCGGGGTGGCACATCGAGTGCACGGTGATGGCCCTCGATCTTCTCGGCGAGAACTTCGACCTGCACGGCGGCGGACACGACCTTGCCTTTCCCCACCACGAGAACGAGCGGGCCCAAGCGCTTGGCGCCGGCAAGGGCTTCGCCCGCCACTGGCTCCACAACGGCATGGTGCTGGCCAAGGGTGGAGAAGAGATGCACCGGTCGGCCAACAACTTCATCTCGCTCGGCGACCTGCTCGAGCGCCACGATCCTCGTGCCTACCGGTTGCTCGTCCTGCAGTCGCACTACCGCGGGCCGATGGAGGTGCAGGACGAGAACATCGACGCCGCCGAACGGGCTCTCGTCGGCCTCGACAACTTCGCTCGTCGCGTGGGCGCCCTCGACGAGGGGATCGAACCCGACGCCGACGTGATCATCGCCTTCCGCACGGCCATGGACGAGGACTTCAACAGCCCGCCGGCGCTGGCCGGCATCTTCGACGCCATGCGCCGGGCCAACGTGGCCCTCGACCGGGGCAAGCGGGAGCAGGCGGAGTCGCTGGCCGCCGCCGTGCTCGAACTGGTCACGATGCTCGGCCTGCCCCCCCGGCAGAGCGACGTTGTCGACGCCGCCTCGTCCGCCCTTGCAACCGATCGCGATGCAGCTCGAGCGGCGAAGGATTGGGCCCGGGCCGATGCCATCCGGGCCGAACTCGAGAGCCAGGGATGGACAGTGCAGGACGGACCGACCGGTACCCAACTCGCCCGGTGACTTTTCACTGTTCACCTGGTAGATTGCGGGAACCACAGCAGTAGCGGGAGCGAAGGGGGCGCCACCATGGCGACCGGAACAGTGAAGTGGTTCAACAACGAGAAGGGCTTCGGCTTCATCGCCCAATCCGATGGCCAGGACGTGTTCGTCCACCACAGCGCCATCGACATGAACGGCTACCGAAGTCTGACCGAGGGCCAAGCGGTCGAGTTCGAAGTCCAGGACTCTCCGAAGGGGTTGCAGGCGGCCAACGTTCGCCCCGTCTGAGAGCCGGACGACAGGCTGGGCATTACACGCTGACCGACACGGTCTTTCCGGCGAGGACGCCGCCGCCGGCAGAGCCGTCGGTGACGACGGTGGTCCCGGCAACGGTGCCGGTCGCCGTGGGCGGCGGGCATCCGGTCGAGGAGGTCCCGAGCGTTCCGCCGGTGCACGACCCGGTCCCTGATCCCGCGGTGATGCCGACGGGCTGACCGGCGACGAGGATGCCGACGCCGCCGTTGACGAGGGGCGTCGGCTTCGGCGGAGGAGGTGGGGGGGGAGTCGAAGCTTCGCCGCTCGGTTCGCCGGCGGGACGCGCACCGGTCGGTGCGGCGTCGCCCGATCCGGTCGAAGCGTCGGGAGATGCAGCTCCCGATGGCAGCGCCGGCGCCGTCTCGAGCCCAGCGCCGCCTGCGGGCCGACCGACGAGGGCGACGAGGTCGTCGAGCCCGTCGATCGACGATGCCGACGTCGAGATCGTCAACGCGATGCGGTCTTCCACGACCCCCGGCGGCGGCGCCGGGGTGGCGCCCACCGGCAGGCGGGGCGAGGCGATGCGCCCTCTCAGGTCGCCCGGTTGGCCGACGACGCTGGCGCTGATGACGCCGAGCGCGAACAGGCCGGTGCTGACGGCCATCAGAGGACGTTGGACCTTGGCCGCGAACGTACCGGCGGGCGATGCCGACGAGGCGGCGCGACCGACGGCCGACGCAACTCCCGGAACGGCCGATCCGATGGAGGAGGTCAGCTGCCATTTGGCCAACGCCGCCGGCGCCAACAGGAAGGGCAGGGGGAGTACGACCCGGCGGAGCGATCCGCCGAGGTCCTCGAGCTGCGCCGCTCGCTCGCGACAGTCCTCGCAGCCCGCCAAGTGCTGATCGACCTTGGTCAGATCGCGCGGAGAGAGCGTGCCGACGACATAGCCGCCGAGGCGCCCGACGCAGAAGCGACAACCGTCGTCGATCGCCTCCCGCAGATGGGCTTGCACGAACCGTTCGCGCAGACCGACGCGAGCTCGGAGGGCGAGTTGGGCGATGTTGTTGGCGCTCAAGCCGAGGAGTGCCGCAGCTTCGCGGGGCGGAACGCCTTCGACTTCGACGAGCCACAACACCGATCGCCAACGCTCGGGCAGGCCTCGGAAGGCCTGGGCCACGTAGGTCGCGTCCTGACGATCGTCGACCCGCTCGGTCGCCGTCCGGTCCGTTGCCGGGTGGTCGAGAAGTTCAAGGCGATCGGTGGGGCGCAGGCGTCCGCTGCGCCGGTGGAAGTCGACCGCGGCGTTCCTCGTTGCTGAAAGCAGATACGGCCGAAATCGAGCCCCGTCGTTGAGCCGGCCGGCTTCGAGGGCCGACAGCACCCGGGTAAAGGCATCCGACACCGCGTCGGCGGCGTCGTCCGGATTGCCGGCGACCGCCGACGCCACCCGCCATGCGGCTTCAGCGTGGCGGCGGTAGAGGGCTTCGAAGGCTTTGGTGTCGCCGGTGGCGGCTGCGACCGCCAGGGCGGCGTCCGAGCGCACGTCGTTGTCGCGTGTGGAGGACCGCACTGCCCTGACCCCCAACCGAATCGCGCCCACGGTGAGATATTCGCCATGCCGCGTTCGGGTCCCTGCGGCGATTTGACGGAATCTCACAACGCCGTCGAATCTTCCGCCGTGCGACGAGGGCGGGGGTCAGCGCGCCCGGCTCGTCCGGGGCTGCCAGAGGGATTCGGAACGATCTGGGTGGCCGTTGCCCTCGATCTCGTCGGTTTCGGGATCGTCCTGCCGATCCTGCCCCTCTACGCCGAGCGCTTCGACGCCGGCCCCGCCGTTATCGGGCTCTTGGTGGCTTCGTTCTCGCTCGCCCAATTCGTCTTCGCACCCGTCTGGGGGCGCTGGTCGGATCAGGTCGGGCGCAAACCGGTCCTGGTGCTTTCGCTCGCCGGCACCGCAGTGGGCAGCCTCCTCACCGGGCTCGCCGGATCGCTCTGGTTGCTCTTCGCCGCCCGCATCCTCGATGGCATCTCCGGCGCCAGCGTGTCAGTCGCACAAGCCGCCGTCACCGACCTGGCTCCTCCGGAACAGCGCCCTCGCCTCCTTGGCCTGCTCGGAGCTGCGTTCGGGATCGGGTTCGTGGCCGGCCCCGCCATCGGTGCCCTCGCCGCCCTTGGCGGACCCCACGTCCCCTTCTTCGTGGCCGCCGCCCTCGCCGGCGTAAACGCCGTCGTGGCCGCAATCCGTCTCCCCGAGACCCGCCCCCGACGAACCGACCAAGGGTTTTGGAGGGCGAGGCGACACGAATCGAGTGCTGTGGCCCTCCAAAACCCGGTGGGGAGTCGTCCGATCCGGCGGGAACTGGCCGGTTACCTCCTCGTGGCCTTCGTGAGCTTGGTTGCCTTCAGCGGTTTCGAGACGACGTTCGCCCTCTTCGGCGAGCGCCGGCTCGGGCTACGTCTTGCGGGAACGGGAGTCGTCTTCACCGTGATCGGCGTCCTCATCGCCCTCGTGAACGCCGGCGCCGTGGCCCCGACGGTGCGCCGGCTGGGCGAGCCGGGGACCCTCCGCCTCGGGCTGGTGCTGAACGGTTGCGGTCTCGCCATCCTTCCGTTCGTGCACTCGTGGATCGCGCTGGCTCCGGCGTTGTTGTTTCTCACCGCTGGGCAAGGACTTGTCACCCCGACACTCGCGGCGACGGTCGCCGGACGGGTGTCCGACGACCGCCGGGGCGCGGCGCTGGGGGCCCAACAGTCGGCGGGCGGTCTGGCCCGGGTCGCGGGTCCGGTGGCCGCCGGCTTCGCCTTCGAGCGGATCGGCGTCGGCGCTCCCTACCTCGGGGGCGTCGCGTTGGTGGCGCTGGCGGTCGTCGTGCTCAGTCGAGCAGAGCGCCCCGGGTCTCCAGCCACGCCGCAGCCGTCTCGACCGGAAGCTCCCACGCCGACTGGCCGATGAGCGGCCGGTAGCCCATCTCCTTGTTGATGCCGAGCATGGCGTCGTTGGAGTCGGCATTGCCCGTGCGGATGTTGGTGACGTCGGGCTTCTCGTCGAGC
>Ga0136611_10002882_pt1 | contig 12033 bp, 13 predicted proteins | sample AntDrymUQ2232306_2_FD_106645 | JGI IMG/M metagenome (GOLD analysis project Ga0136611, IMG submission 106645) | Polar desert sand microbial communities from Dry Valleys, Antarctica - metaG UQ223 (23.06) | ecosystem: Environmental > Terrestrial > Soil > Desert | place: Antarctica: Dry Valley... | reverse complement strand
CGAGGACGGCGGTGCCGAGGCTCGTCCTCCCGAGGACGGATCACCCGCTCGGCCGCCTGAGGATCGCGGCACTCAGCCTCGTCCTCCCGTGAAGGGCGAGGGGGTCGTCGTCACCCTGCGCCGGCTGCTCGAGGAGAACCGCTCCGAGCAGCGCCGCGGCGCGAAGCGGGCGGCCGACCTCGAGCTCCAGGAGCGCGATCTCCTCCGGCTGCTGCGCACCGCGCAGCGCTCCGGATAGGACGCTTCGGCGGCGGCGTCACACGTAGCGTGCGGCGGTGCGGGCGGCGCTTGCGCCGTAGCTTCCGCCGAACAGCACCGCGTGGACGAGGAGCGGGAAGAGCTGCCACAGCCCGACCCGCTCCTCGTGGCCCTCCGCGAGCGGGTGGGCCTCGGCGTAGGCGTCGAAGCAGCTTGCCGACGGGCCGCCGAACAGGCGCAGCATCGCGAGGTCGACCTCGCGATGGCCGCCGTGCGCGGCCGGGTCGACGAGGTACGGGCGCCCGCCGCGATCGGCCAGCACGTTGCCGCCCCACAGGTCGCCGTGCAGGCGGGCGGGCGGTTCGGGCGGGCCGGCGAGTTGGTGCATGCGCGCGCACACGCGAGCGATGTCCCGCGCGCCGCGCTCGTCCAGCGCCCCGCGGTCCCGCGCCGCTCGCGCGAGGGGCTCCAGGCGGCGCTCGACGTAGAACGCGGGCCAGTCGGCTGCCTCGTCGTTAGGAACGACCAGGGCGCCGAAGCGCACGGGGTGTGCCGCGCCGAAGCCCGAGGCGCCGGCGGCGTGCAGTTGCGCCAGGCCCCGGCCCAGCGCGGCCTCCCCGGCGGCGTCGAGGTGCCCGGCGTCGATCAGCTCGAGCGCGAGCAGTCGCGGGCCCGGCGCCTCGGAGCCCGCGGGGTCGACGACGGCCAGCACCGCGGGGACGCCGAGCGCCTCGGGTTCGGCCAGCCAGAGCAGGCCGTCGGCCTCGGCGCGGTAGGTCCCGGGCAGGGCGGTGGCGCTCGTCTTGACGAACACCCTTCGCCCGTCGGCGAGCGTCGCGGCGAACGCGTCGTTGAGGTCGCCGCCCAAGACACGGGCCAGGTCGGTGACCTCCGCGCCCATAGCCTCGGCGAGCGCCTCCGCGATGCCGGCGCTCACACCAGGCCCTCGGCGCGGAGGTCGGCGAGCAGCCCGCGGCACGCTGCCTCGACGAGGTCGAGCACGTCCTCGAAGCCGCGGCCGCCGCCGTAGTACGGGTCGGGGATGTCGAGCGTGCCCGCGGCCACCGCGGCGGGATCGAACTCGCGCAGCCGGCGCACCTTCCCGCGGGCCGCCGCGTCAGGCGCGATCGCACGGAGGTCGCGGAGGTTGGCCTCGTCGGCGCACAGCAGCCGGTCGAAGTCGACGAAGTCTCGCGCGCGCACGCGGCGGGCCGCCCCTTCCAGGAGGATGCCGCGGCGCGCGGCTGCAGCGGTCGAGCGCTCGTCGGGCGGCGAGCCGGCGTGCCAGCCGCCCGTCCCCGCGCTGTCGATTGTCACCGCGCCGGTCAGCCCCTCGTGTTCGAGCAGGTGCGCCATCACCCCCTCGGCCGTCGGCGAGCGGCAGATGGTGCCCATGCAGACGAACAACAGTCGGACGGGGGCGGTGGTCACGTGCGCGACGATACGGGCTGCCCGCCGCGGACCGCAGACCGTGCGGTGCTCCCGCGCATGCGCCGGCAACGCGAGCCTCGGCGGCTGGCCACGGAGATCGCCGTAGGTGCGGCGCTGCTGTGTGCCGCGCCCGCCGCCGCGCCCGCCGCCGCGGCCGGCGCCGAGGCCCTCGACGGCCACGCGCGACCAATACGATGGCCGCCCATGATCGAGCGCTTCGCGGACCGAGGGCGTCGGGTGGTGGTCTTCGCGCTCGAGGAGGCGGCGAGTCTCGGACACGACCACATCGGGACCGAGCACATCCTCCTCGGGCTGCTGCGGGGTGAGGACGATATTGCCGCGCAGGTGCTGGGGAGCCTGAACCTCACGCGCGATCGCGTGCGAACCCAGGTGGCGCGCGTCGCGGCTCCGCGCGGTGCCGCGACGTCCGGCGAGATCGCGTTCACACCGCGAGCCAAGAAGGTCCTTCAGCTTGCGCTGAACGAGGCTTCGAGCCTCAGCCACCGCGACGTCGAGACGGCCAAGGTCTCAGACCTGCTGCTCGCCGTCCCGAGGTTCGGGCGCGTCAGGGCCGGCAAGCTCCTGAACCTCTGCAGGATCTCGCCCAGCAGGACGCTCGGCGGTGTGCCGCCCCGTCAGACCGCCGAGCTCATCTTGCACCTGCCGGGCCCGGAGCACGGATGACGATCACCGCTGCTCAGACCCTCGGCCACTGGATCGACGGACGCCCTGACGACACGCCCGGAACGCGGGCGGGCGAGGTCACCGAGTCGGCGACCGGCGACGTCGTCGTCTCGGTCGGGTTCGCCGACGGGGCGCTCGTCGACCGCGCCGTCGGTGCGGCGACGCGGGCCGCGAGCCAGTGGGGCCGCGCCTCTCTCGGACAGCGCACGAAGGTCATGTTCGCCTTCCGCCAGCTCCTCGACGGGCACCGCGAGGAGCTCGCGAGCCTCGTCGTGCGCGAGCACGGCAAGGTCCACGCCGACGCGCTGGGCGAGCCCCAGCGCGGCCTGGAGATCGTCGACTTCGCCTGCGGCCTCGGCCACCTGCTCAAGGGCGAGATGTGCGTGGACGTCTCGAGCGGGGTGGACTCCTACTCGCTGCGGCAGCCCCTGGGTGTCGTCGCCGGCATCACGCCGTTCAACTTCCCGGTGATGGTGCCGCTGTGGATGGCACCGATCGCCCTGGCCTGCGGCAACGCGTTCATCCTCAAGCCCTCCGAGCAGGACCCCTCACCGTCGCTGCTGATCGCCGAGCTGCTGCGCCGGGCGGGCCTGCCGGACGGCGCCTTCAGCGTCGTCCACGGCGACAAGGCGGCCGTCGACGCTCTCCTCGCGCACCCGGGGATCGCGGCGGTCTCCTTCGTCGGCTCGACCGCGGTGGCCCGCCACGTCTACACCACCGGGACCGCGCACGGGAAGCGCGTGCAGGCGCTGGGCGGGGCCAAGAACCACGCGGTGGTGCTGCCCGACGCCGACCTCGACCTGGCGGCCGACTCCCCTGGTCTCGGCCGCGTACGGCTCCGCAGGCCAGCGCTGTATGGCCGTCTCGGTCGCGGTGCTCGTCGGCGACGTCGCCGCGCCGCTGATCGCGCGGATCCGGGAGCGCATCGCGGCGCTCGTGGTCGCCGGCGGGACGGTCGGAGGCGCGGACATGGGCCCGCTCGTGAGCGCCGCGCGCCGCGAGCGTGTGGTCGGCTACGTCGACACGGGCGAGCAGGAGGGCGCGGCCGTGCTGGTCGACGGTCGCGCCCACCCCGCGGCCGAGGGCACGGACGGCCACTTCGTGGGGCCTACGCTCCTCGACCACGTCGAGCCGGGCATGCGCATCTACGACGAGGAGATCTTCGGCCCGGTGCTCCTGCTCGTCCGCCGCGACAGCTACGCCGACGCGCTGGAGCTCGTCAACGCGAACCGCTACGGCAACGGCGCCGCGATCTTCACCAACGACGGCGGCGCGGCCCGGGCCTTCGAGCAGGACGTGACGGCCGGCATGGTCGGGGTCAACGTCCCGATCCCGGTGCCGATGGCCTACCACTCGTTCGGCGGCTGGAAGGATTCCCTGCTTGGAGACCTTCATGTCCACGGCCCCGACGGCGTCCGCTTCTACACGCGCGGGAAGGTCGTCACCCGCCGCTGGTCGGCCCATCGCGGGGTCGACCTCGGGTTCCCCGCCGAGCGCTGAGCGTCGAGTCGTCACTTCGACCCGCATACCGGGTTCAACCAACAACTCGACGCAGCCGGCGCCCCCCTTGCGGACCGTGGCGCGCCCGAGGAGGATGAGCGCCTTGCCGGTCACCGACACCGCCGCCCTACCGCAAGCCGCACGCGACCACCTGCTGCTGCACTTCGCGCGCAACGGAGCGCAGGCGCCGGTGCTCGTCCTGGAGCGCGGCGAGGGGGCGTACGTCTTCGACACCGAAGGCAACGCCTACCTCGACGGGCTCTCCAGCCTGTTCTGCGCCCAGCTCGGCTACTCCTTCGGCGAGGAGATGGCCCAGGCGGCCACCGCGCAGCTTCAGCAGCTCGCGTTCTCCACGGTGTGGGGGAGCGCCCACCCGGCGGCGATCCGCCTGGCCGAGCGGCTGGCCGAGCTCCTGCCCGGCGACCTCGACCACGTCTTCTTCACCGGCGGCGGCGCGGATTCCGTCGAGGCCGCGTGGAAGCTCGCGCGCCAGTACCACCTCGCCCGCGGCGAGCCGCAGCGCACGAAGGCGATCGCGCGCGACATCGCCTACCACGGCGTCACGCTCGGGGCGCTCGCGCTCACCGGCGTCGAGCGCTACAAGGCGCCCTTCGGCGCGCCGGCGATCCCGGTGACGCACGTCGCCACCACGAACCGCTTCCGCGCGCTCGACGGCGAGGACGAGGACGCGCTCTGCCGGCGGCTGCTCGCCGAGCTCGAGCAGACCGTGCTCACCGAGGGGCCCGACACGATCGCGATGCTCATCGCCGAGCCCGTGCAGAACTCGGGCGGCTGCATCACCCCGCCGCGCGGGTACTGGCCCGGCCTGCGGGATTTGTGCGACCGCCACGGGATCCTGCTCGTGTCCGACGAGGTGATCTGCGGCTTCGGGCGGCTCGGCGAGTGGCTCGGCGTCGAGCGCTACGACGTCGTCCCCGACCTCGTCACCACGGCCAAGGGCCTGACCTCCGCCTACGCGCCGATGGGCGCGGTGATCGTCACCGATCGCGTCGCTGCGCCGCTGCACGACGACCCCAAGCTGACGCTCATGCACGGCATCACCTTCGCCGGGCACCCGCTCTGCGCGGCGATCACGCTGAAGAGCCTGGAGCTCTTCGAGCGCGAGGGGATCCTCGAGAACGTCCGCGCGCAGGAGCCGCACCTCCAACGGCGCCTGGACGAGCTGCGCTCCCTGCCGATCGTCGGCGACGTGCGCGGGGCCGGGTTCTTCTGGGCGCTCGAGCTCGTCACCCAGGAGGGCGACGGCCGTCTGGACGCCGGGCAGCGCGAGCGGCTGCTGCGCGGCTATCTCCCGGGCCGGCTGCTCGAGGCGGGCCTCATCGCCCGGCCCGACGACCGCGGCGAGGCGGTCCTGCACCTCGCCCCGCCGCTGATCTGCGACCGCGAGGTGCTCGACCTCCTCGTCGACCGCGTCGGCGAAGTGCTCGCCGACGCCGGCGACGTCCTCCAAGCGACCAAGGAGCCCGCATGACCGACACGCTCGTCCACGGCGGCACGATCATCACCGCCGACGGCACGTTCGCCGGCGACGTCCTGATCGCCGGCGAGCGGATCGCGGCGGTCGGCGAGGTCACCGCGCCCCCCGGCGCCGCGACCATCGACGCCACGGGCTGCCTCGTGCTCCCCGGGCTGATCGACAACCACACGCACATGGCCATGCCGTTCATGGGCATGCGCTCTGCCGACGACTACGACACGGGGACGCAGGCGGCCGCCGCCGGCGGGGTCACCTGCCTCGTGGACTTCGCGATCCAGCGCGAGCCCGACCAGCTCCGCAGCGCGCTGACGGAGTGGCAAGGCCGCGCCGCCGGCGCCGCGCACGTCGACTACGGCTTCCACATGGCGATCACGAACGCGAACGCCGCGACGCTCGATGACATGGGCGCCGTCCACGAAGCCGGCGTCGGCTCGTTCAAGCTCTTCATGGCCTACAAGGGCGAGCTGATGATCCGTGACGACGAGATGGTGGCCACGCTGGAGCGCGCGGGCGACCTCGGCGCGCTCACCATGGTGCACGCGGAGAACGGCGACCTCGTCGACCTGCTCGTCACGCGCGCGAAGCAGGCGGGCCAGACGACGGCCATCCACCACGCGCTCACGCGCCCCGAGCTCGTCGAGGTCGAGGCGACCAGCCGCGCCGCGCGCATGGCCGAGCACACCGGCGCCCCGCTCTTCGTCGTCCACGTGAGCTGCGCAGCCGCGGCCGCCGAGGTCGAGGCCGCCCAGGCGCGCGGCGCCGACGTGAGCGCCGAGACCTGCACGCAGTATCTCTTCAACACGATCGACGATCTGCGCCGACCGGGCGTCGAGGGCTGCCGCTACATCTGCTCCCCACCGCTGCGCGAGGCGAGCAACCACGAGCCGCTGTGGGGCTACCTCCGGCGCGGGGTGCTCGAGAGCATCTCGACCGATCACTGCCCGTTCACCAGCGAGCAGAAGGCTCGCGGCCTGGAGGACTTCAGCCTCGTCCCCAACGGACTGGCCGCGATCCAGCACCGGCTGAGCAAGCTCTGGGACGAGGGCGTGGTCGCCGGCCGGATCACCGCGAGCCAGCTCGTCGATCGCACCAGCACGACGATCGCGCGGCGCTTCGGTCTGCACGCCAAGGGCGCGATCGCGCCCGGCAAGGACGCCGACCTCGTGGTCTTCGACCCGGCGGCGCCGCGCCCCTACGGCGTCGAGACCTCCTTGATGGCGGTCGACTACGACCTCTACGAGGGGGAGGTCGCGAGTGGCAGCGTCCGCCACACGCTGTGTCGCGGGACGATGGTCTACGACCGCGGCGCGATCCTGACCGCGCCCGGCCACGGGCGCTACGTGGCCCGCTCGGCGCCGCCGGTGGTGGTCGCGTGACGCTGCTCGTCGACGCCGACGCGGTCCTCGCCGACCTGCGTTCGCTCGCCGCGCTCACCGGCGGCCCGGCGGGCGCGCGGCGCCTGGCGTGGTCGCCGGACTGGGAGGTCGCGCGCGACTGGCTGGGCGAGAGGCTCGCCGAGCTCCCGGTCGGCGTCGACCGCGACGAGGCGGGCAATCTGTGGGCCGAGCTTCCCGGGGCGGACGACGCCGAGGGCTTCGTGATCGTCGGCTCGCACCTCGACGCCGTCCCCTCGGGCGGCTGGCTCGACGGCGCGCTCGGCGTCTGCGCCTCGCTCGGCGTGCTGCGCGGGCTCGCGGCGAGCGACGCTCCGCCGCCCGTCGCCGTACGGCTCGTCGACTGGGCCGACGAGGAGGGCGCGCGCTTCGGCCGCAGCCTGCTCGGCTCTTCCGCCTGCGCGGGCACCCTGGATCCCGACGAAGTCCGCGACCTGCGCGACGCGTCTAAGACGCGGCTCCAGGACGCGCTGGCCGCGTGTGGGGTCGACCTCGACGGTGCGCCCGCCGCTGCCGGCCGCCTGGACGGTGCGCTCGCCTACCTCGAGCTGCACGTCGAGCAGGGGCCGGTGCTGCTCGACGGCGGTCGGTTCGCGTCGGCGGTCAGCGGGACGTTCGGCGACGAGCGCTACCTCGTCGGCTTCACCGGGCAGTCCGCGCACGCCGGCTCCACGCCGATGCACCTGCGCCGTGACACGCTGGCCGCCGCGGCGACGGCCGCGCTGGAGATCCGCGAGGTCGGCCTTCGTCACGGGGGCGTGACGACCGTCGGCTCGATCCGCTCGAAGCCCGCGATCATCACCGCGATCGCGGGAGCCTCGGAGCTGATGCTCGACCTGCGCCACCTCGACGCCGGCGTGCTGGCGACGATGCTCGCCGAGTGCCTCGACGCGTGTGACAAGGCGGCGACCGCCTTCGACTGCGGGTGCGAGCCCCGGCGCCTGTTCGGCGCGACGCCGACACCCTTCCATCCCGCCCTGATCGCGCTCGCCCGCGAGGCCGTGGCAGAGGCAGGCGGCGGCGACGGGCCGCCGATCCCCAGCGGGCCCCTCCACGACGCCACCGAGATCGGCCGAAAGGTTCCCACCGTGATGCTCTTCGCCCAGTCCGACCCACCCATCTCCCACACCGAGGTCGAGGACTCGCCCGAGGCGGCGCTCCGCGTCGCGATCGAGGCCTACGGCCGTACGGTCGGCGGGGCGCTCGACCTGGTCGGCGCCGGCGACCTGAGCGTGGTGGCGTGATGGACTTCGGCGTCGTCCTGCAGGCCGATCCGCCTGCCGCGCGGGTCATCGACCTGGCCAAGCGCGCGGAGACCCACGGCTTCACCCACGCGTGGACGTTCGACTCCCACCTGCTCTGGCAGGAGCCCTACGTCATCTACAGCCGGATCCTCAACGAGACCCACAAGCTCATCGTGGGGACCATGGTCACCAACCCGGCCACGCGCGACTGGACCGTCACCGCGTCGACGTACGCGACGCTCAACGAGATGTACGGCAACCGGACGATCTGCGGGATCGGCCGCGGCGACTCCGCCGTGCGCGTCATCAACGGAGCACCCGTCAAGCTCGCCGTGCTGCGCGAGGCGATCGGCGTCATCCGCGGGCTGGCCAACGGGGAGACCGTCGACTACAAGGGCACGACGCTGCGGCTCACCTGGAATCCGGCCAGCCGCCTGCCGATCTGGGTCGCCGCCTACGGGCCGAAGGCGCTCGCGCTCGCCGGGGAGGTGGGAGACGGGTTCATCCTCCAGCTCGCCGACCCGGACATCACCGCGTGGAGCATCGCGGCCGTCCGCGCGGCCGCCGAGGCAGCCGGGCGCGACCCGGCGGCCATCACGATCTGCGTCGCCGCGCCCGCGTACGTCACCGACGGCAGCGCCGCCCATCTGGCGCACGCCCGGGACCAGTGCCGCTGGTTCGGCGGGATGGTCGGCAACCACGTGGCCGACATCGTCAACCGCTACGGCGGCGAGGGCTCCGCCGTCCCGCAGGCACTGACCGACTACATCGCCGGCCGCGAGGGCTACGACTACAACGCCCACGGCAAGGCCGGCAACGAGCACACCGCGTTCGTCCCCGACGACGTCATCGACCGCTTCTGCCTCCTCGGCCCGCCCGAGCACCAGGTCGCCCGCCTCCGCGAGCTTCGCGCCCTCGGCGTCGACCAGTTCGCGCTCTACCTCCAGCACGACGCGAAGGATGCGACGCTCGCCGCGTACGGCGCGAAGGTCATCCCCGAGGTGAATGTGCGGGAGGCCGCGCGGAGCTGACCGAGATCGCACCTCGGCCGCATGGCGGCAGCTTCCGAAGCAATCGTGCCCATGCACGGTCGAGTTGACCGAGGCGAGCGGCAGCATGAGTTCGTGCCAACGATCAGTCTAGTACCACCGTGGTACCATCTCGCCGTGGCCATGAACCTCCGCCTGACCGACGCCGAGACCGAGGCCCTCCGCCGACGGGCAGCCAAGGAGGGGCGCTCGATGCAGGAGATCGCCCGCAACGCGATCGCCGACTACGTGACGGACCGCCCGCGGCGACTGGACGCGGCGATCGACCGGGTGCGCACGGAGGACGCCGAACTGCTCGAGCGCCTCGGACGGTGAACGACGCGGTCGAGCCGGTCGACCACCTCAGCACGGAGGATCTGCTCGAGATCGCCGCCGGCGTCCTGGATGACGTCAGCGTGCGCGACATGGGGCTGCTCGCCTCCGCTGCGGCGCGGCCGCAGACGACGGTCTTCGGCGAGGACGCCTACCCGGAGTTCGCCGACAAGGCGGCCGCACTCATGCATTCCGTCGCGCGCAACCACGCGCTCGTCGACGGCAACAAGCGACTCGCGTGGGCGGCCACCCGGGTGTTCTGCCTGCTGAACGCGCGCGACCTCAGGTTCACGGTCGACGTGACGGAGCGCCTGGTGCTGGACGTGGCGACGGGGCAGATCGACGTCCCCGTGATCGCCGCGCGGCTGCGCGAGCGCCTCGTCCCCGCCGCCGCCTAGACTCCCGTCGCGTGAGACGCGCGGCCTTCCCGCTGCACCGCCACTCCCTGCCGCAGGTCGCAGTGGATGCCGTGCTCGTCGCGGCGGCGGTGCTGCTGGCCTACCGCCTGCGCTTCGACACGGACATCCCGCTGCGCTACGAGGAGCTGCTGCGGGCCACGGTCCTGCCCACCGTCGGGATGAGCATCGTGATCTTCGCGGCGTTCCGGCTCTATCAGAAGTGGTGGCGCTACACGGGGCAGCGCGACTACGTGCAGATCGTCCAGGCCCTGATCGTCGCGACGATGGCGATGGCGGCCTACGCAGTGGTGCTGCACCCGGTCACGCAGCCCTCGCGCGTCGGCGGGGACGTGACCGTGTCGGTGCCGCCCGGGGTGCTCGCGTTCTTCTTCCTGCTGTCGCTGTTCTTCGTCGGCGGCGCGCGGTTCGTCGCGCACGCGGTCTACGAGCGCCCGCTGCGCGGCTTCCGCGCGAAGGCCGACGCGCGGCGCATCCTGATCATCGGCGCGGGGGACGGCGGGCGCCTGGTCCTGCGGGAGATCGTGCGCAACCCGGAGCTCGGGCTCAACCCGGTCGGCTTCGTCGACGACGACCCGCTCAAGCGCCGCCAGCGCGTCGACGGCGTCCGCGTGCTCGGCACGACCGCCGACCTCGTCGACATCCTCGACGAGGTCGAGCCCGACGAGGTGACGATCGCGATCCCGTCCGCGCCGGGCACGCTGCGCTCGAAGGTCGTGCGTGCCTGTCGCGACCGCGGAATCCCGGTACGCACCCTGCCGACCGTCTTCGAGCTCCTGCAGGGCGGGCCGAACGTCGTGCGCCAGGTGCGCGAGGTGCAGGTCGAGGACGTGCTCGGCCGCGACCCGGTGCGCATGGACATCGACCGGGTCGGGCGCTACCTGGAGGGCAAGGTCGTGATGGTCACGGGTGCGGGCGGCTCGATCGGCTCGGAGCTCTGCCGCCAGATCGCGCGCGTCGCGCCGCGGCGCCTCGTGCTCGTCGACCACGCCGAGGACAACCTCTTCGCCATCCAGCGCGAGCTCGAGGACGACCGCCACGTCCATCCGAACACGCTGGGCGTGGTGCTGGCCGACTGCAAGGAGGGCGAGCGCATGCGCGAGGTCTTCGCCGAGCAGCGCCCGTCGGTGGTCTTTCACGCCGCGGCCTACAAGCACGTCGGGCTGATGGAGCTCAACCCGGTCGAGGCGGTGCGCAACAACGCGCTGGCCACCCGGCTGCTCGCGCAGGTCGCGGGCGAGTTCGAGGTGGAGCGCTTCCTGCTCGTCTCGACGGACAAGGCCGTTCAGCCCGCGACGGTCATGGGCGCCTCCAAGGCCCTGGCCGAGTTCGCGATCGAGGAGGCCGGCCAGCGGTGGCCGGGGACGCGCTTCGCGGCGGTGCGCTTCGGCAACGTGCTCGGCTCGAGCGGCTCCGTCGTCCCGATCTTCCGCCGCCAGATCGACCGCGGTGGCCCCGTCACGATCACCGACGAGCGGATGCAGCGCTACTTCATGACGATCCCCGAGGCGGTGCAGCTCATCATCCGCGCGGGGAGCCTGGGATCCGGCGGTGAGGTCTTCGTCCTCGACATGGGCGATCCCGTGCGGATCATGGACCTCGCGAAGGCGATGATCGAGCTGTCGGGCCTGCAGGCCGGCAAGGACATCGCGATCGAGGTGATCGGGCGGCGGCCCGGGGAGAAGCTCGACGAGGCGCTGTTCAACCCGTACGAGCGCGTGCAGCGGACTCCGGCCGAGAAGATCTCGCGCGCGGAGCGCGACCGGCTGGATCCGGGCGTCGTGGCCGAGATGTTCGACCAGATCCAGCTCCTGGTGCTCGAAGGGGACGCCGCCGGCCTGGCCGCGAAGGTGGCCGAGCTGTCCTCCGTGCGCGTTCCCCCTGACCTTGCCCCGCCTGCCCAGTCGGTCTGAGTTCGGCCTCCTTCCGGGCAGCGTGAAAGGTCTTCTTCGGGCACGCCGACGCGCAACCCGGACGAGGGCGCGCGCTTCCCGCCGCCCTTCGAACTAGAATCGCCCGCTCATGCTGGTTGTCACCGCCGCCCTCTCGGCGGCCGAGCAGATCAAGACCGCCGGGGCCTACGCCGGCCTGGCTTCGATTCTCGGCCTCGCCGTACTGTCCCTGCTCTACTTCGGGCAGGCGCGCGAGCTCAAGCGCCTGCGGGAGTGGGCCGGTCGCGCGCCGGAGCGCACCGCCGAGCTGCAAGAGCGAGCCGACGCCGCAGCGGTGGCGGCGGCGCAACGCAGGATCAACCCACCCCCGGTGGCCCCCGGGCGCTTCGGCGCCCAGACCCCCGTGACCGCTGGG
>Ga0136611_10002881_pt1 | contig 12035 bp, 11 predicted proteins | sample AntDrymUQ2232306_2_FD_106645 | JGI IMG/M metagenome (GOLD analysis project Ga0136611, IMG submission 106645) | Polar desert sand microbial communities from Dry Valleys, Antarctica - metaG UQ223 (23.06) | ecosystem: Environmental > Terrestrial > Soil > Desert | place: Antarctica: Dry Valley... | reverse complement strand
GAAGGTGACGAACAGCAACGCGGTTTGTTCGACACTTTCAGCGTCGGAAATCAATTGTCGGGCAACGTAGGGTTTCACTCGCGTTGCTCGTTTCACCCTACGCTATAATGTTTGTCACCTTCGGCGACTTTGCAATCGCCCTGACAAAATCAGAGTGTTGGGCGGAGATTTTACATTTTTCCTTTCACAATCAAAACGCTTTGCGTTAAATTAGTTGTGATAAAAAGTCGCTTGGATAAACGCGAACGGGCGTTCTGCCGTTTACGAACATAAATTTACAAGGTAAAATATTTTTGCCAAATAAAGTTCATATCAATAGGGACGCAAGGTAAAACAAAAATGATAAAATGCCAGACTTGCGATACGGAAAACCCGAATGGTTCACAATTTTGCGATGAATGCGGCGCAAAATTATACAGCGTTAATGAAAATAGAACCGATGCGCCGAATTTTCAGCCGCAGTATCCCGAAACTCCGGTTTTTCGAGGAGTAAATGTGACATCAATCGGAATTCCGGCAATTGTCGAAGAATTAAAAGTCGAAGAAAACTTTAATCAGGATACGGGTTCAGCAAAAAAGGGCGTTCACGCGAGGCTGATTATCGAGCGCGGCGAAGCTATCGGAACTGAATTTACGCTTTCTGCCGAAGAATCGTATCTCGGACGTTGGGATGCCGACAACGGCGTTTTTCCCGATGTCGATTTGGACGCTTACGACCCGGAAGCAAAAGTTTCCCGCCGCCACGCGCGGATTCTCCGGCAAGGCGGAAAATATATGATTGAAGATTTAGGCTCGACCAACGGAACTTTCGTCAATCGCGGACGGCGTTTGATTCCGGGAAGCAGACAGCCTTTGAATGACAACGACGAAGTTATCGTCGGAAAAACATTTTTACGGTTTTACATAATCGATTAGGAAAAAACAGGAAAGAATAGGGAAAAATAGATTTTAGCTAAATCAATGGCATATTGTTATGAATGCGGCTCGGAAGTCGCCACAGATGATGTTTTTTGCCCGAATTGCGGAATTACTCTGCAAGCCTTGTCGGCTGCCGAAAACGAACCCGAGAATTTCGCTTCAAACGAAAATGCGTCTGAAATAGCGCCGCAAACTGCGGATAACAGCAAATCAAAGACCGATGAATTCTCGCTTTCCGATACCGAAGAAAGTTGGAATGCAAAGACAGAATCAGTTGATTTTCAACTCGACGATGCTGAAATTAAGCGTTTGTTAGATTCCGGTTCGTTACCAAAAAACGATACCGATGTTTCCAAATCGGCGGATGAATTTAGTCCGACAATTCCTTATATTTCGCCAATGAGTGAAAATCAAGAAGCCTCAGCCGCTAAAATGGCGGAAGAAAATAAGAATTCCGAATCAGCAGATAATATACAAGAACATATACAAGAAGAAGAAGAAGCAGAAGAAGCAAATGTAAATATTCCACCGACTGAAATTGGAATTGCTAAACCGGCGGAGGAATTGGAAACGCCCGAATTGCCGCATAATTCGGTTTTCGATTCGGTGCGAATTATGGAAAGAACTCCGCCGAAGGAGAAATCCGTAAATGATGAAATTAAATACGCGCCGGTCGAAGTCGCTCCCGCTCCGGCGGCTGAAAAAGAAACGCCTTCGAGAAAAAGCTCCGACGACATCCGTTCACAAACAACGCCGAATATCGGCGGCGGCAGTAATACGGACGGGAAAAAACAGGCGAAATTAAGACAGCTCGACGAAGGGACGATTTTAAACGGGCGTTACGAAATCATCCGAAAAATCGGCGGCGGCGGAATGGGTGCGGTTTATCTGGCGAGCGATAACAATCTCGGCGGCGTTCTGCGCGCCGTCAAAGAAATGGTGCAGTCGCATATCGAGGAAGAACAGCAGGAAAAGGCGGTCAACGATTTCAAACGCGAATCAATGATTTTGTCCACGCTCGACCACCTTTCGATTCCGACGATTTACGATTATTTCTACGATGAAAAGGAAAGCCGTTTTTATTTGGTAATGAAATATATTTCGGGCGGCGACTTATCAGCCAAACTGCGTTCCGCGCCCGAAGGCAGAATTGACGAGAAAAGCGTGACGGAATGGGCGATACAGATTGCCGACGTTCTCGATTATCTGCATAATCGTCCGACGACAATTGTTTACCGCGATTTAAAACCTTCAAACGTAATGATTGACGGGAATACCGGGCGCGTGATGCTGATTGATTTCGGGATTGCGCGTTCGGTCAACAAAGAGGAAAAAGGCGTGACGGCAATCGGAACGATGGGTTACGCGCCGCCGGAACTTTTCAGCGGCAATGTCGAACCGCGCTCGGATATTTATAGTTTAGGCTCGACGATGTTTCATCTTCTGACCGGCGCCGACCCGCAAAGCAATCCGCTGCTTATTTTCGATTTTCAGAAAAATCCGCGCCCGCGCCAGATAAATTCGGCGCTTTCCGATCAGATTGAGAAAATCTCGATGCGCGCCGTCGAATACAACGTCCAGAGCCGTTTTACATCGGCGGGCGAGATGCGCCGGGTTTTGGAAGAACATCTCGAAAATCTGAAAGCCGGTAGAGTATCGTATGGAATAAAAGAAAATCCGGCTTCGGTCGGTTTGGAAAATCAACCGGTTTTTTGCGGTTTTTGCGGGCAGAGAATTATGGCGACCGATATGTTTTGCGCTTTTGCGGCTCGCGGCAGCCGCTTTCGCAAAGAGGCGTTCATTCGGAAATTTATTCGCACGTTACGGTCACTGCCAAACTGATGATTTTCGGAACTGATGAGCTTGATTCGCCGGTTTTTAGTCTCGATAAAGACGAAAATCTACTCGGTCGCCGCGACCCGATGTCGAATATTTTCCCGGAAGTCGATTTGTCGAAATTCGACCCGCAAACAAAAATTTCCCGCCGCCACGCGCGGATTTGGCGCGAGGGAAGTAATTATCTGGTTGAAGATTTAGGTTCGTCGAACGGAACGGTTGTCATTCCCGTAGTCAGCGGAACCGTCCGCCTGTTGCCGCATCAGCCGCACGTTTTAGCCAATGGAGATAAATTGCGATTGGGCGATACGACTTTGCATTTCGCTTTAAAGTAAATTACAGATTTTTATGAGTGCGCGAGTAGAAACAGCAGTTGCCGTAAAAAAACCGAAAAACCGGATAGTCGTCGTAAAATTTGTTCCCGAACAATTAAAAGCGCCGTTTCTTTTGCGCTGCGGAGCTTTGATTATAGATTACATCGTGCTTGTTTCGATTCCGGTTCTCGGCGTTTTAATCAGCCGGTATACGGGAAATGACGGCGCGAAACTGCTCAGCAGCGAAAGTTATCATATTTCTTTGCTTATCGGCGTGCTTCTCGGTTTAACTAATTTCATAATTTTCCCGATGTTTTTCGGGCAATCAATCGGCAAAATGCTGACCGGCATCAAAATCGTCAAGTCCGACGGCAATGCGGCATCTTTCAGCCGCATTCTAGTGCGTCATTTAATCGGTTATCCGTTGACTATTTTAACTTTCGGCTTGGGCTTTATTTTTTCGGCATTTAACAGAAAAGGTCACGCATTGCACGATTATCTTTCGGGAACAACGGTTATCTTCGGGCGGCGGCGCGAATTAAAAAATGAAAATTCTTAACGCAAAGACGCAAAGTCGCCAAGACGCAAAGATTTTTAGAATTATGTCGGGAAAAATTTCAGTATTGTAATTCTACTTTGTCAGATTAAAAATTTGCCGCAGATTTTCGCGGATGACGCGGATTTTTTTCTTGATTTCTTAATTTTGAATGGTTTTATCCGCGTCATCCGCGTTAATCCGCGGCTAAAATTCTTTTTTTCAAAATGTGTGTTTTAATCTGACAAAGTAGAATTAAGCGACCATCTGAATAAATTATTTTTTCTTTGCGTCTTGGCGCCACCGGCGTTAAATTGATTTTGAGAAAGGTCTAAAAAATCGCCAATCGAAATTAAAATTAAATATGCCCCAATTGCTTATTAAAAACTCCAATAATCCGGTAGAAACTCTCCTTCTGGCGCGACTTAGAACGACAATCGGGCGTTCAGCCCGCAGCGACGTTTGTATTCCCGACGCTTTTGCTTCGCGTCTCCACGCCGAAGTTCGCCAGGAAGGCGATGCGTTTTGGCTGCAGGATTTAGGCTCGGCAAACGGCACCCGCTACAACGGTTCGATGGTGACGATGCCGATTCCGCTCATCTCCGGCGGCGAAATTCAAATCGGCGAAACGACCATTGTGTTTGAAGATGAACGGTTAAATCGAAGCCAAAACTCGACTTTGATAACCGACAGCACGCAGGCTCTCGATCCGGGGACGACGATTGCCTTCAGCAGCCGGAAAAATCCGACCTCGGAGATTCTCGAATCGCAATTTTCGTCGCGCACCGAACTGCTCGGTTTAATCAGCAAAGTCGGACTCGCGCTTTTGTCTTCGAGCGGTTTGGACGAAACTTTGAATCAGGTCGCATCGCTCGTATTTGAAACCGTCCCGGCGGAACGCTGCGTAATTATGCTGCGCGATGAAACCGCCGCCGACGGAATGAAAATCACCGTCGCGCGCGTTCGCGGAAAGGAAGAACGAATCGAAGAAGTTCGCATCAGCCGGACGGTGATGGACGAAGTGATGAAAAACGGGAAATCCGTTTTGACTGCCGACGCGCAGCACGACCCGCGATATGCTTCGCAAACGATGGCTCTGCTCGGCATTCGTTCGGTTTTAGCCGTGCCTTTGAGCGTTGATGAGCGCGATGTTTTCGGAATTATTTACGCCGATTCGCCGACATATGAAACGACATTTAGCGAAGAGCATCTGAATATTCTGACGACTTTAGCTTCGGTGGCGGCAATTCGGGTGGAAAACGCGAGTTTGTTGGAAGCGCGTTTTCAGCGCGAGCGAATGGAAAGGGAACTGGAGCTTGCGACGGAAATTCAGCAGCGATTTCAGCCGTCGGAATCGCCGAAAATGGACGGATATGAATTTCAGGGAATTTCCTTTTCGTGCTATGAAATCGGCGGCGATTATTATGATTTCATCGAATCGCACGACGGCAAAATGCTGATTGCGCTCGGCGATGTTTCGGGAAAGGGAACCGCCGCGGCACTTTTAATGTCGAGTCTGCACGCGGCAATTCACGCGCAGGTTTCGGCGAAAAGTCCGCTCGAACAAACCGTCAAATCAGTCAATCAATATCTGGCGGAAAATACGCCCGCAAATCGTTTCGTCACGCTTTTTGCCGCTGAACTCGAACCGAAAACCGGCGTTTTGCGCTACATCAATGCCGGACATAATCCGCCGCTGGTCGGTCGCACGGGCGGCAAAATCGAACAGCTTTCAGCCGGCGGTTTTCCGCTCGGAATTCTGCCGACGGCTGAATATGAAGTCGGCGAAATTCAGCTTTTTTCCGGCGACGCGCTGATTATTTATTCGGACGGCGTTTCGGAAGCGAATAATTTGCGGGAAGAAGAATTCGGAATGGAAAGGCTGATGGAAGTCGTCAGGAAAAACCTGACCGCCTCCGCTGCCGGAATCCGCGATAAAGTCGAATCCGCGCTTTCCGCCTTTACCAAAACCGCGCCCGCCAACGACGATATTACGCTGGTGATTGTTAAGAAAATTTAAGATTCAAGATTCAAGATTCAAGATTCAAGATTCAATATCAAGATCAAGAAAGTTTTGCGGTAAGGAATTTTAACTTTTGAATCTTGAATCTTGAATCTTAAATTTTCTTCATTAGTTCGGTGATTGCGTCAGCAGTCGGGCGATAGAATTACTTAGTTTTTCGCTTCAACTCAACTCCGACGGCTTCAAAAGAAATTTCGGTAACCGAGCCGTCCGCGTTTCTATTATCAAATTTTGCGCCGTCATCGTTGATTAAATGGTCAACTTCCGTTTTGTTCAAAGTTTTGACTCCAAAAACGCCTTCGGCTTTTGCCGCTGCCCCGGCGGAATTGAGCGGAATAAAAAATGCGTGGTCCTTCATTTTAACGCGCACCGATTTTGCGTCCTTTGATGGCGCGAGTTCCATCCAACAGCCTTCCATTTTGCAGGATCGAACGATGATACCTTCGACGCGCACCATTTTACCGGCGTAATCGTTCGGATTCGCCATGACTTTAGCGAGCGAAACCTTTTTCGACTTGCCGATTGCCGCGCCCCGCTTTAAAACTCCGCCGCCCGGAATCGCTTCCGTTTTATCCTTTTCGGTCGGTTTAGCTTTTTTCATATTTTCCATATTTTCCATATTTTTCTGAGCGAAAGCCGTCAGCGAAAAAGCTGAAATTAAAAACATCAAACCTAAAATTTTTTTCATTCTTATTATCATCTCCTTTTATTTGTCCTTTTATTTATTTTCGTAAATAACTTTTCCGGCAACAATCGTAGCCAAAACTTTTGTTTTGTTAATGTCGTTCGGGTTTACCGTAAAAATATCGTCGGACAAAATCACAAAATCGGCGAGTTTCCCGACTGAAATCGTGCCTTTGACGGTTTCTTGAAATTCGGCGTAAGCCGAGCCGCCGGTGTAGGCGCGGACGGCTTCTTCAACCGAGATTTTTTGTTCGGGAATCCAGCCGTTCGGATTTTTACCGTCTAAAGTTTGGCGCGTCACCGCCGCGTGAATGCCAAGCATCGGATTGAGCGGCGCGACATACCAATCCGTGCCGAAAGCGAGCGTTGCGCCCGAATCGAGCAGAGTGCGAAAGGCGTAAGTTCCCTTTAAACGCGGTTCATCCAGACGTTTCCAAGCCCAGCGTCCGTCATCTGCCAGATGAAACGGCTGCATCGAAGCGGTAACTTTTAATTGCTCGAAACGCTTGATGTCTTCAAGGCGCAGATGCTGCGCGTGTTCGATGCGAAAACGCCGGTCGCGTCCGCCGTTTTCCTGCGAAACCTTTTCGTAAACGGAAAGAACCGTGTCGTTTGCCTTGTCGCCGATGGCGTGAATATTGATTTGCAATCCGGCTTTATCGGCGTTTTTAACGTTATCGAACATTTTCGGAATTTCGTCCGAAGCCAAACCCGAAGTATTCGGCGCGTCCAAATAAGGCGCAAAAAACCAGGCGGTCGTCGAACCTAAACTGCCGTCCGCATAACCTTTCAGACAGCCGACACGAATCCAATCGTTGCCGAAGGCGCGGTAAACGCCGGTTTTTTCCCAGCGTGAATAATCCGAAAGCGGCGAACAGCCGTAAATTCTGGTTTTCAATTTGCCCGACCGCGCGAGTTCCTGATAAACCGCGACATCCGTTCCCGCCGACATATCCTGAACGCTCGTCACGCCCAAAGACGCGGCGTAATCGGTTGCCGCTTGAGCCTGTTCCAATTTTTCGGCGAACGAAAATGCCGGAATGACTTTATTAACGTAATTCATCGCCGCATCCTTTAAAACGCCGGTCGGATTGCCGCTTCCGTCACGCACGATTTCGCCGCCCGCGACATCCTTCGTATTTTTGTCAACGCCCGCCATTTTCAGCGCGAGGCTGTTTGCCAACGCCATATGTCCGTCGAGTCGGTCAATAAAAACCGGATTGTCGGGCGTTGCCGCATCAATCATTCGGGCGGTCGGCAGATTATTCGGCGACCAATTTTCGTGGTCCCATTTGCCGCCGAGAATCCAGCGACCTTTCGGCAGTTTGGCGGCAAATTCCTTGATTCTTCGGGTAAATTCGGCGGGCGATTTGGCATCGCGCAAATCTACGCTCGAAAGTTGATAACCGCCTTCGAGAAAATGAACGTGAGCGTCGTTAAAGCCCGGAACGACGAGCTTTCCCTTCGCATCAATCGTTTTAGTTTTTGCGCCCGCCATTGCGCGGATTTCCGCGTTTGACCCGACGGCGACGATTTTATTTCCCATTACGGCAATCGCTTCGGCGTTCGGTTTCGCGTCGTCCATCGTGCGGACTTTTGCGTTGACGACAATTAAATCAACCGTTAAATTCTGCGAAAAGATCGTTAGACAAAAAGCTAAAAAAAGAATCGTTAAAATGAATTTACTCATAAATGCTACCAACCCGTCACCAATAAATTTTGTGCTGATTTCAAACTGATTTTTTGATATTTGGCGTATGCCGCAGCCGCGCGGACGCGAACCTTTGCCGCATCTTCGCCATTCGCCCAACCTTCGAGGGCATCGTGCAAAATATAGGCTTCGGGAGCCATCAGATTCGATGTCCAGAGCAAAGGCGTGGCACTTGTCTTTCGCAGAGGTTTGGCAAAATAATTGCGGCTGGCACAAGCCAAAATCACCGCCTCGCGTTTTTCGTTGTCTTTTTTAACCGGCTGATTTTCCAAATCGAAATCCATCAAACCGTTATGTCCGACAAAAGCGACTAAATCGGCACTTCCGAGAATTTGTAAAGTCGTATCGCCCGCCGAAACATTTTCGCGTTTTGCGCCCGCCACCGCCGCAAAAAAATCGTCAATCGTTTCTTTGATATGGCTTCCGCGATAAGCGTCGGCGACGAGATAAACATTTTGCGTTTTGTGTTTAAAGACGAGTCTTTCCAAAACATTATCCTTTGGATTTTGAAACGAGGCAAGGCGCGTCCAACTTGCGCTTTTCGAGAAAAATGTTTTTACGCCGAAAGCAGCGCCCCAATAAAGATTTTTTTGCGCGTCTTCGCCGTCGCCTAAAAAAGCGGGAACCGGCACGATACCTTGATATTTGTTGTCGCAAAGCGCAACTAAAACATGAACGACTTTTCCGGGATTTACAATTTTTACCGTATCTTCGATTGGCGAAGGTTCGGTTTTCGCCGCTGAATTTGTTTGCACCACTTGCGCTTTGGTGCAACCCGCCAGACAAAAAAGCGATACTAAAAAAAGTGCGGCGGATTTGTTTGACATCGGCAATCTCATCTTTCAAACTCTATTCGGCAAATTATAGCAATGAAAGAAAAACATATCCAATTTTTCAGCATCGTTTTAACGACAGTCTACGGTTTATTTGTCATGTGGCTTTATGTCGCCGAGCCGAAAACTTTGGAGGAACTGCCGTCAAAAGCCCGGCAAACCATCGAAAAAGCGACGACGACCGTGCAGGTTATAACAAACATTTACGAGATTGATCAGGCTAAATTTAATGAAGGATTGACGGCTTTTCGACAGGATAATTACATCTTGGCGCGTGATAATTTTGAAAAAGCCGACCCGGAGCGGCGTGACGCGCGAACGCAGTTTTATATCGCTTACAGTTTTTACCGGCAAGGTTTCGGCAGAATTTCCAATGACGACGCGCTTTTCCGACAAGGTTTGGAACAGATCAACCGCGTGATTCAATTGGACAATAATTTTAAATCGGACGATGCGAATTTACAATTGAAAACTCCGGTCGAATTAAAAAACGAATTTGAAGAAGGATTGAAAATAACGGCAAGCGATTTTAACCCACTGCGGCTTATGCGCGAGAGAAAGTAAAAAGGCAAAAGTAAAAAGTAAAAAGTAAAAATATAAAATGGAAACAGTCGGAAAACCGGAGGAAAAAACAAATGACCGCAATGATTTTCAAATTGTTGAAGGCGAGTTGTTGGAAGTTTCAACCGGCGAAGAACTCGAAAATTTCGGCAAAGTAAAGTCGAATATTTCACCAAAAACCGAAAATCAATTTGAAATTCAAAAATCGCCGACCGCAAAAAAAATAATATATCTGATTTTGCCGTTTATTTTTCTGACCGTAACCTTGCTCGGCGGTTTGCGTTTGAGCGATAAAACAAACGATTTTTTGTTTCTAAAACCGGCTCTTGTTTGTCTGATTTTCGCCGCCATAATGCTGGTTTTATTTTTTCGGGCAAAGTTGATTCGGCTCGACGAATGGTTTTCCGAAGACTTTTCTTTAACGACAAACACGGCAAACGCGCTCGTTTTATTTACGCTTTTTTCGGCTTCAACGCAGATTTTCAACGCGCTTTTGCCGGAACGCGGACTGCCATTTTGGATTATTGCGTTTTGCTTTTTCTGGACGCTTTGGAATAATCTGTTCGCCGAATTCGATACCGTGAAACTTTTAAAAAGCCTCGGCGCGTTGTTTGGAATCGCGTTTTTTGCAAAATATTTAATTCTGGCAAATTTGACCGCGCCGATAAACGAAAGCTGGCTGAGAGGACTTTGGGAAAATCCGGCGCAGGAAACTTTTACGTGGCTGCTCGATTTGCCCCGATTTTCCGCCGGAACGGGTTATATACAGTTTTTTACGCTGGCTCTGTATTTGATAGGATTGTTTTTGGTTCCTCAAAACGCGCAAGCCGATACGCGAGTAAATTCGGAAGGGAAGTTCTAACTTTCAGGCTCACTTTTTATGAAATTCAAATTGTTATTTTTGGTTCTCGTCGCTTTTTCGCTTAACGCTTACGCTCAATCGCCGGGCAAAATTCTAAAACTGGCGGAGAAATCTCTCGGCGGCGCGAAAAATTTACGGGCGGTTAAATCCTGGCGAAAAAGCGGGACGATAGTGAGGCTTAACGACAACGCGGAAGGGAAGTTTGCCGAACAAGCGTCGCAGCCGAATTTTTATAATATAAATTACGATTTAGCCGGATTTGAATACGAAAAAGGCTACAACGGAAAATCCGGCTGGGTGCGCGATTCTCGTCAGGGACTGCGAACTTTGACCGGCATTGAAAGTCGTGATTTTCAAACTGAAGCCTTTTATAGAAACGCGCTTTGGCTCGATTACAAAAAGGAAAAAGCAAAAATATCTTCCGGCGGACAGGCGAGTCTAAACGGTAAAAAAGCGAATATCGTAATTTTAACGACAGCAAAAGGCGTTTCGGTTAAATTATTTTTCGATTCGACGACAAATTTCCTTGTTCGTGAAGAATTTCCGGCGGGAGAAAATCTGAAAGTATTCGACTACGACGATTACCGGACAATCGGTAACGTCAAACTTCCTTTTTTAATAAAAATTAAAGAAGGCGAAAGTCATTATGAAATTAAACTCGACGAAACAAAAATCAATCCGCAAATCGCAAAAACCGAATACGATTTTCCCGTAATTTCCAACGAGCCTCTGCCTGATATTCCGCAGCTTTTGCGCCAGTTGCAGTCGAACGGCGATAAAGTCGAAAACATTCTCGACACATATTCCTATAATCAAAAAATTATTAAACGCGAACTTGGCAAAGACGGCATTTTGCGCGAAACCGAATCTGAAATCAATCAGCTTTCGTTTTATAAAGGTTATCGTATTACAAGATTAGTCGAGAAAAATAACAAACCTTTAAGCGCCAAAGAACAGGAAAATGAAGATAAGGAAGTGCAGAAACGGGTGGCGGAAATTGAAAAAATAATTGCCAAACGGGAAGCGAAAAATGCGGGGCAAGCCGGAAAAGGCGCGCCGGAAGAAAATAACGCCCGGGTTTCGATTGCCGAACTTCTTCGTGCTTCACTTTTGATAAATCCACGCCGCGAGCGGTTCAGCGGGCGCGAAGTAATCGTCTTCGATTTTGAACCGAATCCGAATTTCGATTATAAAAACGCCAAAAGTTTTCTTAAATTCTTCGGGAAAATGGCGGGCGTAATGTGGATTGACGAAAAAGACAAACAGGTCGCACGGATCGAAGCCGTTTTGGTTGACAGCTTCAAGGTCGGCGGCGGAGTTCTGGCAAAACTCAAAAAAGGCGCGTCCTTCACGCTCGAACAAGAGCGCGTCAACGATGAAATCTGGTTGCCGTCGGTGGCGGATATAAATTTATCGGTGAGAGTTTTATTGGTCAAAGGAATAGATTTGAATCAAGTAGTCAAATCTTACAACTACCGGAAATTTAATACCGAAGTGAAGGACGCTAAAGTCAACGAAGTAGAAAATCCTTAAAGCCGACCCGCAAATTTTTGATACTAAACCATTGGGTAGTGTCCTAATCTTGTGGTGCTATATTGTATTAGTATAGAAAATGACCATTCTTAAGACTGATTTGCGGTATTTTGCTCTAGGGCGAACGCATTAAAATTTTGTTGAAAATAAAGGCTTTACAAATGTTTGCAATAATTTAACTACTAAAAAATAACGAATTTTCTGTATTTTCAACGAAATGTTTTT
>Ga0136611_10002880_pt1 | contig 12036 bp, 10 predicted proteins | sample AntDrymUQ2232306_2_FD_106645 | JGI IMG/M metagenome (GOLD analysis project Ga0136611, IMG submission 106645) | Polar desert sand microbial communities from Dry Valleys, Antarctica - metaG UQ223 (23.06) | ecosystem: Environmental > Terrestrial > Soil > Desert | place: Antarctica: Dry Valley... | reverse complement strand
GTCTGATGGCGCTCGCTCGGATACTTCGAGAGCGCGATCTGCACGGCCGCTTCGACGACGGGCGGGATGTGGCCGAAGCCGATGCGGTTGAAGCGCGGCGGCGTCTCGCGGATGTGCGCCGAGAGCAGCTTCTGCTGCTCGTCGTACTCGAAGGGCAACCGGCCCGTGAGCAGTTCGAACAGCATCACGCCGACGCTGTAGATGTCGGCCCGCGCATCGGTGGCATCGCTGCGGATCATTTCGGGGCTGACGTAGGCCGGCGTGCCGCAGGCGAAGATGGGCCCCTGCCCCGTGAGTTCGGCGAGTTGGATGTGCGGCTTCGCGCTGAATCCCGCGAAGCCGAAATCCATGACGCGGATCGACTCGCGCTGCGTGCCGGGATCGACGACCATCAAATTCGCCGGCTTCAAGTCGCGGTGGACGATGCCCGCCAACTGCGCCGCATACAGGGCGTGGGCGAGAGGCCCCAGGAACGAACCCACGCGATCCTGATGGATCGGGCCTTCGCGCTGCACGATGGAATCGAGTGTGACGCCGTGGATGTATTCGAGGATCAGGCACGGCCCGAGCGGATCGTCCAGGGAGGCATCGAGCAACCGTACGACGTACGGGTGATGGAAACCGAGCATCGAGCGGACTTCCGCTTCGAAGAACTGCCGGAAGCGCGGGGCGATGGCCGCTTCGTCTTTGATCCGCTTGACGACGACTTGGGCTTTGGGGTCGGCGGCGGACTGAGCGAGGAAGACGTGGGCGTTGCTCCCTTCGCCGAGGAACTTGCGGATGCGGTATTTGCCGAGGAAGGTCCGGCCGAGGTAGGCGTCCGATTCGCGGATGCGCGGGGCGGGCGTGAGCGCGATGGGCGCCTCTTCGACACGTTTGGCGGACGACCCGAAAAGCCGCATCGGTCGGAACCTCAAATCCTTCGGCGGTGCCGAACCGGGAGCGGGGGTTCGGCACTCAACCGTAGGGCGCATTCCCCGTGCGGGCAAATCGGCGCGGCGATCAATCTCCCGAACCGCGAGAATTGGCGTCCCAGCGATAGCGGACTCGCTCCGCGAATGCTTCGCCCGGTGCCAGAACTCGCCAGCCGCTGTCGATGCCGGCGGCGGCCGAGTTCGCGGCGTCGGTCGTGCAGGTGTAGGGTTCGACGGCGACCGCTCGGCGATGCGGCGGCGTGAAGAGCAGCACTTCGCGGAAGGCCTCGCCCGCTTCGATGCTCAGCACACCCATCGCCGCGGAATGGCCGAGCGACGCGAACGGATTGCAACTCGCCAGCGGAACGCCGAAGAGCGTGTCGAGTTGGAGATTCCCCACCGCTTTGGGCGTTCGGAAGTCGAGCGCGGCGCCGGGGGCGCGTTTCCTCCCGCTCGGGAATGCGCCTTCGGTTTCCCAGACTTCCGTGACGGGGCAGTTCAGGATCATCTCGTCGGCCGTCGCGTCCGGCGCGTTCGGACAGGCGAAGTACGGATGGAACCCGAGTCCGAAGGGATAGGGTGTTGAGCCGGGGTTGCTGACGCTCACGACCACCGCGAGTTCATCGACCTGCAAGATGTACTCGATGCGGATGGTGCAGTCGCCCGGCCAGCAGGCGAGCAGATCGGGCCTGTCCACGGAGAGCCGAAACTCGCCCGTCAGCGAAGCGCGTTCCGCGCCGGCACTCTGCCCGATCACGCGCCAGGGCGTCTTCGGCGTAAATCCGTGGATCGCGTGCCGGCCTGTCGATTCGTTCAGCGGCAGTTGGTACTCACGTCCCGCGAAGGTGAAGCGCCCGTACTTCATCCGGTTCGGGAACGGGAAGAGGATCGGATGCCCGCTCCGCGTGGCGACGGGGTTCTCCCCCCACGCCGGATCGCAGTAGAGCAAGTCGCCGAGGGCGCCGTCGGTGCGCGCCACTTGCCAGCGCAGGCAGTTGAAGCCGAAGGCCGGCCAAACCTCGGCCCGCGCCGTCCCTTCGGCGTTGAAAAGTTCGTAGACGGCGCTCGTGTTCCCGCCGGCGGTCTCCACGCGGGTGCGAATCTCGAAGCCCATCATGTCTCCCTCCGATGTTTCCGCTAATTCTAATGGCACTTCTCTCCGGAGTCTCCCATGCCCACGTTCGCCGCGGCCGCGCTCCAACATTTCGTGCAGGATCTCTTCGTTGCGGCGAGTGTCCCGGCCGACAGTGCCGCGACGGTGGCGCGGTCTCTCGTCGATGCCAACCTCTGCGGCCACGACTCCCACGGCGTCATGCGGGCACCGCAGTACATCGGATTTTTGAAGGACGGCAAGTACCTCGCGAACTCGCCGCTGACCGTGCTCCACGAGACCGCCGCCGTGCTGGCCACCGACGGTGGCTGGGGCTTGGGCCAAGTCCAGGCCTACCGATTGCTCGACAAGCTCATCGCGAAGGCGCGGGCGTTGGGCGTCGCTGCGGGCAGCATCCGCAACTGCGGGCACATCGGCCGGCTCGGAGAGTACGCCGAGGTCGCGGCGGGGCACAATCTGGCGTTCTTCTCCACGGTGAATTCCCACGGGGCCGGTCGCCGCGTGGCGCCGCCGAACGGGATGGAAGGCCGCATCAGCACGAACCCGATCTGCATGGGCGTGCCGACCTCGCACGAACCGGTCGTGCTCGACTTCGGCACGAGCGCGGTGGCCGAGGGGAAGGTGCGCGTGAACTTTCAGAAGAAGGAAGCGACGCCGGAAGGTTGGCTCGTCGATAGCGAGGGCCGACCGACGACGGATGCGGGCGTGCTCTACACCGAACCGCGCGGCTCGATTCTCCCCTTCGGCGGATCGCAGGCGTACAAGGGCTTCGGGCTCGGGCTGCTGCTGGATCTGCTCGCGGGCGGTCTCTCCGGCGGACGCTGCAGCAACCCCGGCGATCCGATGGCCGGCATCGGCAACGCCGTGGTCTTCGTGCTCTTCGACCCGGCCGCCTTCGGCGGCATCGACCATTTCCTGACGCAGACCGACGGGCTGACCGGCTTCGTGCGTTCCTGCCCCGCCGCACCGGGAAGCGTGGGGATCGTGCTGCCTGGCGATCCGGAGCGCACCGCGAAGGCCCAGCGCGGTGCTAGCGGAATCAGCATCCCGGAAGGGACTTGGGAGATGCTGACGAAGACGGCCAAGGAATTGGGGGTGGTGGTGCCCGCTTGAGTCACAACGGAGGGTGTGATGTTACTGACATGACAGTCAGCAAAGTAAACGCAGAGCCTTCTTCGCCCGCAGGGCGGTCGGACGTAGACCGGGGTTCAACCCCGGCCGCACATCGTTTCTCCGGCTGGAACGCCTGGGACTGAAGTCCCAGGCTACGCTCGCTCGCCCTGCGGGCGAAGAATTCGCGCAGATGCCATTCGCTACCTGACCGTCAGTCGCCGGACGCGCAAGCGACGGTCGCGAATGCATGGGCGGGATGTTGCGGATACCGGTTCGGACACCGTCGCTTGCGCGTCCGGCTAACTTGACTCCAGCGATACGGAAAGCGTACCGATCACAAATCAGGCGCCGCTTGCCTTGAGTGCCTCCAATACCCCCATCGCTTTCCCACTGCGCAGCGACTCCTCCGCCAACAGCACGCCGTCGTGCAAGTTCTGCACGGCCTCCGCAGTGAAGAGCGCCGCAGCCGCGTTCGCCAGCACGATCCTCCGGGCCGGGCCATCTTCGCCTTCCAGCACACCGCGGATCATTCCGGCGCTCTCGGTCGGGCCTTCGGCTCGGAGATCGGCGAGTGAGACTCTTTCCAATCCGAAGTCGCTCGCGTCCCATTCGTCGCTGTGAATGCGATTGCCTTCGACGATGCGCACCATCGTCGGTGCGGCGAGGGTCACTTCATCCAGACCGTCGAAGCCGCAGACGAGGATCGCCCGGCGGATGCCGAGTTCCGCAAGCGCCCCGGCCAAGGTATCCAGCAACTCGGCGTTGCCGACGCCGATGAGCTGAAAATCGGCCCCTGCGGGGTTCGCGAGCGGCCCGAGCAGATTGAAGATGGTGCGGATGCCGAGCTTCCGGCGGAGGTTGGCGAGGTGGGCCATGCCGGGGTGGAAGTGCGGGGCGAAGCAGAATGCGTAGCCGACGCGGTCGAGGCAGCGCTGAGCCCACTCGACGCCCGAGTCGATGGGAACGCCGAGTTCGCGGAACACGTCCGCGCTTCCCGAGAGGCTCGACACGGCCCGGTTGCCGTGCTTCACGACGGGGGTACCGGCCCCGGCCACCACGAATGATGCGGCCGTGCTGATGTTGAAGGTGCCGAGGTCGTCTCCGCCGGTGCCGCAGGTATCGACGACCGGCCCGGAGATCGGCACGAGGCGAATCATCTGCTCGCGCAAGGTGAGCGCGGCCGTCGCGATTTCGAGCGGCGTTTCCCCCTTGATCCGGAGAGCTACGAGGAGCGCGGAGGCCAAACTGTCCTCGACTCGGCCGGCGAGCAAGTCGCGGAACAACGCCCCGGATTGTGAGCCATCGAGGTCATCGCCGGCCAGGAGGCGGGCCAGGACGGGCGAAAACCAAAGCGGTTTGGGCAGTTCCACAGGTTGTCTCGAACGTGGGTGATACCGTTGGTTTAGCGGCAAGATCAGCGAACGGCGCGACCGCCGAGCCGGTCTGAAAAAAACGGGAAATAACTTGCACGTGTACGACTGTAGCGTATAGTTCTATACAGTATGCAAGAATATGCGATTGAACCGGAGGTTCCCGATATGCCCACGACTCCCGCAACCACGAAATCCGAGAAGCCGCCCCTCACCGAAAGCCAGCTCCGGATCTTCAATTACATCCTCAAATACATCGAGCTGAACGGTTACCCCCCCGCGATCCGCGACATCGGCAAAGCCTTCGACATCGCCTCGCCCAACGGCGTGATGTGCCACCTGCGGGCGCTCCAGAAGAAGGGCTACATTCAGCGGGACGAGAAGAACGAAGAGCGCGGCGGCCGCGCCCGCTCGATCACGATCCCCGGCGTTTCGGCGGGCGGGTTCAGCCTGCCCCTTCTCGGTGTCGTCGCGGCCGGCAAGACGATCGAAGCCGTCGAACAGAACGAGCGCATCGAGATGCGCGAGCTGTTCAACCAGGACAACCTCTACGTCCTCAAAGTCCGCGGCACGTCGATGATCGACAGCCAGATCGCCGACGGCGACTACGTCATCATCAAAAAGCAGGACTCCGCCGACAACGGCGAGAAGGTCGTCGCGATGGTGGACAAATCGATGACTCTGAAGAAGTTCTACAAGCGGAAGGATCACGTCCGCCTCGAACCGTGCAACACGAGCATGGATCCGATCATCGTCGATCCGAGCAAGGAAGCGGTTTCGGTGCTCGGAGTGCTGGTGGGCGTCATCCGCAAGTGCTGATTCCTCAGGTCGCGTTCCGTGTGACACCGGGAAGAGTCGTGCTTCCATCAATTTGAAAAAGTAGCGTCACGCGGAGCGCGACCTACTTTCCCGTCAGTTCCTCAGCCAGGCTCTCCGCTCCGTACAGCTTCCGCAGCGCTTCCGAGACCGCTATCGAATGCACCGCGATGTGCCGCGCCTGCACGGCCGTGTAGACGAAGTTCCGCACGAGGCCGTGGCGGTTGCGGTCGAAGTTGATCCCGACCAGTTCGCCCGCGCGGCTCAAGACGGGGCTGCCGCTGTTGCCGCCGATGGTGTCGGCCGTGCTCGCGAAGTTGAACGGCGTCGCCGCATCCACTTTGGCTTTACCTTCGATCCAGCGCTTGGGCAGGTCGAACGGCTCGCGGTTCTTCATCGCTTCGGCCCGCGCGAACGCGCCGCCGAAGGTCGTATGGAACGGTAGCGTTTTGCCATCGACCTCGTAACCCTTCACGGTGCCGAAGGCGAGTCGCAGCGTGAAGGTCGCATCCGGGGCTACGGTGTTGCCGAGTTTCGCGAATCGCAATTTGGCGATCTCGCCGTAAGCTTGTCGTTCGATTTCTTCGACTTCGTTCTCGAACCGCTTGCGCAAATCTCGGGCGTCCGCATCGATGGCTTTCGCCAGCGCGATCATCGGATCTTTCGATTCGGCGACGGCTTTGGCACCGCCGTCGAGGAGGAGCTTGCGCGCGGCCACATCGAAGAGCTTGCAGGTCGCGATCAGTTCTTCCGCGCGCTTGGCCGGATTCTTTCCGGCGAGCGCTTTCACGACGAGCGGATGTTCGCCTCCGAGCGTTTCGGCGAGGAACGTGAGCGACGCTTGCAGCTGCGCCCGTTCGAGATCGGGGTAAAGCGGAGCGGGGCTGAGCAGTTGGAACTTCAACGATTCGAGGTTGCTATCGCGGTACTCGCGAAGGCGATCCGCCGACTTCTTCGGGAGCTCCTCGCCGAGGCGGACGAGCTGCCGGGCGATGGTAAAGAGTTCCGTTGAGAAGGCGTGGCCCGTTTCGAGAAGTGCGTGGGGCTTCTCGAACTCGCGGTAGGTTTCCTGTGCCCTTTCGATCCGAATCCAAGGTGAGGGCATAAGGGGCGAGGCCATTGGCGTACCCCCTTGTATCTCCGACTCCGCCTCTTCCTTCTGCTTCAAGATCGCCGGGTCGAGCAGTCCCTGCAGTTGCCCGCCGAACGCTTTTCGCGCATTGGCGACGCGGTGCAGGTCGCTCGCGGCTTGGCGGCGCTGCTCCGGCCCCTGATCGCCGTACTGCGTGATGGCCGCTTCCATGAGTCGCAGGCGCGCGAGCGTGTATGGCAGCGTGGAATCGCGGCGGTGCTTCAGCTTCGCCAGCGTTTCGAGGCGGTTCGTGGTGCCGGGGTGCCCTGTCACGAAGACGAGATCGTTCTCCGCCGGGCCGGTCGCGCTCCACTTGAAGTAGTCCCTGCTGACGATTGGCTTGTCGTTTTCGTACACGCGGAAGAAGGCGACATCCAGCCCGTGGCGCGGATACTCGAAGTTGTCCACGTCGCCGCCGAACGCGGCGATGGCCGCTTCGGGTGCGAAGACGAGCCGCACGTCGGTGTATTTCTTGTAGCGGTAGAGGTGGTAGGCCCCGCCTTGATAGAGCGTGACGATATCCGAACGCAGGCCCGTCTTCGCGGTCGATTCCTTCTCGATTTCACTCAGCACCCCACGGCGGGCGGTGGCGGCGTCGGCCGGACTCGCTCCCGGTTTCACGGCGGCGTTCACCTTCGCGGTGACATCTTCGATGGACTGCAGCACGTTGAGTTCGAGGTCGGGGCACTTCAACTCGTCCTTCGCTTCCTTCGCGGAGAAGCCGTCGCGCAGGAGGTCGCGCTCCGGGGTGCTCAGCTTTTGGAGAGCATCGGCGGCGATGTGGTGGTTCGTGACGACGAGGCCGCGTTCGGACACGAATCCGCCGCTGCCGCCACTGTTGAAACGGACGTTCGCCTTCATCGCTCGGTCGAGCCACTCGGGCGTTAGGTCGAACTTGTATTTTTCCTGGAGCAACTTCTTCGGCGGGTCGTTGAGCAGCCACATGCCTTCGTCCGAACGCGCGGGCACCATACCGACTCCGAAGGCGAGGAGCAGAAGGGAGAAACGCAAAAGTGTCATGGGAATACTCGGGAAGCGGATCGCTCCCGGAGATTGTAGCCGATGGGCGAAACGAAAAAACCCGACGGATGATCCATCGGGTTGCGAGCGACTCACGCCATTGTCGATCGGGTTGAAATGAGCCTTATTCGCCCGCAGGGCGCACGGACGTAGACCGGGGTTTCAACCCCGGTCGAGCGTCGTCACTCCGGAAGAGACGCCTCGGAATGAAGTCCCGAGCGACTTGCGGGTGAAGAGGCGCACGGGCTATCGACTTCTCGTCCGTCAGGACAAAAAACGGTTCATCGTCCGTTCTGCGGCACGCGCGAGATTTCCGCATGGTACGGCATCGCCTCGCCGACCTTGCGATCCGCGTCAACCTCCTGCCTCATCTTCTTTTCGATTTCATAGGCGGTTTGCGGCGTCACGTCGCCGGGCGTGACGCTGCGCGTCGGTGCCGGCGGCGGCGGAGCATCGTTGAAGACCGGCATCGCGGCGATGTCCTTCGGACTCGTCACGATTGCGTTCGGCTGGGTCGAACTCCGCCGGGGCGTCTCTTTCCCGGAGAACGGGCCGACGGGTTTCAGGCTCGTGCAACCGAGGGCGGGAGCCGCAAGCAGCCCCAAAAGGATCAGGCGCTTCATGGCTTCACCTCGCGGTACTGGCGGACTTGGGCCGTGGCCGGGCGGGCGTCGGCGGGCGTGCGGACACCCGTGTTAAGCGGATTCACGGCGACGCCGGTGCCGAGTTCGCTGTCGAGTTTGTCGGCCGGGGCGCTGCGGTGTTGCGATTTCACGCCGAGCTTCGCGATGCGGAGGTTGTAGGTCTGCTCCGCGAGGCGTTCGAGTTCGTCGGCCTTCATCCCGAGCTTGTCGTCTTTCGTGCTCACGGCCACGCGGCGGAGTTCGGTGCAGACATCTAAGCGGCGGGCGTAGGCGTCCTGTTCGGCTTGGAGGGCACCGATCATCACGTCGGGCGCCAGCGGCCCGACCGACGGAGCCGGGCGACCGGGGGCCGGAGCCGGCTTGCCGGCATCGGTGCCGCCGAACGGATTGAGCCGCGAGACGAGCGAGCGCGATTCGGGCGACTTGGCGACGGGCGGATCGGCCGACTGCGCGGCTTGCGCAGTCACGGCGATGCCCAGTGCGATGGCGGAACGGCGGGACATGACAACCCCCCATTCGTCGGCCGCGCGGTTCCGGCACGCTTCCCCAAGCGGCCGGCGCGGATCGACGATTGTCGTTGAAGTTCTGCGGGGCTTATGCCGACGCGACGGGGGCGTGTAAACCCCAAGTGCCCGGAGTTGCTAAAACAAACCCGGTGCGGTTCGGGGCGGCGACCTCCGGAAGTGCGACCACCATGACGGCCCTGACGAAACCGATCCTGCGCGATTACCTACACGATGCTCTGCCGGACGCAGACATGGGGGCCGTAGAAAAGATTCTGCGCGAGGATGCCGGGGCGCGGGCGCTCTTCGAAGAAGTGCGGGCCGAAGAGGATCGCGGCGAGCACACCATCGGAGCGATCTGGCGGCGCGAACACCTGTCGTGCCCGACGCGCGATCAACTCGGCGGCTATTTGCTGCAAGCGCTCGATCAAGCCCGGCTCGATTACATCGAGTTCCATCTCAAGACGGTGGGCTGCCCCTTTTGCCAAGCGAACCTCGACGATTTGCAGAAGCGCCAAGCCGAAGCGGCCGAGCCGGTGAAGGCCCGCCGGAGGCGGATTGTGAATTCGAGTGCCGGGGTGCTTCGAGACGTAACGGGGTCGAATTGATGGACTTCATTTCACCGGTTCGATCAGTTCGTTCGTGACCTTTTCCACACCGCTCGTCGTTTGGGCAAGTTCCACGGCCCGTGCCCGAACCAGAGCGTTGCTCACTTCACCGCGGAGGCGGACTTCGGAACCTTCCGCGATCACAGCGATGGCTGCGCCATCGAGGGCCTTGTCGGTTTGGAGGCGGAGCCGGACGCGGTCTTCGATGGGGAGCAGCGGGCCGGTTTTCGCCGCCGCGAGTGGCCCGGCGAGCTGCGCGGCCGGCGGCATGGCCCCGGTCACTTTGGCGGCCCCCGTTTTGCCGACGCGGGTGAGGATTTCGGCATCGGACGATTTGCTGAAGCCGAGCGCCCCGCCGACGATCCCGAGGAACAGCAATGAGAGGAAGGTCTTTTTCACGGCGAGGCTCCGCGGATGCGCTTTTGCAAGCCTAGCACGCGGAACGGTTCACGTTGAAAATGCGGCGGAGCCGAAGAAGAAATTTGCGTCGCCCCGCCCTCAAGGGCGGGGCGAAACCCGATAAGCCCCGTAAACGGGGCTGTTGAAGATCGGTCGGCATTCGGATGCGGAAAGCCCCGTTCACGGGACTTATCGGGTTTCGACCCGCCCTTGAGGGCGGGGCGGCAACGCAAAAAAGCCCGGCCAGAGGCCGGGCTTTCCGAGAATCCGATGCCGGCTTGCTCACTTCTTCGGGGTGATCTTCGAGACGTCGGCGACGATGGCGTCGATGTCCTTGTCGGTGATCTTGTCCTTGGCGAAGGAGAAGTTCGAGACGACCTTGCGCTCGGTGTAGAGCACGACGGTGAGGTCGGCGTCCTTCGAGACGTTGTACTTGTTCGGACCGGCCGGGCTGTCGACCGAGAGGATGACGTTCTTCAGCTTGGCCTTTTCGGCGTAGGCCTTGAGCGTCTCGCTGACCTTGTCGTCGTCCGTCAGGAACACCACGAAGCTGCCCATTTCGCACTTCGCGTTGGCGGCGACGACGGTTTCGAGCTTGGCGATGAGCTTCTTGGTGCCTTCCGAGTCGGCGCTGCGGGCGAAGACCATCGCCACGGGATTGTCGCCGTTCTTGCAGTACAGGCAGGCCTTTTGGCCGGCGCTTTCGCCGTTGACGTTGAGCGGGTGGAAGGGGCCGGGGAGCTTTTCGCCCGTTTGCGGGCCGGACTTCAGTTCGGCGGCGATGGCGAAGGAACCGGTGACGGCCACGAGGGCGGCGAGCAGGAGCTTGCGGACCATTGCTGAGAATCCCCGAATGTGAAGAGGGTGAAACGCCGTCCGCACGCGGGAGCGTGCGGGACACCCAGCAGACGGACGGCACGGCCCTTTTATTCGTAAGAATCGGCCCGCAGAAGTCAATCTTCGAGGAGCTTCTTGAATTCGAGCCGATAGCAGGTGGTGTTGCCGTTGCTCGTAAAGAGCGTCTGTCCGTCGGCGCTGAAGGCGAGACCTTGGATCGGCGTGTCGAACTCGCGGGCCACGAGGAGCCGACCGCTGAGGACGTCCCACACTCGCACCGTTTGATCGTCGCCGCCGGACAGAAGGAAGCTCCCGTCGGGGCTGAATGCCACCGCGTTGATCCGCTCCTGATGCCCCTCGAGTGCGAAGACTTCCGCTTCGCTCGCCAGGTCCCAAACGTGGACGTGATCGGTCAGTCCCGCACCGGCCAAGAATCGGCCTTGCGGGTCGAACGTCAGCGCGGTGACGCCGGTGTCGAACGTCGCGAGTTTGAGCTTCGTCGACAGATCCCAGATGCAGACGGCCCCATCGCGTTCGCCGGTCGAGAGGTAATCGACCCCCCCCACGGCCACGCGGTTGCCATCCGGATGGACTGCGACGGTTTCGAGAGTGCAACCGTCGGCCGCTTCGATGAGGATCAGGTCGGCTTCGGTCGCCTCGGGTTTCCAGAGCCAGACGAGGCCATCGGCCGGGCTGGTCGCGACGAAAAACTTGCCGCCGGGGGCGAAGGCGAGCGCCCCGACCGGCGGCCGGGTCGCTTCGAGGGTCTTCGGCGCGGCCTTCGGTTGCATCAGATCGTACAGGCGCGTCCGGTGATCCGTTCCGCCGACCGCAAGCCAATGGCCGTCGTCGGAAGCCGCGACCGAGTAGGCCGGGCCATCGCCGCTCGGGGCGACTTCATCGCCGGTGGCGAGCGCCCAAACGCGGAGGGCCGGTGCGCCCGTACTCGCGATGAGCGGCGTCGCGCCCGGCACCAGGGCGATCGCATGCTTGCCCGTCGGGTTCGGCCCCCCGAGGAGCTTGCCGTCGCGCGTGTCCCACAGGTGGATCACGCGGTCGGCCCCGGCCGACGCGAGGAGCGATCCGTCGCGGTTGAACGAGAGCGAGCGGACTTCGTCGATGTGCCCGCGGAGGGCGTGGCGAACTTTGCCGCTCGCGGCATTCGACCAGAGGTAGACATCGTGATCCGAATCGGCCGTCGCGAGGAGTTTGCCATCGGGGCTGAACGCCGCGCAGACCACCTGATCGGCATGGCTGTTGAGCAGCATCGCCGGTTCCGCGGCGACACCGGGACGCCAGACGCGGGCCGAGGTGTCCCAACCCGCGGAGACGAGCAGGCTGCCATCGGGGGACCAAGCGAGCGCGGGGATGCGGTCGGTGTGGCTCTTCAGCGTCGCCAGCAGTTTGTGGCTTTCGGCGTTCCAAACCTGCACGACGCGGTCTTCGCCCGCCGTGGCGATGCGGTCGCCGGCCGCGGAGAATTGGATCGCGGAAACCGCATCGGCGTGGGCCGCGAGTTCGCCGATCTGCCGCTGCGAGCGCACGTCCCAGAGCCGCACGCAGCCATCG
>Ga0136611_10002879_pt1 | contig 12037 bp, 12 predicted proteins | sample AntDrymUQ2232306_2_FD_106645 | JGI IMG/M metagenome (GOLD analysis project Ga0136611, IMG submission 106645) | Polar desert sand microbial communities from Dry Valleys, Antarctica - metaG UQ223 (23.06) | ecosystem: Environmental > Terrestrial > Soil > Desert | place: Antarctica: Dry Valley... | reverse complement strand
GGTGATCGCCGTGCGACGTGACGCGGCAATGGATTGCGCCGGAAGCGGGCCGGGCAACTGCGTTGCAGGCGCAGGCGGCAACGTGCGCGTCTGCGCTTCGGATGCTGACGGATTGGCTCCCTCACAACCGGCCGCGAGCAGCGACACGACGAACACGAGGGTGGAACGCGGAATGCTCATGTCGGGGGCACACGCAATCGCTCGCCGGCGACTGGCCGTCGTGCGCCGTCGAACAGTGAATTGTCCGTGAACGGATCCTCGAGCGCAGCGGTCACGAGGAAGATCTTCACGAGTTGGACTCCTGCGAGGCACCGCTGGCGTACAGGTGCGCCGGGTACACCACGCGGCGCAACGACAGGCCGCTCGAGGGAGCGAGTCGCGACGTATCGGCGTTGTGTGTGAGGCCGAGCAGGCGCGCAATCGTGCCACGCGGCCGGCGCTCCTGCGCTACCTCGACCATCGTCCCTACCAGGAATCGGACCATGTGATGGAGAAACCGGTTCGCCTCGATCTCGAACAGCCAGCCACCGTCGCGCTCAGTCCACGTTGCCCGACGTATGAGGCAGCGATGGTTGTCGTCGACCGGAGCCGTGCGTGCCACGGCGAATGCCCGGAATGTGTGCTCCCCCAGCAGCGCGCTCGCCTCCTCCTGCAGCGCCTCCCCGTCGAGCGCCCGTGCGAGCGGCCACTCGAACCGGCGCCTGAACGGCGAGCGCGTCGCCTCGTCCGTCCCGACAAGATAACCGTATTGTCGCGCCGACGCGCTCCGTCGCGGATGAAATGCCGGCACCATCCGGTGCGCCTCGGCGATCCAGATATCGCTCGGGAGCAGGGCGTTCATCGCCTTGCGGAGGGCGTCGGGGTTCCAACGCTCCGGCATGCGCACTCCGACCCCCTGACCGTGGGCGTGAACCCCGGTGTCGGTGCGGCCCGCGCCCACGGCGGGGATCGCGTCACCGCAGAGCTGGTGAAGCACGCGCTCCATCTCGCCCTGGACCGTGCGGGTATCGGTCTGGCGCTGCCAGCCGAAGAAGCGCCCTCCGTCGTACTGCGTCACCAGCAGGATAGGGCGCTCGTCCATGTCGCGAGGCAAACTATGCGAGGCGCAATCGCGGTTCAAGCAATTGCGCCGCGCCGCTCGCGGCTGTTTCCTCCATCGACTCCATGCCACCGCGTTCCCTCGCCTCACTCGCGCACGCCCTCGGCGCCACCTCCGACCTTGACGGCGCGCTCGTCGCCCTCGGCGAATGCCTTGCCGAACTCGATCGCGTCGCCGGCATCGCGCTGCTCCAGTACGACGCGCGCCGGGAGATGCTGCGCGAGCGACTCGCTCCGAGCGGCGCCGACGTGGTGCGCACCGCGCTCGAGACGACCTTCGACCACCTGCCGGAGCCACTGCGCGGGAAGGTCGCGGCCGGCGGGCAGTTCGTGGATGTCACCGACAAGTCGGCGGACTACGCACGCCTCGTCGGCTTCGCGGCGCTCGACGGCGGCATGCTCTCGCTCCGTGGCCTCCGCGTCGAAGGCGTGCTCGCCGCGGTGATCGCGCTGTACGAGCCGCGAAAGATCTTCGGCACGCGATCGACCGAGCGACTGGCGCCCGCGATGGCGCTGTTCGACCTCGCCTACGTGCGGCTTGCGGAGCGCGACGCACGCGAGGAAGCCGTGCGGACGCTCGAGGACGTGACGCAACGCGTGCACGGGGAGTACGTCCGGCGTCTGGGCGCGATGGAGGCGGAGCTTCGCGAAGCGCGCAACACCCCGCGCGAGTCGCCGTCATTCCGACCCGCCGAAGCCGTCGCCCTGCAGGCCGACGCGGCACGCGCCGGAGAGGAGGCGCGCCGAGCGGTGCGACGCGCGGAACTCGCCGACCAGCAGCTCACGTCCGCTGTGGGACAGCTCGAGCAGGCGCACATCGAGCTGCACCGGCGCAGCGAGGCACTGCGCCAGCGCACCCGCAGTCTGTATCTGGTCGACCGCCTGCTTGCACTCGACGCCGCGACGCAGGACGTACGGACGCTCGTCGATGGCATGCTCACGCTTGTCGGTGACGACATGGGTGCACAGCGCTGCTCGCTGATGCTGCGCGCTCCCGAGCCGGATCACCTCTTTCTCGCCGCTGCGCGTGGCATCGCGCCGCATATCGTGGAAGGGGCGCGCATCCGCATCGGCGAGGGCGTCGCCGGGCGCGTCGCGGCCGCGCGCGAGCCGTTGCTCGTGCAGGATGTACGCGAAGCGGCGCAGCATCCGTTGCTTCGCGACCAGTATTTCACGACCGGCAGCTTCATCAGCTTCCCCCTCGTGTATCACGGGGAACTCGTAGGAGTGCTCAACCTCACGAATCGCGCGCAGCGCGGCATCTATGCCGATGAGGATGTCGAGCGGGTAAGACTGCTCGGCCTCGTGATCTCGCTCATCGCCGCGCGCAACGGCCTCGCCGAACGGCTGCTCGAGGTCATCGGTGTCTACTGAACCACTGCAACAGGCGATTCGCCGGCTTGCGGGGCGCGAGTCGCTCGACGGCGAGGCGCTGCGCGGCGCGTTCAATGTGATCATGCGTGGCGAGGGTACGCCGGCGCAGATCGCCGCCCTGCTCATGGCGCTTCGCGTGAAGGGTGAGACCGCGGGCGAGGTGGCCGGTGTCGTCGAGGCGCTGCGTGACGCGATGGTAGTACTCCCTGCGCACGACCCGTCGGGGCTGGTGGACACCTGCGGAACGGGCGGCGGCGCGCTCACGACGTTCAACATCTCCACGGCCGCTGCGCTGCTCGCGGCCGGCATGGGCGTTCGCGTAGCGAAGCATGGTAATCGCTCGTTCACGTCGCGATCCGGCAGTGCCGATGTGCTGGAGGCGCTCGGCGTGCTGATCGAGACGACGCCGCAGGCGATGGCCGCGACGCTCGAACAGGCCGGCATCGTGTTCATGTTTGCACCGCTCATGCACCCGGCCCTTCGTCACGTCGGGCCGGTTCGTCGGGAACTCGGTGTGCCAACCGTGATGAACATCGTCGGCCCACTTGCGAATCCTGCCCGTGCGGGTCGGCAGGTGGTGGGTGTGGCGGAGCCCGCGCGGCTACAGCTGCTCGCGGACGCGCTCGCGGCGCTCGGCACGCGCCGCGCGATGGTGGTGCATGGGGAGCCGGGCCTCGACGAAGTCTCGCCGTTGGGGCCGACGACGGTCGTCGAGGTGCAGGGCGGGCGATCGCGCGAATGGATCATCGACGCGTCGATCGCTGGCTACGCCGGCGTCGTGGCCGATGACCTGTCCGGTGGCGAACCCGCACAGAACGCGCAGCTGATCGAGCTCGTACTTGCCGGCGGTGGCCCGCCGGCGGCTCGGGCGGCCGTGGTGCTGAATGCCGCAGCCGCGCTGCATGTCAGTGACGATCGCGGAACCTACGCGGAGGCCGTCGAGCAGACGCGCAATGCGCTCGCATCCGGTGTCGGAGCGAGCGCATTGGCCAGACTTCGCGTGGCCTCGCACGCGCATCGGTAGGTAAACACCGGCACGCGCGGGTGCATGATCTGCTCAGTAGCGGCGCAGCACTCCCACCACGATGCCCTGGATGCGCACGTCGTCCTCGTGGACGAACATCGGTGACATCGTTTCGTTCGCCGGCTGCAGACGAATACGGCCGTCACGCTCGCGATAATACCGCTTGACGGTGGCGCCGGAATTGTCGAGCAACGCGATGACCATCTCACCGTTGTCTGCCGTCTGGCGGTCATTGATGACGACGTAATCACCGTCCTTGATCTGTTCCTCGATCATCGACTCGCCGCGAACGCGGAGCACGTAGTGACTGCCGTTCTTGCGGAGGAAGCCGTCGGGTACCGACATCGTCTCGCCCATCGACATCGCCTCGATGGGCGCGCCGGCCGCCACGGTACCTAGCAACGGCAGCTCGACGGAGCGCTGATAGATCTCCGATGGAAGGATCTCGATGGCGCGGCTCTCGTTGTACGAGCGCTTGATGTATCCCTTGCGCTCGAGATTGGTGAGATGCTCGTGCACCGTCGCGAGCGAGTTATAGTTGAAGCGCGATGCGATCTCCTCGAAACTGGGCGCGTATCCGTTGGCTTCGTTATAGTCGGAGAGATACGAGAGGATCTCCCGCTGGCGCTTGGTGAGCGGCATGGCGACTCCTGATGGGCCCGCACGAACAAGAAGGCAATCGGGACCCTCGTCCCGAGAACCGGCTCCCGAAAAGGGGCCGAATCCCACGCTAACCGAAGACAGGCCGAAGTGCAAGGATTTTCTTCGACGACCGCCTGGATGTCGCCGTCCGGGACGCTGGGAGAGCTGACGCGGGCTGCACGCGACCGCGCCGACCTCGTTCGCCCGTCGCTCGCTGAGCTCAAGGCCCTCGCCCGGGATGCCGCGCCGGCGCATCCCTTCGCGGCCGTGCTGCGCGCTGCGAACGTCAGAGTGATCGCGGAAGTGAAACGCGCGTCACCGTCCAGGGGTGCGATCGCGCCGGGTATCGACGCGGCGGCGCGGGCCGCCCACTACGTCGAGGGCGGAGCTGCGGCGATCTCCGTGCTCACGGAGCCCGCGCGCTTCGGCGGCTCGCTGGCGGATCTGCGCGCGGTGGCAGGGAGCGTTGGCGTACCCGCCATCCGGAAGGATTTCCTCGTGGATCCCGTACAGCTCTGGGAAGCGCGGGCGCACGGTGCATCGGCGGCTCTGCTGATCGTTCGGTCGCTCGGGCCCTCGGACCTCGCCCGCATGATGGACGCGATGCAGGAGTGCGGTCTCGAGGCCATTGTCGAAATCCGTGACATGCACGAGCTGGAGATGGCGCTTGCGGTCGATGCGCGCGTCATCGGCGTGAACAACCGCAACCTCGAGACGCTCGTCATCGACACAGCGACGGCGCCAACGCTGATTCCCGTCATCCCCGCCGATCGGGTCGCGGTGGCGGAGAGTGGAATGCGCGAGGCAGCTGACGTAATCCCGGCGGCGGAAGCAGGCGCGGATGCGATCCTGGTGGGCAGTGCGATCTCCGCGGTGGCCGATCCGCGTGACGCGGTGCGCGCGCTCGCCGCGATCGCGCGACACCCGCGGGCGTGACCGGCCGCACGGACGTTGCGCCCGCCATCAAGTTCTGCGGTTTAACGCGCGTCGAGGACGCACGTCATGCCGAGCGCGCGGGCGCTGCGTACCTCGGCGTGATCCTCGCATCCGGCCCGCGGCTCCTTGATCCCGAACGCGCTGCGCTCGTGCTCGGCCCGCGTCGTCAGGAAGTGCAACGGGTGGCCGTATTCGGTGATCAGACCGTCGAGGAGATCGTTCGTGTCGTGCGGGCACTCGATCTCGACGTTGCGCAGCTCCACGGCGAGCCGTCCGTACGTGACGTAGAGCACATACTCGCGGGGACCGGGCGTGCCGTGTGGCCGGTGCTGCGCGTCGAAGGATCGGTATTGCCGAAGGAGGCCCGAGTGCTCGCCGCGGTTGCGGGAAATCTCGTGCTGGACGCAAAGGTAGTCGGACAGCTCGGCGGCACCGGTGTGCCGCTCGACTGGTCCGGACTGCAGGCCGCGATCGCTGAATTGCGCCGCGACATTCCCACGGTGCGGCTCGTGCTCGCGGGCGGACTGCGTCCCGCGAACGTTGCCATCGCGATGCGGCTGCTCGCGCCCGATGTGGTGGACGTATCTTCCGGCGTCGAGGCGTCGCCCGGTGTGAAGGATCCGGTGGCGGTTGAACGCTTCGTGAAGGCCGTGCACGACCCAACGGGGAACGCAGCATGACGACGGTGGACGCAGCCAGCGTGACGACGGACCGGTTCGGCCCATTTGGTGGGCGCTACGTACCGGAGACCCTCATTCCCGCACTCGACGAGCTCGAGGCCGCCTTCGATGCGGCGCAGCAGGACGCTGCATTCCGCGCGGAACTCGACGAGCTGCTGCGTGAGTATGTCGGTCGTCCGACGTCGCTCAGCTTCGCTCCGCGGTTCTCCCAGCGCATCGGCGCGCCCGTCTGGCTCAAGCGCGAGGATCTCAACCACACCGGCGCGCACAAGATCAACAACACCGTCGGTCAGGCGCTGCTTGCGATTCGCATGGGCAAGCGTCGCATCATCGCGGAGACCGGCGCTGGCCAGCACGGCGTGGCAACGGCAACCATCTGCGCACGCTTCGGGCTCGAATGCGTGGTGTACATGGGCGAGGAAGACATGCGGCGGCAGCAGCTCAATGTGCGCCGCATGGAGCTGATGGGTGCGAAGGTCGTGCCGGTGACCGCGGGGACTCGTACGCTCAAGGACGCGACAACGGAAGCGATTCGTGACTGGGTCACGAACGTGGAGGGGAGTCACTACATCATCGGATCCGTGGTCGGACCGGCGCCATATCCGCGCATGGTGCGCGACTTCCAATCCATCATCGGCAACGAAGCGCGTGCCCAGATGCTCGCTCGTGCGGGCATGCTGCCGCGTACCGTGGTCGCGTGCGTCGGCGGTGGTTCGAATGCGATGGGCATCTTCGCCGGCTTCATGCGTGACGCCGACGTGCAGCTCGTCGGCGTCGAGGCAGCGGGCGAGGGTCTCGATACCGACCGGCACAGCGCGAGCATCACGAAGGGCACGCCGGGCGTGCTGCACGGCTCACTGAGCTACCTGCTGCAGGATGCCAACGGCCAGGTGCACCCCGCGCACTCGATTTCCGCGGGCCTCGACTACCCGGGCGTCGGTCCCGAGCACTCGTGGCTGCATGATAGCGGGCGGGCCGAGTACGTCTCGATCTCGGATACGGAAGCACTGCGTGGGGTGTCGATCCTCAGCCGGCTCGAGGGCATCATCCCCGCACTGGAGACGGCGCACGCCGTCGCATGGATCGCGCGCGAGGCCGGCCGCTGGGGCGACGACGAGCCCGTGCTGCTTTGCGTCAGTGGGCGCGGCGACAAGGACATGGGCACGATCAGCGAGCACGAGATACCCGACGCGTGAGCGTCGCGAGCGGAGTGGACGCATCGCCCGCAGTACTGGGCGCGGTGGAAGACGCGACGCGCGCGTTCGCCAAGGCACTCCGTGCGATGCAGCTCTACCTGCCGAACAATCCCACGCGCGCGGCTGCACTCGAGCAGGCGCGCGGAAGTTTTTCCGCGCTGCTCTCACAGGTCGATCGGGTGGAGATCCGCATCCATGAATCGGCGCTGATGTGGGAAGAGCGCGTGGTGCTCAACGATGCGGAGCGCGGCAGCGAGGGACTGCCGTGGCTCATGTACCGCGACGGACTGCGCCTGCTCACGCTGCACGAGGGCTTCCAGACCGAAGGGCTCGAAGAACTGCTCGGCATCTTGCAGCGGGCGCGGACGACGGCGCCGGACGACGACGACCTGGTCACGCTGCTCTGGGTCGCCGACATCGCGAACGTGTCGTACCAGCACGTCGAGATCAACAGTGCGTCGCACGGGCATGCACACGCCGAACAGGACCCGGCGAGCACGGCGAATCTGGCGCCGATCGCTGCGCCGGCGGCCGAGACGTCGCCGGTCGGTGACGGTCCTCCACCGGAGATGATCCGGTTGGAGGACTTCGACTCCACACTCTATTTTCTCAACCCGCGCGAGACGGCGTACCTGCAGGATGAATTGCGCGCCGAGTACACCACGGATCCCCGGCTCGGTGCGATCAACGCGCTGTTCGAGATCGTCGCGATGCCGGTGGAGTTCGCACCGCGTCTCGACGCGATGCAACTCGTCGACCAGCTGCTGCTCGAGTTCCTGAGTGCAACGGACTTCGAAATGGTGGCGGTCGTACTGCGCGAGGCGTCGGAGACCCGGCAGCGCGGCCTGGATGCACCGGAGATTCTCGCGGCCATCGAGGCACTGCCGGAGCGCCTGAGCGAGCCGGCGGTCATGGCGCAGCTCCTGCAGGCCGTAGACGAAAGTAGCCGGACACCGAATGCGACGATGCTCGAAGGGCTGTTCGCCGAGCTGCGGCCGCGAGCGTTGGAGTCGTTGTTCGGCTGGCTCGGTGGCGCGCAACACTCGCCGGCGCGGGCGGGCATCGAGCGTGCCTCGCTGCGCCTTGCGTCAGCGCATACGAGCGAACTCGCGCGACTGCTCGGCAGCAACGATCGTCAGGTCGTCGTGGGCGCGCTCCGCATCGCGACGGCGCTCGCAACGCCTGCGGCGGTCGCGCCCCTCGCACGGTTGCTGGCCGGGCCGGACACGGAGCTGCGCGCCGAAGCGGTCACGACGCTGCGCGAAATCGGCACACCGGGTGCGCTGCAGTCGCTCGAGATTGCGGTGGACGACCCGAACCGTGAAGTGCGGGTGGCCGCGCTGCGCGCCATCGCGGCACGCCGGCACGCGCCGGCCCTTCCGCGCTTGCGCACGGTGCTCCGCAGGAAGGAGGTCCGCAATGCGGATCTCGGCGAGAAGATGGCGCTCTTCGAGGCGTTCGGCACGTTGTGCGGCGACGACGGCGTGCCGGAACTCGATGGGCTGCTGAATGCGCGCGGCCTGCTCGGTTCGCGCGAACCCACCGAGGTTCGCGCCTGCGCCGCGCGTGCGCTCGGACTGGTCGCGTCCGACGTGGCGCTTCGCGCATTGCAGCGCGCAACCGACACGAAGGACATGGTGGTGCGCAGCGCGGTCTCGCGCGCGTTGCGTGGGGGCACATGACGCTCACACGACACGGGGTAGAGGTCGCGGCGGACAGCAACCCGGCGCTCGACAGCGGCGACCAGCGGGCATCGCGCGCCTTCGTCGTTGCGATGCATGGCGCTGTCCGCGCGGTGCGTCTCTACCCCGTGGAAAACGCGGCCGTGCAGAAGGCCATTCAGGAACTTGGCGCCTCAGCGGAGCGCGTGACGCGCGCAGAAGGCGAGTGCACCCTGCGCCGTGTTGGCGAGTACCTCTTCCTCAACGACACGCGGCTCCGGCTCACGCTGGACAACTACGCCGCGGTCGTGTACGTGCTGGGACTGCTTCGCGAAGCCGGCATCGGCGGTGTCGGTGTGGGCGCCGCGGGCGACGCGCGCGCGTGGATCGTCCTGTTGTCCTTCCTGCAGTCACCTCCGCTCGAGTATCCGGTGGAGCAGCGACTGGAGCAGCTCGACGTGCGGCTCGCGCAGGCCGGCGTATCGGACTTCAAGCTGCTGCCGATCACCGACGATCACGAATCGCTCGACACGGAGCTCGACGGCCGCGAGCGCGCCCGACAGACGTACATGCGTTCCCTCGAGGTCACGCGCGAGGTGATCTCCGCGTCGCGCATGGGGCGCAGCCCGGGGCTCAAGCGCGTGAAGCGCGCGGTGCAGGGCATCGTGGACGCGATCCTCACCGATCCCTCGTCGATGATGGGCCTCACCACGCTGCGCGAGTTCGACGACTACACGTTCGTGCACAGCGTCAACGTGTGCATCGTGTCGCTCGCCCTCGGCCGCCGCATCGGACTCTCACGCACGCAGTTGCTCGACCTCGGCCTCGCCGCGCTCATGCACGACATCGGCAAGTCGCGATTGCCGCTCGAGGTGCTCAACAAGCGCGGACAGCTCGAGGACGCCGATCGGGAGATGCTTCGCACGCATCCGTGGCAGGGCGTCATCGCGCTGCTCCGGCTTCCCGTCGGTGCCGGCCGGCCGTGGCGTTCCGTGGTGGCGGCGTTCCAGCATCACCAGAAGGTGGACGGCACCGGTTACCCGGCGGTGGCGCGTCCGCGACCCCTGACGCTCTTCAGCCGCATCATCGCCGTCGCCGACGGCTACGATGCGGCCACCACGACCCGCGTCTACCAGAGCGTCCCGTGGACGCCTTCCGACGTGTTGCGCGGGATGCGTGACAATCCGCGACTCGGCCTCGATCCCGTGGTCGTGAAGGCGCTCATCAACCTCACGGGCATATATCCCGTCGGCACGCTGGTGGTACTCGATACCTTTGAGCTGGCGCTGGTTCATGCCGTCAACCCTGATCCAGCCGCCCTCTCACGTCCTATCGTTCGCCTGCTCTCCGATGGGCACGGCAATCGATCGTCGGACACGCCGCTCAGCGATCTCACCGCGAGCGACGCGAGCGGGAACTTTCTTCGCACCATCATCCGTACTGAGGACCCCGAACGTCATGGCATCCGCATCGGCGACTATTTCGCCTGAGTCGTCCACCACGCCGGGATCGCCCTCCGCGCTGGCGCAGCGTTTCGCCCGACTCGGATCTGCCGGCCGCAAGGCACTGGTCTGCTACGTCACTGCGGGACATCCGGATCCGGCGAAGAGCGTGACGTTGCTGCAGGGACTCGAATCTGCAGGCGCGGATGTCATCGAGGTGGGCGTTCCGTTCTCCGATCCGCTGGCCGATGGCCCGGTCATTCAGCGGAGCTCGCAGATCGCCATCGATCACGGCGTGACGTTGACGCGTACCTTCGAGATCATCGCCGCGGCGAAGCTCACGGTGCCCGTCGTGCTGTTCAGCTACCTCAACCCGATCATCGCAGGTGGAGCCAACGCCCTCGTGCGCGCACGCGAGGCTGGCGTGCATGGTGTGCTCGTCACCGACCTCCCGGTTGGGGCCGACCCGGAACGCGAAGCGTGGTTCGGCGCGAGCGGCCTCGATTTCGTGCGGCTCGTCGCACCCACCACGCCGGCTGCGCGCATGGCGGAGATCGGCCGGCACGGCGGAGGGTTCGTGTACCTCATCAGCCGGCTCGGCGTGACCGGCGAGCAAGATTCACTCGCAACGGATCTCCCGGCCACCGTCGCTCGGCTGCGCGGCGCGACCACGCTCCCGCTGTGCATTGGTTTCGGGATCTCGACGCCTGCGCAGGCGCGCGAAGCCGCGGCGCTTGGCGACGGCGTCATCGTGGGCAGTGCGATCGTGCGTGCCGCCGATCGTTCGATCGACGAGGCCGTGGCACTGACGGCGTCGTTGCGCGCGGCCATCGACACGCTCTGAGACGGCAGTGAGTGCACAGCCGCTCGACTTGCCGGCGTGGTCCATCACGTCGCCGAAGCGCCGCGAGCACATCGCGCGCGTGGTGGCGCTGCTCGACGCATGGGCGTGCACGATGACGCTCGATGCCGCGGAGGCGCAGGCATGGCACGATGCGGGCGCGTGGCACGACGCGCTGCGAGATGCCGCCGAATCCGACCTGCGGGAGCGCACCGGCGACGATGTGCGCCCCGTCGGCATGCTGCACGGGCCCGCGGCGGCCCTCCGGCTCGCGGAGGACGGCGAGACACGCACCGACGTGCTCGATGCGATTCGTTGGCACACCGTCGGTTCGGACTCGTGGTCTCGCACCGGTCGCGCCCTCTACATGGCGGATTTCCTCGAGCCGGGACGCCGCTTCATGCAGGCCGATCGCGCCTTCCTCGTCTCGCAGGTTCCGCAGGCCTTCGATGCAGTATTCCGGCAGGTCGTGCGCATGCGCATCGAGTGGGTCGTGCGGGAGGGGAAGGGACTGGCTCCGGAAACCGTGACGCTCTGGAATCGCATCAGGTGACTGACAACTTCCCGTCGTTCCCAACGCCACTGCCTCCTGCGCGCAAGCGGCGCTCCGGCTGGCTCGCGCTGGTGCTCGTGCTGCTGGTTGTCGGCGGCGCGTCGCTGGCGTGGCGGCAACAGTGGCGGCCAGGTCCCAGGGATGCGGCGATCGGGGTTCCCGTCACCGACTCGAGCGCGCGTGCGCCTGCCGGCGAGCGCATTCAGGTGCGCGTCATCAATGCGACCAGTACGCGCGGACTCGCGCGACGTGCGACAATGGTGCTGCGCGACTTCGGGTACGACGTCGTGGACTTCGACACGGACCCGCGGCGAAAGCGTGGCACCACGTTGGTGCAGGTACACACCGGCAAGCAGGAGATCGGCGAGCGCATCGTGCGGGTGCTGGCCGTCGGCGAAGTGCAACCGGCAGTGGACTCGTTACGCTACCTCGACTTCACGATCCTGATCGGCAGCGACTGGAAGCCGCCGGCCCAACCGCTCCGTCCGTAGCTGCCCGCAGGCGGCCGCGATGTCGAGGCCGCGACTCTTGCGCACCGCCGTCTCGACGCCGCGCGAGCGAAGACCGCGGGCGAACGCCGCGATGACAGG
>Ga0136611_10002878_pt1 | contig 12037 bp, 8 predicted proteins | sample AntDrymUQ2232306_2_FD_106645 | JGI IMG/M metagenome (GOLD analysis project Ga0136611, IMG submission 106645) | Polar desert sand microbial communities from Dry Valleys, Antarctica - metaG UQ223 (23.06) | ecosystem: Environmental > Terrestrial > Soil > Desert | place: Antarctica: Dry Valley... | reverse complement strand
GCGCCAACGAGGCCGTCCGCATCGGCTTCCTCGGCGTCGGCGGCCGCTGCCAGCAGCACATCGATGTCATCCTCAAAATGCAGGGTGAAAAGAAAGGCGTGAAGCCCGTCGCCGCCTGCGACGTCTGGGACGGCGACGCGAAGAAAGGCTTCGTCCGCGCGACCAATACCTACAACGGCCAAGGTCTCTACCCGTCCGCCAAGCGGATGGCCATCGAAGACGACAAGAAGCACGTCACGAAGGATTACCGCAACGTCCTCGATCAGAAGGACGTGGACATGGTCGTCGTCGCGTCGCCGGACCACTGGCACGCCAAGATGACCATCGACGCCCTCGCTGCCGGCAAGCACGTCTACTGCGAAAAGCCGATGACCCGGACCATCGCCGAGGCCCACGCCGTCGTCGATGCCTGGAAGAAGACCCCCCTCACCATGACCGTCGGCGTCCAGAGCATGGCCGACCCGACGTGGCGGCTCGCGTACGACTACATCAAGGCCGGCAACATCGGCCACGTCATGCAGGCCCAGACGAGCTACTACCGCAACAGCAACGTCGGCCAGTGGCGCTACTACTCGCTGACGAAGGACATGAACCCGACGACCATCGACTGGGATATGTTCCTCGGCCACAAGTTCGAAGTCGCCGGCGAGAAGGTCGGCCCGACTCCTGATAAGGTGCCCTTCGACCGCGCAATCTTCGGGCAGTGGCGCTGCTACTGGCCGTTCGGTGGCGGCATGTTCACCGACCTCTTCGTCCACCAGACGACGCACCTCATCGCCGCGATGGGCGTGCGCTATCCGAGGCGCGTCGTCGGCGGCGGGGGGATCTACCTCGAATACGACACCCGCGACGTGCCCGACGTGGCGACCGTCGTCGCCGATTACGACGAGGGCTGCCAGGTCATCATCACCGCGACGATGGCCAACGATCACCGCATCGAAGAGGTGATCCGCGGGCACACCGGCACGCTCGTGTTCGAGAGCAAGCCGAGCAAGAAGGACGATCCGAAGTCGCCGCGCGAGTACGGCTTCACGATCCTCCCGCAGGGCATCGGCGGCACGCCCAAAGGCCCGAGCGGCGAAATCCCCAAGGAAGGCGAGTTCGTGTCGGGCGGCATGAAGACGACCGACAACGACACCTACGCCCTCTGGGAAAACCACCTGAAGTGCGTGCAGAGCAAGAGCAAAGATACCTTCAGCACGCCCGAACTCGGGGCCGCCGCGTTCACCACCGTGAACATGGGCGCCCAGAGCTACCGCCAGGGCAAGGCCTTCTTCTGGGACAAAGAAGCCCGCAAAGTCGTCGATGCCGACGCGAGCTGGGCGGCCCAGTGGGAAGAGCGCAGCAAGAAGCGCGGCAAGCCGAACCAGATCATCGGCTGGACCGGCGGCGACAAGGGGAGCACGCTGACCCCGCCCGATTACCAGAAGCTCGAAGGCCCGTGGATCGACGGTAAAGATCCCGCCGGCGCGTGAGTTCGGGTGATGGAAGAACGAAAGGCCGGTCGATCCACCGAGGGGTGAATCGACCGGCCTTTGGTGTTAGCCTGACGCGCCGGCGACGATCCGTAGTCGTTCGTCCGTGGCGACGAGTTTCCAACTCGTCGCCACGGACGAACCCCAGCATCAATTGCGGGACTGGCTCCGCGCGGTTCCCGACGAGTTGGAAACTCGTCGCCACGGAAAGAGAATCACTGCAAGCCCTTCAAATTCGCGTCCAGCATCCCGATCTGCTTCTCCAATTCCACAACCTTCGCCTTCGTCTCCTCCACGATCTCAGGCGGGGCGTTCTTCACGTAGCTCGCGTTGTTCAGCTTCCCCTGCATCCCGCCGACTTGCTTGCGCAGCTCGGCGATTTGTTTTTCGGTGCGCTTCGTTTCCACCGCGAGGTCGATCAGCCCCGCGAGGTTCACCGACGCTTCGAACGACTCCGCGACGACGCTCCCCGATTGCTTCGGCTTCACGACGGTCGGCCCGAAGGTCGCTGTGGAAATCTTCCCGAGCTGGACGATGAACGGTTGCAGCGCCGTGAACTCCGACGCGACTTCGGCGCTGCATTTCACCGACAGGTCGAGCATGGTTTTGTCTTCCACCTGATAGCGGTTGCGGATCTCGCGCACGCCGCGCACGAGTTCTTGCATCCGGGCGATGCTCGCCTCCGTGGAGTTGTCGATGAGCGCATCCAGCTCCGGCCACTTCGCGATGCAGACGCTCTCCTCGGCTTCCGCGGGCGTCGGGAAGCCGCGCACGGGGGCCGCTTCGCGCAGGTACTCCCAGAGCGATTCCGCGAGGAACGGCATGATCGGATGCACGAGCCGCAGGATGCCGTCGAGCACGCCGACGAGCACGCGCTGGCAGGTCGAATCGCTCCGGCGGGCCTTGCTCATCTCGATGTACCAGTCGCAGAACTCCGTCCAAGTGAACTCGTAGATGAGCCGGGCGACCTCGGCGAACTTGAAGTTCTCGAGCGCCGTCGTCATCGCCTGCGCCGTGGTCGCCAGCCGCGACACGATCCAGCGATCTTCCGTCGGCAGTTCGGCAATCACGAGCGGAGCAGGGGAGTAGCCTTCGAGGTTCATGAGGATGAACCGCGTGGCGTTCCACATCTTGTTCGCGAAGTTCCGCCCGACTTCGAAGCGATCCGACGCCTGCTTGGCGGTCTTCAGTTCGGGGTCATCGCTCGGCCACGGCCCGCCGGGGCGGAAGACCTGCTTGCACGAGGGGCAGGCGAGCTTCTTCGTCCGCATGTACATGTGCTCTTGCTTCACCGGGATCTGAGTGCCGCAGTGCGGGCAGACGTTCACGACAGGCAGTCGGCTGTCCTGCGTCTCGGTGGCGATGGCGGCCATGCCGTACCGCATGGCATCGGTGCCGTAGAGGTCGATGATGTCGAGCGGATCGAGGCCGTTGCCTTTGCTCTTCGCCATGCGTTCGCCGAAGCCATCTTGCAGCGCGGGGTGAACGTAGACCTGGCGGAACGGCACTTCGCCGAGGTTGTATTCGCCCATGAGCACCATGCGGGCCACCCATAGGGTGATGATGTCCCGCGAGGTGCAGAGCGTGGACGTGGGGTAGTAGCGTGCGAGGTCGGCGGTTTGCTCCGGCCAACCGAGCGTGGAGTGCGGCCAGAGCGCGGACGAGAACCAGGTGTCGAGGACGTCTTCGGAGCGGACAAATCCTCGCTGTTCGAGAACGGGAATGTACTCATGCTCTTCCTTTCGGAAACACACATGAATAGTCAGCGTTTCGTCGTTCGCGGTGAAGGCAATTGCGCCATCTGAATTCGTAAATCCATCAATCCATTCCACCATGCTTTCATCAAAGTCTTCACGATTCTCAAACCGTTGAGTCCACACCGGGATGCGGTGTCCCCACCAGAGTTGGCGGCTGATGCACCAGTCGCGTTTCTCGCCGAGCCAGTCGAGGTAGCTCTTCGCATAGCGCTCGGGGAAGAACTTCACCTTCCCGCTCGTCACGGCGTCCATCGCCAATTGGGCAAGACCGTCGCTCACGCTTCCGGCTCGGTCGGAGCGATCTCCCATGTTCACGAACCACTGATCGCTCAGGAACGGCTCGATCGGCGTCTTGCTGCGGTCGCTGTAGGGGAGGGGGATGTCGCGGTCCTGCTTGTCCACGAACTGGCCGAGTTCCTCCATCTTCGCAACGACGGCGGCGCGGGCCGTCACGCGGTCGAGGCCGCTGTAATCGCCGAATCCGGCGGCAATGGTGCCATCCGGATTGAGGATGTTGATGATGCCGATCTCGGGATGCCGGATCCAGCAGGCGTAGTCGTTCGGATCGTGGGCCGGGGTCACCTTGACGCAGCCGGTGCCGAGTACCGGATCGGCGAGTTGCCCATCGGCGATGATCGGGATTTCCCGGCCCGTGTGGGGCTGCCGCACCTTATTGCCGATGAGGTGGATGTACCGCAGGTCGTCGGGATGGACGCAGAGCGCGCAATCGCCGAGCATCGTTTCGGGCCGCGTCGTGCTGAACTCGATGAACTTATCGCTGGAATCGTCGGGGTTGTCCGGGTCTATCAGACCATCGGCGCTGATGATCGTCCCATCGGGCATATGGCGAACGCTCGGCTTCGAGAAGATCTCGCGGAGAGAGGCTTGCGGACGGATGCCGACCGGTTCACCGATCACTTCGTACTTGAACGTCCAAAACCCGCCCTTCGTCGTCTCCGTATACGTCTCATCGTCCGACACGCTCGTTTGCAATTGCGTGTCCCAGTTCACCAATCGTTTGCCGCGGTAGATGTAGCCATCCCTGAACATGCGGAAGAAGGTTTCGCGCACGGCCTTCGCGCAGGTCGCATCGAGCGTGAACCGCGTGCGTGAGAAGTCGCAGGATGCGCCCATTTCGCGGAGCTGGCCGAGGATCCGGGCTTCGTATTTGTCCTTCCATTCCCAGATCTTGGCGACGAGCGCTTCGCGGCCGTACTCGCGGCGCTTGAAGTTCTTGTCCTCGGCGAGGAGCAATCGTTCCACTACGGCCTGCGTGGCGATGCCCGCGTGATCGGTGCCGGGCATCCACAAAGTGTTGCGGCCCTGCATCCGTCGCCAGCGGACGAGGATGTCCTGCATGGTGTTGTTGAGGGCGTGCCCCATGTGGAGGGCGCCGGTGACGTTCGGCGGCGGGATGACGATACAGTACGGCTCGCCCGGCGCGGATGGGTCGGCGCGGAAGTAGCCCTTCTCCTCCCAGAACTTCAGCCACTTCTGCTGAGCGTCCTTCGGTTCGTACGTCTTCGGCAGTTCCGTCGGCATGGCGTTCCTTACTTGGTCTCGTTCAGGCGGGCTTTGAGTTCGGCGAGTTCGCGAGCGAGGGCATCGGCACGCTGTTGTGTTGCTGCCAATTCGGCGCCGATCGACGCCGAGTCGGGTATGTCTTTGCCTTCGCGATCGGCGACGATCAGGCGGTCGCTTTCCCAGCGGAAGTACAGTTTGAGTTCCGGGATCATGAACCCGAGTTTCGGGTGCTCGGGCATCAATCGGTAGCGATCGTTGATCCGCTGCATCGCCATGAGCACGGGAGTTCCGTTCGGGATGAAGATGTCGATCACGAAGTAGTACGGGATGCCGACGTCGAGGTACTCGTCGAGCTTGTCCCCGAAATCGGTGTGGCGGGTGGCTTCGGAGGTCACTTCGAAAACGGCGAGCGGGGCGCAGCCGAGATCGCGGACGGGAACGGTGCCGAGCAAGTCGTCGTAGGCGATGGAATAGCCGTCGAGGACGACCGCGTCCGGGGCATGGGGTTCGATCCCCTCGACCTGCCAATCGACGCGCTGCTCGATGAAGGTTTTGAGCCGGGGCCGATCCCGCAAATTCAGTTCGAGGGCGTGGCCGAGGTATCGCACGGTGATGGAGTGGCGATTGGACAAGGAAAATTTGTCCTCCTCTTGCGGGTGGAGATAATCCTCGAGGGTGAGCGGGACGTATTCGTGGCCGACGATTTTCCCATCCGCATCGCGGTGGTTCACGAGTCGCGTGCCGATGTGGAACGGGTATCCGTCCGGCAGCTTCGCCGCGGATTCCGGGAGCGTCTCGGGGAGCATGCTTCAACCTCCGTTGGCCTTGGCGTCTTCGGTTTGGAACAGGTGGAACTCGATCGCGTCCGCGAGCGCCAAATAGCTCGCTTCGATGATGTTCTCGCTTACGCCGACGGTGCCCCAGACGGCGGAGCCGTCGCGCGATTCGATGACGACGCGCACCTTCGCGGCCGTCCCCTCGCGGCCGTTCACCACCCGCACTTTGTAATCGACGAGTTGCATCTCATCGAGGTTCGGATACGACGGCAGCAAGGCTTTGCGCAGCGCCGCATCGAGGGCATTCACGGGGCCGTCGCCTTCGCTGACGGTGTGGACGGTCTCCCCGGCGATGCCGAGCTTTACCGTGGCTTCGGTGCGGAGTTCGTCGCCGTAGTGCTCGGTCTTCACGCGGTAGCTGAGCCGGTCGAACCAGGGCTTGTACTGGCCGGTCGCCTTGCGGACGAGCAGGTCGAACGACGCTTCCGCCGCTTCGAATTCGTAGCCCTGATTCTCCAGATCCTGCACGGCGTGGAGGATCTTCGTCATCGCGGCCTTGTCGTTCGCCAGCGAGTACTTGCTGGTCTTGCTCAGGATGGTGGCATGCCCGGAGAGTTCGCTGACGAGGATGCGGCGTTCATTGCCGACGATCTCCGGGTCGATGTGTTCGTAGGTCGCGGGGTCTTTGGCGACCGCGTGCGTGTGCATCCCCCCCTTGTGGGCGAAGGCGCTTTGCCCGACGAAGGGCTGGCCCGTGCGGAAATTCATGTTCGCGAGTTCGTAGACGTAACGCGAGGCTTCCGTGAGGCCGCGCAGGCTCTCGGGCTTCAGCACCTGCACGCCGTACTTGAGAGAGAGGTTGGCGATGACGCTGACGAGGTCCACGTTGCCGCACCGTTCGCCGATGCCGTTCATGGTGCCCTGCACCTGCGCGGCCCCGGCGCGCACGGCGGCGAGCGTGTTGGCCACGGCGAGATCGCAGTCGTTGTGGCAGTGGATGCCGACTTCGCACGCCAGCGCCGCACGCACCTTCTCCACGAGTTCCGCGACGCGCTCGGGCATCGTCCCGCCGTTGGTGTCGCAGAGGATCACGGTGCTCGCCCCGGCTTTTTCCGCCGCTTGCAGCGTGCGTAGCGCGTACTCGGGGTTGGCCCGGTAGCCGTCGAAGAAGTGCTCGGCGTCGTACATCACGGTGCGCCCGGCCGCGCGGAGGTGGGCGATGGTGTCGCCGATCATGCGGAGGTTTTCGTCGAGCGTCGCGCCGAGCACATTCGTGACGTGGAAGTCCCACGTTTTCCCGACGATGGTGACGACCGGCGTCTCGGCGTCGAGGAGCGCTTTCAGTCCGGTGTCGTTCGCGGCTTCGCCGTTCTTCTTGCGCGTCATGCCGAAGGCGCAGACCTTTGCGTGCTTGAGCGGCAGGGTCTTCACCGCCTCGAAGTACTCGGCGTCTTTCGGGTTCGAGAGGGGGTATCCGCCTTCGATGAAGTCGATGCCGAGTTCGTCGAGCCGCTGCGTGAGCGCGAGTTTGTCCTGGAGGGAGAAGTTGACGCCTTCGCCCTGGCTGCCGTCGCGCAGGGTGGTGTCGTACACGGTGACGCGGGGCATGGAGACGCTCGCAGGGAGAACCGGATGCGTTCAATTTACGGCTTTCCCCGCCGGACGGTCAGCTCCCGAAGAGGGTCGCGACATCCAGAGACCATCCGGGCAGGGCCGGTTCGGCGTGGGCCACATCGCCGGCGCGGAAAGTGATTGCGGACGTCGGCGTGTGAAGCGCGATGGTCTGCGCGAGCGGATCGACATCCCATACGGCGAGGGTGCCGGCCTCGAAGTAGTCGGCGCGCTTCTCCGCAATTGCGGTTTCGGCGCTGCGGCCGTAGTCGTTCTCGCTCCGCACTTCGACGGCGAACGTCGGCGTGACGTCGATGAAGCCCATGTCGTTGGATGGGAACGGCCCGGTGTGATATGAGGCGTCGGGGCTGAACGATTGCCGGCCCGATAGCAGCGGTGGATCGACCGCGTACCCGATCCCATCCGCGAATGCCCGTCCCGACCCCCGCGATTTGGCATAGATGCGCAACTCGATGGCGATTTCGAACGCGATCGTGCTCGGCAATCTTCCACTGGCCATAAATTCCACGATCCTTCCGCCGATGAGTTCGGCTTTGCCCTCGACCTTCATCAGGTCGGCGAGCGTGGCGGGGAACGGCAGCGAGACGATCATGATCCGGCTCCCTTTCTGAGACTCGTCGTGTGCTTGCCACTCCAGTGTACATCGTCGCGTTCGGGGAAGTCGCTGCGGAAGTGGGTCCCGCGCGACTCTTCGCGGGCGATGGCCGCGTCGATCATCAGCCGGGCCATCGTCAGCAGGTTTTGGAGCTCCCAGCCGCCGCGGTCGTGGAATTCGCGCGCCAGCACGTACCGGCACCAGAACTCCACGTCGTGCTTCGCTTCGTCGAGCCGGGCGCGGTCGCGGACGATCCCCATCTTGCGCACCATGAGTGCCCGCAGGGCGTTGGTCACGTCGGCCACGTCGAGCGGTTCCGTCGGGGCGTCGACCGGCGCCGCGTAGCTCAGCGCCATCGCCTGCAGTGTGGTCGGCATCAGTCGAGCGGCGGCGGCGGCGTTCCGCCCGCAGATCGCGCCGTAAACCAACCCCTCGATCAAACTGTTCGACGCGAGCCGGTTGGCGCCGTGAAGTCCGGAACTCGTCACCTCCCCGGCGGCCCAGAGATTCGGCAAGCTCGTGCGCCCGTCGGGGCCGACCGTGATCCCGCCGATGGTGTAGTGGGCGCCGGGCCGCACGGGGATGCGATCCTTCGCGATATCGAGGCCGAAGCCCTTGCAGACTTTGCCGATGCCGGGGAAGCGCAGCTTCACCATCGCCGGGTCAAGGTGAGACAGGTCGAGGTAGACGTTCGGATGCTGCGTCCGCTCCATGGTGCGGAAGATGGCGCGGGCCACGACATCGCGCGGGGCGAGTTCGTGGCGCGGGTCGTCCTTCAGCATGAATCGCTCGCCGTGCAGGTCGCGGAGGTACGCCCCTTCCCCGCGGACCGCTTCGGAGATCAGGTAGCGCGCGGAACCGGCCACGTAGAGCACGGTCGGGTGGAACTGCATGAACTCGAGATCGCGGAGTTCTGCCCCGGCTCGATATGCGGCGGCCATGCCGTCGCCGGTGGCGACGGGCGGGTTCGTCGTTTCGCGGTAGACCATACCGACGCCGCCCGAAGCCAGGATGACCTGTTTCGCCCAGATGAGTTCGCGGGCAATGCCGGGGCACCATGCCACGGCCCCGACGCACTTCCCCTCGGCCGTGAGCAGGTCGATGGTGAAGGTGTCGTCCCAGAGGGCGATGTTCGGCGCGGCCTTCGCCCGCGCGATGATCGCGCGCATGACCTCGTGCCCCGTCGAGTCGCCGAGGGCATGGACGATGCGGCGGTGGCTGTGCCCCCCTTCGCGGGTGAGCGCCAGTTCGCCATTTTCGAGGTCGAACGCGGTGCCCCAGCCGACGAGTTTCTCGATTTCGTCCGGCGCTTCGCGCACGACCATCTCGACGATCTCGGGATCGCACAAACCGTCTCCCGCGATCAGCGTGTCTTCGACGTGGTTGCCGAAGGTGTCGCCCGGCGAGAGGACGCTGGCGATGCCCCCCTGGGCGTAGCTGCTGTTGCTTTCGGTGATGCGGTCCTTCGTGATGACGAGCACGTCGAGATCGGCGGGGACTTCGAGCGCGGCCCGCAGTCCGGCGATTCCCGCCCCGATGACGAGCACATCCGTGAAGCGGTGGATCGTCGTGCGCGATTGGAACGAGGTGAGGTAGCGGGGTACTGAAGACATGCGCGGGAACCTTGGGAGTAGGCCAAGGGTATTGTAAGGGATGGCAGGTGTGGGTTTTCCTCAGCGCTTCGCTTCGAGGAATGCGGCCAGTTCGGGGTTATCCCCCCTCGCGCGTTTCAGTGCATCGCGGACGTAATCGTCGGCTTCGACAGGCTTCAATCGGATTTCCTCGAAAGATACCGGCAGTTGCTGACACGTGAATCCATCGGCAGATCGGTGGAGCAGGAAAACGACTCCATCCGCAACTCGGTAAACCCGACCGTCGATGATGATCTCTTTCGGAATACCGTCCGTAACGCGGTGTGTTCGACCGTTGACGACGACCTCCTTCCGATTCCCGTACTCCATCGAGAACTTCCGCTCGCCCTTTTTCTCGAACGAAAATTCATCCCCACCACTCACGAGTGCGGCATCACCCAATGTTTCGCGCCAGTCGCCATCGAATAGAAGGATGCGTTTGATTTGATCGTCGGCGATGTGGTACTCGCAAAACCGTCCATTCACATCCAATCCGCCGGAAACCTGCGAATGGTAACCTTGTGGACGGAGCGAGAAATAGAGAAGTGCAGTCAAGGGGATACCGAGACCAAGTGCGTACCGCAGTTTGTCTCTTGTAAAAATCTTGGCCATGCGCGCGCCTCGGATTCAACCCGCAGCGCGGAGGGGGGAGGGAGTGCGCTGTATCGAGAGTGTAGCGGAATCGCACAGCCCAAAACCGCTGGCCCGCACGGCGTCGAGGAATTCGGGGCGGCCCAGCATCTCAAATTCTCGCTGGCGACGGTGCAATTGGCCATCGAAGAGGCTACCGTCGCGGCCGTCGAGGGTACCGTCCAGCCATCCCGGGTGGCATGTCAACTCGACGACCCCACCCGGTGCGGCGGCGAGCCATTCGGCGAAGAACGCATCGCGGTGGACGAAGGGCGGATCGGTGATCCCCGTGAGCCATTCGGCACCGGCGAAACCCTCGGCGGCTTGGCGCTTCGCGGCCTTGCGTCCGAACCGCGTGAGAGCCATCCGCTTCACACGAGCACCGCGGATGCGGGCGAGCGTCCGCAGCGGTTCGACGACGCGGCGGAGGTACGGCTTCGGTTCGAGTTCGCCCAGCACTTTGCGCAGCGCTCGACCGACCGGCCCGAAGATGTGGACGTGGTGGTGCGCGTTGACGTTCGCCGGCGGCTCTCCGACGAGATCGAGGTAAACTTCCAATTGGGCGCGGAACTCGGCTTCGATTTCGGCGGACGAAATGCGACCGCGGATCATCCGCTTCAAGAAGCCGCCGAGCGGGAGGAACTTCCCATCGGTACCGACGAGCGCTGGCACGGCGGCCGGGGCGAGAATCGGGGCATCGAGCGTGAGGCAGGGGTGCCAGCCGAGTTCGAGCGGGCGGCCCTGACTGCGCCACTCGGCAACCCCTTCGGCGGCATACGGGGAATTGGCGAGGAGCACCGTCGAGGTGATCGCCCCGAGGTGGGCCAGTTCGAGGATGCCCCGACTCGTGTTCGGGCCAATGCCGAAGTCATCGGCGGTGACGAGCAGTTTTCGAGGGGACGTTAGCAAGATCTTTACCACAGAGAACACAGAGGACACAGAGTAAAGGAGAGAGTTTGAGGGGACGGGCGGCGCCCATCCGATCCAGGCTGATCCTCTCCGTTTCTCCTCTTTTCTCTGTGGTCTCTGTGTCCTCTGTGGTGAAATTCCGGTTCAAGCCGCCTGCGATTGCAACTCGCGCACTGCGGCGTCGGCCGGGGCTGGGAAACCCGACTTCGGCCAGTGCCGGCGGATGCGCCAGAGTTCGCGGAGCATCCGCAGCGCCGTCTTCGCGCCGCCGGTGCTGCTGGCGGTGTCGTCGTAGCGGACGCGCACCGGCATCTCGGTGACGGGGATGCCGTAGCGGGCGCAGGCCGTGAGCAGTTCGCAGTCGAAGCCGAAGCCGTCGCACATCAGGTTCGGGATCACGCGTTCCGCGACATCGGCCGTCATCCCCTTCAACCCGGCCTGCGTGTCGTCGAGGGTCAGCGGGAGCAAGCGGCGGGCGATGCTGCCGAAAATGCGGCTCTGGCGACGACGGCTGGCCACGTACGACAAATGGCGGACGGGCACCTGCACGAGGCTATCGGGGTGATCGCGGCTGCCGACGGCCAGTTGCGCGCCGCGCTGGAGTTCGTCCGCGAGGCGGGCGATGTCGTCGAACGAGTACGCGAGATCGACATCGGTGAAGACGCGGACGGTGCCGGTCGCGGCGAGCAGCCCGACGCGGACGGCGTGCCCTTTGCCGCGATTCTTCTCGTAGCTCACGACGCGCAGACGGGGATCGCCGGCCCGTTCGCGCAGCTCTTCGAGCCGCTCGGGGGTACCGTCGGTGCAGCCGTCGCAAACGAAGAGGATTTCCCACGGGTCGGGGCGCACGGCGATGAAGTCGCGCACCGATTCCCAAGTGCGTTCGACGGCCGGGCCGGGATTGAAAGCGGGAAAGACGAGACTGATCACGGGTGCGGCTTCCCTCCTCCACCCAAATTACGGAACTTGCCGTTCCGCGTCACGGGTTCACCCCATCTTGGGCCGGGAAGGTATCCCAATGGACGGGGGTTGTAAACGCGAATTTGTAGGTAGGGTGTTCCTCTTGATTTTGGCAAGCCCGGTAGGGGCACCCCTCGTGGGTGCCCCG
>Ga0136611_10002877_pt1 | contig 12039 bp, 11 predicted proteins | sample AntDrymUQ2232306_2_FD_106645 | JGI IMG/M metagenome (GOLD analysis project Ga0136611, IMG submission 106645) | Polar desert sand microbial communities from Dry Valleys, Antarctica - metaG UQ223 (23.06) | ecosystem: Environmental > Terrestrial > Soil > Desert | place: Antarctica: Dry Valley... | reverse complement strand
TTCGACCGAAGCGCAGCGAAGAATGAGCGCAGCGTAGTGGAGAAATCTTGTCGTTGCCTCGCAAAAGACGCCTCGGCTTCGCTCGGCATGACAGCGAAAATAGACTTCCAAAACAGCTTCTTACATCAAATTTTAGTTAAAAGTACGTTGGACTTACGCAAAATCGCGTTCAGAGGGCGCATCTGCCCAGTGGGCACCCGTGCGCCCTCCCGCGCGAGTAAGGATTGGATAACTCTGCGTGCCATATAGCAAGTTTACAAATTGCGCAAAAGTTTATAACACGCTCTAATGCAAACTCTCCTCGAACCCCTAAGAAAGTACGCCCGAATGACGGCGTACTTTTCGCTTGCGTTGCCGGTGTTGTTGCTTCTGGTTTTGCTGGCGCTGGGCGGTGCGATGGCGGGCTGGCTGGCGAAATCTCCGGCGCCGCAGCGCCAATTGGCGGGTTTCAGCACGAGCTTGAAAGGGCGCACGCGCGGGCAAAGGCACAACGCGCAATTGGCGGCGCGCTCGCTGGATAATCGCGTTGTGGCGGCAGGCGGCGTGTTTTCTTTTAATCAAGCGGTGCAATCTTGGTCGGTCGATCAAGGTTATTCCAAGGCGCTGGTGTCTTACGACGGCGAATTGGTGCGCGCTTATGGCGGCGGCGTTTGCCAGACTTCGACAACGTTATACAACGCGGCGCTTTTGGCCGGACTGCCGATTCTGGAAAGGCATCCGCACGTTTTCGTGCCCGGCTACATCAAGCCCGGACGCGATGCCGCCGTCGCTTATCCGGGCATCGATTTGCGTTTTCGCAACCCGTTCGTAACGCCGATTCGCATTCGCGCGCAGGTACGCGGCGAGCGCCTGGAAGTTTCTCTGGTCGGCGCAAGCGGGGCGAAAAACGCGCCTTCGGTTCGCATCGAATCGGAATTGCTTTCGGTCACGCCGCCGCAGCGATTGACGCGCGTGCGCCAAAGTCATGGGACGGCGCGTCGCGCTTATTTGCACAGCGCCGGCGCCGCCGGCTATCGCGTCGTGACGCACCGCGTTTTTGCCTGGCGCGGCAGGGAAACGCGCCGCGAATGCCTGGGCGACGACACGTATCCGCCGATGAATCGCGTCATCGCATTATTGCGCGACGCGCCTTGAATCGTTGTAAAATGGGACTTACGCAAAGGGCGCATGGCAATGCGCCCGTCTGCTGCAATTTTGCGTAAGTCCACCCCAATCCAATCATCATGCCTCTTGGCGCGCACCTTCCGACATCCAAAGGACTTCAGGCCGCTTTGCAACAAGCGCAAAGTCTCGGCTGCGATTGTTTGCAAATCTTTTCCAAATCGCCGCGAAGCTGGAACGCGCCGCCGCTCGATGCGGAAAAATGCGCGTCTTTTCGCACCGCCTGGAAAGACAGCGGATTTTCCCCTCTTGTTGTACACGATTCGTATCTCATCAACCTCGCAGCGCCCGATGAAACGGCCCGCCGCAAAAGCGTCGCGGCGATGATCGATGAAGTCGAGCGTGCCGATGCGCTTGGCGCCGATTTTCTGGTCACGCACTGCGGCGCGCATTTGCAAAAAGAAAATGAAGACAGCGGCGCGAATTTGTTTTGCGACGGCGAATTTTCGCCCGGCGTCGCGGCGGGACTTGCGACTCTGGTTCAATCGCTGCGCGAAGTTTTGGACAAAACGCCGAACGCGAATGTCAAAATCGCGCTGGAAAATACCGCGGGGCAAGGCACGTGTCTGGGCGGCCCGTTCGAGCATCTGGCTTTTGTTTTGAACGAGATCAAGGGCGACCGCCTACGCGTTTGTTTCGATACGTGCCACGCGCACGCCGCCGGACACGCAATCGAAAGTACGCCGTTATTCGGGCGTACTTTGCAACGCTTCGATGAGATTATCGGACTGGATAAATTGGCGATTATTCACTTCAACGACAGCAAAGGCGAGGCGGGAAAACACCTCGACCGCCACGAGCATATCGGGCAGGGAAACATCGGGCGCGAAGCGATGCGGGGAATTCTTTGCCATCCGCAATTGCAACATTTGCCGTTTATTTTGGAAACGCCCGATGTCGAAACGATGATCGAAGCCAACCTGAATGCCGTGCGCGAATTGCGCGAAAAGTAGCGCAAGGGAGCATCCTTTGAATCAAATCGTCTTTCCGTCCATGACCCACGAGCTGCGTACCATTACTGATAATCTCGACGAATTATTGAATGTTTTGCCGACCGATTTACGCGAGGCGATTTCGCCCGCCGACCGCGTTGAGCTTTTGGAAATCGTGCTCGATCTGGGACGAAAACCCGAAGCGCGCTTCGCACATCGCTTCGCTTATTTGCGCGAAGCGCCGATTACCCGCGAGGAATTGCAAGAAATCGAAACGAAATTGGGCGCGTTTGGCACCGATAATCGCGCGGGCATTCCGGCGACGCTGCACCGCATTTCGGCGATGCGAAATCGGCGCGGCGAAGTCGTCGGCCTGACGATGCGCGTAGGCCGCGCCGTCATGGGAATCGTCGATATTTTGCGCGACCTGATCGAAAGCGGGCAAAGTCTGCTTTTGATGGGCAGGCCGGGACTTGGCAAAACGACTTTGTTGCGCGAAATGGCGCGCGTTTTGGCCGATGAAGTCGGCAAGCGCGTGGTGATTGTTGATACCTCGAACGAAATCGCGGGCGACGGCGACGTGCCGCATCCCGCTATTGGCCGTGCGCGGCGAATGCAAGTCGCGCAGGTTTCGCAGCAGCACGACGTGATGATCGAAGCCGTTGAAAACCACATGCCTGAAGTCGTCGTGATTGATGAAATCGGGCGCATCGAAGAAACCCTTGCGGCGCGCACCATCGCCGAGCGCGGCGTGCAGCTTGTCGCCACGGTGCATGGAAATACGCTGGATAATCTTGTTGCGAATCCGACGATGAGCGACCTTGTCGGCGGCATTCAGGCGGTGACTTTGTCGGACGAAGAAGCGCGCCGTCGCGGGACGCAAAAAACCGTCCTGGAGCGCAAAGCGCCGCCGACCTTCGATGTCGTCGTCGAGATGATTGAGCGCGACCAGATCGCGGTTCGGCGTCCTGTTGCCGAAGTTGTCGATGCGCTTTTGCGAGGCCACGCCGCGCCGCCCGAATTGCGTTGGCGCGACGAAAACGGCGAAGTGCAATTCGAGATTCCGCCGCCCGTTGCGGCGCCCGATAACGCTTCGACGCGCGGCGATTTTGAAGCGGGCTATCACGCGCAGCAGCGCAGCGGCGGACGCCAGAACGCGCGCGGCGGCGGTCGCGGAAATGCGCGCCAGCCGCGCACCGACGACGATTACAACCCGTCGCGCCGCCGCAACGGGCGCGACACCAACGATTTCAGCGATGCGCGCCCCGCGTCGCGCGCGAAACTGGAAATTCCGAAAAGTACGCCTGAATTCCGGGTGCCCACCGGCGGTGGAGCCGTCGGAAGAGCGGATACTTTCGAGGAAGCGTCACCTGTCGCACGGCGCTATCGCGATTTCGCCGCCGGCAAATTTGGCAAAGCAAACAGCGTGGCCGAAGAAACCGACGCCGATGAAATCGCGCCTTTGCCCCGCGCGACGAACGAAAATAGCGAAGAGGAAATCGAAGATACGAGCGACGAGAGCGAAGACGAAAACGGCGAAATCTCGGACGAGGAACGCTTGATCAAACCACGCTCGATGCCGGCGCCGGTCGATTTGGGCCGCGTGCGCTCGCTTTATCCGTTTGGCGTGAGCCGCTCGCGCCTCAGCCGCGCTTTGAAACATCTGGGTTTGCCACTGGCCGTCGCGCGGACATGGCAGGAAGCCGGCGCGATTTTGATGCTCGCCGGGCCGCAAGGCCTGCCCGAAAACTCCTCGCTGTTGCAAGAACCGCGCGATCTGGGCTTGCCGATTATTCATGTCGAAGGCAACACCTACGCGCAAATCGTGGCGCGCTTGAACGAGCTGGCCTCTTCAGCCGGCGGCGACGGCAAGCTATCGCCCAAAGATTTGGCGCTGCGCGAGGCGCAAACTGCGGTGCAGCGCGTTCTGGCCGACGCCGAGCCGGTTGAATTACGCGCACAGACGCGGCAAATGCGGCGCTTGCAACACGGCATCGCGGCGCGGTTTCACTTGCGCTCGTATTCGGTCGGGCGCGAGCCCAATCGCCGCGTGCGCTTTTTGCCCAGCCTGGCGCGCTGACATAAAAGTTCGCTGCGCGCTATAATTGAGCAGTTCCCACTTTGGAGGCGGTCATGGCTTTGCGCATCGGCAAGAAAAAAGCGGCGGACGTACCGGCGACCATTCCGGCAGAAACCACCGAGACTTATGTCGCGGATTCAGCGAGCGTGCCGATTTCCAACGCGCCCGACGATTTCGACGATTTCAGCAACATTCCGGCGGACGATTCGACCGCCCTGCCCTATCCATCCGAGCCGTTCGACGACACGACAGACACAACGATGCCCGCGCCGCCGCGCGCGAAGAAAGCGCCGCCTAAAGCGTTGCTTGGCGCGCTGGGCGCATTGTTGCTGGTGGGCATCGGCGCCGGCGCCTATACGATGCTACAGCCGCCTGCAGAGCCCGAAGTACCGCCGGCGCCGATTGCAAGGAAAGCGCGCCCAAAAGCCGTCGCGCCTGCTCCGGCACCCGTGAAACCCAAAGTCGCTGCGAAAGCGCCGGCTGGAAAGCTTCCGGGCAAAGTCATGCCGCCACCCAAAGCGGCGATGATTCCTAAAACAGCGAAACCCGCGACTCCAGCACCGCCACCAGCCGCTGCGCCGGCGGCTCCGCTCGTGACATCTCCGCCGCCCAGAGTTGTCGCCAATCCCGGAGTTCTGGCCGATGACCAGCCGGTCATCGTGCAAACGCCCGGCTCCGCCGGTCTCAAAGCCTCTGATTCGCCGCTGTACGGGCGCTTGAAATCCCTGTGGAAACAAGGCGCCGACGCCAAGCACCGCAACGATAATCGCGCCGCGCGCCGCGCCTGGCAAGCAGGCTTGCAACTCGCTTCGAGCAGCCCGAAAACCGCGAAATCGGCGCAAGGCTTTCGCGATTCGCTCGCCAAATTGCCGAAATAGTGGTCAGTGGTCAGAAAAGTACGCCCGAATTCAGGCGTACTTTTCTTATCTCTGGCCACCGATCACAGGCCACCGACCACTCCGATGTTTCTTTCTTTTGAAGGCGTTGACGGCTGCGGCAAATCGACGCAGCTCGAACTTTTGCGCGCGCGTCTGGAAAATCTGGGCTGCGATGTCGTCGCGACGCGCGAGCCGGGCGGAACTGGTCTGGCCGAAGCGATTCGCGGATTTTTGCTCGACGGCGAACAGAAGATTTCGCCCGCCGCCGAGCTGTTATTATTTGGCGCAGCCCGCGCGCAACACGTGGGGGAAATCATTCGTCCGGCGCTTGAGCGCGGCGCGATTGTTTTATCGGATCGCTTTGCCGATTCGAGTCTTGCCTATCAAGGCGGCGGCCTCCATCTGGACGCAGATTTCATCGCGCAAATGAACCGCTTCGCGACCGAAAATTTGCAGCCCGATCTGACTTTTTTCCTCGACCTCGACGCGCAAATCGCAAGCGCGCGCCGCGCCGCAAAAGGCAACGACCGCATCGAAGCGCGCGGCGTGGGATTTCAAAACCGCGTGCGCCAAAGTTTTCAGGAAATCGCCGCAGCGCAGCCGCAGCGCGTCGTTACACTTGATGCGAATTCGCCCGCCGAAAGTTTGCACAATCGTATTGTAGAAATTTTGCTGGAACGTAATTTGTGGCCGCAGTTCGTAGGGGCGAAGCATTCGCGCGCAATATACGATTCGTGAACTGATATTTTGCGCGCGAATGCTTCGCCCCTACTTTTGCAATGAAAAGTACGCCTCAATTCCAGCCCAATTTCCTTGTCGGCCACGGACCGAAGTGGCAGGCGCTGGCGCGCGCGTTCGCCAAAGACAGCGTGCCGCAAACGCTCTTGATTTCGGGCGCGCTGCACACCGGCAAATCAACGCTGGCGTGGCGATTCGCGCAATTGCTGCTTTGCCCGCAAGTTGTGAGTGACGAAAACGATTTGCCCGCGCCTTGCGGAACGTGCCGCGTTTGCCATCAGGTCGAAATCGAGACGTTTCCCGATTTCAGGGTTTATCGCCCGCTACTTTTTCCGCCGAAGGACGAAGGCGATTGGGTCGTTGCGCCCGAAGATTTGGAAGGCGGAGAAATTTATATCAATGTCGCGCGCAAGTTCGGCGACGAAGCGATGCGCCGCCCGTCGGTCGGCGCGCGCAAAGTCATGATTCTTCAGGGCGCGGATAAGATGAATCACCAGGCTCAAAACGCGCTTCTCAAAACATTTGAAGAACCCATCAAAGGCTTGACGATTATCCTTCTCGCGCAAAATCCGCACGAGCTTCTGGCGACTGTCCGCTCGCGCTGCTGGCATTTGCCGCTGGGTTTGGCGAGCGATTCCGCAATCGAGAATTGGCTGCGCGCGCAATTTAAAAATGTGACGCAAGTGGAAATCGAGACCGCAATTGGCGCGGCAGCAGGTCGTCCGGGCGCGGCCAAGCGCGAGATCGAACGCTTGCGCGGCGGCGAAACCTCTTCGCATTTCGCGGCAGCGAGTGAATTGGCGGAGCGTATCCAAAAAGCGCATCCCGTTGGCGCGCTTGGGCTGAGCGAAACCGCTTTGAATCTTGCCAAAGAATGGTGGAACGCCGAGCACGAAGCGTTGAAAAAAGCTGATGGAAAGGTCGCGCGCAGTTCGGCGGCGCATGTTCTGGACGAGTTGACGAAGGTTTATCGCGCGCGCTGGAAAGACGCTTCAAATCGCGGCGGAAATGGCGAATCGTGGGCGCTGGGACTTGACCAAATCCGCAAAACTCGTCACTATATTTTAAGCAACGCAAATACCGGCCTGGCGTTGGATGTAATGTTCGGACGGCTCATCGCGCTGCACAAAAATCGCGGCGCGTGAAATTGAGTCGGAAATCCGGGTGCCCACCGACGGCTAAGCCATTGGAAGGGCGGATACTTTTGTCGTGAAATCAGGAGGAAAAAATGTCACAAGTTGCCATCGTGGGATCAGGAAATTTCGATAGCGAAGTGGTTGAATCGAGCGATCCGGTCGTCGTGGATTTTTGGGCCGAGTGGTGCCAGCCGTGCAAAATGCTTTCGCCGGTGCTCGACAAAGTCGCCGATAAATTTAACGGCAAGCTAAAAATCGTCAAGTGCAACGTCGATGAAAACCAGGACATCGCCATGAAATACGGCGTGATGAGCATTCCCAACCTGATTTTCTTCAAAGACGGACAAGTCGTAAATCAGGCCGTCGGCTACATGAACGAAGCGCAATTGTCGGCCAAAGTCGATGAGGTACTCGCCTCTTGAAGCAGGACGCGCCCATCGCGCCTCTCGCGTCACACCTCCAAACCGCAGTGATCGTGCCCGCCTTTAACGAGGCCGGGCGCATCACCAACGTTCTCAAATCCATCGCCGCTGCCACATTGGTCGATGAAATAATCGTCGTCACCGACGGCTGCGAAGACTCGACCGCCGACGAAGCACGCGGTTTCGCGCTTCGCTTGGAACGCGGACAAGTCAAGCAAGTCGGGCGCGAAACGATGACGATGCGCGTCCTGGAACTGGAAACCAATCTGGGCAAAGGCGGCGCGATGACTTATGGCGCGCACCGCACCGAAGCCGACATCGTTTTGTTTCTCGACGCCGATTTAATCGGTCTCGAACCCAGGCAAGTCGATGCGATGCTGGAGCCGATGCTCGTCGCCGATGAAGAAACCCGCGCCGACATGGCGCTTGGTTTGTTTCAGGGCGCGCGCAGCGGCGCCTTCGGCTGGTTCATGAGTTTGTGCCATCGTCGCGCGCCGGCGCTAACGGGACAACGCGCGATTCGCCGCGATGTGTTTCTTGCGGTTCCGAACCTGACGCGCTCGCGCTTTGGCGTCGAGACCGCGATTACGCGCTACGTTCTCAATTCGTGGAAATTGCGCGTCGCGCGCGTTTCGCTCCATGGCGTGACGCATCCGCTCAAGGAAGAAAAAATCGGCATCGCGCGCGGGTTTATTCACCGCTCGGAAATGTATTGCGAAATCGCGGTTTACGTTTTTTTCGACAACGTGCGCAACACGGCTTCGACAAAATTCCGCGCCGAAACCATGCAAATGCGCGAACGCTTCGGCAATCGCAGCTAGGTTATTAGTTCAAACTTAAAAGTACGCCCGAATTCGGGCGTACTTTTTCATTATGTGGCTTTTTCTCATCCAGCTCGGTTTCGTCGGTTTTGTGGTTTCGCTGTTCTCGGTTATCTGGCGCGGCATAAATCCGAACGGCAGCGCCAATCGCCGCCTGTTTTTGTGGATCGGCGCCGCGCTTTTCTTTTTCGCGCTGTGGCTTTATGCCTTGCCGAGATTTCCCGCGCCGTTTCCGCGATGAAAATCAGTTAGCATATATTGACGTGTTATTGAAAAAGGAAGCGTTCACTCGATGCAAGGAAACATTCTTCGTGCCAGCAATGTCGCCAGTCTTTGCAAAGCAATCTCTCAGGCGCAAAACGGCAATACGATTCTTCTGTGGCCCGGCGATTATCACTTAACGGAGCCGTTGGTCATTCGCAAGTCGCTTCGTTTGAAAGTCGCTGGAATCCGGCGATACTCCACTTTATGTTTCGGCTATTCGTAGGCTGTCTTAACCTGTCGATAGCGATACTTTGCGCTCTTTATGCGCGGGCACTGACTGCTGCCGTTATTTTGGTGCGTCACGACCCAGCCAGCATGAATGAAGCCGATTGGCGTGCATTTGCATTGAAGCAATTTTTGCAAACCTCGCTAGCTGTCTTTGTTATTTTCGTTTTCAGTGTTCCCTTCAACGCGCTATTTTATAAATTAGACTGCAAAGACCGAAACCGCGAAGGCAAAAACGCGCTTGCGGTCGCGTTGGTCTGGAGCAGCGTTCTTCTACTTGCCGGCATTTTCGGCGCGGCGCTCGGCGCGCATTACATTTATGTTGTCAAGCCGCCGTACTTCTATTGACCCGTGGAATTTTTTCTCATTCTTCTCTGGCTCGTTCCGTTATGGCTTTTCGGCTGGATTTGCCTGCCGCTTGCGCGTCGCGTTTTTGCAACGCTTCCCGATGGCGGTTTGGCGTGTGGGCGAATTCTCGGATTTGTACTGGTTTCTCTTCTCGCGTTTTGGCTGGCGTCGTTTCACGTTTTGTCGTTGAAATTCGCGCCGCTGCTTTTCGCTTTGCCGATAATCTGTGCCGCGATTTCGTTGCGCGAAACGCAAGCGCGCGCGGAATTTACGAATTGGCTGCGTGAAAACAAGCGCGCGCTGATTTTCTCCGATCTGGTTTTTCTTTTCGCCTTCGCGTTCTTTTTGTGGATTCGCCTGCGCAATCCGGCCTTGTCCGATTTGGAAAAGCCAATGGACGCGGCGCTGATGGGAAGCTTGGCGCGCGCCGAGTTTTTGCCGTTCCAAAACCCGTGGCAAAGCGGCGCGGCGTTCACCAATTATTATTATTTCGGCCACTTGATGAGCGCGCTTTTGGCGCGCGCGTTCGCCACGCCCAATTACCTCGCTTACAACCTGGCGCAGCCATTATTCTGCGCGTTTTTTATTTCGGCTTTGTGGAGTTTGTGCGCCGCATTAACTCTTTCGCGCTGGCGCGGATTAGGCGCGGCGCTTATTGTCGCGCTGCTCGGACACTTCGAGCCATTGCGCCAAATCGCCGACAAGCGCGCTTTGCAGCAACCGTGGTGGCCGCTCGACTGGTGGAAAACTTCGCGCGTGATTTACACGACCGGGGTCGAAAATCCCAACACGATCAACGAATATCCGGCGTTCACGATGGCAATCGGCGACGCGCACGGACACTTTTTTGCGCTGTCGCTGTCCGCTGTTTTTCTGGCGCTGTGCTTTTGCCTGTTCGCGTTGCGCATCGAAGTTTCGCCAAACGAAAACGCGCAAGCTTCGCGCGTGCAGAAAAAGCGCGCGGCGAAAAACGCGACGAAGGTCGAATCGAAAAGTGCGACGGAGGAAAGTACGCCCGAATATGGGCGTACTTTTCATCGACGCGCGATTTTGATTTTGCTCGGCGCATTGCTCGGCGCGATTGCGATCACCAACACATGGGACGTGCCGCTTCTGGCGCTGCTTGGACTTGTCTGCGCGCTCTTGACTTCGCCACTCATGGCGCCCTGGAAACTGCCGCGCGATGAGACATCGGGAAACAAACGTTTTTCCAGGTTGTTGTGGATTCACGAATTGCTCTGGTGTTTTGCGCCGCCGCTTTTGTCGCGCGTTGTCGCCTGGCCTTTCACGCGCTTGTCAAGTCCCAATATCAGCGGAGCGGAACCTTACTTCTGGCTGCCGCCGACCGGCTCGTTTTTCTTGCTGTGGGGCGGAATGCTGGTGCTGGTTTTCGTCGCCGCATTCGGCTGGAAAAAGCGCGATGGGGCAACGCGGTTTTCGCTTGCGGTGATCGCAATTGGATTTTTGGCTTTAGCTGCACCATATTGTTTTTACATTCGCGGCGTGTTCGGCGACGGCGATTTTCGGCATCAGGACACGGTTTTTAAATTCGGCCTGCAAGCCTGGCTTTTGCTTGGAACGGCGAGCGCGTGTGGCGCGCTGACGGTTTGGACGAAGTGGAAAAGAATTGCAAAAATCGCGTTTCTCGCTTTTTTCATCGCGCCGGTCTTATGTTCGGCGTGCGTGGTTTATCAGCGCGCGTGGATCAGCGCGCCACGCAATGCAGACGGCGGAGTTTCGCTTTCGCTCGATGGCGCGCGCGCTTTGCCCGAACAAGATCGCGCCGCTCTGCGCTGGCTCGATAGCCACGCGCGCAGTGAAGATGTCGTTCTCGAAGCAGTGGGCGGCGGCGCCTATTCGGAATTCGCGCGCGTTTCGTCGCTAACGGGAATTGTGACGCCGCTGGGCTGGATTCAGCACGTTCGCGGTTGGGGCGCGAGTGTCGAAGAAATCGCGCGACGCCACGTTCTTGTCGAAACCGTTTTTCGCTGGCCAAACGATGCGCAAGCATTGGCGGCTTTGAAAGAATTAAAAGTGCGCTGGATTTTCGTCGGCGATGTAGAACGCCGCACTTATCAACCGAAAGCACTTGTGCGTTTGCGCGCGCGTCTCGGCGCGGCTTATAGCAATGGCGATACGTTCATCGCAGAAGTCAAATAAAAAGTACGCCTTAATAGAGGCGTACTTTTTATTGTTTTGTGCGTCTGTGCGTTAATATCTTCACGATCTGATGAAAGCCCTGAGTTAGTAAGACTGCGCCAAGCACCGCGCAGCAAACACCGAAGAAAAGAGCGATGAGAAAAGTCTCACCGCGACTATAGAATTGCCACGTGACTGATGCGGCAATTGCCCAGGCTGAGCCGTAGAATACCAGAAAATAGAAAATCTCTTTCGTCTCAGCGCCTCTGCGGTTATTTTACAGCGAGATAATCTTGCGCGGCTTGCGCGCTTTGGTCAAAATCTCGGCGCCGGTTTCGGTGATGACGATCATGTCTTCGATGCGTACGCCGCCCCAGTTTTCGATATAAATTCCCGGCTCGCACGTCACGACGTTTCCCTGCGCCAGCCTGCCTTTTCCCAATTGCGACAAGCGCGGCTGCTCGTGAATGTCCAGTCCGACGCCATGCCCCAAACCATGCCCGAAAGCCGCGCCCAGGCCCGCTTCTTCGATGATGTTACGCGCGATTTTATCGGTTTCTTTGCATCCGATGCCGGGACGCAACGCCTGCGCGGCGGCGACTTGCGCCTCCCACACTATGCCGTAAATGCGCTGTTGCTCGCTTGTCGGCTTGCCAAGGCAAACGGTGCGCGTGCAATCGGAGCAATAGCCGTCCACAATCGCGCCCATGTCGATTGTGATCATCTCGCCGGCTTCGATTTTCTTATCCGATGCGACGCCGTGAGGCAGCGCGCCGCGCGCGCCGCTTGCGACAATCGTCGTGAAACTCGGCCCGCTCGCGCCGCGCAGTTTCATCTGGCGCGACAGTTCGTCCGAGACTTCGATTTCGCTTTGTCCGGGCTTGATCCAGCCGCA
>Ga0136611_10002876_pt1 | contig 12040 bp, 11 predicted proteins | sample AntDrymUQ2232306_2_FD_106645 | JGI IMG/M metagenome (GOLD analysis project Ga0136611, IMG submission 106645) | Polar desert sand microbial communities from Dry Valleys, Antarctica - metaG UQ223 (23.06) | ecosystem: Environmental > Terrestrial > Soil > Desert | place: Antarctica: Dry Valley... | reverse complement strand
CTGAGGTCGGCGGGCTGCTCGGCTTCCTGGCCGGGAAGGTGCTCGGCCAGTTCGACCCGTTCCATGCACCTCATGGTCGACTGCTGCTCGTCGCGCCCAACATCGTGCACGTGGAGCGCGAGCTAGGCGTCGACCCGCACGACTTCCGGCTGTGGGTGTGCCTCCACGAGGAAACCCACCGGGTCCAGTTCACAGCGGTGCCGTGGATGCGCGACCACCTGTTCTCCGAGGTTGCGGCGCTCTCGGCCACGGTCGCTCCGAGCGGGCTCGACGAGGCCATCCGGCGCGCCGCCGAGGCGCTCAAGGGCGGCCTCGGCAAGGTATCGATCGTCGACCTGATGAGCACGCCCGAACAGAAGGAGATCCTCGACCGGGTCACCGGGATGATGTCGCTGCTCGAAGGACATGCAGACGTCGTCATGGACGGTGTCGGACCGACGGTGATCCCCTCGGTCGCCCAGATCCGGGGCCGCTTCACCGAGCGCCGCAAGGGCGTCGGTGCCCTCGACCGGCTGCTGCGGCGACTGTTGGGCCTCGACGCCAAGATGGCGCAGTACCGCGATGGCGCCCACTTCGTCCGTTCCGTTGTCGACAAGGTGGGGATGGCGGAGTTCAACGCCGTCTGGGAGCGTGCCGAGCACCTGCCCTCCAAGGCCGAGCTCTCCGACCCGGATGCCTGGGTCTCCCGGGTGCTGTGAGCCTCGACCCCGCGCTCGCCGCGATTCGGCTGGCCGTACGACGCACCCTCGACACCGATGCCACGGTCCTCGTCGCCTGCTCCGGAGGCGCCGACAGTCTGGCGCTTCTTGCCGCCACCGTGTTCGAGGCCCACAAGAGCGCGACAAAGGTCGTCGGTGCCATCGTCGATCACGGCCTCCAGGGCGACTCGGAGGCCCACACGGCGCGCGTGGTCGCTCAGATGGTGAGCCTGGGAGCCGACGAGACCGTGAGCGTCCGGGTCTGCGTCGAGGATGCCGGGCGGGGGATCGAGGCCGGCGCTCGAGACGCAAGGTACGCAGTCCTGGAACAGGTCGCGCAGAACGTCGAGGCGCCGATGGTGTTGCTCGGCCACACCCTCGATGACCAGGCCGAGACGGTACTGCTCGGACTTGCCCGCGGCAGCGGGGGCCGCTCCATCGCCGGCATGCGACCCGCGTACGACGTCTTCCGCCGTCCCCTCCTCGGCATCACGCGAAGACAGACGGAAGCCGCCTGTGCGGCCGAGGCCATCGACTTCTGGACCGACCCGCACAACAGCGACCCGCGGTTCACCCGCTCCCGCGTCCGGCACACCGTGCTGCCCCTGCTCGAGCAGGAACTGGGTCCCGGGGTCGCCGAGACCTTGGCCCGCACCGCCGAACAGTTACGCCCCGACATGGAGGCACTCGACGACCTCGCCGACCTCGCCTTCCTCGAGGCTCGACACCAGGACGGGCTCGACACGACCACCCTGGCCGACCAATCTGCTGCCGTGCGTAGCCGCGTCGTGCGCCTCGCGGCGTTGGCAGCCGGCAGCCCGTCGTCCGAGCTCTTCCACGTCCATGTCCGCGCTCTCGAGAGCCTTCTCCAGGGGGCAGTGCGCGGCGAGGTCCAACTGCCGGGCCACGTGACGGCCGTCCGCGACGGTCACCTCCTCCGCTTCCGCCCCACTCGTTGAACGAGCGCAAGCGAGCCAGCCCAATGCCAGGGCGCAGCCGTGGCACCCCTACGCTGACGCCATGGACGCAGCCCACGTCGACGGTGACCTCGTCAACGTCCTCTTCACGGAGAAGGAGATCATCGACAAGGTAGGTGAGCTCGCCGCGGCGATCGAGGCCGACTACGTCGGCAAGGACCTACTGATCGTGGGCATCCTCCGAGGTGCTGTGATGGTGATGGCCGACATGGCACGTGCCTTCACCCGCCACGTCGAAATGGACTGGATGGCGGTGTCGTCGTACGGGTCCGGCACCAAGTCGAGCGGCGTCGTACGGATCCTCAAAGACCTCGACACCGACATCTCCGGGCGCGACGTCGTAATCGTCGACGAGATCATCGACACCGGCCTGACCCTGTCGTGGCTCACGTCCAACCTCACGTCGCGCACCCCCGCGAGCGTCGAGATCTGCACCCTCCTGCGCAAGCCCGAAGCTCTGCAGATGCCCGTGGACGTCAAGTACGTCGGCTGGGACATCCCCAACGAGTTCGTCGTCGGCTACGGCCTCGACTACAAGGAGCGTTACCGCAACCTCCGCGACATCGGGACCCTCGCCCCCCACGTGTACAGCTGAACGGGCGAAGTCCGTCGCCGGTCATGGCCAGAAGCGACGTCGAATGAACCTCCGGAGGCGGGTCCACCCAGTCGCCTGAGAGGATGGGGACTGCGCCGCGGCATGTACCGTCGTGGCTTTCGCCGGAACCAAGGAAGAGTTGTTCGTGAAGCGCATATTCAAGGGCCCGTGGGTCTGGATCGGCCTGGCGGTCGTGGGCGTGCTCCTCGCACTCCAGTTCCTTGCCCCCGGTGGTGGCTACGACGAGGTGCCGACGTCCCAGATGCAGCAATACATCGAGGACGGCGAGGTCAAGGAGATCACCTTCATCGATGGCGATCAGGCCATCGAGGCGGTCCTGAGCACGGGCACCCGCGACAGCGGCGACAAGGTGATGACCCACTACGTGCTGGGTCAGCAGCAGGGCATCATCGCCCAGGCCGACGCCCAGCTCGAGGACAACGGCGGCAGTATCGAAAAGTCCACCTCGAAGAACCCGCAGCCGAGCCTCCTGGGCTCGATCCTGGCGACGTTCCTGCCGATCCTGCTCATCATCGGCATCTTCCTCTTCCTGATGAACAACATGCAGAGCGGCGGCGGCCGCGGCGTCATGCAGTTCGGTAAGTCCAAGGCCAAGCTGATCACCAAGGATATGCCGAAGACGACGTTCGACGACGTCGCCGGTTGTGATGAGGCCATCGAGGAGCTCGGCGAGATCAAGGAGTTCCTCCAAGAGCCGGCGAAGTTCCAGGCCGTCGGAGCCAAGATCCCCAAGGGCGTCCTGCTCTACGGCCAGCCCGGTACCGGTAAGACCCTGCTGGCGCGTGCTGTGGCGGGCGAGGCCGGAGTGCCCTTCTACTCGATCTCGGGATCCGACTTCGTGGAGATGTTCGTCGGCGTCGGCGCGAGCCGGGTGCGCGACCTGTTCGAGCAGGCCAAAGAGAACGCTCCGGCGATCGTCTTCATCGATGAGATCGACGCCGTCGGTCGCCACCGCGGCGCCGGTATGGGCGGCGGCCACGACGAGCGCGAGCAGACCCTCAACCAGCTCCTAGTCGAGATGGACGGCTTCGACGTGCGTGGCGGTGTGATCCTGATCGCAGCGACCAACCGCCCCGACGTCCTCGATCCGGCGCTGCTGCGCCCGGGCCGCTTCGACCGTCAGATCCAGGTCGATGCCCCCGATCTCAAGGGACGTCACCAAATCCTGAGCGTTCACTCTCGCGGCAAGCCGCTCGCCCCCGACATCGACCTGATGTCGGTAGCACGTCGTACGCCGGGCTTCTCCGGCGCCGATCTCGCCAACGTGCTCAACGAGGCCGCGCTGCTCACCGCCCGCAACAGCCTCAAGACGATCGGTAACGAGCAGCTCGACGAGGCGATCGACCGCGTGATCGCCGGTCCCCAGCGCTACAGCCGTCTGATGAGCGAGAAGGAAAAGCTCATCACGGCCTACCACGAGGGCGGCCACGCGCTCGTCGCTGCGGCGCTGCCTGGCACCGACCCGGTGCACAAGATCACGATCCTGCCCCGCGGTCGCGCCTTGGGCTACACGATGGTGCTGCCCGACGAGGACAAGTACTCCCAGACGCGCTCGGAGATGCTCGACAAGCTCGCCTACATGTTGGGTGGCCGCGCGGCCGAAGAGATGATCTTCCACGACCCGACCACCGGAGCGGGCAACGACATCGAGAAGGCCACCAGCTTGGCCCGCGCCATGGTCACCCAGTACGGCATGACCGAGCGACTGGGCGCCATCAAGCTCGGCGACACCGGTGGTGAGCCGTTCCTCGGTCGCGACATGGGCCACCAGCGCAACTACTCCGAGAGCATCGCCGCGGTGGTGGACGAGGAGACCCGCAAGTTCCTCGCGGCGGCCCACCAGGAGGCCTTCGATATCCTCGAGGAGAATCGTGACGTCCTCGACGACCTCGTGCTCGCACTCCTCGACCGTGAGACCTTGGACAAGGCGGAGGTGGCCGAGATCTTCGTGCCCCTGCGCCGTCGAACTGCCCGCCCGGCGTGGACCGGCTCGCCGGACCGCAACCCGTCGGAGCTCCCGCCGATCGAGATCCCGCAGGAGATTCGTGACCGGGTCGCTGCCAGCGCCGCTGCCAGCGCGCTGCTGGAGAAGCAGCCCGTCGGTGGAGCCGTGATCACCCCGCCAGGCCCCGGTGGCGACCTGCACGGTGACCCCATCGGCCCCATCTGATGACCAACCCGGGCACCGTATCGGAGCGCGCCCCGGAAGACGTGCCGGCATTCGACCATGACCGGGCTGCCGCCGCGATCCGTGAACTGCTGTGCGCCATCGGCGAGAACCCTGACCGGGAGGGACTGATCGACACCCCGGCGCGGGTGGCCCGCGCCTACGAAGAGCTCACCGCCGGCATCCGGCAGACCCCACACGACGTGCTGACCACCACGTTCGACCTCGGCCACGACGAGATGGTCCTGGTGCGTGATATCGAGCTCTGGTCGATGTGCGAGCACCACCTGGTGCCCTTCACCGGCGTCGCCCACGTCGGCTATATCCCGGCGACGAGCGGCAAGATCACCGGCCTCTCCAAGCTGGCGCGACTCGTCGACGTCTTCGCCAAGCGCCCGCAGGTCCAGGAGCGGTTGACGACGCAGGTCGCCGATGCCTTGATGGACGCTCTCGAGGCGCGCGGCGTCATAGTCGTGATCGAGGCGGAGCACCTCTGCATGACGATGCGCGGCGTGAAGAAGGCCGGGGCGCGCACCATCACGTCCGCCGTCCGCGGCACGATGCGGACCAACGCGTCCACACGAGCCGAAGCGATGGCGCTGATCTACCGCAGCCGGTGAGCATGCGTCGATTGCCCGCATATGTCGGGACGTGGGCCGCCGTGGCGATGGTGGCCGCCGTCCTCGTAGCGGGTGGCGACACGAACAGCGACGACCCGACTGTCCCCGCTGAGACGCCCCCCGCCGACACCGGTCCCAACATCGTCCTGATCACCACCGACGACCTGAGCCTCGCCGAGATGCGCTACCTGCCTCGGGTTCAACGGCTGCTGGGCGAGGCCGGGGTGAGCTTCACCGACTTCGTCGCTCCACAACCGCTCTGCTGCCCGTCGCGTGCCCAACTGCTCACCGGCCAGTACGCCCAGAACAACGGGGTGCGGCACAACAGCGGCCTGATGGGCGGCTACCAGGCGTTCGACCCGACCACGGCGCTGCCGGTCTGGCTCCAGGAAGCCGGCTACGCGACGGCGATGGTCGGCAAGTACCTCAACGGGTACGGCGAGGCCGCCGTCGCAGCAGACGGCCCCGGCAGCCTCGAGGTCGGCTGGGACCATTGGGACCCCACTATCAAGCGGGTCTACCAGTACAACGGCTACACCCAGTACGACGATGGCGTCCTGACCAGGCCCGACGAGTACCACACCGACTACGTCGGCGAGCGCAGTCGCGAACTGATCGGCGAACTCACCGCTGGCGATCGCCCGTTCTTCCTCTGGACGTCGTTCGTCGCACCGCACGGCGTGTGTCGCCTGGCCCAGGAGGCAGGGGGCTGCGACCACCCGCCGATCCCGGCGCCGCGCTACCGCGGTGTCGCTCGGGGGCTGCAGGCCCTGACCCGGGTCCTGCCCTCGTTCAATGAGCGGTTCATCGGCGACAAGCCCGGCATCTTGCACCGACCACCGGTCGATGCGGCCGCCGTCGACCGGCTGCAGCAGCGTCGGGCCGAGTCCCTGGTGTCGGTCGACAGCCAGGTGGCCCGGATGGTTCAGGTGCTGCGGCGTTCGGGCGAACTCGACAACACCCTGGTCGTCTTCACGTCCGACAACGGCTACCTGCTCGGCGAGCATCGTTGGGTCGGCAAGGTCCTGGCCTACGAGGGCTCGGTGCGGGTGCCGATGCTGATGCGTGGACTCGGGCTGGCGCGCGGCACCCTGGACGCCCAAAGCGCCGGCATGATCGACCTGGCACCGACGTTCGCCGTCCTCGCCGGTGCGACGCCGTTGGTCGAGGTCGACGGCCATCCTCTGGTGGCTCGCCGGGGGGAGGCCGCTCTCGAGCGCGACACGCGCACCCTGCTGGTGCAGGCCGGCGCCGCGAACTTCACGCGCCATCCCGAGGGCTGGTTGTTCAGGGGCGTCCGCACCGCGCGTTACACCTACGTCTACTGGCCCCGCAGCGATTTCGAGGAGCTCTACGACCGGACCCTCGACTCCACCCAACTGCGCAATGTCGCCGCTGACCCGGCATATGCGGCCATTCTTGAGGAGCTGGCGCGTCGCACCGCCGTATTGGGGGAGTGCTCCGGGGCTGCATGTGACGTCGATTTCGGGCCTGTCCCACGAGCCGACCTGCCGACCCCGTGACCCAGCTTTTCGCCGCCGACATCGACGAGTTCGACTACACGTTCGAGTCATAAGTTTTCTCCGATTGTGACAAACCGCGGACACCCGACCCTCCTGACCAATACCTTTCAGCGTCTCGGCAATTCGTCCGATCGAGGGAGCCCCGAAATGCGCACGCGACGCTGCCTCCGGATGGGCATGATCTACCTATTAGCGGTGGTCGTCCTCCCCGGGACCCTTGCGTCGTCGCGCGCCAGTGCCGACGCGGGGGACGCGACGTCCGCCGAGTCGAGCGAGCCACTTGGCCTTTCAAAGTTCCGGGTGATCGATCACAACATTGAGCATCGCGACTCGGCGTTACGCCTGGCTGTCGAGAAGGCGCTCGCCACCCGCGCCCAGGCGATCACGCTGCAGGAGGTCTGCTTCGGACAGGTGCGGCGCCTGCGTCGACTGCACCCGGACTGGACGATCGCGTGGATGCCTGGAGTGGTCAACGATCGGTGCTCCGAGCGGGCGAGTCTGGTCAGTCCGGTCGAGAGGCAAAAGAGCGGCAACGTGGCGATCTGGACCGGCGGTGGCTGGGGCCGGACGTCAACGTTCGCATTCACCCGACAACTCGACCGGGGCCAACACCGGGGGATGGCGTGCGTGACCTACCGCGCTGGTGCCCGCGTCCGCATCTGCTCGGTCCATCTGCTCTCAGCCAACGAACCGGTGTCGCGACGCATCATCCGAACCGCGCAGGCGCGCGAGGTGCACCGGATGACGACCGAGTGGGTCCGCGCCGACGAGTTGGTCGTCGTCGGCGGTGACTTCAACGCCCCACCGAACAAGAGGGCGCTCGACTACCTGTATCAGTTCCGCGGGCGTGGGCACTTCCGTGAGGCCCTCGGCCGGCCGGACCGCGGCCGTGACTGTCGGTGCAAATCGCAGACGACGTTCGATGGCGGCCGGACCAAGATCGACTACATCTTCTTCTCCGCCAACCGGATGACCGATACCGCTGCCCGGCAACTGAGAGTTTTCAGATCGCTATCCGATCACCACATCTTGAGTGGCTGGGCGTACGTCGATGTCGGGGCGCAATAGCGGGGCACTAGGTCGGTTCGGCGTCTCCGCGCAGCGCGCGCACTTCCTTGCGCAGAGCCACGATGCGCTCGTTCTTTTTGAGTAGTCGCTCCTCGAGCGGTTTGCGAGCGGCGCGGACCTGAGCGGCGGTGTCGTCGGAAGCAATCGCGGCCGAGACGGCGTACAGGTCGGAATAGGTCGCCTGCAGCTGGGGCAACTCGGCCATCGCTTGGGCGTCGTAGGGCTCCTCGACCAAGGTGTTCGCTGCCGCCCAGGTGCGTTCGGCTAGGTCGCGCAACTGATCGGGAACCCGCAGACCATCCCAGGAGTCGACGGACCGATTGAGCGACGGGGTCACGAAATCGTCGACCTCGTGCGGAGCCGCGAGGTCACCCAGGGGCACGCCGATCTGGCCGCACGCGCGCGTCATTGCCGCGCGCCAGTCGCCGATCAGGTCGTAGTACGGCACGAAGGCACGCGGGTTGTCGCGAGTGGCGCGCTCGGTGATGAAAACTGAGTTCATCCAGGCCGCGACGTTGGCGGTCTCGCGCTGGAGGCGCACCTCGTCGCCTCGGCCGGCGAGGTGTTTGGTGTCGCGCGATCGAACGACCTGCGTCGGGTGTCGCAGCATCGTCAGGCTGACCAGGTCGGCCCCGGTCGCAGCCGCGACCCGCTGCCAGAGTGGATAGACCCAGTAGGCCCGGGTCTCCTTGATGACCACCACGTCGCCGTCCGGGCGAGCGGAGAGCTCTTCGGCGAGCCAGTCCCGGAGACGCTCCTCGCGCTCCGGATCCAGATCCGCCATTGCGATCTCGCCGGCCGTGGGCCGGGTATCGACGTCGCGGACGGGGAGGCTCTTGAGCCACTTCGCATGGAAGCGAGCGACCCACGAGGGCTCGTAGTAGCCGAGCGGGTTGCTCGCGTCGGCCTTGACCTCTGGCTGAGGGATATGGAACCCCAGGCGCTTGAGGGTGCCCGCCACACTGCTGGTGCCACTGCGGCCCGAGCCGGTGACGATGACGAGCTTGATCACGTGCGCGAGGCTACTAGTTGACCGTGGTATGGCCCGTTCTGGGCGAATGTTAGGTTCCCTCGTATGGTGTGGCTGCCCGCGACGAGCCCTCGGGAACCGCGGGGCATCTGTGAGGTCGTTGACGTCGCGGATGCGTTTCTTACGCCGTTCTCGAACGGTCAAGGCCACATCTTGGACGGGAAGCTCAACTGGGTCACCGGCGCCGTGCATGACAGTGAAGGTCTTCTGGTGCCGGCCTCACAGCGGCTCTGGAGCCGGGATCGTCCACACGCGCCGGTTCCGGTCGACCCGGCTCGGGTGCAGGTACGCGACGACATCCGGCGCCTCCAGGGCAGCTGGCTCTATGGGGGACGCTGGACCCACCACTTCGGTCACTTCTTCGTCGAGACACTCACCAACCTGTGGCCCGACCCGGCAACGGCGCCGGTATCGGGGCTGCTACTGCATCGGAGTACGCGCGGTGGTGTGGCCCGGCCCGGGGAGGGTGCGGGCGTCACCGACACGAAGGTGGAGCCGTGGCAGCGCGACCTGCTTCGCCTCGCGGGCTTCGGCAACATCAAGATCCGCGTCGTCCGTGCGCAGCCGGTTCGAGTCGAGCGGCTTCTCGTCCCGGCCCCACCCGTGGTGCTCAGTAGTTTCGCGCTGCCCCCCGCCGCGGCCGTGTGGCGGCGCGTCTCCGAGGCGGTTGGCGAGCGGGGAACCAGCCCAAGGGTCTACCTCTCGCGTCGGCTGTTCCACGCCGAACGCGAAGGAAGTGCCAAGCACGTACGGTTCTCTGCTGACTGGGAGGACGTGGTGGAGGCGGCCTTCGCGGCAGCCGGCTTCACCGTCGCGCACCCCGAGCGGCTGCCGATCACCGAGCAGATCAGGATCGTTCGAGGCGCCGACGTGCTGGCCGGACCGTCGGGTTCGGCACTGCACCTGTCAGCGTTCGCCGAGCCTGGCACCCGGGTGCTCGAGCTCGGCGACGTGCGCTCACCGACCGCACCAATGGCCTCGCAACGGCTGATCGACGCAGTGAGTGGTCACCTGACGGCGTTCGTCGGCTATGAAAACAGGGCCGCTCTGACGCGGATCCTTGCCTCGCTCCCCTGAAACGTGGCGCAGGTGCAGGTCAGAAGGCGTAGCCCAACTCGTCGATGGTGGCGGCGAACAACTGCGCCACCCGCTCTCGGCCGACGTCGTCGTACAGCGCCTGGTAGCCACCACCGGACGGGCGGATTCCGCTCTTTGCTTGGGGGAGATCCGGGTGTCCAGGCAGCCCGAGGTGCTTCCACACCTCCGCAAGGTCGTCCTGCAGCCGCTCGTAGCGCAACACCCGGTCAACGGCCAGTTCGCCGTTGATGTGCCAGGTGCGGTAGTTCTGCGCGGCCAAGTTGATCACCTCTGGACGGTCAAGGAACTCGTTGAACGTGTATCGCCCGTCGTGACGGTTGACCCAGTAGTAGAGCGACACCACGGCATCCCAGGGGTTCCGCTCGATCACGAACCGGTAGTACGAATCGAAGGTGTCCCTACCGACCGCGCGACGGCATTGCCTCGCGCCTGAGTGTGCGTGCACGGAGAGTGCCAGTGGCGGCGCTGTGTCGTTCTGCTGCCCGCGGCCGCCGACCTCACTGCGGAGGACTTCGTCCTGTCTGGTCACGGCGGTGAGGACGTCGTCAGGACCGCATGAGCGCGACAACGCGATCTCGACGCTTGTGCCGGCCGTCTTCTTCGACTTTAGGAAGATGTAACGGTACTGGTGGCTGACAATCACGCTGCGAGGTTACTGTCCCGCGTTGGTACGGTGCTGTACCAACCGAGTAGCGTCCCGACATGCCGATCCTGGGGTTGGAGATTGAGCCGACCGGACGGCCGGTCGTCATGGGCGTCGTCAACGTCACCCCCGACTCGTTCTCCGATGGCGGCCGGTACGCCGACACCGCATCGGCCGTCGCGCACGGTCGACGGTTGCTGGCCGACGGTGCCGACGTCCTCGATATCGGTGGCGAGTCGACGCGGCCAGGAGCTACCCGGCCCTTGGTGGGTGAGGAGCTCGATCGCGTCGTCCCGGTGATCCGGGCTCTGGCTGACGACGGCGCGGTGGTCTCGGTCGACACGATGCGGGCCGAGGTGGCAGCGGCCGCTCTCGAGGCCGGCGCCACGGTGGTCAACGACGTGTCCGGTGGCCTAGCCGACCCGCGCATGCTGGACATCGTCGCGGCGCGTGGATCGTCGTACATCGCGATGCACTGGCGTGCTCATAGCGACCACATGCAGGAGGCGGCGTCGTACGACGAGCCGGGCGGTGTGGTGGCCGCCGTGCTTGGTGAGATGGGGCAGCGGGTGGCCGCGATCCGGGATGCCGGGATCGCCGATGACCGGGTCGTGCTGGATCCAGGGCTGGGTTTCGCCAAACGTCCCGAACACAACTGGGAGTTGCTCACTGCCCTGGATCAGCTCGTCGCTCTGGGCTTCCCGTTGTTGGTGGGCGCCAGCCGCAAGTCGTTCCTGGGGTCCCTCCTGGCGTCTCCCGACGGGACGCCTCGTCCCGTAGCGGACCGCGAGATCGCCGGCCATGCCCTCACCCTGGTGCTCGCCCAGCGCGGCGTTTGGGGGGTCCGGGTGCACGACGTGCGCGGCACTCGTGATGTGCTGCGCGTGTGGGAACGGACCCGGCAGCAGAAGGGCGATCGATGACCGACGAGCTCGCCGTCCTCGGTATCGAGTGCTACGGCCACCACGGGGTGTTCGAGTTCGAGAAGCGTGAGGGGCAGACCTTCGTGATCGACCTCGTCCTCGGCCTCGATACGGTTGCTGCGGCTGCCTCCGATGACTTGCGCGACACCGTCGACTACGGAAGTCTCGTGAACTCGGTGAAAGCCGCAGTGGAGACCGATCCGGTCGACCTGATTGAGACCCTCGCCCAGCGGATATCGCGCGTCTGCCTCTTGGACGCTCGTGTTGAATGGGTTCGGGTCACTGTTCACAAGCCGGATGCCCCCATCGACGCGACGTTCTCGGACGTCGCGCTGACGATCACCCGAAAGCGCGAGGTCCCCCGTGACTGAGACCCCCAACCCCTACATCATCGACGCAGACACTCTCACCGGTGAGATGCGGCCGATCCGGCGGGTCGTCATCGCGCTTGGCTCGAATCTCGGTGAGCGTCTCAGCAGCCTCCAAGGCGCCGTCGACGCGATCGCCGACACACCCGATGTGTGGGTCACCGGCGTCTCCCCTGTCTATGAAACCTTGCCGGTCGACTGCCCGCCCGACGCGCAACCATTCCTGAACGCCGTCCTGCTCGCCGACACGACGCTGGCTGCCAACCGGCTGATGGACCGTGCCCTCGCCGTTGAGGACGCCTACGACCG
>Ga0136611_10002875_pt1 | contig 12046 bp, 23 predicted proteins | sample AntDrymUQ2232306_2_FD_106645 | JGI IMG/M metagenome (GOLD analysis project Ga0136611, IMG submission 106645) | Polar desert sand microbial communities from Dry Valleys, Antarctica - metaG UQ223 (23.06) | ecosystem: Environmental > Terrestrial > Soil > Desert | place: Antarctica: Dry Valley... | reverse complement strand
GCCGTCGCCGTCGCCGTAGCCGTTGCCGTGCGTGGTCTGGCTGTTCTCCCCGAGCGACGAAGCGAGGCTTACTGCCACGACCCGGGCTCGCAGTCGAACGAGCCGACCATCGTGAGGACGTGGAAGCGGACCGTGCCGGCCGGGTCGAGCGTGGTCCCCGACTTCGGGCCGGCGGTCAGTTCTCCGAGGCCGTTGGCGGTCCCCCAACGGCGGATCACCTTGGCGTCGCTGAGGGTGCAGTCGTCGCCGTCCCGGTGCCAGCGGCCGACCATCACCCAGCCGCGTTGGAGAATGACGATGCGGGTCTCGGCGGGTTCGGTGACGGGACGGTAGGTGACGTCACCGACGAGGATGGTGGGCATGGGCATGGTGGTCTCCTTGGTTGTGGTGGTCATCGTCTGGTCGGGTAGTCGTCGGGGCGGTCACAGTCGGGGGGCCCGTCATCCGACGGCCGGTGGTCGCCGCCCCAGTCGACCGGGTTCGTCCAGCCGTTGCCGGCGGCGTGCGGGTCGTCGTCCCAGTCGGTCTCACCCCGAGGGTCGTAGCTCACGACGTGACCACCCGTACGACCGTCATCGACTGCCCGGTGTGGTCGTGCAGCACGTCCCCGCACACGGCGAACAGGGTGCCGGTGAGGGCGGCCACGAGAGCTTCCGGGGTGTCCGCTCGGGCGTTCACCGGCCGGTGGTAGCCGCAGTCGAGGTGGACGGTCGTCGTCTTGGCCCTAGTCCGGGTGGTGGTCACGCCGCCACCGCATCCCGGTAGAGCCTACCGGCAGCGTCCTCGGGGGTGACGGTCCCGCAGCGAACGTAGTTGACGATGTAAGCGGCCACACCAGCGATGCCCATGCGGACCACCTCAGCGGCCTGCATTTCCAGTAGGGCGCCGGCCTCGGCCGGGTAGTCGGCGGCGAACGCTGCCCAGCGGTCATCCCCGGCGGCCTGGTAGGCGACCAACTTCGCTTCCCGCTTGGCTGCGGTGGCCGCCTGCCGCTTGGTCCGGGCAGCGGCCCGCTTCGCCTCAGCGATCTCGGTGGTGGTGCGGCCCTTGCTGCCAGCGCAGGCGAAGCAGATGCCGTTGGCGATGTTGGCGTAGTGGTCGATGTAGCCGACCCCGTGGCACTTGTCGCATGGAACGAAGATGGTCGCTGCGGTGGTGAGCATACCCCCATCATCGCACACCCCCCGTGACGATAGCAAGGGGAAGTTCAGCCGTCCCGGTGCAACAGGACCCGACCGGGCAGACTCTTGCTGCCGCCCGCCAGGTGCCCGACAACCGCATGCGACAGATGCGACCCGCCGCCTAGCCGCTTCGCCCGGGCCATCAGCCGCAGGATCGCGGCGTCACGTTCGGCGTACAAGGCTCGCATCGACGTCTCACCTGTGGCGATGTGGGCGGCCAGCTCGGGGAGCCGGTCAATGTCGGCGACCGTCTGCATGTCCAGGCCAGTGGTGGCGGACACCTTCGCCCGCTTAGCCTTCGCCGCGAGACGGTCACGGGCAGCGTCGGAACTCATGGGGGGGATGCTACCTCACCCGTCTAGGGGGGAGATCGGCGTGAACCGTGCACGTTCCGCCCGAGCCAGCCGCCAGCCGCCGTCCAACAGCCCCGTACACCCGTCCGTCACCTCACGGGCGAGCACAAGAACGCCCGGCATGGGCAGCGACTCCTCGTCGTACCCGGACCACACCTTCGCCAGCCGAAAGTAATCGACCACCCGGGCGTCGTCCGCCCACAGGCCGGCGTCGGTGATGGCGTCCTCCACTGCCCGGCACAGCTTCGACAGGTCCGGGGTGCGGTCCGGGTGCCGGCGCCGTTTCGGAGCGCTCTTAGGCCGGGGCAACGTGAACACCATGCGGACGGCGACAGGCCCGTCAAGGCAGGGTGCGCCGGCTTCACGGGCGGCCAGGCCAGCCTGCTTCACATCCTCCCGCCACGGTCGCAGCTTCTTTGACGACTCGACCATGACACCACCGCCGACGTGCCGCTTGCTGCCCTGGGGTGCTGGGGTGCCGTAGGCGACGAGCTGCCAGCCGGTCACGGGTTCGCCCATTCGAGGAGGACGTCGGCGTGGCAGGGCTGGTCGAGCGGACACCAGCAGGCGAGGTTGAAGCCGGTGAGGGCGTCAAGATCTGCGTCGTCGGCAACCCGCCCAGCGTGGAGGGTGAACAGGCCCACGGCGTCGGCTGCCGCTTCCGTTTTCGTTGCCCGGGGGTGCCCCCGATGGTCCGGGCCCTCTGCCCACCACGACGTCACGGCGTACTTGACGACGAACGGGTTCCCGTAGCGGGTCGGGCGGGCCACCGACTTCGTGCCGGGCGGCATCCGCCACCCCTTCGTGCGGCGTAGTTGGATGCGTTGCGGGGTCATCCCGGGTCCAGTTCGTCGAGGGCACGGACCTGCTCGGCGTGGCCGCGCTCGATGTGAGAGCGAAGACGGAAGCGGGTCATCGACCAGTTGCCGGACAACCACCGGCGGGGGCAGGGGACGTCCACCTGGGTGACGAGGCCCATCCCGACGAGCGTTCTAGCGGTGGCGTAAACGCTGGTGCGGGGCACCCCGGACATGTCCGCAAGGTCGTCGCTGCCGGCGGGAACGCCGTCACGCTCCACGAGGGCGACGAGCACCCGGGCCTGGTAGCCGGTCAAACCGACCTTGATGAGCGTCAGCTCGGCTCGGAGCACGGGGTCGACGTAGGGGGCGGGTGCGGGTTCGGTGGTGGTCATCGGGTCTCCTTGGTGGTGGGGTTGGTAGGACGGTGAACGGGAGGGGAACCGGGCTCGGGGGAGGAGGACAGGCCGTGAGCGTGCAGACGTGCCCACGACTAGGCCGCTCACGGTGCGGGCGCCAGCGGACGGTTGACCCAACGGTCACGGCGGGCGTGGACAGCACCCAACGCCTTCGGGGGGAGGGTCACGTTCAGCCATCCGCCCTTGTCGGTGCGGCGTCTAGGGGGGTGTGCGATCCGGTCACCGCGGTCGACCTGTCGGCGGCGAACCCAGCACCTCGCGGTAGGCGTCCTCCTCGACGAGTGAGGCGACGATGGCCCGCACCCGGTCCACCTCGACCGTCAGGTCTCCGATGTAGGCGGCCGCCATCTCCCGCTCTGTGGCGCAATCCACCCCACCGCAGACCAGTGCGTCGGCGGCGTCCTGGGCTCCCTCGTGGTACGGGCACGGCTGACGGGACCCGGCACACCAGCACCCCGTGCGGTCAGTCGGGGCGGTCACGGCCGGCAGACCGGGCAGACATGACCGGCCACATGATGCCCGTCCACCCAACGGCGGTGGCGGGACGGCTGGCACCGCTCGCACGGCCGGTACGTGCCGTGTCCTGCCGTGTCCGTCTCGACCATGCTGACCCCTTCACAGTCGGGGCAGACGATCCGGCCACGCGGTCCGTCGCTGTCAATGTCGGCGTCCGCCCGGCGTCGTGCCTCCGCCCGCAACGCTGCGACCTGCTCGTCGACGCTCACGGGTCGTTCCTGGCCCGTTTCCGGTTCGGGCGGGGTTCAGCAGCCTCCATCGCCGCCCGGACCGCTGTGCGGGCAGCAGCAGCCTCCTCACGGGACGCTCGCCCCGGTACCGGCCGGACGGCGTCGAGCTCGGCGACGCCGTCGACGGGCGGCAACGGGTAGACGACGCCGCCGTGGCGTGAGTCGAGCTCGTGGCTAGGCGGCGCCTCCGCCCCTCGCCGCGGGGTGCACGCCTCAACCACAGCCCGCTGCCGTGCCGCCGGCCACAACCTGAGGAAGTGGGCACGGTCCGTCTCGACCATCTCCGAAGCGCACAGCTGCCGCCAGCCGCCCAACGCCCCGACCACCTCGGCCAACGCAGGATGCGACCAGCACGGCGACCCGTACCTGCCGACATGGGCGAGCTGCGCCTGCACCTCCTGCCACGCCTCGTCCGCGTCCGGCGGGAGACTCACACCGGAACGGCGCAGTCCCTCCACCACCACCCAGCCGAGGGGTGGTGGCCAGTCCCGCCCGTCCAACGACGCGGCCCGGACCGCTTCGACCGCCGGAGCCAACGGGACGTGCTCAAGGTCAGCCGCCCAGGTTGCTACGAGCGACATCAGGTGGGCGGGTTCGGTGGGGAGCCGCCAGTTCGGCCACCGTTCCGCCATCTGCTGGAGGAGTCGGCCGGTTTCGGTTCGGTTCATCTGCCCACACTCCGCTCGACGCCGGGCGTGCATGCAAGGAGGGCATCCCGGAACGACCAGCCGGTGCGTACGCGGACCCGCTCGATCCACAGGTACCGGTTGTCGGTGTCGATGTGCGGCCACAAGACTCGGATGTCGCAGAGCAGGCGGCCAAGGTGGTCCGTGTCGTTCACAGTGTCCCGCTTTCGATGAGGTCTCGGAGTGTTGCCCTACCCGCATCCGCAGAGTTGGGCCGGGGTCGGGATCGGTTCAACGCCACTTCCATGCCGGCCAGCGTCCAGACGATCCCGCCCGCCACGATCGCATCAGCCACAGCTTGCGGAGCATGGCCGTTCGTCAGCAGCGTCCTGACGATCCCACGGACGGAGAGGAACCCGCCACGAGGTGAGGGTCTGACCCGTTGCTCGTAGGCCAGTGCGGTGAGGCGCTGCGCCATCTGGTCGACCGGGTCCGGTACGGGTTCCTCTGACGGTTCGGCGACCACGTCATCGAGCGGTGCCTGCGGCGCAGCCGCTAGGGGTTCTCTAGAAGAACCCTCTAGAACTCTCTCTAGAGAGACAGTGCATTCCGCCGTGGCGGAATCTGGTTCCGTGTGGGCGGAAGGACTTTCCGCCGTGGCGGAATCCGAGGAGGGCGGCGGGGTCGGGTGTTCCGTGGTGGCGGAATCCCGGTGCGGGTCGTCGAGCGGCAGGAAGATCCCGTCGGTGCAGTCCACGACCGCTCCCAGCTCCCGTAGCGTCGCTAGGGCCGAGTAGACCGACGTCTTGCCGAGCCCGGTTTCCTCCATGATCCACGGGACTCCTCGGGGCGCCTTGCGGTCGTACGCTCGGGAGGCGAGGGCGATGTAGACCTGCATGACGGTCGGCGTCGTGGCGTCGTGGCGGTAGACCCACAGGGGCACCATGGCGAAGGGCGTCGTCGTGACCTTCACGGCTGTCCGCCGAGGTGGGGTACTCTGGTCATAGGGCAACTCTCCTTGCTCTCATGCTCCCGGCCGCTGACCACGGCGCGGGAGCGCTTTCAGTTGGTCTGTACGTTACCACGCTGGCGGGCCCGGTACGCCAAGATGTACGGCTTGCAGGCGACGGTGTTCGCCTCCGTGCAGGGGCGGCAACGGCAGAGCCAGTTCCTGTAGCCGCCCGGCGTCCCGTGAGGGCAAGCCGGGTCGGCATGGCGGGTTGCCAGCCTAGAGCGCAGGGAGCGGTGGTAGGCGACGTTCGCCGCCCGGCATCCCACGCACCGGCACCCGTAGTTGTACCTGCCCCTGGTCGCCGGTTTCCCCGGGTGCGGATCGTCTGTCACCCGCCGGTCCCCACCATGTCCACAGGTTGCGCACGGACCCAACCGGCCGGGTGCAGCTCGGCGCGCAGGCGTCGACCGCACGGCAAACACAGGCCCTCAGTGCCCTCCGAGCGGCCGCGCTCGAGGCTGTTACCGCACCGGCAGCAGCAGGACGACGGCGGCAGAACAGGTAGGGTGGTCATGGAGCGAAACTCATCCTTTCGTTCATCGTGCCGTCCCACCTGTGCTGGCGCTCTGGGTGGGACGGTGCACCACACTCGGGTGCTTGTGCTCACGGTACAACTTCCGGCGGGTAGTGTGCGGGGTGACGGTCACCCTTGGTGGGGTTCGACCCGGCGGCGCCCCCGGTCCCCCCCATGTGGCCGGGGGTGCCCCGCGTCACGGCCGGTCCGCCTCGTTGGGGCAGCGGTTCGTCCCTATCACGCACCCTGGGCTGTGGTGCCACCCCCAACGGTCCTTCCGCCATCCGGCTTTCGGTTTCGTTAGCGGCGCGTGGCGGCAGGTCCATAGAGGCGTGCGGGTCGGGTCAGCCACGGTTGACGATCTTGCGGACACCGGAGTGTGACAGGCCGGCAGCCGCAGCAATCGCCCGCAGACTGGCACCCTCCGCCGCCATCGCCCTAATCTCCTCATCACGCCCGCGTAGGAGGTGGGCAAGTGCCGCCCGGGATGCGTCAACCAGGGCCGGGTAGCCGTCGCCCCTGCGCCCGCAGCTGCAGGACCACGCGGCCCGTGGCGGCCCGTGATCCGGGTAGACGGTCCAACCGACCAGGTCGATGCACTTGTGTGCGCTCACTTCGCCTCCTCCACCCGGTGGGGGCCGGCGGTGCAGTTGCCTGCGTCCACGATGGCGACGAGGCGCCGCTCGGCCACAGCCCGGCTCCGCATCGGTGGAGTGCGATAGGCGCCGCAGGCCACCACCCAGCGGGCCGAGGTTGCCCCCCGCCGGCTGGTACTCATCCGGCGAAGCAGACGAGGCCGTCACGGTGAGCGACGGTGGTGGTCGGGACGGCAGCGGCGAAAGCCGCCGACTTGCGGACTGTGAAGCTGACCATCCCAGCCTCCCGACGGGCGGTGCAGGCGGCGACCTCGCAGGTGGTGGCTGCGAAGCCGGCGCTGGAGGCTTCGACCGTCTCTCCGCAGCCGCAGCCGCAGAAGATGGTGAAGGTGGTGGCGATGGGGGCGGTGGTGGGGGCCATGTCCCTTACCGTACACCCGGTACCCACGCCTGTCAACCCGGGATCCACTACCGGGGCGAGATTCTGCGCAGCATCCGTTCCATCGCCCGCCCGATCAGGTCGCCCGGCTTCGCACCATGACAGTCCGGGCAGCTCGGTGCGGTGTGCAGGTGGCACTCCTCGCCGCACCAGTCGCACCCGTCACCGATCGGCGGGCCAGGATCGTCAGCCACGATGTTCGCCCCGGTCGATGGCTCGGGCAATCAGCCGGCAGGTGTACCCGACCCGAGCCCGCACCCACGCCAGGACGGCTCGCCGCTCCTCTTCGCGGCCGTCCTCGTACCCCTCATGGTACGGGCACAGACTCCGAGGATCGCACAGCTGGCACGTCGGGTCAGCCACGGGCGCCCCGTTGAGCACGGCGCATCCGTTTGCGCTCCCCCTCCGACGTCCAACCCCACACGCCCGGACCCCCGAGGGCCAACGCGAACGCCAGGCACGGCTCAACCGACGGGCAGCCGGCACAGATCCGTTTCGCCGCCCGCACGTGCTCGTTCTGGCTGCCCCCCTCGCACCCGAAGAACACTGCCGAGTCAACGTGCCGGCAGGCCGCCTCCTCCCGCCATGACGGGTCCGCTTCCCGGGCCCGCACGTCGACCAGCGGCTCCTTCGGTCGGCCGTTGACCAACCCGGCCGCCTTCCGTGCCCGGTACGCCCGGGTCTGCGCTGCGGTCGCCATCAGTCCCCTTCGCCGAACGGGCGCCCCGGGTCGGTGTCCTGCTGCCCGTTCCCGGCCCGATCCTGCTCCGGGTGGGCTGCTGCCCCGTCCGGGGCTTCCTCGGCCAACGAGCGAACGTACCCGTCGACCGCTTCCCCGTCCGAACCCTCAACCTCAACCTCAGTGTCGAACGGGTCCTCCCCACGGGCAACCTGCGCCTGACGGTGAGCAGCAAACCAGGCCCGGGCGTGCACGGTCGCCGTGTGCGCCGCCACCGTCGACCCCTTGGCATGGTCAGCCTTCCACCGCTTCAGGCGCCGGAGGACCACGGTATCGACGCCGGCGAGTACCGCGTTCCACGCCTCCGCCTGCTGCGCCAACCCGTCCCACCCTCCGGCCTTCGCCTGCGCCTCCGGGTCTGGCGTCTCCCCCCGGTCCTCCGGCGTCATGTCAGCCAGGCTCGGCATGATCCGCAGCGACTCAGTGAACCCGGTGCCCCCGCCGAGCAGCTCGAAGATCAGATGCTCGAGCGGGTTGTCAGCGGGCAGCAGCAGCCCCCCGTTCGGCACCTCCACATGCAGGCTCCGCACTCCGATGAGCGTCGCCGTGTGCGGGCGGCGCATCCGCACCCAGGCGGACACCGCCGCCGGCGTCGTCTTCTGCACGTCGACGGACCATTCGGTCTGCCCGGCCACCGGGACCCCTCCGGCGACCTTCGACACCTCCCGGCCCTTCGCTATCACCAGACCGATCCCCGGCCAGGTTCGCAGCAGGTTGACGATCTGGTTCCACCGGTCCTTCGCGTCGTTCCACAGGTTCATCGACACGTCCACCTCAGCGTCCGGGTCGGCGGCCAACGTCCGCTTCCCCGCTCTCGACTGCCGGGCCCGGGCGGACGCCCAATCCTTCAGCAGCGCCCACAGAGCGGAGGCGTCGTCGATGATGATGACGTTCGGCTTCCCGTCCACGGCGGGGATGGCGCAGGCGGCCCGTAGCTGGTCGAGGAGGTCGGTGAACGTCCCGGCGTGCTCGACCACCTCGTACGGGCCGAGTTCGGCGTACTCGTCGGCGGTGCCTTCCCCGAGGTCGAACACGAACGTGCGGCCAACGTGCGGCGACCGGGACAGGCTGTACGTGGCGACCGATTTGCCGGCTTTCTCCTCCCCTTCGACGAGGATGAGCGGCCACGCCACCTGCCCCGTCGGCTTCCGGGTGCGGAGCGCGCTCACGACGGGACCACGGTCACAGACGAGGCGGACACAGTCACAGCCAACCCGGGGACCAGGTCGCCGGTCTCCTTCTCGTAGGCGGCGAACCCGTCCTCCACCTCCATGACGTCGACCAGCGAGGCCAAGTCTCTCAGGGTGGCTGTCGTCGGGCGGGTGAACCCGTCGGCACCGTTGGCGAGCGCCCATGCGAGCAGCGCATCTTTGTCGTCGACGTCTATAGCCCACGGCTTCCCCGGCGCCCTCGTGCGGACCACACCGGCCGGGGTGGACACGGTCGCCTTCCCCGTCCGGTCCCGCTCCGCCAGCGCCCACACGGTCAACCGGTCGACCATGTAGGCGAGGGTGCGGGCGTCCCGCTCCCTCGCCCGGGTGCGCCATTCGTTCAGCCTGGTTAGTTCCACCTTGTACGCCCGGTCGATGGCGTCCAGCTCGTCGGTCGCCTTGCGGACGTGGCGCATAGCCCAGGCGGCGGCGCCGATCCCGTCGATCGTCCACGCTCCGGCTTCCCTGGCGGGGGTGGCAACCCCGTCGGGCCACTCGACCTGGTCGGGGTTGGCGCCGTCGGCGACCCATGCGGCCACGTCGGCGGGCACCGTCCCATCGTCCACCGCGGCCGCGGTCAACGCATCCCTGACGTACCGCTCGCCGGCGGCGGTCACGATCATGTAGGGTCCTTCTCGTCGTAGGCGCCGACCATGATGGCGATACCGGCACCCCACATGCGGAAGGTTGCGAACCCGACGACGAGGAGGAACAGGTCGGCCCAGGGTGGCAGGTACAGGGTCGCGGCGGCGGTCACAGCAGCCACAGGACGATCAGCAGCGCCGTGGTGCACAAGGCGAGGGTGCACAGGAACAGGGCGAGGTCGTCGGCGTGGATCCGGGGTCGGCGGTCAGGCATGGTGGTGGGGCTCCGTTCTTCGGGGGACACCCCGAGTGTAGACCACCGGCGGGCCAGCCGTCTAGGGGGGTGTGCGATGAGTGGGGACGCGAAGAAGCCCCCCGGCCGGGGGCCGAGGGGACGACGCGATCGATCGGGGTGCGAGCAGAGACGAGGACCTTAGGCCAACGGGACCGAACCTGTTCGGACCGTGCCAGCGGAGTCCTTAGCCTTGAGCATCACCTTCGTGGCCCCCGGCGTGTTGTCGAGCCACAAGGCCAGCTCGCTCACACCAAGGTCAGCGTCAGCCGGTACGACGATCCGTTTGATGATCCGGTACCCGGCGGGCCCGACCCGTTCGGTGATGGCACCGTTCAGGCGGGCCTGCTGAATGTCGGCGGTCTGCCCGCTGATGCCCTCAGCGATGAGCGCCACATCACTAACGACCGCCGCCTTGCCGTGAAGCATCGCCAAGGGCGTGGTCGCACCGATACCGAAATGGCCGTTCGGGGCCAGGGAGCGGGGTCGTGCCTGCCGTGACGTTCGAGATGAAGAAGGCGGCGGCCCCGGCCACGGAGCACCCAATGTCCGTGTTCTGCTGTGTCGAGGTCGTGTCGATGATCTTTACCTGCGCGGCGCCCACCTTCGCGATGGTCTGTGTGGCGGTGAACGTGTTAGCGCCAGCCCCGACGGTGCCGGTAATGGATTCGTTGACCCGGTTCACGAGGCCGTGGTTCCCGAGCGCCGCGTACTTACCCGACGGAATGGCCCCATCAACCCCGTTGGTGCGGACAGGCACGGCCGACGCCGTGAAGTCGTTGCCGATAATGGTGATCCCCTGGCCGAACCCGGTGATGTCGACGGCCACACCACCCTCAGGACGGCACCCGGAGATGACCACACCCGTGCAGTTGCGGAGCCGGATGTGGACAAGAGCGGCGTCAACGCTTCCCTGGTTCGACGCTGACCGGACCCCGTAAAAGTTGATGGCCTGACCGAACAGGTCGAACTTCACCGACCCTACCCCGGCAACGTCACCGGCCCATGTGGCCCCGTTGATCGTCCAACCGTTCGCCGCGAACTCGCCCTGCAGGTAGCAGCGGTTCACCTGCGGGTTAGCCTGGATCGACTGGCCACGGGTGCGGCCCAAACAGACCGGCTCGAACGTCGGGTCGGACCAGGAGAACGCTTCGATCGCCCCGTCAGCTTGCACGTTGTACGTGCTCTGATAGTTGAACGTTGGTGCGTCCATGGCGAACGCGATGACGTAGGAGGGTCCCATGCGGACGGCGACCGACCCGTACACGAACGTGTTCACCTTCGCTTTGGAGATGATCAGGTGGTTCAGCGACCAGATCGACCGGGCGATGCCTGCGTTGACGTCAACGGCCCCCCAGTTGCAGTTCTCCGGGTTGAAGAAGTTGGGGTCGGCCGCCTGCCCGGTGGTGCCCTGCAGCTGCGCCGAGTTAGCCAACGTCTGCCCGGCCTTGTCGGCGGTGCACCCGGTGAACGTTGTGTCTGTCAGCCCGGTGTAGGTGACGGTCGCGCTCGTCCCGTCAAGCATTTTCAGGAAGAACGACTTGGGTGCGGTGATCTCCGTACCCGCCCCACCAGGGAAATAGCGGGTCGAGTTGACATCGGTCAGTGTGAACGTGGTCCCGACGGCCGGCAAAGTCTGCTGGACCCGCAGGAACCCTGTCGGGCACTGCCAGTCGATCTTCAAGAAGTCGCCGATGTACGCGGGCGACGACCAGCGGAAGTCGATTCCGGTGTAGACGACGCCGGCGGAGGCACGCTGGAGGATGCACGGGAAGTCGCCGGAGCGGGTGAAGATGATGACGACACCCTGCTGCCCGCCTGTGCCGGCCCGGCCGGTGAACCGGGTCGCCTTGTACTGGTCGAAGTTGAGGGTCCCACACACCCGGTAGACACCGGGCGGGAGCGTGCCCTCACCCTTGACCAGCTTCACTGCGTCCCCGAACGCTTGGATGGCGGGGCCCGCGTCCCGGTACACCTTCAACCCGGCGGCCAGCGTCAACGCCGGGGTCATCCCGGCCGCTTCCATCGCGTCGCACCCGGTGAACGTTGTCGACGTCTTCCCCGTGTAGGCGACGCTGACGTCACCCTGGCTTGTTTGCAATGCGAGGAGGCCGGAGGTGGGCCATGATGTGTTGTCACCGCTGATCGTCAGCGTCCATGGTGCGGCCGGCATGTCGCCGGTTGGGGTGACGACGGTGACAAACGTGGCGTTCGTCGGCGGGGCGTAGGTGTTCAGCGAGATGGCGTCGCCGCCGCTGCTGGCTGGGAGTTGTACCGCCGGGATCTTGCTAGCGGCGTCGAGCGTCGCCACCCCGTTCGCCGCCCCCTTCTGGGTTAGGGGGATCCGGAGGGCGTTGGCGGCCGCTTGGTCTGTGCTGACTGGCTTGGCGGTGTCTGCCGTGTTGTCGACCGACCCGAGCCCGACGTCGGCCTTCACGAGCCCGAGCGCCGTCTTCAGTGCGGCGTAGCTCTTGCGGACCCAGCCGGCCCCATCCGTGGCCAACGCCCCCGCGACCGTCGCGTCGAGGGCGGCGATC
>Ga0136611_10002874_pt1 | contig 12046 bp, 7 predicted proteins | sample AntDrymUQ2232306_2_FD_106645 | JGI IMG/M metagenome (GOLD analysis project Ga0136611, IMG submission 106645) | Polar desert sand microbial communities from Dry Valleys, Antarctica - metaG UQ223 (23.06) | ecosystem: Environmental > Terrestrial > Soil > Desert | place: Antarctica: Dry Valley... | reverse complement strand
CCACTCGGCTGGGCCGCCCCCGGGCCGCCGGTGTCGCTGTCCTCGCCGTCGTGGCCAGCCTGCTCCTCGGCCTCACCGGCCCCGGTGCCACCGCTGCGCCGTCGACCCCCGGCTTCGCCGGCGTGCCGGTCGAGGCCCTGGCGAAGTACGTCGGGCAGTCGACCTGCAGTCCCACGGCGAAGGCCGGGACGGCCGCGCTTCGGTCCCTGGTGCTGGCCAGCTACTCGGGCACCGGCGACTCGGGCATCGTGCGCGCCTGCACGGTGGGCGGCACGAGCGAGCACAAGGAGGGACGCGCCTGGGACTGGCGGGTCAACGCCTTCGACGCGACGCAGGACGCCGCCGCCAAGGACCTGTTCGCGTGGCTGCTCGCGACCGACGCCCAGGGCAACGAGTACGCGCTCGCCCGGCGGCTCGGGATCATGTACATGATCTACAACCGCCATACCTGGTCGGCGTACAACGCGGCCGCCGGCTGGCGCCCGTACACCGGCAGCAACCCGCACACCGACCACGTCCACATCAGCCTGTCCTGGCCCGGCGCCGACAAGCAGGTGTCCTTCTGGGGCGCGGGAGCGCCGGTCGCACCCACGGCCACGGCGGCGGTCACCGCCGCGATCACGAAGGCCTGGGAGCTGGCCGGAGGGGCGGGCGGTCCCCTCGGGGTCGCCACCGGCCCGGTGACGGCGGTCCGCGGTGGTCAGTCGCAGGCCTACCGGGGCGGACAGGTCCTGTGGTCGGCCACCGCCGGAGCGCACGCGGTCTACGGCGACATCGGCGAGCGCTACCGCGCCGTCGGCGGACCGGACAGCCCGCTCGGCCTGCCCACCACGAGCGAGGTCGCCGTCCGCGGCGGCCGCGGCAACACCTTCCAGGGCGGCCAGGTGCTGTGGTCGCTCGGAACCGGCGCCCACGCCGTGTACGGCGCGATCGCCGCCCGCTACAAGGCCCACGGCGGACCCGACGGCGTCCTCGGCCTGCCCACCACCAGCGAGGCCGCCGTCCGCGGCGGCCGCGGCAACACCTTCCAGGGCGGTCAGGTCCTGTGGTCGCTCGCCACCGGAGCGCACGCGGTCTACGGGGCCATCGGCGAGCGCTACCGCGCCGTCGGGGGACCCGACAGCCCGCTCGGCCTCCCCACCACGAGCGAGATCGCGGTCCCCGGCGGCCGCGGCGGCACCTTCCAGGGCGGCGAGGTCCTGTGGTCGCTCGGCACCGGAGCGCACGCCGTCTACGGCGCCATCGCCGTGCGCTACAAGGCGCTCGGCGGTCCCGCGGGTGGCCTCGGGCTCCCCACCACCAGCGAGCGCGCCGTCCCCGGCGGCCGCGGCAACGACTTCACCGGCGGCCAGGTCCTGTGGTCGGCCGGCACCGGAGCGCACGCGGTCTACGGGGCCATCGGCGAGCGCTACCGCGCCGTCGGCGGGCCGGCCAGCCCACTCGGCCTGCCCACCACGGGCGAGGTGGCCGTCCCCGGCGGCCGCGGCGTCACCTTCCAGGGCGGCCAGGTCCTGTGGTCGGCCACCACCGGAGCCCACGCGGTCTCCGGTCCCATCGGCGAGCGCTACCGCGCCGTCGGCGGGCCGGCCAGCCCGCTCGGCCTGCCCACCACCAGCGAGGTCGCCGTCCCCGGCGGCCGCGGCAACAGCTTCCAGGGCGGCCAGGTCCTGTGGTCGACCGCCACCGGGGCGCACGCCGTCTACGGCGGCATCGCGGCGCGCTACCAGGCCCTCGGCGGACCCGCCGGCGTCCTCGGCCTCCCCACCACCAGCGAGCGCGACGTGCCAGGTGGCCGGGGCAACGACTTCCAGGGCGGTCAGGTCCTGTGGTCGCCTGCCACCGGGGCCCACGCCGTCCACGGCGAGGTCTGGCGCGACTACGTGACGTCCGGCGGCCCCGCCGGACCCCTCGGCCTGCCTCGCGGCGGGCTGGAGCCGACGAGCGGAGCAGCGCTGGAGCAGGTGTTCTCCGGTGGGCGGGTATACCTCCGGGGCGCGCTCGCGCACCGGGTCTACGGCGCGATCCTCGGGCGCTACCTCGAGCTCGGCGGCCCCACCGGGACGCTCGGACTGCCCACCAGCGACGAGTACGACGTCCCGGGCGGGCGCCGCAACGACTTCGACGGCGGGCAGCTCACCTGGTCCTCGACCACGGGCCTGGTCACCGGCCGCTGACGGCCAGGCCGGTAGCGTCGGCCACCGTGTCCACCTCCGACCTCCCCCTGCAGACGGACCGCCGGGGCGAGGTCGTGCGGTTCGCGGTCATCGGCCTCGCGGCCTACCTGACCGACGTGGCGGTGTTCAACCTGCTGCTGCTCGGCGCGGACGTCGCACCGGGCTGGTCCAAGGTGCTCTCGAGCGCCGTCGCCATCGCGGTGGCGTTCCTGGGCAGCCGCCACTACACCTGGCGCGACCGGCGCACGGACTCCCCGTGGCGCGAGTACGGGAAGTTCCTGGTGTTCAGCGTGCTCGCGGCCGGCATCCAGCTGGCGTGCCTGCTGATCTCCCACGACGTGCTGGGCCTCGAGAGCGCCCTGGCCGACAACGTGTCGGCCAACGTCATCGGCATGGGGCTCGCGACGGTCTTCCGGTTCTGGTCCTTCCGCACCTTCGTCTTCCCGGAGCAGCGGACCCGCTGAACGGCCCACCGGTAGACATTTCCGACGCACCAACGTTGTAGCCGCTCGCCGTCCGTGCCGATGCACGAAGGAGCGGCTCCTCCGCACCCTCGACACGTCGACGAATTCCCAGGGACCTCCATGCGCCGGCTCCTCGCCACCTTCCTGCTCGCCACGGCCTGCGTGGCCGCCACCGTGGCGCTCCCGCAGGCCGCGTCAGCGGCGGTGCCCCACCTGCCCAAGACGACTCCCTTCGCCGGCTGGGAGGTGCCCCTCGGCGCCAACCACAGCCAGATCGGCGAGCGGTTCTCGAGCCCCGCCGTCGGGGACCTCGACGGCAATGGCGTCATGGACGTGGTGGCGGGCTTCCCCAACGGGCACATCTACGCGTGGCGCACCGACAACGGCGCGCTGTGGTTCGACCACTACACCGGCGCGGGAGCGATGCAGGCGTCGCCCGGGCTGGTCGACTACGACGGCGACGGCCGGCTGGACATCGCCTTCGCCAACACCCACGGCGATGTCGGCGTGGTGACCTCGGACCGGCGGACGATCTTCTACGCCAAGATCGGCAACGCCAGCAACTGGTACGGCGCCTTCGCCACCCCTGCCGTCGCCGATGTCGACCGCGACGGCAGGCTCGACGTCGTCGTGAGCGGCTTCGACCAGTTCCTCCACGCGTGGGGCCGCGACGGCCGGGAGCTCCCCGGCTTCCCCGTGCACCTGCAGGACACCTCGTGGTCCAGTCCGGCGGTCGGCGACATCGACGGCGACGGCGTCCCCGAGATCGTCGTGGGCTGGGACTGCGACGGTGCCCCCGGGCAGAACTGCGGGCCGAACTACGGCGGCTACGTCGGCGCCTTCACCGGCAACGGCCGGCTCAAGCCCGGCTGGCCCCGCTTCGTCGCCAAGCAGGTGGTCTGGTCGACGCCCGCCCTCGCCGACATCGACGGTGACGGGCGCAAGGACGTGGTCGTCGGCACCGGCAACATGGACGCGACCATGTGGGACGGTGGCCGGCAGCCCATGCGCGGCACCCAGGTGTTCGCCTACCGCGGCGACGGCAGCAACGTCGCCGGCTGGCCCGTGACGGTGGGGCGCAACGTCACCTCCTCCCCCGCGGTCGGGGACATCACCGGCGACGGGCGTCCCGAGGTCGCCTTCGTCGCCGAGGACGGCTACCTCTACGCCTACGCCGGCAACGGCACCCGGCTGTGGTCCCGCTGCGCCGGCAACGACCCCGCCCTGCGCCCCAACGACGGGACCGTGACGTACGGCCAGGAGTGCCCGATCCTGCGCGCCTCACCGACCATCGGTGATGTCATCGGCGACGCCCGGCAGGAGGTCGTCGTCGGCGGCGAGCAGTGGATGCACGTCTTCGACGGCGCCACGGGCAACGTCGTCGCGGACGGCGAGAGCGCCGGCGGGACCGACCCCATGACAGCCACCCCGACGCTGGTGAACGTGGCCGGCAAGGCGTGGATCGTCGAAGCGACCACGACGCAGTCCGGCGGCTTCAAGGGCCGCGTCTTCGCGTGGACCACCGGCCGGGCCCTCGGCAACGCCTCGTGGCCGACCTTCAAGGGCACGATGGACCGCAGCGGCACCACCGCGCCGGAGCCGCTCGTGGTCGGCGGAGCGATCGGCGACAAGTGGTCGTCGGTGGGCGGCCAGACCGGTGCCCTCGGCGCTCCGACGACGAACGAGTACGCCGTGACCGGCGGGCGGGCGCAGCAGTTCCGCGGCGGCCACGTCTACTGGTCGCAGCCGACCGGCGCGAGGATCGTGGTCGGCGGCATCCTCGAGCGCTACCTCGCCGTCGGCGGTCCGGGGGGCGCGGTCGCCCTCCCCGTCGCCGACGAGGGCGCCGCCCCGGGCGGCCGCGTGAGCCTGTTCCAGCGCGGTCGGATCTACTGGTCGTCAGCGACGGGCGCCTGGTCGGTCCGGGGCGACATCCTCACCCGCTTCCTGGGCCTCGGCGGTCCCGGCGGCTGGCTGGGCTACCCGCGCAGCGACGAGTACGCCGTGCCCGGGGGCCGTGGCAACAGCTTCAGCGGGGGTCAGGTGCTGTGGTCGCTGAAGACCGGCGCCCACCCGTTGCGTGGCGGCATCCTGCTGCACCACCAGCAGATGGGCGGCACCGGCGGCCGGCTCGGCTTCCCGCTCGGCGCCGAGTACGGCGTGCCCGGCGGCAACGCGACCGACTTCGAGCGCGGCTCGATGTACTGGTCGAGCGGCACCGGCACGTGGTCGGCAGAGGGCGCGATCAAGGAGCGCTACCTGCAGCTCGGCGGCCCCGGCGGCCGGCTCGGCTTCCCGACCTCCGACGAGTACGCCGTGCCCGGGGGGCGCGCCAACAACTTCGCCGGTGGTCGCATCATCTGGTCGCCCGGCACCGGCGCGCAGCCGGTCTGGGGCGGCATCCTGGCGCACTACGACCGGTTCGGCGGTCCCGGCGGCGTCCTCGGGCTGCCCACCTCCGCCGAGACGGCGGTGCCCGGTGGCGTCCGCAGCACCTTCCAGCGCGGTCACGTCTACTGGGGCTGGCAGGCCGGAGCCCGCGAGGTGCGCGGCGCGATCCTGTCCGAGTACCTGCGCCTCGGCGGCCCCGGCGGCTCGCTCGGGCTGCCGCGCAGCGACGAGTTCGGAGTCGGCGCCGACCGGCAGTCCGACTTCTTCGGCGGGAGCCTGCGCTGGCTGGCGGGCTCGAACACCGTCATCCGCGTCTGACCCGAGGCTCCCCCTGCCGAGGGGTCCGCGGGCTGACCCGGCACGACCGGGGTCAGCCCGCGGGACGCTCCCCCGCGCTCCGGGACGCCGACGCCGGCTCCGACCCTGACGCTGCCTGGCCGGCCACCCCACGCGTCGACGCGGTGTCACCGAGCGCCGCAGACCGCTCCAGCGCCTCGACGGTGGCGGCGCGCAGCGCGTTGATCTGACCGACCACCGGCTCGAGCTGCCAGGCGGTGAGCCGGCGCACGACGCGCTTGACCAGCGCGGGACCGGAGCGGTGAGCGGTGGGCGGCGGCAGCTGCAGCGGCGAGACGCGCCGCAGCGGCGCGGTCGCGCGGGCGACGTCCTCCGACACCAGCGTCGTCGCGCCGCCCGAGCCGAGCGGCCCGGCGCCGGTGACGACGGGTGAGCCGCGGTCCAGGGCCGCCCGCCGCCGGACCTCGGACTGCACGGTCGGCTGGAGCTCGTCGGCACCGGCGGACGGCCACGGCGCGCGCTCCACCGGTGCGCCGTCGACGCCGCCGCGGGCGGCGGTCCACATCTGGTCCCGCAGCTCGGCATCGTCTTCGACCAGCACCACGTCGCTGCGGGCCGCCGCCTGCTGCGGCAGCCCCCCGACGGCCGTCGCGATGACGGGGGTCCCGTAGAGGGCGGCCCGCTCCATGACGCCGGACGACCAGATCTCGCGGTAGGGCAGCACGACGGTGTCGGCCGCGACGAGCCACCGGTCGAACAGCTCGTCGCTGACGAACCCGGTGTGGAGCTCGGCGCCGGCGGTCGCCGAGGTCATCGCCTGCAGCTCGTTGAAGTGCGCGACGTAGGCGGGCTCCTCGACGCGCACCGACCCCACCACGTGGAGCTGGGCGCCCGAGGCGCCGAGGCCGGTGAAGGCCCGGACGGCACGGTCGAACCCCTTGTGGGGCTGGATGAAGCCGATGGCCAGGAAGACGTGCCCCTCGGCCGGGAGGCCGAGGCTGCGGCGGGCGCTCGCCCTGTCGTGCCGGGTCCGCCGGGCGAAGTGCTCGCCGTGAGGCGCCAGGACGACGCGCTCGGGTCGTACACCGAAGGCGCGGACGAAGTCTGCCCGCTCGCTCTCGGTGTGCACGACGATGCGGGTCACCGAGCGCCAGAGCGTCCGCGCCGCCAGGCCCTCGGGTCCGAGGGCGCGACCGGTGCGGTAGTCGATCTCGTGCACCCGCACCTCGACCTCGCGGGCGGCCCTGAAGGCCGCCGTCAGCGCCGTGCTCGTCGCCGTGCGCTGCCGGCTGGAGCTCGGCACCGGGTAGAAGACGTCGGGGTGGAACTGCACGACGACCTTGTCGTAGTGCCGCGACCGCTTGGCGAGGGCCAGCGCTCCTCGAGGGCCCACCAGGTCGAGGTGGTGGTGCGCGGCGGAGGGCCCGGGTGACAGGACCTCCACGTCTTCCCCGGCCGCGCGGAGGGCTGCGACGGCCTGGACCGCGTAGGCCGCGATCCCGTCACGCAGTGGCGGATAAGGGGAGACCATGAGCACGCGCATGCCGTCAGCGTAGGGGCAGCCGGCGCGCGGACCGGCTAGCGACCGGCGGTCGGGACCGGCTCGTGCGCCGGCTCCCTCGGAGCCCGCTCGCGACGACCGCGCGAGGAGGCGGCCAGCCCGGAGGCCCCGCCTGCGACACCGACGAGCAGGAGCGGCACGGCGAGCAGCACGGACGCGGGCGGGCTGCCCGGCAGCGCCGGCCGGTTGAGCGGCCACACGTCGAACCGGCCGCCCTGCCGGTCCGGCGGCGGGTAGGGGTAGATCCCGACCAGCGCGCGGGCGTGGTGCAGCAGCGGCGTGGCGGCCACCTCCCACTGCTGCTGCGGCGTGCGGGCACTCGCCCAGGTGTACTGCGTGACGAAGAAGTTGCTGACCCCGATGCCCAGCACCTGGGGCACGACGCTGACCGCCACCACGGCGGCGACGGCCCACCTCGCCGGCGGCCGCCAGGCGTGCCACCGCTCGAGCAGCAGCGGCACCGGCAGCAGCCACAGGCCCATCAGCGGGACCAGGAAGCGCGGTCCCCAGGCCAGGTCACCCGGCCAGTTCACGAGCTTGGCGTGGAAGACCAGGCTGATGACGGTCATCCCGAGCACCACTGCCGTCAGGACGCGGTCGCGTCGCCACAGCGCCCGCCCTCCGACGAGGGCGAGCAGGAGCAGCGGCTTGTACAGCAGGACGCTCTTGCCCGGGCTGACCAGCTGCCCGGCGAGCCCGTCGAGCACCGGGGTGGTGAGCTTGGTGAAGGGGTCGAGCCGGTGGCCGTCGTCGAGCGGGCTGGCGTAGCGGACGTCGTTGTAGACCCCGGTCACCGCGAGCGCCACCGCGATCGGCGCCGTCCAGGCGGCGGCCGACAGCAGCGCCGGCCGGACCCCCGGCTCCCGGAGCCACGACCAACCCAGCAACCCGAGCCCGACGGGCACGAGCACCAGCAGGGAGTCGAGGCGGATCAGCACGGCGAGGCCGGCGCAGGCGCCCGAGACCACGAGCAGACCCGTCCCGGAACGGGTCCCGCGGGACCATCGCAGGAGCGCTACGACCGCGGCCAGCAGGGACGTGCCGGCGGGCACGGCGTCGAAGGACAGCGTCGAGTAGACGAACCAGGTGCTGCCGAAGGCGAACAGCAGCGAGCCCCACACCGCCGGCCCGAGCCGGGCGCCGAGCAGCAACGCGGCGCGGAAGAACAGCCAGACCCCGGCAGCGCCGAGGAAGGCGTTGAGGAAGCTGGCGAGGAACGGCACGAGCCACGCGGAGGCCGCCGGGTCGACGACGCGGTCGAGCGCCGCGACGGGCAGGAACAGCAGCGTCATGCCGAAACCGTGCGGGGCGTAGGCCCTCCCGTCGGCGCCGAGGGCGGCTCCCCCACCCGGGACGATGGGCGTCGTGACGGTGGGGCTGCCCGTCGTGACCAGGCCGCGCGCCGCCGACAGCGTGTGGCTGACGTCGTCGGTCTGCACCAGCCCGTTGTTGAGCAGCAGGTAGGCGCACAACGTCAGCAGGAGCAGGTAGCGGCCCGTCGCCCGACTCCGCGGGTCGTCGGACGCGCGGGTCACGGCTGTCCCGTCCACGCCTCTAACTGCGTCTCCACGCGATCGAGGACGGCGTCCCAGGTGTAGTTCTCCAGCACGTAGTCGCGACCGGAGGCAGCCATCTCGGTCGCGATCTCGGGGGCGTCGGCGAGGAACAGCAGGCACTGCTCGAGCTCCGCGTCGTCGTCGTAGACGAGCCCGGCACCGGAGCGCTCGCAGTGCCAGCGCACCACGTCGCTCCCGCCGTTGGCGACGACCGGCGTGCCGGCGAGCCAGGCCTCCATGATCGTGCGGGAGAAGGCCTCGTAGCGGCTGGGCTGCAGGCAGGCCGCGGCGCCGGCGAAGGCAGCGTCGCGCTCGTCGTCGGGCAGGAAGCCGACGTCGCGGACCCGGTCGGCGACCTCGGCCGGCGGGTCGACCGGACCACGCCCCATGGTCACGAGGTCGAAGGGCAGGTCGTGCCGCACGGTCGCCCGTCCGAAGGCGGTGAGCAGCTCGTCCCAGCCCTTGGCGCCCTCACGCCGACCGGCGTAGAGCAGGTAGGGACGCTCGAGACCGTGCTTGCGCCGGAAGGAGTCGACGTCGTACGAGGTGGGCACCGGCACGCCGCAGCCCACCTCGGCGTGGGGCGCGAGCGGGCTGAACAGGGTGTGCGCCAGGTCGTGCTCCGGGCCGGTCTGGAAGAACAGCCCCGCCACGCCGGTGAGCACCGGCTGGAACAGCTCGAGCCGGGCGTAGGGCTCGTCGTGCAGGCACGTCCAGAGCAGGCTGCGCTCGGGCGCGATCTGCGAGCAGGCGAAGGTCACCCAGAACGGGTACGGCGTGAAGACCAGCGTGCGGTACTCGGAGGCGTGGTCGAGCAGGTAGTGATAGAGCTCCGGGACGCGCATCCCGCCGTTCATCCACCGCTGCTGCTCGCGCAGCGTGAGGGTGCCGCCGGACAGGATCCGGTGCTCGAGGACCCCGCGCTCGGAGGTGTCGCCGACGACGGTGGGGAAGCGCCGCACCGGCAGCCCCGCCTCGACCGACTCCCCGGTCGGGAGCTCGTTGCTCCACGAGAAGTGGTCGGTGGCGCACGTCGTGAGGATCTCGACGTCCCAGCCGCGCGACTGCAGGCCCTGCGCCATCTCGCGCATCACGATCTCGGCGCCGCCGACGAGGTCCTCGGCGAACCGGGCCGGCACGAAGCCGATCTTGCCCTCGCGTGGCATCAGGCGAGCACCTCGAGCGTCGGCGCCATGTGCACCACACCGTCACCCTCGGCACTGCTGTAGACCCGGAACCCGACCGTGCGGTCGAGTCGGTGGTACTCGGGCCCGACACGCGGGTGCACGGCGACCGTCACGAAGTACTGACCTTCCACCAGAGGGATGTCGCGGAAGGTGAAACGTACCCGGCGTCGACCGTCGAGCGGGTCCAGCGACACGTTCATCAGCCCGGTGTTGGTGCCGTAGACGAGCAGGTCCATGTGGTTCATCAGAGCCACTCCCACGACCCAGTCGTCGGTGCGCTCGTGGGCGGAGACCTCGAGCTCGATGCCGAGGTCGTCACCGGGGGCGAAGCGGTCCTTCGGGACGCCGTGGGCGTCGGTGACGAGGGTCTTGACGACCTCGACGTCGCGCGTGCCCTCCTCGGGCTCGCCTCCCGCCTCGGGGGCGTACTGGTCGCGGAAGGCCCGCAGGGCCTCGACGGGAGTGCCGTCCACGACCATCCGACCCTGGTCCAGCATGATCACGCGGTCGCAGAGCTGCCGGACCTGGTCGAGGCCGTGGGTGACGAACGCGATGGTGCGACCGTCGCGCTGGAACTGCTTGATGCGCTCCATGCACTTGCGCTGGAAGGGCTCGTCGCCGACCGAGAGCACCTCGTCGACCAGCAGCACCTCCGGGTCGACGTGCACCGCGACGCTGAAGGCGAGGCGGACGTACATGCCGCTGGAGTAGAACTTCACCTGGGTGTCGATGAAGCGCTCGATGCCGGAGAAGTCGACGATGGCGTCGAAGTACTGCTCGGTCTGGCTGCGCGACAGCCCGAGGATGGACGCGTTGAGGTAGACGTTCTCGCGGCCGGTGAGGTCGCCGTGGAAGCCGGCGCCGAGCTCCAGCAGCGCAGCCAGGCGACCGCGTCGCTCGACGAAGCCCTCGTCCGGCGTGAGGATCCCGCCGATCACCTTCAGCAGCGTGCTCTTGCCGGAGCCGTTGTGGCCGATGAGGCCGAGCGTCTTGCCGGGCTCGAGCTCGAAGCTGATGTCGCGCAGTGCCCAGAACTCCTCGGCGTGCTCGCGGCTGCGGCGCGCGTTGACGATCCGCTCCTTCAAGGACTTGTCCTTGCGGATGTTGAACTGCTTGCCGACGCCCTCGACCCGGATGATGGGGGTCGTGCTCACCTCAGAGCTCCTGCGCGAAGTTGCCGGAGGCGCGGTCGAACACCCGCTGGGCCACCCAGAGCAGCACGAGGCACACGGCGAGGAGCACGCCGAGCCGTCCGGCCAACGAGCCGCCGTAGTAGAAGGGCGTCGTCTCGCCGGCCTTCCACAGGGCGCGCTGGAAGGACAGCACGATGTTGGTCATCGGGTTGGCCATGTAGATCTCGTAGAGCCAGTGCGTCGAGCCGCCGGCGAGCTGGTCGCGCACCTTGGTCCAGTCGTAGACGATCGGCGTCATCCAGAACCACAGGAGCAGTCCGACCTCCAGGAGGTACTGCACGTCGCGCAGGAAGACGTTGGTGGCAGCGAGGACCAGCCCGAGCGCGGTGGCGAACACGATGAGCACCAGCAGGGCGAGCGGCACCAGCGCGAGATCGGCGAGGTCGGGCCACTGTCCCGTGTAGACGAAGGCGCCGATCAGGATGACCGACTGCAGCGCGAAGTTGATGAGCGCGGCGCCGACGACCGACAGCGGGAACAGCTCGCGCGGGAAGTAGACCTTCTTGACCAGCCCGGCGTTGCCGACGATCGAGCCCGCACAGCCGCCGAGGATGTCCGTGAACAGCGACCACGCCAGCAGACCGGTGAACAGGTAGATGCCGAAGCTCGGGATCACCCGGCTGCTGCCCAGGAAGATGCCGATGGCGACGGAGTAGACGAGCAGCTGCAGGAGCGGCCGGACGAGCGTCCAGAGGAAGCCGAGCGCCGAGTCCTTGTAGCGGACCTTCAGCTCCTTGCGGATGAGCTGGCCGAGCAGCTCGCGGTACTCCCAGACCTCCTTGACCGACGAGCCGAAGCCCCGCCACCACGTCCGGGGGGAGTGCACGCGCTGCAGCGGGGCCGAGTCGACCTCGAAGCCGGCGTGGCCGGGCTGCCGTGCCTTGGACGGTGCGGTCATGCGCCTGCCTCGGTAGGGGTGCTCGATCGGGGGTGCTCGCTGGGCGTGCTGTCCCCAGGGCGTGGTCCGCAGCGGTGACCGCGGCCACCCAGTGCCGTCCTTATAGTAGGCACCTCCCCGTCGGACCTCGGGGCCGACGACGTGGAAGGGGCAGGGCATGGACGTCGTCGTGTGCGGCGCTCAGAAGCCGTTCGTACGAGGCGGCGCGGAGCTGCACCACGAGAACATCGTCGCGGCGCTGAAGGAGCAGGGGCACAACGCCGACCTGGTCCGCCTGCCGGTGGCCTGGGAGAAGGGCCGCCTGCTCGACTCGCCCCTCGCGTGG
>Ga0136611_10002873_pt1 | contig 12046 bp, 13 predicted proteins | sample AntDrymUQ2232306_2_FD_106645 | JGI IMG/M metagenome (GOLD analysis project Ga0136611, IMG submission 106645) | Polar desert sand microbial communities from Dry Valleys, Antarctica - metaG UQ223 (23.06) | ecosystem: Environmental > Terrestrial > Soil > Desert | place: Antarctica: Dry Valley... | reverse complement strand
GCGGCAGCGGAACCGGCCGCACCGACGAGAACAGTCGCCGCAGAACGCTGGCGCCGGATCAGCGCCGCGAGGGCCAGAACAGCGGGAACGAGGGCGAAGACGAGGCCGAGGTAGGTGAGGAAGAGCAGCAGTCCGAGCAATGCGCCGCCAAGGGCGCTCGCGACGAGTGCCCGCCCTGGTCGCAGCCGCAGGGCGACCGCAACGGCTGCCACGCCGGTCGCGCCGACAGCGGTGAAGAACGCATCCGCGGATGTGACGAGCCAGATCGCATACGGCGCGACGACGAGGAACGGCGCAGTCCGCCGCACCCAGTTGCCGCCGGCCACCGCCCAGACGGTGACGAGCGTCGACGCGACGAGGGCACCGATGGCGGCAACCGACAGGAGCGCCGCCGGCCACTTGCCACCGAGCCCGACGAACGCCATCAGCTTGAGGACGACGACGAAGCCAGGTGGATGCCCCCGGACATGAACTGAGTAGCCGTCGATCCGCTCGACGAACGTCCGCACGAACTCGCCGGCACCGGGCAGTGAGTCGAGTCCGTCGACGTACTCCGTCCCGTGGCCTGCGCCGTGCAGCAGCCCGTCGGCGCCGTCGGTGAGTGCCAAGGCGGTGGCGAACGCCATCGCCGCCAGGGCGGAGCCGAAGGTCAGCGTGCGCAATCGCACCGTCCAGAACCATCCTCCACGCGTCGCGACGATCACCACTGCGGCGACGACTGCTGCGCCGACGAGGCCGAAGCCGAACCTCCAGTCCCACCCGTCGGAAGGGTCGCGTCCGACGAGCGGCGCGGCGCCGAGAAGGACCTCCGGATGGAGACGCTGCAGTGCTCGTCCGCGCACCACGCTCCACACGATCGCGGCGGTTGCGGCAGCGAAGGCGAGCGCGTACGCCAGGCGACGCGATGCGCGGCGGAACCGGACACGCTGCACGACATCGTGCGATCGGAGACGCTCGCCTGCGCCACCCACCCCCGGCGACAGAGCCGAGGCGCGCACACGCGATCGCATCTGGACGGTCATCGCTGCTCCTCCTGCGTGAGCCCGACGACCGTGGTGGCGATGACCTCGCGCACCTTCGTCACGTTGGCCCGCATCACGGCGAAGACCTCGTCCATCGTCACCGGCTCGGTCCCGTCGATCCCCGCGTCGAAGTCGGTGACCAGCGCGATCGATGCGTACGCCATCCCGAGCTCGGCGGCGAGCACGGACTCCGGGTATCCGGTCATGTTGACGACGTGCCAACCCATCTGCCGGAACCACACGCTCTCAGCCCTCGTGGAGAAGCGTGGACCATTGATCACGACCATCGTCCCGCCGACGACGACCTCCGCACCGACGCGACGCGCCGCCTCGACAGCCGCAGCCCGCAGGCGGGGGTCGTACGGCTCGCCGAATGTCTGGTGGTGGACGGGGGGCTCGGTGCCCGGCCCTCCGCCGGGTGCGCCGACGTCGTGGAACGTGTCGGCCCGGCCGTGCGTGCGGTCGACGAGTTGGTCGACGATGACCATCTGCCCTGGAGTGATGTCGGGCTGCAGCGAACCGGCCGAGCACGGGGCGATCACCGATCGGACACCGACGTGGTGCAGCGCCCACAAGTTCGCCCGGTACGGCACCCGATGAGCGACGAACCGGTGGTCGCGACCGTGTCTCGGCAGGAACGCGATTCGACGGCCCTCGATCGTGCCGATGCTCAGCGGCGCCGCCGGAGCGCCGAACGGCGTGTCGATCGTTCGCTCCTCGACACCGTCCATCAGCTCGTAGAAGCCGGACCCGCCGATCACGCCGATGGTCGGCGTGCCGCCGTCATCCACCGTGAACTTCCTCGGTCATCGACCCCGGCCCGGGCTCGTGCCGATCACGACGCACTGCGAGCACGCGCCGAGCGACCACCACGGCAGCGACCAGCCACACGATGACGACGATGATCGTGAGGTTGCGTCCGTACTCGAGTGGGAGCGTGGACGAGTTCGTCGGCCGCGCACCCCATCGCCGGACCAGCGGATACGAGAAGACCACGAACAGCGCAGTCGCCGCACATGCGGTACGGACCGGTCCGCGAGCGACCTCCGGGACGACACGCCCGACGATCAGTCCGACGCCCAGCGCGATCGGAGCGATCACGAGGTCGTGACCGAGATCGAAGAGCACGACGTGCACGAGCAGCGCGAGAGGATGTGAGTCGGCCGGGTCGTCGAGCGCCGCACGGACGCCGAAGGCGATGATCAGCCAACCGACGACGAGCGCGATCACGAACACTGCCCCGTGCCGGTGCTCCTCCACCGAAGGTGCCGACTCGCTGCTCACGACACGACCAGCATGACGACCCACTTCGTCTGCAGGACCCCCGGCCGGTTCGGCGCGATGAGCCGCAACGGGTAGCCGTGGTCGACGTGCAGCGGCTCGCCGCCGACATGTGTCGCGAGCATCGTGTCCCGGTCATCGACCTGCCCCGGCTCGAGCACCGACCGGCGGTAGCGCCCTCCGCGCTGCATCGACTCGACGCCGACAGTCGCAGACTCGATGCCGGCGGCGTCGAGGATGTCGCGGACGCTCACGCCGGTCCACGTCTGGCTCGCGCTCCACCCCTCGACGCACGCGATCGGCAACGTCGCAGTCCGGCGCGGCAGTGTGGCCAGGTCGGCCAGCGTAAACGCTCTGACGGTCTCACCGTCGCGCACCACCTCGAGCCTGTACTCGGGATCCTGCGCACCGTCCGTCACTCCCGCTTCGGCCGCCGTCTTGTTGACCGGGAAGCCCTGCGCGCCGATGTCGGGACGGCGCGGGGCGAGCAACGAGAGCCGGCGCAGTGGCGACACCGTCTGGCCGACGGTTGCGACCACCAGCGCGCCGGAGATCGAGCCGACCGCGACGAGGAAGCGCCTCCGTCCTACGGCCGAAGCCCGACTCTCCGTCCGATCACGGCGGAGGACGCGCCGCGCCGTCGCCCACTTCGCCGCGAGGTGGATCACCATTGCACCCATCACGACGAACGAGACGGCGTAGTGACCGGAGGGGAAGAAGAACAGCCACGGGTACCACAGCTCGATGTTGGCGACGCCGGTGACAAGCATGAAGAGCGAGCCGCCGATCAGCGGCAACAGGCTCAGCCGTTCGACTGCGTGCAGCGCGTTGTCGGCGAGCGGCCACCGGAACAGCCGGGGGAAGACCGACCACAACTTCGCGAACAGCAGCGGAACGGTGGCGATGCCGGTGGCGACGTGCAGGCCTTGCGTGATGCCGTAGAGACCGGCCGGCCTCGCCGGCCACGAGAACCACGTCGGCGGCTGCTGGATCAGATGCGAGAGCAGCCCCGTCAGGAAGCAGACGAGGAACGAGACCCCGAGCAGCGCGCCGAGCGTCGCCGCCACCCGGTCGCTGTGGCGAGGGTCGGCGAGCCGCTCGTCGCGCCACGTCGCGAGTCGCCCGGCTGCCGCCACGACCGGGCGGGGCAGCAGCGACGCGATATTCATCGCAGCACCAGGGTCTCGCGACGCCCGAGGTCGAAGACGCAGTGCTGGCGCATCACGCGGCCGAGCATGCAAGCAGGCCAACGCAGCGCAGCGGGCACCACTCGCACGACGTCGAGCCAGACCATCTGCGACGTCGGGTCGATCCATCCCCCCACTGCGCCGCATCGCCACGCCGGGCCGTCGGAGAGCCCGGCCACCCACTCCGTCACGCGCTCGTCGCACCAACTCTCACGGGGGAAGGACAACGCACGTGACGGCCTCGTCGCGACCGAGATCCCGCAGGGCACGAGTGCACCGGTCCGCAGCCGAACCGTGAAGCCGCCATGGGAGTCGATCAGGTGGCGCATCCGTTGCGACGCATCGAGGCGTCCGACGCCGTGGCTGTGTGCCGGAGGTCTCATCCCCGGCGAACGTAGGAGTCCCTCCTCACCGGCGACTGTCAGAACGCGAAACGTTGTCGAAACTCGCTCTCGCACAGGGTTCGCTGCGGAGACGGTTCCCGTCGCCACCCGTAGTGTCACGGCAGGCACACACCGTCCTCGTCGTCGACGACGAACCGATGGTGCGCGAAGTCGTCGCCCGCTACCTGACGCTCGACGGGACGACGGTGCACGAGGCCGCCGACGGACCGGCTGCGCAGGCGTGGCTCGACGAGCACACGGCGGACCTGGTCGTGCTCGACGTGATGCTGCCGGGCCTCGACGGGCTGTCACTGCTGCGCCGTCTCAGACGACGTCCTCTGTGCCTGTCATCCTGCTGACGGCGAGGGCGGAGGAGATCGACCGGATCGTCGGACTGGAGTTGGGCGCCGACGACTACGTCGTCAAGCCGTTCTCACCCCGTGAGCTCGCGGTGCGCGTCCGCACGGTGCTCCGTCGCAGCAGCGCGAGGGCGGCCGCGACCGTCCTTCCGGAGCAGGAGGTCCCGCTCGACTTCGATCAGCTGTCGATCGACGTACGGGCGCGTCAGGTGTTCCTCGACGGCGCGCTGATCGCGCTGACGCCGAAGGAGTACGACCTGCTCTCGATGCTCGCGCGTTCGCCGCGACAGGTGTTCTCCCGGGCCCAGCTGCTCGACACTGTGTGGGCGTCCTCGCCCGACTACCAGGATCCGGCGACCGTCACCGTCCACGTCGGGCGGTTGCGGCAGAAGCTGGAACCCGATCCGGAGCGCCCGCGATGGATCCAGACCGTTCGCAGCGTCGGGTACAGGTTCGAGCCGTGACGAACCTTCTCGGAGTGCTCGTGGCCGCCGAGCCGATGTTCGACGCGGAGTGGCCGACCGTCGTCGGGTGGCTCCTCGGAATGACCGTGCTGACGGTGCTCGTCGGCCTCGCGCTGCGCAGGTACCAGCGACACACGCGCTCGATCGGGCGCTCGGTGCTGCTCATCGCGTTGTCGTCGCTCGTCATCGCCGTCGCCGCAGGGGCGATCGCGGCCCGCCTGATGGTGCTGTCCGAGCGCGAGCTCGGCCTGTTCCTCGCACTGCTCGGCGTCGCCGCAGCATTCGCCGCGCTGCTCGCAATCGTCGTCTCACAGCCACTCGGTCGGGACGTCCGTCACCTCGAGTCGACCGTGCGCGCGATCGTCAGGCGACCGCACCGTGCGGGTCGACACCGGGCGGCTCGACGAGCTGGGCCGGGTCGGACGCGCGATCGACGATCTCGTCGATCGGTTGGAGCTACTGGAGAACCAGCGCACCGCCGTCGAGGACGAGCGCCGCACGCTGCTCGGCAACATCGGCCACGACCTCCGTTCGCCGCTCGCTGCGTTGCAGGCAGCGACGGAGGCACTCATCGACGGGGTCGCGCCGGATCCGGCGCGCTACCTGCGCTCGATGCAGCACGACATCGACGCATTGCGGTCCTTGATCGACGACCTTGCGCTGCTCTCAAGGCTCGATTCCGGGAACCTCGAGCTCGAGCGGGTGCCGATCGATCTCGTCGAGCTCGCCGATGCCGCAGTCGAGTCGCTGACGCCGACCGCAGCCGCCGCCGGAGTCCGCCTCGACCTGATCGCCGATGGCGGCGTGTACGTCGTCGCCAGCCCGATGTCGATCACGCGCGTGATCCGCAACCTCATCGACAACGCGATCCGCCACACACCGGCGGGCTCAGCCGTGTCGGTCGAGGTGTCTGCGGAACGCGGAGCGGTGGTCCGGGTGATGGACGACGGGCCCGGTTTCCCCGCGGACTTCCGCGACCAGGCGTTCGAGCGCTTCACGCGCGCCGATCCGAGTCGCAGCCGGCTGTCCGGCGGAAGCGGGATGGGGTTGGCGATCGCCCGCGGGCTCGTCGAGGCGCACGGAGGGGAGATCTGGATCGACAATTCCGACCGAGCGTCAGTGGCGTTCGCAGTTCCGGTCTCGCCCTGAGGCTGCGTCAGCCGACGGGCAGCTCGAGGATCCGCCCGGTCAGGTGCTCGCTGATCCACACGGTGCCGTCGGCCCTTGCAAGAAGGGTGTGGGGTCCTTCGAGGCCATCGGTCACGAGCGTCGGCGACGCCGGTTCGTCACCCACCGCCCGATCGCCGATCGGGATCCTCACCACCTCGCCGGTCACGAACAGCGAGACGTACGCGTCGTTGCCGACGATCGCCACGCCTGTCGGCGTCGACGCCTCCGGGAACAGGGCGACCGGCCGCACGACGCCGTCGCATGACTGATCGCCGGGACAGTCGGGCCAGCCAAGGTCGGTGGGTGCCCCCTCGAGCGTCACGATGTCCAGTTCCTCCACCGGCGCGTCGGTGACGTTGTCACCGATCTCGGTGGTCAGGATCCGTCCGTCGTCGAGCACCGCGTGTGCGTACGCGTTCTTCGCGCCGGTCGCGAGCGGTGACGAGGTCCGCGTTGCCGGGTCGAAGATCCACAGCGTCCCGCTGCCCTCCGCCGGCCGTCCGGCGTCGAGGGTCCCGCTCGTCTCGTAGAGGAATCTGCCGTCGGCGAGCAGGGTCAGCGTGCCTTCACTCCGACCATTGAACGGCAGGTCCCCGAGGACGACTTCTCGCGGACCGATCTCTCCGCCGGTGCCGGGCCAGGACGCGCGCACCAGCGCGCGACGCTCCATGACCCACAGCACGCCGTCGTGCCACAGCACACCGGTCGGCTTGTCGAGCGCGCGCAAGAGCACGCGGCGCGCTCCCGTCGCCACGTCGAGGGCCACGACCTCACCGGTCGCCGACCCCTCGTCGCCGGCGAGCTGAGCGACGAGAAGGATGCCGGTGGGTCCGTCTGCGATCTGGGTCGGCCCGTCGAACCCGTCGGCCACGACCGACAACGGCTCGGGGGCAAACTGCGGGGACGAGGACGCGGCGGGCTCAGTCGTGTCGGAGGAGCAACCCCCGGCGAAGAGCGATGTGACGACGAAGAGCGGGAGGACCTGCCGTGCACGACGAACTCGATCGGCCACGCCGCTCACCATAAGCCCGGGAGCAGCGCGTCGACCGGCGCTGTGTCCCGCTCACGACAACGCCAGACACGCTCCAGTCGGGACACAGCCGCCAGAGTCCGAACCTGCGTAGGGGGTGTCGGCCGCTCTGGCCCGAGAACGCCTCAGGCGGAGCGGGAGCGACTGCGCGCGCCGGGGCGGCCCTGGCCGGCAGGACGGGCCTGGCCGCCGCCGGTGCTGCTGCCGCTTCGCCCCTGACCACCGCGGCTCTGACCGCCGCGGCTCTGGCCTCCGCGGGGTTGGCCACCGCGAGACTGCCCGGCCGGGCGCCCCTGTGGGCGCGGGTGGCGCGGGCGGTCGTCGGCCATGGCGGCCGCACTCGGCCGCACGTGCGCGGCCAGGTCGCCGGCGAGCTCCACGACGCGGGCGTGGCCGGGGCCGACGGCGGTGACGGTCGGCGTGATCCCGGCCGCACGGGCGAGGCTGCGGACGTCGCCTGCCTGGTCCGGCGTGGCGACCGTGACGACGACGCCCTCGGCGCCGGCGCGGGCGGTGCGGCCGGAGCGGTGCAGGTACGCCTTGTGCTCGGCCGGCGGGTCGACGTGGACGACGAGGCCGATCTCGTCGACGTGGATGCCACGCGCGGCGATGTCGGTCGCGACCAGGACGCGCGTCGAACCCTCGGCGAACGACGCGAGGTTGCGCTCACGCGCGTTCTGCGAGAGGTTGCCGTGCAGCTCGACCGCAGGGATGCCCGCCTGCGTCAGCTGCTTCGCGAGCTTCTTCGCGCCGTGCTTCGTGCGGGTGAACAGCAGCGACCGCTGCTGCCCTGCTGCGAGCTGGCGAACGACGGTCGGCTTGTCGACGACCGAGCAACTGAGGACGTGGTGGACCATCGTCGACACCTGCGCCGCGGCCGGGTCCACGCTGTGCACGACCGGATTGCTCAGGTAGCGCTTCACGATGACGTCGATGCCGTTGTCGAGCGTCGCCGAGAACAGGAGGCGCTGCGTCCCGGGCGGCGTCTGGTCGAGCAGCCGCTTGACGGCGGGCAGAAATCCGAGATCGGCCATGTGGTCGGCCTCGTCGAGCACGGTCATCTCGACCTTGTCGAGCCGGCAGTGGCGCTGCTGGATGAGGTCCTCGAGCCGGCCGGGGCAGGCGATGAGGATGTCGATCCCGGCGCGCAGCGCAGCGACCTGCGGGTTCTGGCCGACGCCGCCGAAGATCGTGGTGGTTCGCATCGACAGCGCCGCGGCGAGCGGAGCGATGACCTCGGCGACCTGGTTCGCCAGCTCGCGGGTCGGGACGAGGATCAGCGCACGGGGGCGGTTCGGCTCACGCCGGCGCTGCGAGGTCGAGAGCGCAACGACGGTCGGGATCGCGAACGCGACGGTCTTGCCGCTGCCGGTCTTGCCACGCCCGAGGACGTCTCGGCCGGCGAGCGAGTCCGGGAGCGTTGCGGCCTGGATCGGGAACGGCGAGGTGATGCCGTCGCTGCTGAGAACGTCGACGAGCGCGGCCGGGACGCCGAGGGCGGCGAAGCCCAAGTCGGACGCGACGCGGGGCGCGGGGGCGGTGTGGGTGGGGGTGGTCATGTTGACGTGCTTTCCTTGGGGGGGTTCGAGATCGTGGCCGTTGATGCGTGGCCATCGGCACCTGGAACAGGAGCAACACCCGGGCGCGGAGAACGCGCTGCACTTCGACCGCGGCAGCTCTGTTGAGCAGACCGCAGGCAACAGGGTACCGGGTTGAGGCGTTCGAAAGACGGGTATCAGCACTCTGCCGCTCCGTACTGTCACGGACGGTGGCACCCGCTCCGACCCTGGCTGGTACCACACACCGGGTCCGCACGCCGCGATGTCGGAGAGGAGTCGAATGCTCGCCACCGCCACCCGCCCCGAAGCCGTCGTGATGGACGGACTCGAAGTGCGCCGGCTGATCACGCCCGATGCGCACGAGATCCGCCGCGCGCGCTGTCGTCTGCACCGCAAGTCGGTGGTGATCGGCGCCGTCGGCATCGCCAGCTACGCGGCACTGCTCTTCCTCGACTGGGGTGTCGTCGCAAAGTTCCTGTTCGCTGCCACCCTCGTTCTCGCGATGACCGCTGCGGCGACGTCGGTGATGCACGACGGCAACCACGCGTCGTTCAGCACCTCGCGCACCGTCAACCGGCTCGCCGGCTACACGGCGGACGTGCTCGGTGCGAGCTCCTGGATCTGGCGCTTCAAGCACAACAACCTCCACCACGGAAACACGAACGTCGTCGGCGTCGACGCGGACATCGACCAGGCGCCGTTCGCTCGTCTCGCCACCGAGCAGCCGTGGAAGCCGTGGCACCGCTACCAGCACCTCTACATGTGGGTGCTTTACGGGTTCCTCACTCTGCAGTGGTTCCTCTTCTCCGACTTCATCGACCTCGCGAAGAAGGGCGTCGGCGAACACCGCTTCCCGCGCCAGGCGCGAGGTCGTGACGTGATGGCGATCACCGCCGGCAAGGCGCTGCACGCGACATGGGCACTCGGGATCCCGATGCTGTTCCACCGCTGGTGGGTCGTGATCGCGTTCTACTGCGTGTGCTCATGGCTCGTCGGCCTGCTGCTCGCGACGATGTTCCAGCTCGCGCACTGCGTGGAGGAGGCCGACTTCGCCGCGGTGGACGCACCACGCCGCGCCGAGGACTTCGTGGCGCACCAGATGGCGACGACGGTCGACGTCCGCTGCCGCACGCGTGTCGGCAGCCGTGCACTCCGGTGGCTCATGGGCGGCCTCGACTTCCAGGTCGAGCACCACCTCGCACCGCGCCTGCCGCACACCGTGTACCCGCTCGTCGCCGCACGGCTCGAGGCCGCGTGCGCCGCGAGCGGAGTCGCGTTACGTGCGCATGCAACGCCGTGGACGGCGATCCGCAGTCACGGCCGTTGGCTGAAGCGGATGGGCCGCCGCCCCGGCTCCTGACGCGCAGAGGCCCGCGCCCTGCGCCGATGTCGCACGTTGCGACATCCGCGGAGCGCGGGCCTGCGGAACGATCAGTCGCTGCGCTCGACCTCGCCGCGCCATGCGCCGGTCTCGTGACCGAGGCCCTCGATGAACGTCTTGAACCGCTCCATGTCGGCATGCACGCGGCGTGAGATGAAGCCGAGCTTGTCACCGAGTTGCTCGATGAAACCCTCCGGCTCGACGTCCATGTCGAGATTCACGCGGCACTTGCCCTCGTCGAGGTGATGGAACGTGACGACGCCGGCGTGGCCGGTCTCGCCGTCGATCGTGTGCCACGCGATGCGCTGGTCGGGTGACTGCTCCGTGATCTCGGTCGTGAACGTGCGGGTCGCACCGCCGACCTCGACCGTCCAGCGGTTCTTCGTGTCGGTGAGCTGCTCGATGCTCTGGACGCCCTCCATGAACTTCGGGAACGACTCGAACTGCGTCCACTGGTCGTACGCCGTCTTCACGGGAACGTCGACGTCCACGCTGCCTTTGATGTTGCTCATTGCTGATCCTCCGATAGTTGGGTCGCGCCCCAGCGCGCTCAATTACCCCTAAGGAGTCGCCCCTACACGCGGAGCGCCGTGCTGTGGCCGACCCGCACGTAGGGTGACCCGATGGACCTCGACGACCAGGACAACCGGCTCACCGCGTGGTGGCTCGACATCGCGCCGTCGCGTCAGGAGGAGTTGCTGGCAGTTCCGCAGCCACCGCTGCCATGGCTCGACGAGAGCATCACCACCGCTGGGCTCGACCCGGAGGACGTCCGCCGGTTCATCGACGAGAAGCGCTCGGAGCTCGATCCGACACGCGACGCAGGGCTCAACCCGAAGCCGGAGTGACCGGTCACAGGAGGCCGACTCAGCCGCTCGGCATGGCGACGGAGGTCGGACCCGGCACCTCGCCCGACGCCTCTCCTGTGATCTCGGCCGGGATGAGTGCGCCGGGAAGCGCGAACACCTGCTCGAGTGCCACGCCCTCCGACCGGATCACGACCACGACGTCGTCGGCGCGGATGTAGGCGAGCGTGACGGTCGTCCCGTCGCGGATGACCCGCGCCGGCATGCCGGCGACGGAGTGCGGCTCCCCTCCCTCGCCGGCGAAGCGTCCGGTCTGCAGAACCAGATCCGCGTCCTCCGGACCGAGCGCGGCGACACCGGCGAGGGCGTCGGCGGAGATCGTGAGGTGGCCCTGCTGGCGCGTGTCGACCCAGGTTCCGGACCCCGGGATCACGATCGCGTGGACGGGCGACGGTGGTCCCGCCCACTCGAACCCGGGCGGCGTTGCGACGAGCACCAACGCCTCCGGCGGCGTCGGGTTCTGTGCGCCTGCGCCCGCGCAGTCCTGGCCGGCACCGAACGCGAGGAGGCACAGGGTACCAGAAGCGATCCGCCAGGTCCCGTCGACGTACACGGCGTCGCCGGTCATCGGTTTCGGGAAGTACGGCGACGGGCGGTCCTGCCACTGCACCCGGAACGCGACGACCGCGTGCTCGGCATCGGTGAGCGTCACCTCGTCGACGGCGATCCGGCCGTGCTCGATGATGCTGCGCGCAGCCTTCAGACCCTCGTCGATGACGTCACGGTTGCGCTCGCCGTTCTCGATCAGCAGCGCTCGCCGGTCCTTGTCGAAGTCGACCAGCAACCAGTGCTGGTAGGCGTAGCGAACCGCCGCGTCCGCCACCGCCGGGTCCGTCAGCGCGTCCGCCTGCGGCGGCATCGGGTCGTCGATCGTCACGCCGCCGAGCGGCTGCGACGGATCCGCAGGTGCGGTCGACGGTCCGCTGTCCATCGGGATCGTCTCGAGCGCCGTGGAGTACGAAGTTTCGGGCACGACGACTGTCGTCGGAGCGGCAGCGGTCGCCGGCGCTGCCTCCTCGACGGGCAATGGTGCGTCGGGACGCGCAGCACGGTGTCGTTCGCCGACTCCGGGTCATTCGATGCCGGGGGTCGACTCGACGTCTCCGGAGCGTCCGCAACGGTCGAGCCGGAGACCTCGTCACCGTCCGTGCCGCACGCTGCCAGTGAAGCGGAGCCGACGACGACGATGACGAGGAGCAGCCCACGACGCATGGGCGACCCTACCGCCGACATGCGACCGCCGCTGCGCGTCAGCTGTAGCCGAGGATCGCCTTCGTCTCGAGGAACTCCTCCATGCCGAACTCGCCCCACTCGCGCCCGTTGCCGGATTGCTTGTAGCCGCCG
>Ga0136611_10002872_pt1 | contig 12047 bp, 15 predicted proteins | sample AntDrymUQ2232306_2_FD_106645 | JGI IMG/M metagenome (GOLD analysis project Ga0136611, IMG submission 106645) | Polar desert sand microbial communities from Dry Valleys, Antarctica - metaG UQ223 (23.06) | ecosystem: Environmental > Terrestrial > Soil > Desert | place: Antarctica: Dry Valley... | reverse complement strand
TCTCCCATGTCTCCCATCCCGATCCGCTCGATTCTGGCGGCGATCACGTGCTCTACCTGGGCCGCCTCATCCGCGTCCTCCTGGACCGCGCCGCGCAAGCCACGCCCACGCGCTAACGCCAGGCGCGCTGCCAGCGTAGGTTCCCACCGCTGCGGCCATCGGACTGGAGAAGCTGTGTCTCCCCTGGCTTGACGTTCTTACAGACCACCGACGGTGGGGGAGCTGGCCAGTTGTGTAGCCCGATGTAGCCCTTTGTAGCCACGGCAACGAGGGTGATGTTGCCTGGCTGGCAACATGGTGGATTCTTCGGGTGTGTCAAGCGCCACATGAAAGTCCCTGCATAGTAATAGAACACGAAAGCGGTGAGATTAGCCGGCTGCTCCTGGGATTGGTGCGGAAGGGGACTGTGTGTGGGCGCATTCCTCTCTTTACTAAACGCTGGCGGAGCGCTGGACCGGAAAGCCGTAACCCAGTTGTGGTGCCGCGGACACGCGGCGGCGGGGCCCGCAGGAGTGGGTGTGCTGCGGCGTGGATCCCGCCTGCGCGGGGGGGGCTCCACTGGATCGGCACAGCTTGCGCGCTGCTTGGCGAGAGTAGGAGAGTAGCGTTGGGGGTGACGTGCGACGTAGCGCTCGCGAGACGCGGAGCGATGCGGCCGTGAAGGGTTGTTGCGTCGTCCGCGAATTGCCATGTGGTCGCAAATGAACCGGCGCTTGATAGACTAGTCTAACGACTAGATGGTTAGGAGTGAGCCGTGGTCTCTATCGTAGGCGCGTATGAAGCGAAGACTCACCTGTCGGAGCTGCTTGACCGTGTGGCGAACGGTGAGACCATCACCATCACGCGGCGCGGCGATCCAATCGCCGTCCTGGCTCCATCACCCGTGGCGCGTAAGCTGTCGCCTGAGGAGCTGGTTGAATCGCTGCGTTCCTTTCGGCGCCAGCACCCGATGTCTCTGGACGGCCTCTCCATAAAGGCGCTGATTGGGGAAGGACGCAAGTACTGATGCTCGTGATCGATGCGTCGGTCACGGTCGCGTGGGCGTTCGATTCGGAATCGACGGAATTTACGAAGGCGATAGAAGAGCAAGTCGCGCGGGAGGGAGCAATGGCACCCGGGCACTGGCCGGCGGAAGTCGCCAATGCGTTGCTCGTGGCCGAACGGCGCCAGCGTGCGGACGCGCCGCGCACGTCACTGTTCCTGGACCGGCTACGCGCCTTCCCCGTGACGGTTGACGACGAAATCGCGGAAACGTGGGGTAGTGCCCTTACTCTTGCCCGCGCGTATCGCCTTACCGTCTACGATGCCTGCTACCTGGCGCTCGCGATGAGAACCGGCCATGCCATCGCAACCCTGGACATCGACCTGGCGAAAGCGGCGCGCGCGGCAGGTGTCACGCTGGCGCGCGGCGGCGCCGACGGTCCTATACCAGCGCCGCGTCAAACTGCTCCGCCGGCTTGAACTTCTGGGTGTGCTGCGTCGCCGTCTTGGGCAGTGGCAGTCTTCAGGTCGCGGCCGCGAGTAACTCTGTGCTGTAGCGGATCGTGCTCTGGATAGCGTGCTGCGGGCGCCTGTCGCTTCGTGCGGGCACTCTGAGGAGTCAAGGCACGACAATTCGGAAGAACGTGCGGGTGAGACGAGACCACCAAGCCGGTCGAGCGCTCGCATGCTCCCATCAAGGACCGGCGCTGGGCGATGCGTGGCCTGCAGTCTGTCGCCACCGGTCAGCGCGTGCTCGACACCGTGGATGTGATGCAAGCTATCCGTCGTGGAGACTGGCGCAGCCCTGTGCCCTCCTTCCCCCGGCGATCCGCGCGTTCGACCGCGTACGCTGCGAGGCGATGGCGCTGCTCCTCCTCGCCAACGACCTGCAGTCAGGTCATGCCACCGTTTGATGGCGTGCGCCGGACTCCGCTTCGCGCGGATGGAGCCAGCACTACCCCACTCGCCGACCGCGCAGGCCTGCGCCAGCGGTCTCACGCCCGTGCCGCGCCAACGTTCCACGCTCAGCCCACCTCGATGCAACGGTCTCCTTCAAACTGCTCGCCCGCCAGGTTGGGGCCCTCAGCGACATGTTTGGCGGTGACATCGAAGATGCAGCCGCCGGCGTTGTCTATGCCGTGCTCACACAGGACCTCGGTTGGCGAGTGGGTACCCTGTCGCGCTCCTGGCAAGCATGGGATGGTCGCCCAATGGAGATTGATCTCTTTGGCCGTGCAGAGGATCCAGCCCATCCCGGTCAGCCCATTTGGATCGTTGGCGAAGCAAAGATCAACCTCACCGCCAGACAGGTGGACCGCTTCGCCACCCTCGCTGCCCGCGCCTGTCGCCATCTCTCAGGGCGGGTCTTCCCCCTCTGCTTCTGCTACCGCGCTCGCCCAGAGGTGCAGCAACGCGTTGTCGATTCCGGGCTCAACCTGGTCTTCTCGTTCGGGAGACTCGTCCCAGCCGCTCCCTGATCCTGGCCCCCGGCCTCTACCGACGCTGACACCTGCGACAGCACTTCCGCCAGCTGCCTCCGCGCACGCCAGGTGAAGCGCGCCAATCGCCATCACTCCCGTTTAGCAGGACTCGTCGTGACCTCTATGGCCGAACCCGGAAACGGTTCCATCCCCTACCAATCTATCGCGCTACCGTCCTCTGCGTACGCCTTCGGGTTCTGCCAATCGTGGCCAATCTTGTCTTGCAGCGCCTCGTGATCCAGCTCAATCCCGAGCCCCGGCGCCGTCGGCAGCGGCAGGTAACCATTCTCGTGGCGCAGAGGCGTCTTCAGATAGCCATCCATCGCCGCGGTAGCGTGGCGGCCACCCTCCTGCGCCAGGAAGTTGGGGATGCTCGCATCAAGGTGGACGCACGCCATGAAGGCAATCGGCCCCAGCGGACAGTGCGGCGCAATGCCAGCGTAGTACGCCTCCGCCATCCCGGCAATCAGCCGCGTTTCCATGATCCCTCCCGCGTGCGAGAGATCAGGCTGGAGAATAGACGCCGCGCGCTTCTCCAGTAGCTCACGGAAGCCCCACTTGGTGAAGAGCCGCTCGCCCGTCGCAATGGGGATGTGCGTGTGGTGCGTGATATCCGCCAGTACGTCCACGTTTTGCGCCTGCACCGGCTCTTCAATAAAGAATGGGTGGTACGGCTCCAGCGCCTTGACCAGCCGCTTGGCCGTCTGCGGCGGCACCGCGCCGTGGAAATCGATGGCGATGTCCACGTCCTTGCCACCCGCTTCACGCATCGCGGCGAAGATGTTGATCGCGTTCTCGGTGAACTCCTCGGACTCTATAAGCCGGCCACGCCGGCCGCGTCCAACACCAGTCTTGATGCAGTTGAAGCCCAGCGCCACCGCTTCCTTTACGCTCGCGGCGGCGCTCTCCGGGTCGCGCCCGCCCGCCGTACCGTACAGCCGGATCTTGTCCCGTGTTGGGCCGCCAAGGAGCTTGTAAACCGGCACGCCCAGCATCTTGCCGGTGATGTCCCACAGCGCCTGCTCAATCCCCGAGAGCACGCTGGTCAGGATCTCGCCACCACGGTAGAACGTGTGGCGGTACATGCTCTGCCAGAGATGCACAACCCGCGTTGGGTCCTCGCCAATCAGCCACGGCTCAAGCTCCTTGACCGCCGTCTGGCACGTCAGCGCGCGGCCCTCCAGGATCGGCTCACCCAGCCCCACTATCCCCTCTTCCGTATGGATCTCCAGGAAGAGCCAGCGCGGCTTCACCAGATACGTCTCAATCTTAGTGATACGGTTGGTGGCGATGGAATGACGCCCATCCACTTCGGACGGCATTGTGAGCGGCTTGGCGTACGGATCTTGCATGGCGCGCACTATACCTCCGCAAGTTCCCTCTCCCCTTGGCTTTGGTGTAGGCTCCCCTCCTGCGGAGACGGGTCTGAGGTGAGGTCTACCCCCGTCCGGGGAAGGTCAGCTCAGCTACGGCGGATTTGTCCAGTTCGCCTTTGCCAAGCTCCACGAGCCGGTCAAACTGGCGTTTAGCCGTCGCCGAGACGGGGAGCTCAAGTCCGGCTTCTTTGGCCAGCGTCAGGGCAATCCCAGAATCTTTGGCAGCGTGTGCCGCGGAGAAGTACACGCTATGCTCGCGCTGCTGCATGTCTTCGCCGTCGGTTTCCAGCACGCGGGAGTTGGCGCCGGTCTGGCTAAACACCTCACGCAGCATGGTGAGGTCGAGTCCCAGGGCTGCGCCCAACCCCAACCCCTCGGCCAGCGCGGCGGTGTTGGTATTCATCACCAGATTGACCAGCGCCTTTACCTGGGCCGCCTGCCCCGCTGGCCCAACGTAGCGCAGCGCGCTGCTCATCGCCTCCAGGATCGGGCGGGCACTCTCAAACGCCGCTTCACTTCCGGCGCACATCAAGTAGAGCGTGCCGGCGCGGGCTTGCGGGATGCTGCTGGCCATACAGCCCTCCAGCGTCTGCGCCCCAGCCGCGTTCGCCAAACGCTCCACTTCAACATGAGTGGCTGGGGAAACCGTCGCGCAGTTGATGAACAAGCGTCCTTCGGCTTCGTGCAGCAGCCCGCTATCGTCGCCCGGTGCAAAGATGCGGCGCATCGCCGCGTCGTCAGTCACAACGGTGATGACCACGCTCGTCCGCGCCGTCACGCCAGCCGGCGTCTCCGCCACGCTTGCGCCGAGCTCCGCCGCAAGCTCACGTAGTCCCTCCGGGTGGATGTCAAAGATGGCAGGGATGCGATACCCCACCTCGTGCAGACGGCGGGCGATGCTGGCGCCCATACGCCCAACGCCCACGACGCCGATAGCCGGCTTCTCCACTTGGCTCGGGTCGCTGAAGGACCCAGATGTTTGTTCAGACATGCCGAATATTAGGCTAGCAGCTTGGCCTTCAGCGGGCGGTATCACGCGGGCACCGGATGCTCCGGGTCCGGCGTGCGGGATCTCAATCTCTCAAGCACCAGCCCTACGCGCCCCGTTCTCCCGCGTTACTCCAGACGCGGCTACCATTGCCTCGCCATGACGCTGCTTGCGCCCACCAAGAAGGAAGCCATTTGGCTCTCGTGCGCGCAGAAAACCTGCTGCTATGCTGCCGTCATCCCTACCGGCCAGGACGTCTGGCGCATTGCCCGGGCGTTGGGGACGCCGCCGCCGTCCTTCTTGGTCTATTTTCAGACGCCGCAGCCGCGGCGCGATGCCTTCCTGCTGGACCGCTCCGGCCGCTCTTTTCGCATCGCCCTCTCCAAGGGAAAGAAGGCCCGTCCAACCAGGACAAACAATCCCGCCCCGTGCATCTTCCTGGTCCGACTTCGCCGCGGGCAGCATCGCTGCGGACTGGGAGATCTGCGTCCAAACGTCTGCCGCACCTTTCCGTCCGAGGTGGTGGACGGCGTCGTCTGCATCCGCCCTGACCACGGCTGCACCTGCCGGGAATGGACGCTCACCGACGTGGACCTCTCAGAGGAGATGGATATCCTGGACGAGCGCCAGGCGGGCGCCGAGGCCTACTGCCAGCTGGTCGCTAGCTGGAACGCTCGCATTCTATCTTCCCCTGACGATGTAGACCACGACTTCACCTCCTTCTGCGCCTACCTCATGGCTGCCTACGATGAGATAGAGCAGGCCGAGGCGGCTCTATGACCAAAGCGACCCCGGTCACCAAGGTGACGGAAGCCAATCCCTGCGCCACCTGCGGCGCGTGCTGCCGCTCGTACGCCGTTCCCATCTTCGGGCATGACCTCTGGCTGCTGTGTACCCGCCAGCGCCTGAGTCCAGAGCAGTTCTGCCTCATTTACCCTGAGAGTGAACCCCGCGCGGAAGCGTTCTGCCTTGAAGCCGGCGGCCAGCATTACAGCCTGGCACTTGACAAGAAGGGCCGCTTCGCACTCAAGAAGCCCTGCATCTTTTTGATGGAGCTTCCCGGCGGCCCCGACGACCCACACGGCAATCCCCGCTGCGGCGTCTACGATAGCCGCCCCGTCGTTTGCCACACCTATCCAATGTCGCTCTGGAGCGGCGTCGTTGCCCAGCGTACGCAGACGCTATGCCCACCCGACTCCTGGCCTCTCGCCGCCGTGACCAATCCCCGCTGGCTCGTTTCGCTGCAGCGCCTATGCATGGCGCTCGACATCTACGGCGAAGTGGTGGCGCGCTGGAACGCCCGCGTCAACACCTTCCCCGACCGTCGCTACGCCCTTCCCGAATACTTCAGCTTTCTCCTCAATGTCTACGACAGGCTTGACTCTCTCCGTTCGGAGCTAGGCGACGGCGGCATGGCGGCGGTCGAGGCCAACTGGCCCAGCTTCCCCCGGCCCGCTTATGACACCCAGGCCGCCCTGGGCGCCGCTGGCGACGTGCCCTGGCTGCGCTACTTCGTCCGCGCACGCCACGTCATTGACTCCTTCTACCCCAATGTAGATCCTCAACCTCCAGCACTCCGCTCCAGCGCCTCGCCCGAACGCACGCCCCCAGCGACGCCATTCTGAAACATGATCGGCACCAAACTGCGTAGGGTTCCGCTGGGCGGGTTACTACTGGCATTGGCGCTGCTAACGACTAGCTGCGGCACGCCATCAGCTAGGAACGTGACGGTCAAGACCCAGGCGTTCCGCTACGATCCGGCATCATTAGAGTGGCGTGTGGGCCAGCCAGTGCGGCTGCAGTTGCGCAATCCAGACGCCGTAGAGCACGACTTCGTGGTGTCGGGACTCAAGTTCTCGATGGCCGCGGGCGATACCGGAAGCGCGACCCACGGCACGCACCGAACCTCGGGTCCAGCCGCGCCAACGCCTCAACCGGATAGCCTACATGTGCATTCAGCCGCGTTCACGGAGACAAGCGTGACCTTCACCCCGCTTTCGAAAGGCACCTACACCGTCTATTGCACCATCCCCGGCCACAAGGAAGCCGGTATGACGGCGCAACTTGTGGTGAGTTAGCGACGCAGCAGCGTGCCTAGCGAGAGAACTTCATCGTCGATCGCATAGCCTTCACACGTGAGAAAACTAATCGAGGGCATTGTTGCCTTCAGACGCGGCCTACGTCCCGACTACCGCGAGACCTTCGCGCGCCTCGCGTTGGGGCAGAAGCCGGACTGTCTATTCATCGCGTGCTCGGACAGCCGGGTCGTGCCAAACTTGTTTGCCTCCACCGAGCCGGGCGACCTCTTCGTCACACGGAACGTCGGCAACCTCGTGCCGCCGAGCGGGCCTGATGGAATCTCAACGGGTGACGAGGCAGAGGCCGGCGCGATCGAATACGCCATCCATGCACTTGACGTACGGGACATCATCATCTGTGGGCACTCGAGCTGTGGCGCAATGCGGGCGATCGTTGACGGGGATGCCAGCGATGTCTCCCCTGTCAATGGTGCGCCGAACCTTACCCGCTGGTTGCGACACGCCTTGCCGGCGTTGAAGCAGCTCAGCGCCGGCCGGACCCTGGATCCGTCATTGACCCGCGAAGATTCGCTCTCCCAACTCAACGTTCTCGAGCAAGTGGCGCACGTCAAGAGTTATCCCGCCGTCGCCGAGCGTCTCGCGGCTGGAACGCTCGGCGTTCACGGCTGGTGGTTCGACATCGCAAGGGCTGAAGTCTCTGCGTACGAAGCCGAGCCCGACCGCTTCGTGATAATCGACGAGGTCGAGGCTGCGCGCATACTTGGCCGTCTCGCCGCGCATGCCATCGAACCCGCGGAGAGGGCGACGTGAATCAGTCAGGCGCGGTGGCTCCCGTCATCGCATTCATGACCAAAAACGAGCCGTGTGGCGCGCACGATGAGAAACGCTCGCGTTCTCTGGCGGCCCAGGCGCCTATCTCATTAAGTAGCTCAACCGCTGCGTCGCTGCGCTGGCCTACGGTGCCCGCCGGTACCGTGCGACTAACCGTTCCGCGGCACGTCCAGCGCCGGTTAGCGGCGGCGCGTGCTGCTCTTCCGCGAGCGCGTGCGCCGCGGCCTGCGAAAACGCCGTTAGTCGAGTGTGGCGGATCGCAGTCCAGTACCTTGCATCGCGGGCAATCAAGTCCGATGAGAGGCCAAGCACCAGCTCCCGGGCTATCTCCCAATCAGCCCGCGTCACCAACCGGACCCAATGCGAGGAGAGCCAGGGCGTCAGCTGTGGTATCTCGACCACCAGGGGGCGGCGCAAGCGCATTGTGCCGGCGGCGGCCTCAAGGATCTCGCGCCCAGTCAGAATCTCTGGACCTGGCAGATCAAACGAAGCGCGTGCCGCGAGCGGGAGGCGTAGCCCCGCCTCCAGTGCTATCGCGACATCCACTATTGCCACGGGCTGAGTGCGCGAGCGCATCCAGTGAGGCAGGATCATGGCTGGCAGCCGTGCGGCCAGGTCACGCACGATCATCCAGGAAACGCTACCTGCCCCGACGATCATGCTCGCGCGCAGTTCGAGAACTGGCACCGACCCCATCGCCAACGTTTCGCCCACTTCAAGCCGGCTACGCAAGTGTTCGGACGCAACGCCAGTCGGTGCGACGCCACCCAGGTAGACAATCCGCTCAACGCCCGCTATAGCAGCCGCGTGAGCGAAACGCCGCGCGGCCGCAACCTCGCGCCTATGGAAATCCGGCATACCGCCGCCCATTCCATGTACCAGGTAGAACGCGCCGCGGCAGCCTTCAAGCGCAGCCTCCAGTCCTTCGCCGCTCTCTACGTCGGCTCTCACCCACTCACGGGACGGCCACCGCCCCGCCGCTCGCTCAGCATCGCGAGTGGCGCCACGCACAATATAGCCACATGCATCCAGGACCTTCCAGAGCGCCTGGCCAACGAATCCGGTGGCACCCGTCAGGAGCAACGGGTAGTTGCCCGCCTTATCACTCGCCAGAACCTCTGGCACGCTGCCCTCTCCTGCTAGCCCTCTCGCTGTCACGCGGTCTCTCCCAGCGAGTGCGCCAGGAACGCGAGCGTGCTGTATGCAGCGAGGCTGTGGTAGTTCCCATACAGCCGTCCGATACCCGTCCAGGCCGCGCCAAGAACGTGCCTGGGAAACGAGGCATGCGCCACCCGCCGTTCGATCCGCGGGTGCGGATCGAACGGCGGGAGTGGAACGGGTCCCAGGAAACGCGAGGGGAACGCCTCGACGCGCATCCAGGCGTGGAGTTGCTGCGCCTGCTGCCGCTCGATTCCGAGTGTAAGCGTGCCAAGCGCCAACGGAGCCGCGGGCGTAATGGATAAGGCCAACGCGCCGGATCTGATCTCCCCACGCGGCGCGCGCACGAGCAGCCCGGGCGTAATGCGCCAGCGGCGGACGATCCGTCCATCACTGTAGTCTGTGCTCTCGTCTACAAAGGACAGCACGGGCGGCCCGAACGTCAGGCGGCAATCAACACCCGTGTCCTTGACATGGCAGCGGATCAGCCCAAGTGAGAACCGCTGGATACTGCGCACGTGAGCCGCCTTCATGAGTGATGGCACCTGCTGACACGCCTGGTCATCGGGCCACAACCCACGCCAGACCAGATGTTCCTCGCTGTCCAGCACGCCACGGGAAACGTCACGCAGATGCCAGCGGCGCCACACACCCCTCTGGTGCCAGCCGAACTGAACCCCACCGTCCTTCCGCGAAGCTGGGTTACTCGCCGTCTCAGGCATCATCTGCGATCGAGCTAGAACAGACGCTAGTCTGCCGGTGTATTGCGCCCATTCCCTATTGAGAGTGTGCCCTGTACCACAAGGCTCATCTGTAGCGAGCGATCTGACGCTCGGCCCGAGGACGCTTCAGAGCCGTAGGCGCCAGAGGCGTTGGTCGGTCGCCACATAGAGGTTGCGCGCGTCGATCCCCGTGGGCATCCTAGCCCTCGACGTGGCCCATGCCCGCCCACACCTCGCGCGCATACGCAAGCCCCTCGTCGGTCGGCTGTAGCTCGCCCAGCACGCTCGGCCACGGGTCTCCCACTTTGCGCGTGGCGGGGTCGGGGCTCCAGTCATCAGCACGGTGGCGATCGCGCGCCTCCTGCTTACGGAGATCTGGCACCTCGATGGTGTTGGAGCCGTGCAGTGCAGAACGATACGCCAGGATGCCGACGATCGACGCCGCAACGCCGCGGTACACGTCCCAGAAGGGCGCCGCCTCGCCCCTGATTGCGCGTGCGAAGTGATAGGACGTGAAGAAATCTCCACCCCCATGTCCCGCGCGCACCGCCTCCGCGGCGTACTCGGGGAAGTCCGGCAGGTAGACCTTCTCCACCTCCTGCCCGTCCTCGGTGTCGAACGCTTGCTTGTGAAGGTGAACTTGCCCGCGGTCGGCGCTCGCCCCCGTGCGCACGTTCTCCATCAACCCCTTGTTGCCATGGATCCGCACCCAAGACCCCTCTCCGCGTAGCTGGCCCTGCAGCAGCTTGGCCATCGCACCATTGCTCAGCCGCACCGCAATCATCGAGGCCGTGTCGTTGCGCCGCACGCTGCGCTGCAAGTGGGGGTCATCCGGATCGGACGCGATCACGAAGCCGTTCACTGCCGTCGGCCACGTCTCGGTGATATACATGATCGGCGCCAGAGCGTGAGTGTTGTAGTAGGTCACGGGTAGCCAGTTCCGCCAGTGGAGCACGCCCGGCGCCAGACGGTTGCGTGTCTGGGCGCTGAACGGATGGACGTACTCCCCCTCGGCGTAGCGCACCTCGCCTACTTCTCCCGCCTGGTAGAGCCGGCGCATCTCTTGGTTGTGGCGCGCGTACGGGTAGTTCTCCGCAAAGACGTAGGTCTTGCCCGTACGCTCGACCGCCTCGATCAGCGCGACGCCCTGCGCCAGCGTGAAGCACGCCGATGTCTCAGACATCACGTGCTTCCGGGCTTCGAGCGCTTTGATGGCGAACGGCGTGTGCTGGTGGAAGTAGTTCGCCAGCACAACCGCGTCCATGTCGTGCTCGAGGAAGCGGTCGTAGTCGGTGTAAGTCGCCACGTTCAGTTCGGCGCCAAGCTTTTGGAGACTCGCCTCCCGCGCGTCGCACAGCGCCACCAACTCCATACCCAGGTGCGGCCCGGCGCCGCGCGCAAAGCTGCTCCCTCGCCCAGCGCCCACCACCCCCACCTTGATCGGTCCTGCCATCGTCTTGTCGCTCCGTCTTTCTAAATCGCCGCCTCGGCCATCTGCGTCCCCGGCACCAACTGAATGATCTCCACGCCAACTCCATTCGGATCGGTCAGCGTGAATGACCAGTTGCCGCCCCGCCCTTGTTTCGGCACGCCGTTGGGCGCCAGGGAGTTCTTCACCACGCCCGCGTGGAACGTCTGGATGTCCTCGACGTGCAGGCACACATGCACCAGCCCCGATCTCGCCTTCTCACGTTCATGTGCGTCGTGCTCTCCCGTCCCTCCCGAGAACAGCTCCAGGAACGATCCCGGCGACACCCTCAAGAAGACCGGCTCCCCCGGCGCACCGTCCACCCGTGCCATCCGGAACGCCACCGGAATCCCCAGCCGGCCGTAGAACTCAACCGTCTCTTCCAAGTCTCGGCACCGAAGGGCCACGTGACCTATACCAGTGACGCTCATTCGCCTCGGATAATAGTATTGTGTGTAATCCGGCCTATGTCGCCGGCATCCTGTTAGTCACCAACACAGGCACAGCCTGAGGAGGCCACATGCAAGTCTGGATCCCGCCGGCCCTAACCCCGCCTCTCTCCCGGCGAGCGCTCCTCACTCGCACCGCCGCGGCCGTAGTCACACCCGGCATGCTGCTCGCCACCGCCTGCGCCGTCGGAGGTACGCCGCCCCCGCAGCGCCCCGCCGAGCTCACCGGCACCTTCGACTTCTTCGTTCAGAACTTCGCTCCCACCGTCGCCATCCACGAGAAGAGCATTGCCAGTTTCAAAGAGATTGCGCCCCAGGCCAAGCTCAATCTCTCATCGGTGGCATTCGGCGAGATGGCTGCGAAGGCTTCGGCGGTCGCCGCCGCCGGCTCCGGTGCGGATGGCCTCCAGACCTATAGCGACTTCTGGCGCGGCGTCGACGCCTCATCGGTCTTCCTGCCCCTGACCCCTCAGCTCATGTCCCGCAAGGATGCTGAGAAGATCGCCGTCCCCACCCTGCTCGACTCCCTTTGGTCTAAGAAGAAAGAGGTCTAC
>Ga0136611_10002871_pt1 | contig 12047 bp, 12 predicted proteins | sample AntDrymUQ2232306_2_FD_106645 | JGI IMG/M metagenome (GOLD analysis project Ga0136611, IMG submission 106645) | Polar desert sand microbial communities from Dry Valleys, Antarctica - metaG UQ223 (23.06) | ecosystem: Environmental > Terrestrial > Soil > Desert | place: Antarctica: Dry Valley... | reverse complement strand
ATTTTCGCAGGAAACCGGGGTGGGGGCCAACGATTACGTGCAGCGCATCCATGCGGAAGACAAGTAACTTGATCACGATGGCGGTGAGGCAGCCATTCGGCATGAGGCGGGACACGCGCTCCAGCGCGCCTTCGCGGAACGCATCAGCTTGGCTGGCCGGTGCCACGACGGGCATCCCCGCAGCACGATGAAGATCGCCGCGTTCAGTCATTCGAGAAGGTCGCGCCCTTCGAACGGGCGCGGTTGACCTGCAGCTCCAGCACGTCCGGCCGTGAGTAGTGGCCGAAGGGGTCGAAGTTCTGACGCTCCTCGCGCACGCGTGCGAGGTCCAGCTCGGCCAGCAGCACTCGCTCTTCGCCGACACATGGCGGCAGCACCCAGCTGCCGTCGGGCGCGGCGATGCACGATCCCCCATCGGCGCATACCTCGGGCAGTGCATCGCGCAGCAGGTCGGCATGCGGGATGTGCGCGGGGATGTCTTCGCGGCGCAGCAGGCCGCTCACCGAGGCAACATAGCTGCGCCCTTCGCGCGCAATGTGGCGGGTGATGTCCCGGGTATTGCGCGCGCTGCCTGGCCACGTCGCGATGTGCAGTCTTCGCCCTGCGCGTACAGCGCCGAGCGCGCGAGCGGCATCCAGTTTTCCCAGCAGTTGAGCCCGCCAACAGTGAACGCGTCGATGCCGAAACAGCGCAGGCCGTGGCCATCGCCGGGCGCCCATGCCAGCCGTTCCTCATGGGTGGGCATCAGCTTGCGGTGTACATTGCGGACTTCGCCGGTGTCGTCGATCAGCACCAGCGAGCAGTACAGGCTGTGGCCGCGTTCGCGCGCGCGTTCGATGCAGCCCATGGCCACCCAGATCCGGCCCGCGCGGGCTGCGTCCCGCACCGGTGCCAAGTCGTCACATGAAAGATCGACTGCCTGCGCCGCGTAGTGCGCGAACAGGCTCTTCTGCAGGGGCGATTCGAAGCGCGCGCCATCAGTGTGTTCGATCCAGAACGGATAGCCGGGCACCAATGCCTCGCCGAACGCCACTACGCGCGCTCCGGACGCTGCAGCCTCGCGCACCCGCCCGGCCACCTTGGCCAGCGTCGCCGTGCGGTCCAGCCAGACGGGGGCGATCTGGGCGAGGGCGAGGGTGAGGAGGTCGGTCATCTGCGGCTCGCTGCTGATCGGGTGCTGGGAGCCTAGCAACAGGAACGGAGTGTTGTTGCGCTGGGCGGGGTTTGACGGACACTTCAGTACGGTGACAATCTACTGGGAGCAGTCAGTCACTCCGCAAGATCGAGCCTGGCATCCTGTTCGACATTGTCTTTTCGCAACGACCGAGGCAACCCCATCAACACCAGCCCGACTTGCTTGCGCATGGCGCACTTCGCCATCGTGGCGGCGCTGGCCGGGTTGGCAGGGTGTTCCGGGCAGCGCGATGCTCCCGCGGTACAGGGCGAGTTGTCGGGACGGCTGGTCATTTCCGGATCGAGCACCGTCGCGCCGCTGGTTGCGGAGATCGGCAAGCATTTCGAGAAACTTCATCCGCGCGTGCGGGTGGACGTGCAAAGCGGCGGATCTTCGCGCGGGATAGCTGACGTGCGGCGCGGCACAGCCGATATCGGCATGGCATCGCGCGCGCTCAAGCAAGAGGAGTCGGATCTCGTCGCCCACACGATCGCCGCCGATGGCATCACCATGATCGTGCACCGCAGCAACCCGGTAGCCGCGCTCGATGACGCCCAGGTCGTGAGCATCTACACGGGTGCTGCCGGCAACTGGTCTGCAGTCGGCGGCAAGGACGCGCCCATCACCGTGGTGAGCAAGGCCGAGGGACGTTCCACGCTGGAGCTCTTCCTCAGCCACTTCAAGCTTGCCGCCAATGAGGTCCGCCCGGGCATCGTGATCGGCGACAACCTGCAGGGCATCCTGACGGTGGCCGGAGATCCCAACGCCATCGCCTACGTGTCCATCGGGACCGCCCGCTTCGAGGCAAGCAGCGGCCGTGCGATCAAGCTGCTGCCGATGAACGGGGTGGCGCCTACCGTGGCCAGCGTCCGTGATGGCTCGTTCCCGCTGTCGCGCCCGCTCAACTTGCTGACCCACGGGCCTGTGGCGCCATTGCAGCAGGCGTTCATCGATTACGCCCGTTCGGTTGCCATGCGCCCGGTGGTGGAAGCCCTGTATTTCGTGCCAATCGCGCCGTGAGATGACACTGCTTTGGGCCTTGCGGTTCCTCGCTGCGATGGCGGCGGGCATCATCGTGCTGGTGGTGGGCTTCCTGATCGTGGAATCCATTCCGGCGCTGCGGTCGGTCGGTCTGTTGCGTTTCATCAACGATCCCGGCTGGCACCCTGCGGCAGGCGCCCTGCACGGCGAATTCAATCTTGGCCCGATGCTGGTCGGCACGCTTGCCGCCGCGGGTGGCGCGGTGTTGCTGGCCACCCCGCTGGGATTGGGCTCGGCGCTGTTCAGCCGCTTCTATGCCCCAGCAACGGCAGGCCGCTGGTATCGCAGGCTGGTGGAGGTGCTGGCAGGCATACCATCAGTGGTCTACGGCTTCTGGGGCCTGGTGGTGCTCGCTCCCCTGATCGGCCAGTGGCAACCGCCAGGGCAAAGTCTGCTGACGGGCACGCTGATCCTGACGCTGATGATCTTGCCAACCGTGGCGCTGCTGTCCGAAGCGTCGCTGCGCAGCGTGCCGGCGTCCTACCTGCGCGGCACTGCCGCGTTGGGACTGTCACGCTGGGCATCGATCCATGGCGTGGTGCTGCCGGCGGCCCGCGGTGGCATCCTGACCTCGATCCTGCTTGCCACCGGGCGCGCGCTGGGCGAAACCATGGCCTTGCTGATGGTCACCGGCAACGTGGTGCAGGTGCCGCGCAGCATGTTCGACCCGGTCCGCATGCTGACGTCCAATATTGCGCTGGAGCTGGGGTACGCGATGGACAACCACCGTTCCGCGTTGTTCGTCAGCGGCCTGATCCTGATGGCACTGATTGCCGCGCTGGTGGCGATGGCCGAATGGATCAGCGATGAGCGCCTGCATGCCTGAAGCGCCGCACGCACGACACGGCGCACGGACGAGGGTGGTGCGCGGCGGGTCCGACCGGGCAGCGACCATCGTCATGTGGGGCATCGCGCTGCTGATCACGGCCGTATTTGCATGGATACTGGGAGATCTCATCCGCCACGGACTGCCGCATCTGTCCTGGGGGTTCCTGACCCAGGCACCCAGTGATGCCGGCCGTGCCGGCGGCATCGCGCCAATCCTGGTGTCGACCATGCTGATCCTTGGGGTCTGCCTGGTGGTCAGCGCGCCCATTGGCGTGGGCACCGCCATCCTGCTGTCCGAGTTTTCCGCACGTGGCGGCTGGTATGCAAGGCTGGTGCGGCGCTCGCTGGACGTGTTGGCAGGCGTGCCGTCCATCGTCTTTGGCCTGTTCGGCAACACACTCTTCAGCATCTACCTTGGCATGGGTTTTTCGATCTTGTCAGGCGGGCTGACGCTTGCCTGCATGGTGCTTCCCATCCTGATCCGCTCGACCGAGGCAGGCCTGCGGGATGTGCCGGACGATTACCGCAAGGCCGGCGCCGCACTGGGACTTTCGCAGCAAGCGGTCATCTGGCGCATCCTGCTGCCGGCCGCCGCGCCTGGATTGCTGGTGGGCCTGGTGCTTGGGACTGGCCGCGCACTGGCGGAAACGGCTGCGCTGCTGTTCACCAGTGGCTACGTTGATCGCATGCCGGAGTCGCTGCTGGATTCCGGCCGGGCACTGTCGGTGCACATCTACGACCTGGCGATGAATGTACCCGGCGGCACCGGCCGCGCTTACGCGTCGGCGCTGGTGCTGATCGTCTTGCTGGCGCTGATCAACCTGGTCACGGCCTGGCTGGCCGAGCACTGGCTGCATCGCAGAATCACCCGAACATGAGCCACGCCACCCGTCCATCATCCGTTGGCATGGTCCTGCATGAGTGGACGTGGGCTCGACGAACGTTCGCATTTTTGAGGATCTACCGACAATGACCAGCGAACTGCGGCCGTGGCTTCAGCGGACCGGATGTTGCGCGCACCGGGAGCCGATCCTGCGCATCGAGAACCTGCAGGTCAGGTACGGCGGCTTGCTCGCGCTCGATGGAGTGTCGATCCCGATTAACCGCGGCTGCATCACCGCCGTGATTGGCGCATCTGGCTGCGGCAAGAGCACGTTCCTGTCCTGCCTCAACCGGATGACGGACCTGGTCCCCGCATGCAAGGTGGATGGGCGTGTTTTGCTGGATGCCAAGGACATCTTCGACCCGGCTACCGATCTGATCGCACTTCGCCGACGCGTCGGCATGATTTTCCAGAAGCCGAACCCGTTCCCGCTCTCCATCCTCAAGAACCTGGCGTTTCCCTTGCAGCAGCATGGCGTCCGGGACAAATGCGAGCGCACGCGCAAGGTGGAAGCAGTGCTGCGGCAGGTGGGGCTATGGGACGAAGTCAAGGATCGCCTGGGTGCGCCAGCCCTGGATCTTTCCGGTGGCCAGCAGCAACGCCTCTGCCTGGCGCGAGCGCTGGCGCTGGACCCGGAGGTCATCCTGCTTGACGAGCCCTGCAGCGCGCTCGACCCGATTTCGAGTGGCGTAGTCGAGGATATGATCGCCGCGCTGCGAGGTCGCTACACCACGGTCATCGTGACCCACAACCTGGCCCAGGCGCGCCGGCTCGCCGATGACGTGGCCATGTTCTGGACCCGAGACGGCGTGGGCACGCTGGTGGAACACGGCGCGGCTGCCAACCTGTTCGAAACGCCTGCAAGCGAAATCACCGCGGCCTATATTCGCGGGGCCAGGGGGTAACCGGTAGTGACATGTGGCAGGCCGGGAGCGGCGAAGTGCGCCTGGACATGGCGGCAAAAAAACATCAGCCAAGGCAGGTCGACAAGGCTAGCAAGTGCGTCGTATTGACCGTCTGCTCGGGGCGAGATCACCGAACGCCGCCATCACGAACCTGGGCAAGGCAGCGGAGTTCATCTCGCTCATGAGTGGGCGGGCATGCCGCTTTTCTCGAGGCAGGGCGGGGCCGTGCGTGGACGCGTCGCCCATGCTGGAGCCGCTCATTCAACCAATGTGGCGCCGGCGGTGGAGATGGGCGTGACGTGGACGTTGCTGCCCAGTCCAGCGCGCTGGAATGCCTGCGCCATGGCGCCGCCTGCGTGCTCGGCTGTGGCGCGGTCCTCGCACCAGGCAAACACGCTGGGACCGGCGCCGGAAATGCTGGCGCCCATCGCGCCAGCCTCAAGCGCCGCCAGCTTGACGGCGGCGAAACCCGGGATCAGCGGGGCGCGCCGCGGTTCCACCAGTACGTCGCGCAGGCCCCCTCGCACCAGGCGCGGGTCACCGCGCTCGCAGCCAAGCAGCAACTGCGCCAACCCGGCGCTTTGCTCGACAAATTCGCTGAGGGAGTAAGCGCCTTCAAGCACGGCGCGTGCGCGCAAGGTTTCTAGCTGCAAGTGTGGATGCACGACAGCGCAGTGCCACGCCAAGGGTACGTGCACGGGCGTCATCCGTTCCGCAAATGCCAGCACCAGGCCGCCAAGCAGCATTGGCCCGATGTTGTCGCCATTGCGGCCCCCGCTGGCCAGGGATTCGCCGGACTGCGCGAACGGGTACAGCGCGGCACGGTGCAAGGGCTCATCGAGCAGCGCGTTGGCAGCCACCAGGGCGGCAACGCAGGATGCAGCCGAGCCGCCCATGCCGGCGCTCATCGGTATGCCTTTTTCTAGTTCGAGTTCAAAGCCGAACGGGAGGCCCAGCCCGGCCCGCATCGCTTCCAGCGCTGCGCCGGCGGTGTTGCGAGAGGGCGCAAGCGGCAGTTCAGTCGTGCAACCCCGGATGGCGGCAATGTGGACGACAGGCGCCTGTATGCGGCGCACGCAGGCGAAGTCTCCGATGCAGGCGATCGGATGCCCCAGGATGTCGAAGCCCACCCCGACGTTGCCCACGGAGCCGGGCGAGAAGGCGCGGGCAACGCGGTTCATGGGCCGGTGGGCGCGCCAATGTCATCGCGGGTACTCGACACCACCAACGCATTCGCAGTCATGTCGGCAGTCACATTGCCGACGGTGGCCAGGATGTCGGGGATCGCATCGACCGCCATCAGCACCGCCAGCGGCGCCACCGGCAAGCCCATGGCCTGGCTGACAGGCAGGTTGGTAGCGATGAAGATGGCCTGGCCGGGCAGGCCCACCGAGCCCATGCTCACAAGCACCGACAGGCCTACGCCGGTGGCGAGGTGCGCCATGCTGAGGTCGATGCCCAGGGCCCAGGCCATGAAGCTCGCGGTGGCGATGTACTGGATCGGCGAGGTGATCCGGAATAGCGACACCGCCATCGGCAGCACCAGCGCGGACACCGGTTGCGGGAAACCGAGCCGGGTGTCGGAGCTTTCCAGCATCGCCGGCAGGGTGGCCAGCGACGACTGGGTGCTGGCAGCGACCGCCTGCACCGGCGCGATGCCGGCCAGGAAGTGGCCAAGCCGCTGGCGCCCGGCGGTGACCGCAAGGGCGATCAGCAGGATGATCGCGAGCAGGTACAGCGCGCACTCCAGCAGGATGTAGATCCCCAGCGCCTGCAGCATGCCGAAGCCGGCACGTGCGGTGAGGGCGAGCACCAGCGCGAAGATGCCGATCGGCGCCACCCACAGCACCCAGCGCACGATCACGATCATCGCCTCGCTGACAGCCCTGAAGAAGCCGACTACCTGCATGCGCGGCGCGGCGTCCAGGCGGGTCAGGGCAAAGCCGAAGAATAACGCGAACGTCACCAGGGGCAACATCGCGCCGGCGGCGGCCGCGGCCACGGCATTGCTGGGGATGATCGCGGTGAGTGCGTCGGCCCAGCCACCGGCGGCGGCGGGCATTTCCGTTTCGGTGCCGCGCAGGGCCGCGGCCACCGCAGGATCCGGCTGCAGTTGTGACAACGCCAGCGGCGCCAGGATCGCGGTCATGACACCGGCCGCGGTCAGCAAGACCAGGAACACGATCATCGCGCGCCGGGCCACGCGTCCGGAACTTGCGGCATCGCTGGCAGCATTGACGCCCACGATGACCAGCGACAGCACCAGCGGCACCACGGTCATCTGCAATGCATTGATCCACAGCTTGCCGAACGGCTGCACGATGTCGGCGACGCCGTTCGCCACCACCGGGTCCCACCACGCCAGCAGGATGCCGATCACCACGCCGGCCACCAGGCCGGACATCACGCGTGCGGTCTGGCTCATCGGGACGGCGCCTGTGAAGCCGGATTGTTGATTTCAGGCAGGTTCCAGGCACCGCGCAACTGCGCGTATTGCGCACGCGGCAACTGCACGAACACCGGTTTGCGGCTGCGATCCAGCCATGCCAGCAGCGGTTGCATCAACTCCGGCGCCATCGCAGTGCAGCCGGCGGTGGCCTGGCCTGGCGAGCCCCACAGATGCGCAAAGATGCAGCTGCCGGCAGACGGCGCGGCAGCGGCGTTGTGCTGGATCACGAAGCCTTGCCGATAGCGTTGGTCGCCATTCTTGCCGTGGATGTCGAGGCGCATCGGCTCGGTGGATTTCTCCACGCCGGGCGCGGTGACCACGCTGCGGTCGACGATTCGGTTGTAATGCGCGGAGTCCGGCACGTCGATGCACCAGTCGTTCGTGGTCATCGCCTGGTAGTCCAGGCCGGTGCGCGCGGTGCCTGCGTAGCCGAACGCGGGACCAATGGCGAATGCCCCGGCCGGCGCCTTGCCATCGCCTTCGCGCTTGACCGGGCCATCGCTGCGCGGCGCGCTGAGACCAAGGCCCCAGGCCAGCCCGGTGCGGCCCACCGCGATTGGTTGCGAGGTGCCCACCTCTCGCCAGCCGCTGCCATCGCGATCAAAACGCCGCAATTCGCCACCGGTGCTATCCCAGTCTGCCGTAGTGACCAGTACCAGCTGGCGAGCGTCGGACCAGCTGCGGGCCTCGCTGCTGGCGCCGGGTTGGTGCGTGGCGCACGCGCCCAGGGCAAGCGACAGCAGCAGCGGGGTGAACCGGCGGATCAGCATGGGTCGGGCTCCGGGCTTCGACAGGAACGGGAAGGAAAGTCGTACAAGCATGCACCAGCCGACGCGCAGGGTCACCCGCTCAAGCGTCGAGCAACGGCTGGATGCGTTCCAGGTTGCCCTGCAGGCGCACGCGGCGCCGGTCATCGCTGTCGCACAGGAGGATGAACACCCGGTCCAGCAAGTGCTGCAGCGCGCTGTGGTAGAGCAGCGGCTCGATGTGCTGGCGCTCGTCGTGCGCAGACACCAGCAGCGGGATGTCGGCATGCGCGCGCAATGCGTTCGAACTGTGGCGGGTGATGCTGACTACCTTGCCGCGCTGCTCGCGCTGGTAGCGGCACAGCTGGCACAGTGCGGGTTGCATGCCGTGCTCGGAAAACACCAGCAGCACGTCGTCCGGCGCCGCGGCGGACAGGCTTGCGGTCATGTGCGCAGGATCGAAGTTGTGCACGGTCAGGATGCCCAGCAGCGCCAGCCGCAGGGCGAACGCGCGTGCATGGATGTCGTCTTCGCCCAGCCCGATGATGAACACCGTGCGGGCTCGCCCGATCGCCTCCGCGGCCGCGACCAGCGCCTGCGGTGGATTGATCAAGCGCGTGGTTTCCTCGGCCTCGGACTTGCGCTGCCAGAGGTTCTGATCCTGTTGAGACTCGTCTTCGGGGCGCGCTGCAACGCCATTGCCATTGACGTTGCCGTTGTCGGCGCGCACCACCGCTTCGTTGATCGACAGCTTGAGGTCGGGATATCCCTTGAAGCCCAGCTTCTGGCAGAACTTGACCACGCTCGACTGGCTGATGCCAAGCGCATTTGCCAGCTGCTGCGAGGAGTAGTCGCGCAGCAGGTGCGCGTTCTCCAGCACAAAGTCCGCGATGCGGCGTTCAATCGCCGACATGCGGTCGCGCTCGGAGCGGATCTTGACCAGCGCCGTCACTGCGGCGGGCTCAGGCCACTTGCCACGGCAGGTCCACCAGGCCTTCGATGCTGCGGATGCCCAAGCCTGGCGCATCGGTGATGCTGATCTCGGACTCGTTGAAGATGACCCCGCCCGCCACGGGATCAAACCTGCACAACGACGGGCCGTCGAGATCGACCTTGCTGATCACGTCGGACTTCGCCACTGCCAGGTGCACCGCCGCAGCCACGCCGATGCTCGATTCCAGCATGCAGCCGATCATGCAGTCCATCCCGTAGAGCCCGCAGATGTCGGCGATCTTGACCGCGTTGGAAATCCCGCCGGTCTTCATCAGCTTGATGTTGACGATGTCGGCCGCGCGCATGCGGATCAGCTCGATGACTTCCATCGGCCCGAACACGCTTTCATCGGCCATCACCGGCGTGTGCACGCGCTCGGTGACGTAGCGCATGCCCGCGAGGTCGTGCGCCTTGACCGGCTGCTCCACCAGTTCCAGGTGGACGCCGGCATTCTCCAGCGTCTGCAACGCATACACCGCCTGCTTGGCAGTCCAGCCCTGGTTGGCATCCAGCCGCAGCAACGCGCGGCCTTCGACCGCGGCGTGGATCGCTCTGGTACGCTCGATGTCGACCCCGATATCCTTGCCCACTTTGATCTTCAGTGACACAAAGCCGCGCTCCACTGCGGCCAGCGAATCGGCCACCATCTTGTCGATGTAGTCGACGCTGATAGTGATGTCGGTGGTGATGGCGGGGTCGCCACCGCCCAGCAACTGATACAGCGGCGCGCCGTACAGCTGGCCCCACAGGTCGTGGACCGCGATCTCCACCGCCGCCTTGGCGCTGCTGTTCTTTTCCATCGCGCCCTGGATCAGGCCGGTGACGTGGTTGAGCTTCGCGATCTCCTGCCCGATGATGCGCGGCGCGATGTAGTGCTGCACGGCATGCGCGATCGAGCCATGGGTGTCGCCGGTGATCACTGCGGTGGCCGGTGCGCTGCCGTAGCCGACGTGGCCGGTGTCGGTATCCACCATCACCACGATGTCCTCCACCTGCTGCACCGTGCGCAGCGCAGTCTTGAACGGCGTCTTCAGCGGGACCCGCAGCATGCCGAAGCGGATGGCGCTGATCTTCATGGCGTAGCCTTCATGGGGGCGGACTTCATTGGGCCTTGGCAACCCGGACGATGTTGGTGATGCGGTCCACGTAATCCTGCTGCTTGCTCATGCGCAGCGGCAGCAGCGGCGTCAGCGAGACCCCATTGAGTTTCAGCGAACGCAATTCGCCATCGGCGCCGAGGAAGCTGCCACCGTTGATATCGTGGATCACGTAGGGCCTGCCGTCGACGCGGCCGATGTACATCAGCACATGCCCCGGGATGTAGATCAGGTCGCCAACGTCGAGTGCGTTGACCGCTGCCATGCGCTTGGCGCGCGTATCGCCTGCTTCGAAGCGGGTGCGCGCGAACACCGGGCTGACCGCCTGATCGCTGGTATTGCGCGGCATCTCCACGCCCATGCTGCGGTAAACCTCGGACACGAAGCCGCTGCAGTCGCGGCCGTTGTAGGCGTGGCCCCAGCCGTAGCGTTCGCCGAGGAACCTGAAGGCCTGGCCGATGATGTTGGCGCGGGTCAATGGCAGGTAGTCGGCGGCGATGCCTTCGCTACGCGGCAGCAGCGCGGGGGCGAAGGCGAGTCGGCCGTCATTGTTGCGCACCGGCAAGTCGACGATCCACGACGTGTACGGATGCTGGCCGTTGACCGGCTTGTCGAGGGCAACACCGGCAAGCGGCACGCGCACGCCCATGTCCAGTTGCAACTCGGAAACGCGCGGTTCTTCGCGGGTAAACAGGGTGCGCGGCTTTGCCCCGGTCACCACCCGATACGGCGCGAGCCTGCCATAGCCCAGCACCGCAGCCTTGTCACCCTCTGCAATGCTGTGCGCTTCCACCCAGGCGGCATAGCGCGGGCTGACCACGAACCGCCATTGGCCGTCGCTGCTGGTGTGGACGATGGCCACCGGATCGCCGGGGAACAGCGCGCTTTCCTGGAAACGGTCGATGTCGGTTTCACCTTGGCTGCTGAAGACCCGCAGCATGGTGGGAAACGTGCGTAGCGCCGCGCGCTCCACCGCCATGCCGTAGCGGGTGGGCTGGACTTCGGGTATGGCTGCCAATGCGCGGTTACCGACGATGGCCTCGAGCGCGGCCTTCGACACCGGATTGGCAGCCTCGTCCCACAGCTGCCTCGACGGGAGCGATGCCAGGCCTTCAATCCACCCGGCAACTTGCGCGCGCACCAGCGTCGACGGCAGCGCCGCGATATCGTGCATCGAATCGTCTTGCTGGAACAGCAGCCGGTTGCGCGCGGCGATATCCGCAGCAGACAGCATCACCCGGTCGGCGGCTGGCAGTCGCGCAATCCAGAACTGCGGGGAAAAGTGCGCTTGCTCGATACCCGGCACGCCACTCGGCGGCGACGTCACTTGGGTCTGGGTGACGTCTCGTGCGAGCAGCGCAGGCGCGGCCGCGAGCAGCAGCGCGATCGCCAGCACCCGCACGCGGGGCAGGGCGGAGTTGGTGGATTGGGTGCCTGGCATCTTTTCTCCTGATCGCGCCGCAACCCGCCGATGGTGCGCTGCGAAATATCTGATTCATAGAGCTTATACGAAAAGAATAAATTATTGACCCGCATTCCAGTGCGTGTTACACAAGCGTGAAAGATACCGGTGTCGGGAGCAAGGCGGATGCACTGCGCAGCCCAGCCCGGGAATTCTTATCCCCTGCCAACAGCCCTGAGATTTGACCGGAGATGAAAATGAGCAACCGCAGTGTGCGCAAATCCGCCCTCACCATCGCATTGGGGCTGTGCCTGATCTCCCTCGTCGCTCCGCCCGCACTGGCGCAGAGCGCGACCGGTGCAGTGGCGGGTCGTGCCAATTCCGGCGAACAAGTGACCATCACCAACGCCGCGACCGGCGCCAGCCGTTCGGTGACGGTGGGGGCGGATGGCAGTTATCGCATCGGTCAACTGCCGCCGGGCGACTACACCTTGACCGCGGGAACCGGAGTTCCGGTCCCCGTCAGCAT
>Ga0136611_10002870_pt1 | contig 12048 bp, 12 predicted proteins | sample AntDrymUQ2232306_2_FD_106645 | JGI IMG/M metagenome (GOLD analysis project Ga0136611, IMG submission 106645) | Polar desert sand microbial communities from Dry Valleys, Antarctica - metaG UQ223 (23.06) | ecosystem: Environmental > Terrestrial > Soil > Desert | place: Antarctica: Dry Valley... | reverse complement strand
GCACACGGCCCCGGAGGATGTCCTGCACGCCGATGTCGTGAACACGACTACCGGGCAGACAGAGATCTTCCACACGGGCGCTACTGCTCGGGCCTTGCATGTCCGTAGCACCAACGCGAGCGCCACCTTCCAAGCGACGGCCGACAACGGCCGCACCGGTGCTCGTGGCGTGTCGACCGGGACTGGCGGGATTGGCGTATCGGGGGAGGCGGGCGACGGACTCTCGTTCGGCGTACTCGGCTACACGGCAGGCGCAACGGCCAATGCGAGCGGGGTGCGAGGTGTAGCCTTTACCGGTGCGACCAACGGCGTCTGGGGCCTAAATTCCAGCAGCGCGGACGATTGCGACGGCGTCTTCGGACTGGCCTCGGCGTCAACCGGCAAGACGGTCGGCGTCTGGGGCCGCAGCCAGAGCGGCACGGCCGGGGCCACCGGCACGCTCGGCGAGGCGACCGCCCCGGCCGGGGCGACGACCGGCGTGCTCGGGCGGGTGAGCAGCCCGGCCGGCATCGCGGTGCGGGGCATCGGCGGATCCGGGGTCGGCGTGTTCGGCGGGTCCGGCGGCAACATCGGGGTGTACGCGGATTCCGTCTCGAGCACCGCCGTGTTCGCCACCTCCCCCGCGCGCGGGGTGTGGGGCCGGACCACGGCCGGCATCGGCGTCTTCGCCCAGGCGACGGCGGGCGGGACGGCGTAGAACCGCAGCTACGGCCTGTACGCGGCCGCGCCGGGGCCCGGTTGGGCCGGCTACTTCGAGGGCAACGTCTACGTCACCGGGTCGCTGACCGTTGCGAGCGGGGCGAAGTCGGCGGCCGTGGACCACCCGGACGGGAGCCAGCGGCGGATGTACTGCCAGGAGGCGCCCGAGCCCTGGTTCGAGGACTTCGGCAAGGGCAAGCTGGCGAACGGCAAGGCGACGGTCACGCTGGAGAAGGACTTCGCGGCGGTCGTCAAGAACGACGAGTACCTGGTCTACCTCACGCCGCGGGGCGACTCTAAGGGGCTGTACGTCACCGTCCAATCGGCCACCGGCTTCGAGGTGCTCGAGCAGCAGGGTGGCTCAAGCGCGGTGGAGTTCGCCTACCGCGTCGTCGCCAGGCGCAGGGACGCCGTGGGCGGGCGGCTAGAGAAGATCGAGCGACCCAAGAAGCTCGACGCGAAGGACCTGGAGCCGCCGAAGCTGCCCGAGGGGGTAGCCCCACCGGAGAAGCCGGCGACGGAGTCCAAGCCCGAGCGGCGCGACTCGCGCTGAGACGAGAGCGCCCCGGGGATCCTATGTTCCGGACCGCCGACACGTCTTCGACAACGGACACGCGGCGGGAAGATCGGCCCTCTGGAAGGCTCCACGGGTCCCGCATCGCCGCGTGAGAGCCTCTCTTCATCGGCTATGATCGCGCCACACGCCATCCTTGACGAGAAGAGGTACACGTCGTGCCGTACGAAGGTCCGCGCTCGTACCGTCCGGTCATCATGGGCCGACGCGGTGCCGTCGCGTCGAACCACCCGCTCGCCACCCAGGCCGGGCTGCTCGTGCTCCAGGCCGGCGGCAACGCCGTCGATACGGCCGTCGCCATCGCCTCCACCCTCGGCGTCGTCGAGCCGTTCATGTCCGGGCTCGGCGGCGACGGCTTCTACCACGTCTATCTGCGCCACACGAACGAGGCCGTCGTCTTCAACGGCACCGGCACCGCCCCACGCGCGGCCACGCCCGAGCGTTACAGGGACGGCATCCCGATCGGCGGGCCGCTGGCCGTCTCCACGCCCGGCTCGGTCGGCGCCTGGGGCGCCATGCACGCCCGCTTCGGCCGCCGTCCCTGGGCCGGCCTCTTCGAGTCGGCGATCTACTACGCCCGCGAGGGCTTCGGCGTCAGCCGCGCGTATTCGCACTACACCGAGGCCGGGCGGGGCGTGCTCCGCGCCGACGCCCGGAGCGCGCGCACCTTCCTCCGCGACGGCGCGGTCCCGACGCTCGGCACGCCGATCGCCCAGCCGGAGCTTGCGCGGACCCTCGACGCCCTGGCCGGCGAGGGCGCCGAGAGCTTCTACCGGGGCAGCATCGCGCGCGAGCTGGCGGCCGGCTGCCGCGAGGCCGGCGTGCTCGTGACGGCCGACGACCTGGCCGAATGCTACGCCGACGAGCAGGCGCCAATCGAGGTCTCGTATCGCGGCTACACCGTCCGCGAGGCGCCGCCGAACTCGATGGGCTGGGTCTTGCTCCAGGAGCTGAAGATCGCCGAGCAGTTCGACCTTGCGGGCATGGGCGCGCTCTCGGCCGATGCCATCCACACCCTGGTTGAGGCCAAGAAGCTCGCCTTCGTCGATCGCGACCGCTACAGCAGCGACCCGCGCCACTTCGACGCGCCGCTCGACAAGCTGCTCTCCGACGCCTACGCGGCGCGCCGGGCCGGCGAGATCGACCGGCACCGGGCAACCGCGCGCGTCGGCGAGCTGGCGGCGGTGCGCGGCGGCTCGGACACCACCTACTTCTGCGTCGTCGATGGCGAGGGCAACGCCGTCTCGGCGATCCAGAGCATCAACAGCGCGTTCGGCTCGGGCGTCACCGCCGGCGAGACCGGCATCGTGCTGAACAACCGCATGTCGCCGTGGCACCTCGAGCCCGGCCACCCGAACCGCCTCGCGCCCGGCAAGCGCGTCCGCCACACCATGAACCCGCCGATGGTCTTCAAGGACGGCGAGCTGTGGGGCGTGTTCGGGACGCCCGGCGGGGATCGCCAGGTGCAGGTCAACCTCCAGGTGCTCACGTCGATGATCGACTTCGGCTACGACGCGCAGCAGGCCGCCGAGGCCCCGCGCTGGGCCAGTGACGAGCCCGGCCAGGAGGCGAACTATCCGCACGAGCAGCCCGACCGACTGCTGATGGAAGACCGCTTCGGGGCAGAGGTCCGCGACGAGCTCCGGTCGCGCGGCCACACGATCGAGCTGACGGGCGGCCTCGACGGCCCGTGCTCGATCGAGATCATCCGCCGCGAGCCATCGACCGGCATGCTGATGGCCGGCTCGGACCCGCGCCGCGACGGCTGGGCGCTCGCGTACTGACGACGGGCGAGGGGCAGGCACGGCGGCCTACCCCTCGCCCGTCACTACTCGCGCCCGGCTACTTCCGGGCCTCGAAGATCCGATTGAACGGCGTCTCGGTGGCGCGGCGGAAGCGCGTGAACCCGGCCCGCTCGAACACCGTCGCCAGAGCCGCGTCGCTCGCGATCGTGCCCAGGCCCGTCCCGCCACCGGCGATGGCGTTCTGCGTGCAGATCAGGACCGACGCCGACGAGTACAGCCGCCCGACCGGGTTGAAGTTCTCCTCGACGGTCCGCCCGGCCATCGGCTCGACCATCAACACCGTGCCGTCGGCCGCGAGGGCATCGAACGCGCGCGAGGCCGCCCGCTCGGGATCGGCCATGTCGTGCAGGCAGTCGAAGAACGCGATCAGGTCGAAGTCCCCCTTCGGGAAGCTCGCGGAGTCCGCCACCTCGAACGTCGTCCGGTCGGAGACGCCCGCCTCGGCCGCCGCTTCGCGCGCCCGCTCGATCGACGGCTCGTGGACGTCGTAGCCGACGAACCGCGAGCTCGGGAAGGCCTTCGCCATCACGATCGTCGACGCGCCGTGCCCGCACCCCACGTCCGCGACGCTCGCGCCGGCCTCCAGCTTCACCTGCACGCCGTCCAGCGCCGGGATCCACGCCTGCACCAGATTCCCGACGTAGCCGGGCTTGAAGAACCGCTCGGTGCCCTCGAACAGGTCCGGCGCGTGCTCTCCCCAGCCCATCCCCTTGCCCGTGCGGACGTTGTCCAGCAGGCGCGGCAGCGACGGCGCCGATGAAAGGAGGACCTGGAACGCGCCGCCCACGAATGCCGGGCTATCCTCATCGGTCAGCGCCACCGCCTGCTCCGCCGGCAGCGTGTACCGCTCGGTCGCGCCGTCGTACTCGACATACCCGCCGGCCGCCTGGCTCACCAGCCACTCGCGAATGTACCGCTCGTGGGTGCCGGTCCGATCCGCCAGCTCGTCGGACGTGGCCGGCCCGCCCTCCGCCAGCGCCCGGTACAGGCCGAGCCGGTCGCCGAAGTACGCCATCACGATGCCGGAGTAGCCGGCCAGGTCGCCCACCACCTGCCCCAGGAATTGGTTCAACTTCGCTTCGTCGATCGTCTGCGTCGTCGCCATGCTCAGTTCCTCCACGCGGGCTTCGGCACCTGCGCCGGCCCGCGAAGCGTTGCGGACGCACCTCGCCGGTCGGGGTTCTCCCGAACGGGGCTCGCCGCGTCGTGCTCCCCTCCGTGCCCTCCCCTCCCCCGAGTCATCACGGCGGCCCGCTGCCGTGGCGAGACCCATCTCGCAATCTCGGCGGGGACGCCGTGTTTCCAATAGGTAACGCCCACGCACGTTTTCGTCAAGTCTTTTGCACCAGAATATCGCGGAGCGCACACTGTGGTGGCACGGCGGGGCGCCCTCGGGCCAATCTGCACATCCGTCCCGAGAGCATCGGGCGCCGGTCCCTCGCGCTTGACAGCGCATCCCCACGCCACTACGCTCGCTGCACCGCAACGACCGCGGGAGGGGCCATGGACGACGCGAAGCCGAATCAACCGAGCGGCGACTACTGGGGCCGGGCGGGCCTGGCCGAGGCCATCCTCGCCGCCCTCTCCGCGTCTGGCAAGGATCTCGACGCGCCCACCATCGACGACCTGGCGCCCTTCGACCAGTTCCACGCGGGCGGCAAACCGGCCACCGAGCGGCTCGCGCGGCTGGCCGAGCTGGCGCCCGGCACGCGCGTCCTCGACGTCGGCGGTGGCCTCGGCGGCCCGGCCCGCACGCTGGCGCGGATGTTCGGCTGCCGCGTCACTGTCGTCGATCTGACCGACTCCTACGTGCGCGCCGGCGAGCTGCTCACCGCACGCACCGGGCTCGACGACCGCGTGACCTTCCACGTCGGCGACGCGCTGGAGCTGCCGTTCGAGAACGGCGCCTTCGACGTGGCGTGGATGCAGAACAGCGGCATGAACGTCGCCGACAAGCGGCGCCTGTACGCCGGCCTGCACCGCGTGGTGCGGCCCGGCGGGCGCTTCGCCCTCCAGGAGCCGATGGCGGGGCCGGTGCAGCCGATCCTTTATCCCGTCATGTGGGCGCGCGACGCGTCTACCAGCTTCCTGATGGCGCCGGCCGAGGCTCGCGCCCACGTCGAGGGCGCCGGCTTCCGCGTGCGCGCCTGGGACGACATAACCGCCGAGTTCGCCAATGCCCCACCCCCCGGCCCGCACACCCTCCAGACGATCGTGATGGGCGACGCGCTGCCCGCGATCACCGAGGCCCTCCGGCGCAACGGCGAGGAGGGCCGCATCGTGAACGTCCAGGCCATCTTCGACCGGCCGTAGCCGGCCGGAAAAGCCACAGGCGGAACTGGCGGCAGCCTCACGCATCCGCTCGTCCGTGCGGGCGCCTCGCTCACGGGTCGGTCGCGTCTTCTCGCACTCGCCCCGCCGCCGCGTCCCAGGCCACCACCACGCACTCCGGCTCGTGATCGACCGGCTCCCCGAAGTGGCCCCACGCCCGACATGACGCGCACCGCACGTAGCCGTTGTCGAGCGCCTCGAGCGCGTCCCGCATCTGGCAGGCGATGCCCCACAGTGCCGCGCCGCCGTCGGCCGTCGATGCCAACACGGCACGGTAGGACTCCGCTCGACGCCGCCACGCCTCGGCCGGTGCGCCGTCACCATCCGCGAGGGCTGCGCCGGCGAGCTCGTCCGCTATGCTCGCGGCGCTCGCCAGCGCGTCACGCAGTAACGAGATCGCCAGCGCGCTCGCCCCCGGTCCGTGGTTGGTCTCGGACATGTTCAGCCTCCGGTCGCCCGAGTCAGGGCCAGCCGTCCACCCATCGTGCCCTCCTCACCGAACCATCTCGTCGAACGATGACAGTAGTACACTGCGTCGGCTCGTCGAGCACCATACGCGAACGTGACCCGGCCGCCCCGCTGAGCCGATGCGGTGAGGACTGGGGAGGCACCGTCCATCGCGCCCTGCCGCTCGAAGGCTCTTGTGTCGGTGGGCCGACGATGCTACGCTGCGCGGCAACCAGCGGTGGCGCACCGGGGCGCACCGGGGCGACCGACGAGGCCCGATGTTTGCTCGATGAGGAGGGATCTTCTATGCTGCCCGATGCCGTGCCCGCCCCCGCCCCGCGCCGCCGCCTGACCCGCCGAGGCTTCCTGCTCTCGGCCGGCGGCACCACCAGCGTGCTGCTGCTCGCCGCCTGTGGCGGCGCCACGGCGCCCGCCACGAAGACCGAGAGCAAGCCCGCCGAGGCCGCCAAGCCGACCCAGGCGGCGGCCCCCGCGAGCTCGCCGGCCGCATCCTCCGCAAGCCCGGCCGCGGCCAGCCCGGCTACAACCGGCGCGGCAGCCTCCGCCTCACCCGCGACCGGCGCCAGCCCCGCCGCAGGCGCCAGCCCCGCCGCCGCGTCGGTCGCCAGTCCGGCGCCAGCGGCGCAGGCCGCGCCGGCCGCCCCGCTCGCACTCCCCAACCTGCGCGGGACCACCCTCAACGTGATGCAGTGGTCGAACTTCATCCCGAACGCCGACCCTTTCTTCAAGAAGCAGATCGAAGACGGCTTCATGAAGGAGACCGGCGCCCAGGTGAACGTCGAGTTCATCGACCAGAACACCATCGCCCCGAAGATCTCGGCGGCCATCCAGGGCGGCTCGGGTCCGGACATCGTCATGTTCGCCCACAACTGGCCTCACACGTACGCCGAGGGGCTCGTGGATATCTCGGACGTCGCCCAGGACGTCCAGCGGGTCACCGGCCCCTTCTTCCCCGGCTTCGACGCCTACTCGAAAGTCGATGGGCGCTACCTCGGCATCCCGAGCTACTTCCTCGGGCTCGCCGTCCACTACCGCAAGTCATGGTTCGACGAGGTCGGCGCGCGCCAGTTCCCCCAGACGATGGACGAGTACATCGAGGTCGGCAAGAAGCTCAAAGAGAAGGGCCGTCCGCTCGGCGAGTCGCTCGGCCAGAGCATCGGCGACCCGGTTTTCTTCACCTATACCCATGCTCTGGAACTATGGCGGCGCCGGCGGCGCCGAAGTGGATCAGGCCGGACGGGTCGCGATCAACTCGCCGGGCACCATCGCGGCCGTCGCGAAGGTCAAGTCGGGCTGGAAGGACGCCTTCGACGAGACCGGCACCGGCTGGGACGACTCGGCCAACAACCGCGCCTTCCTGGCCGAGACGATCTCGGCGACGCAGAACGCGTCGAGCATCTGGTGGGTGGCCAAGGACCAGGGCGCGCCGTTCTTCGACGACATCGCGCTCGGGCTCCTGCCGGGCGGGCCGCAAGGGCGCGCGACGATGGGCCAGCTCTGGACACTTGGCGTGATGAAGTACAGCAAGAACGTCGATGCGGCCAAGGCGTTCCTCCGCTGGCAGATGCAGGACGCCCAGTGGATGCCCCTCTTCGAGCTGATGAACAGCTTCATCTGCGGCGTCGGCGAGAAGCAGAACAACGCCGCCGCCTGGGACAAGGTTCCGCCCGTGACCCGCGTGCTCAAGGATACCCCCCAGAATTTCCGGGGCATCGGCTGGCCGGGGCCGCCGACCCAGCGGGCCGGGCTGACCCAGGCGCGGTACTCGATCGTCAACATGTTCGCGCGGGCCGTCCAGGGCGCCACCCCGGAGGCCACCGTCGCCGAGGCCGAGAAGGAGCTGAAGGAAGTCTACGGACAAGCCTGACCGAGCAACCGGCCGTGTGGGCGCGCTTGCACGCCCGCACGGCATTCGGTACACTCCCCCTCGGACTTGGCACTCGGCCTGGGCGAGTGCCAACACGCCGACCGGGCTGCCGGTCGGATCCCCTACCGGGGAGGGAGGCAACGCTTATGGCTACGGGTTTGCGGCCGCTCGGCGACCGCGTCGTGATCAAGCCGCTCGAGCGCGAAGAGATGACCAAGAGCGGGCTCGTGCTGCCGGACACCGCCAAGGAAAAGCCCCAGCAGGGCGAGATCCTCTCGGTCGGGCCGGGCCGCGTCCTCGACAACGGCGAGCGCGTCACGCTCGACCTCAAGTCGGGTGACCGCGTCCTGTTCGCGAAGTACGCCGGCACCGAATTCAAGCACGAGGACGACGACCTGCTCATCCTGAGCGAGAAGGACGTCCTGGCCGTCATGGTCGGCAACGGCACCAACTAGCTGCGACGACTCGCTACGGAATTCGGAGATAGGGAACAGATGCCTGCTAAGCAGTTGAGCTACAGCGAGGAAGGCCGCCGCGCCCTCAAGCGAGGGGTCGATGCGCTGGCCGACGCCGTGAAGGTGACCCTCGGCCCGCGCGGCCGCAACGTGGTGCTGGACAAGAAGTTCGGCCCGCCCACCATCACCAACGACGGCGTCACGATCGCCAAGGAAATCGAGCTGACGGACCCATTCGAGAACATGGGCGCCCAGCTCCTCAAGGAAGCCGCGACCAAGACGAACGACGTCGCGGGCGACGGCACCACCACCGCCACGGTGCTCGCCCAGGCCATCGTCACCGAGGGCTTCCGCAACGTCACCAGCGGCGCGAATCCGCTCCAGCTCAAGCGCGGCGTCGAGAAGGGCGTCGCGGCGATCCTCGAGGAGCTCAAGAAGAACTCCAAGACGATCGGCGACAAGAGCGAGATCGCCCAGGTCGCGGCCATCTCCGCCGCGGACGAAGAGATCGGCGGCCTGATCGCCGAGGTGATGGACAAGGTCGGCAAGGACGGCGTCATCACCGTCGAGGAGAGCAAGACCCTCAAGTTCGAGACCGACTACGTCGAGGGCATGCAGTTCGACCGCGGCTACATCTCGGCGTACTTCATCTCCGACCCGCAGCGGATGGAGGCCGTCCTCGAGGAGCCGTACATCCTGATCACCGACAAGAAGATCTCGGCGATCAGCGACATCCTGCCGCTCCTGGAGAAGTTCGTCCAGGTCAGCAAGAACCTCGTCATCGTGGCCGAGGACGTTGACGGCGAGGCGCTGTCCACGCTCGTCGTGAACAAGCTGCGCGGCATGCTCAACGTGCTGGCCGTCAAGGCGCCCGGCTTCGGCGACCGCCGCAAGGCCATGCTCGAGGACATCGCCACGCTCACCGGCGCGGCGGTCATCTCCGAGGAGATCGGCCGGCGGCTCGACAGCGTCACGATCCAGGATCTCGGCCGGGCGCGCCGCGTCGTCTCCAACAAGGATGAGACGACCCTCGTCGAGGGTCGCGGCTCCGAAGAGACGATCAAGGGCCGCATCGCGCAGATCCGGACCCAGATCGGCGAGACGACCTCCGACTTCGACCGCGAGAAGCTCCAGGAGCGGCTCGCCAAGCTGGCCGGCGGCGTCGCGGTCATCCGCGTCGGCGCGGCCACCGAGGTCGAGCTGAAGGAGAAGAAGCACCGCGTCGAGGACGCGCTCCAGGCGACCCGCGCGGCCGTCGAGGAGGGCATCGTCGCCGGCGGCGGCATCGCCTTCATCAACGCCATGCCGGCCATCGACCGCCTGATCGCGACCTACCCCGCCGCGAGCGACGAGAAGACCGGCGTGTCCATCCTCCGCCGCGCGCTCGAGGAGCCGCTGCGGCGGATCGCGGCGAACGCCGGCCTCGAAGGCTCGGTGATCGTCGACGAGGTCCGCAAGCGGCCGCCAGGCGAGGGCTTCGACGCCGCCAAGGGCGAGTACGTCAACATGATCGAGCGCGGCATCATCGACCCGCTCAAGGTCACCCGCTCGGCGCTCGAGAACGCGGCGTCGATCGCGACCATGATCATGACCACCGAGACCCTCATCACCGAGGTTCCGGAGAAGGCCGCGCCGGCCGGCGCCCCGGCGATGCCGGAGTACTAAGCCGACGCTCGCCGCTCGGTCATACCGAGGCCCCGAGGGACGTGTCCCTCGGGGCCTCTTTTCGTTTGCGGCCCGGCCGCCTCGCCCGCTAGTCTCCGAGACGCGCGCATAGACCCTGTCGGTCGAGCGGACCCTCTCGCCCGCGCGCTTCGGGGCGCCGCTGACCGCGATCCCCCGGCCCGTCGCCGACCCTGACCTCGACTCAATTTTGCCTCCCGCGCTAGGCACCGTCCGGCCGAGCGGCGTCCCACCAATGCCAAGTTGGGTTGGGCAAGTGTGATAGTGTATGACAACGACCTGGGAGGCCCACGATGGCGACGAAGCGCACCGTCTACTTGCCCGACGAGCTGGCAAGCCAGGTAGAAGCGTATATGAAGGCACACACGGGGATGAGCTTCTCCACGCTCGTCCAAGAGACTCTGACGGAGCGCGTGGCGCCACGCCACCGGCGATCCATCCTCGAGCTCGCCGGCCTGGTCGATGTTGATGCTGTTGAGCGTACGCCAGACGACCGCTTCATCGATCGCCCCGAAGATAGCGTCGTGCTGCGTGACCACCGATAGTCCGCCGCAAGTTGTTCTGGATGCCGGGCCACTGATCGCGCTCCTCAATCGACGCGACCGACATCACAGCGACGCTTGGCGAGGGTTTGACCAACTCACGGGGGCGGGGAGCACCTTCATTGCCCCATTGCCAATCGTCTTCGAAGTCTACAAGTGGCTTGCCTATCATGTAGATCTCGCAACGGCGAAACGCGCATTGGCTATGGCGCGAGATGCTCTAGCGATCGTCTACCCCGCGCCGAGCGACCTCGACCGCCTCGAAGCACTCGCGGACGCCATGCCACGATGGACGGGCAGTCTGGAAGATGCGCTCGTTGCCATCACCGGGCTGAGCATGGATATCCCTGTCTGGACGCTGAACTACCGTGATCTGGCGGCGTTCCGCAACTTGCGCTTCTGGACCCCTGCCTGACCCGAGGCTGGGGTCCGGCTGGGCAGGCGAGACTGGCGACACTCACCTCGTCCTGATGGTCCCATGCCGGTGGTGTGACGGCCCCGGCCCCGGTTACACTGGCGACCGGCCAGCGTCACCGCGGGACATCCTCGGGCGCGGAGACCTGACGTAGCACTCGGGAGTAGAACGATGACCCTGCTGCTGAACCGCGCGGAGCTCGAGCGGCTCCTCGACGTGCCCTCCGCGATCGATGCCGTCGAGCGTGGCTTCGCCGACTACTCGGCCGGCAAGGTCGTCATGCCGGTCCGCACCGCCGTGCGCGTCCCCGAGCCGCCCGGCACGCTGCTCGTCATGCCCTGCGCCATGACCGACTCCAAAGTCCTCGGCACCAAGCTCGTCTCGCTCTTCCTCCAGAACCCGAGCCGCAACCTGCCCGTCATCGGTGCCATCTACGTGCTCCTGGACTACGAGACCGGCTTCCCGGTCGCCGTCATGGACGCCGGCTACATGACCGGCCTGCGCACCGCCGCCGCCTCGGCCGTCGCAACCAAGTACCTCGCCCGCGAGGACAGCCGCACCCTCGGCATCTTCGGCGTCGGCGTCCAGGGCGAGTTCCACGCCCTGTGCATCCCGGCCGTCCGGCCGATCGAGAAGATCCTCGTCTGGAGCCGCAATGCGGTCGGCGTCGCGGCGTTCTGCGAGCGCATGGGCGCACGGCTCGGCATCGAGACCGTCCCCGGCGCATCCATCGAGGAGGTGGCCGGCTGCGACATCCTCGCGACCGGCACCACGAGCCCGACGCCGCTCTTCGACGGAACGCTCTTGCGGCCCGGCACCCACGTCAACAACGTCGGCTCGCACGCCCCGACGACCCGTGAGATGGACACCCGGGCCGTCAGCCGCAGTACGGTCGTGGTGGACGCCTACGAGGCCGCCTGGGCCGAGTCGGGCGACATCCTGATCCCGATCGACGAGGGCGCGATCACCCGCGAGCACGTCGTTGCCGAGCTTGGGGAGATCGTGCTCGGCACCAAGCCGGGCCGCAAGAGCGCGGACGAGCTCACCCTCTTCAAGTCGAACGGCCTCGCGTTCCAGGACGCCGTTACGGCGGGCCTCGCCCTCGCGCGCGCCCGGGAAGCGGGCGTCGGGACCGAGTTCAACTTCGGCTGACGCGGGAGCCGGGAGCCGGGAGCCGGGAGCCGGGAGCCGGGAGCCGGGAGCCGGGAG
>Ga0136611_10002869_pt1 | contig 12050 bp, 10 predicted proteins | sample AntDrymUQ2232306_2_FD_106645 | JGI IMG/M metagenome (GOLD analysis project Ga0136611, IMG submission 106645) | Polar desert sand microbial communities from Dry Valleys, Antarctica - metaG UQ223 (23.06) | ecosystem: Environmental > Terrestrial > Soil > Desert | place: Antarctica: Dry Valley... | reverse complement strand
CTTCTGCCTCGTCCACCGTGATCCGTCGATCGGGTTCCCAGCCGGGCATCGGGAACTGGTGCGAGACGATGCGCGTGCCTGGTTTCAGTGCGCGCAATCGTGGTGCAAGCATCTTCATCATGTTCGGCGAGACATACAACGTGACGACCGTTGCCTTGCCCAGGTCCGCCTCGAACAAATCCCCGACAATGAAGGACACGTGGTTCGCGACTTCTGCGTCATTGGCAATCCGCCACGCGAGCTCGACCAGTGTGGGATCGATCTCGATCCCGACGCCCCGCGCGCCGTACTTCTGCGCCGCGATGATCGGGATGCGCCCGTCGCCGGATCCGAGATCGTAAACGATATCGTCGGCGGTGACCGACGCCAGCCGCAGCATCGCATCCGCGATGTTGTGGCGTGTCGGAGTGAAATGGATGTCTGGTGTGCGGGACGGTGACTGGCCGGTCAGCAGGGCGACGAGCGCAGGGATTGCGAACCGCACGCCAAAGGCTATCCCGTTTCCGCGCTATTCAGACGTCTGTGCTTCTGTGCCTCCTGCGGCCTATACTGCGCGGATGATTCGCACCCTTGTTTTCGCCATGGCGGCCGCGCTTGCCGCCACGTCCTCAGCGCAGGCACAAGCGATCGGCGGGCCCGAGAAAGGGCGGCCGGTCACCGGCGATCCCGGCATCTCCTCAATGGTGGTGATGGACCGCTCGGATTTCCGGGTGTTGCGCGACTGGGCGGAGGCCGGTGCGGTGCGCCGCATGCACAACCATGCGGACGCGACCTATCACGTGTTCACGCTGCTGACCGGTCAGCTGACGCTGAGAATCGAGGGCCAAGAGCCGGTTGAGGTAAAAGCCGGTGAAGTCGTGGAGCTGAAGGGCGGCGCCATGCACACGTTCAAGAACACGGGCACCATCACCGCGACTATCGTCGAGGTCTTCGGAAAGGCGCCGAAGCAGTAATTATTGCTGCGAGGGCGGCCCGAGCAACTCGATCAGGTTGCCGGCGATCCCGGTTCGCGCCCACACCTTCTTGTAGACGGGGCTGACTGATGAAATCGCGATCGATGGTGACCACGAACGGAGCACCTCGGCTTCGGATCGTTCCGTACCTCTGGCGACGACGGAATCCGTCCCAGCCGGGACAAAGTCCAAGCGCAGAGTTAGGAGCGACAGCAGGAGTACGACCCCAAGTTGATTCATGGGCGACGCAAAACCTTTTCTCTGGAGGAGCGCACAGTCTAGCAAAAGCCCCTAACGCTGACACGCTTCTTGCACCTGTTTTGATGGAGGGTTGTATGAAGTTAATTCACACGTGTATTGCCTTGAGTCTTGCCGCCATGGTTTCGTCCGCCAGTATCACCGCTCAACAGCCGGCGCCCCCGGCGGGCGAGCACGCGCGCGCCCAAACGCCAGAGCCAGTCACCGGCCAGATCCTCGCGGTCGATGACAAGGCGAGGACCATCGTCGTCAAGACCACGACCGACGCCGAAATGAAGTTCAGCTATTCGGCCGAGACCGAGATCGTCGGCGGCGAGAAAGGACCCGCGGGTCTCGCGACCAGCACCGGGGCGATCGTGACGGTCACCTACGGTGTCCACGGCACCACGAACGTGGCCGTGAAGATTGAAGTAAAACCGAAGCAGCCGAAATAAACGGGAGGATCTCGAGGTCAACTCCCATCAGGTCGATGGGAGCCGATTCCTACACGGCTGGTAGTCGCAAGGTCGCGCGCAATCCGCCGAGCGGTGACGGGCCGAGCGCGATCGATCCGCCGTACAACTCGGCGAGGTCGGGGACGATGGCGAGGCCGAGGCCCGAGCCTGGCGCGACTTCATCGGCGCGCACGCCTCGCTGCAGCACGGCTTCCCTGAGCTCCGCCGCCAGCCCGGGGCCATCGTCGTCAACCGTCGTCACGACGTGACCCGCGTCGAGTGATGACCCCGGGCTGCTGCCGCATCTGCTCAAACAGCTGAAAGAAACACCTGACGGCGAGGGCACCATGCTCGATAATGCGCTCGTGATTTACGGCTCGCCGATGGGCAATCCCAATCAGCACAACCATAAGCGCGTGCCCTTCCTGGTCGCGGGCCACGCCGGTGGCGCGATCAAAGGCGGCACCCACCTGAAGGCCAAGAACGGCACGCCGCTGTCGAACGTGATGCTGAGCCTGCTGCATACGCTCGGCCACGACAACCTGCAAAGCTTCGGTGACAGCGAGGAAGCCTTTTCGTGGACGTAATGCGTCACGCGCTCCGAAGCATCCGGCGCATGCCGGGGCTTGCCGCCGTCGTGATCCTGTCGCTCGGGGTCGGCATCGGCGTCAACACCGCGGTATTCTCGTGGATCCAGGCGATCGTGCTGAAGCCGATCCCCGGCGTCGACAACAGCGGCAGCTTTTATCACGTCGAGCCGAAAGCCGACACCGGAACGTATCCAGGAACGTCGTGGATCGAGTATCGCGACCTCACCGCACGGTTGACGTCGGTCGAGCAACTCGTCGCCTCGCGCATGGCGCCGCTGAACGTCGGCGACTCGGGGCGCACCGAACGCACCTACGCACAGCTCGTCTCTGGTAATTTCTTCGAGGCCCTGCGGTTGACTCCGGTAGCCGGACGCTTCATCCGCAGCGACGAAGTCGAACGGCCCGGTGCCGAGCCTGTCGTGGTCGTGTCACATGATTACTGGCAGACGCATCTCGCGGGATCGCCGTCCGCAATCGGACAGACCATCCGCGTCAACGACAATCATCTGGCGATCGTCGGCGTCGCTCCGGAGAATTTCCAAGGCACCATCCTCGGCTTGCAATTCGACCTGTGGGTGCCGGCAACGCTTGCACCCACGCTGTTTTCAGGATCGAACGAGCTGACCGAGCGCAACCAACGCGGTTATTCACTGATGGGCCGTCTGCGCGACGGCGCGGACGAGGCCCGCGCAGCCGCGGAGTTCTCGTCGGCAATGGGCGAACTCGCGGCCGCGTTCCCCGAAAGCAACGGACGAGTCGGTGGCGAGCTGATGCCGTACTGGCGCGCACCGCGCGGTCCGCAAATGATGTTCATCACCGCCCTCGGCGTCCTGCAGGCGGTGATGCTGTTGGTGCTGCTCGCGGTGTGCGGCAACACCGCGAATCTCGTGCTGGCGCGCGCGAGCGCGCGTTATCGGGAAGTCGGAGTGCGCCTCGCGCTCGGCGCGGGGCCCGGCAGCGTGATCCGCTTGATGCTCGCGGAAAGCTTGCTGCTCGGCTTACTGGGCGCGGCGGTGGGCATCCTGATTGCGTGGTGGGGCACTGAGGCCTTGCGGGCCATGCCGCCCTACGGCGCGTTTCCGGTCCGGTTCCAGACCAGCCTCGACGGCATCGGGCTTGCGTTTGCGGTGATGCTCGGCATCCTCAGCGGTCTGTTGTTCGGAGCCGCGCCTGCTCTTCAACTCGGTCGAATCGATCCGCAACAGGCGCTTCGCAGCGGCTCGAAGTCCTCGGGGCGGAGCGCGGTGCGCGACGGCCTGATGGCGGTGCAATGCGGGCTCGCACTGCTGGTGCTGGTCGTGGCTGGACTGTTCTTCCAGAGCTTCGTCGAGACGCGCGACACCAATCCGGGTTTCCGGACCGAAGGACTGCTGCTCGCGACCTATGACTTGAGCGGCACCGTCACGACCGACGAGTATCCTCGCCAGTTCGCAACGCAACTGCTCGAACGGCTTCGGCGGGTACCGGCGGTTGAATCCGCGGCGCTTTCAAACGCGATGCCGCTCGATATCCATGGCTTGCCGCTACGCGGTTTCACGCTCGAAGGGCGCGGCCAATCGACATCGCAGCAGGAATCAGCTCTGAGCAATATCGTGTCGCCCGGCTACTTCACGACGATGGGGATCGCGATGGTTGCAGGGGAGGATTTTTCCGCCATGGCCGATCGTAGTTCTCCGCCCGAAGTGATCGTCAATGAGGAATTCGTGCGCCGCTACGTAGCGCCGGCGGATCCGCTCGGCCGACGGCTGCGCAGTGGCGAGACTACCTACACCATCGCCGGCGTCGTGAAGAACTCAACCTACGAAACGTTCGGCGAGCCGGCCACGCCAGCCTTCTTCTTCTCATGGCGCGATCGCCCTCGTTGGCTGGGCGAGATTCACCTGCGCGCCAAGGCTGGATCGGAAACGCTGCTCGCCTCCGAGGTGCAGCGTGCAGTTCGAGAGATCGATGCATCGCTGCCGGTTTACAACATCAGGACGATGGCCGAGCATGTCGAGCGGAACCTGTTCCTGAGAAAGATTCCCGCCCGGATGTTCGCGGTGATCGCGCCGCTGCTCCTTGCCCTGGTCGCCATTGGCATCTACGCCGTCGTCAGCTACACCGTGTCGCAGCGCACCACGGAGATCGGCGTCCGCATTGCGCTCGGCGCTACCGCGGACCGCGTCGTTCGCCAGATCGTCAAGGAGGGTCTGATCGTCGCGGGGGCGGGCCTGTTCCTGGCGTTGGTGATCGCGGTGATGGTGCAATTGCACCTGTTCAGCGGCGGTCCGGGCGCGTGGAAGATTCTGGCAGCGGTGCCGGCGGTGCTGTTCGTTGTCGCGGGGATTTCGTGCTGGTTGCCGGCTCGCAGGGCGACCACGGTCGATCCCGTCGTCGCCCTGCGCTCCGAATAAAGCTAGCCGACCGTGATCTTGCGGGGATGCTGCGAGTTGTCCTCGAGGAACGTCTTCTTGCTTTCAATCTCTTCCGCAGTGGGCTGAACCATCCCGTTCGAGAGGGTCGAGCGCGATACCAGCGTGTGCTCGCCCGCGGGCGCGTTCTTCCAAGTGTAGTGATACAGCTTCCAGCCGTACTTCGCGGTGGTCGCCGGATCGAGCGTCGCGGCCATCCACTGCCCGTCGTCCACCTTCACTTCGACCGCCTTGAGCGGCGTGCCGTCGTTCAGCGCGATCACGGTGATCTTGTGATCGGCGCCGTTCTTGGTGACACGCGCCACGAATGACTTGTTCTGGAGATGGCTGACCGCCTTCTCGACCCACTTCACTTCGCCGTTGATCATTTCGCCGCGCAGCGTGCGGTACCAGTTTGCCTGGAACTTACCGAGATACGGTTCTTCCTGGAGGTAAATGTCGGACACCCACTTCACGTTTGGCGCGCCGTACCAACCCGGCATAATCAGGCGCAGCGGCGCGCCCTGGTGCTTGGTCAGCGGCTCCCCGTTCAACGCATAGGCGAGGAACGGCGCCCGATCGGTGGAGAGTGCCTGGTCGCGCTGGATGCTGCGGCCGTACTGCTGTTCGACGTCGAAGTTGGTGCCGCGGAAATTGACGGCTTCTTTGCCGCGGTCGGCGCCGAAGAACACGATCTCGCGCGCGTTCGCCTTGAGACCGGCCTTGTCGAGCACCGTCTTCAGCGGCACGCCCGTCCAGCGGCCGTTGCCGATCAGGCCCTGGATCGGACGACGATTACCGGAGCACTCGAAGCCGGCGACCAGTTCGGCGCTGCCCATCTTGCGGACTTCGTCGATGGTCAGCGTCATCGGCGTGTTGACCAGGCCGCCGACTTTCAAGCGGTACGCGGCCGGATCGATTTCAGGATGGCCGTAATGCTGCGTCGTGAAGAACTGATCCTTCGGGGTGAACGGCCCGCTCAGGTTGCGGGTGTCGAACAGCCGCCGATCCGCGGCCGGAGCCGGGTTGAACGGCGGGTTGACATGTGAATCCGTGAACGGCACCATGACCTCGCCCTGCGCCATTGCGGGGAGGACCCATTCGAAACTCGCCATCGCGCCGAGTGCTGCTGCCGCCAAACCGGTCTTCATCACATCACGACGGTTGATTTCGTTGGCCACGATCGTCCTCTCATGAATAAAGGCGGGTCTGGAGACCCGCCTCTATATTTTTCAACATCTTACCTGACGGCCCGACCGCCTGACGGCCTTGCCTAGCAAGTGACGCAGCGATTGTTGTTCTTCGCGCCCAGCTTCATCAACAACTCGATCGTTTCGGGAATCGCCGAGAGGCGCTGCACCGGACCGTTCGCCATGTCGACGGTCGTCTGGCCGCTGCGCGCCACCGCCTTGACGTCGGCGCCCTTGCTGACCAGATACATGATCATCTCGTTGTCGCCGCGCGCCGCCGCATGATGCAGCGGCGTGTAGCCGTCGTTATCGCGCGCGTTGACGTCGGCGTGGAGCTCTTCGACCAGGTACTTCATCACGCTCAGCCATGCATCGGGAGCATGCCGATGGGCGTTGCCGGCGAAGCCTTCGCCGTATTCGACGCCGGCAGCGGCGTGAATTGCGAAAGCGCCGGGACCGCCGTACGGAATCACCGGCGCGTCGTACTTATCCATGTTGGCGTCCGCGGTCGGCATGATCGCGCCGCCCGCGCCCTGGGGCTGGCCGCCGCCGCCGCGGCGAACCTGCTGCTGCGGTGCGATGGTTGGGATGTCCACATCGGCGCCGTAGGCGGCGAGCAGCTTCATCGCCATCAGGTCGGTGCCGTAGGCCGCGCGCCAGAACGCCGTCGAGCCCGAGGTGTCGGCCAGGCCGCAATTGCGATTGCCGCAACCGGTGTACACGAGATACCAGGGGTGGGTCGTGATGCGGTGATTGACGTTCGCGCCCTTGTCGAGCAACGCCTGCATCACGTCGAGATAGGTCTTCTTCTGCAGCTCCATCTCCTGGGGCTGCGGGAAGCGCGTGCGAGGCTGCCACATCGTGTTGACGGCGGCCCACAGCGGCGACACGCCGTCGCGCTTCGAGGTGATGTTGGGGTTGGCGCCGCGCTCAATCAGCAACATCGCCATGTCGAACTGTCCGTTGATCACCGCGGTCAGCAGCGGGCTGGTGCCGTCGCCGGCGTTGAGCTGATCGATATTCGCGCCGCCTTCGAGCAGCGCCGCAGCGGATTCGATGTAACCCTGGCGGGCCGCGTGCAGCAGCGCCGTCATGCCGCCCTTGGTGGCCACCGGCGGATTGATTTCTTCAGGGTTGAAGTTGCGAACGTTCGGATCGACCGGCGCGTTCGGATCGCGCGCTGGAACCTTGCCGGAGAGAACGATCTGGCGTCCCGCCTCGATTGCGGCGGCGACCTGGCTCGGCGTCGGCTTGGCTTCGGATCCCTTACCGACAAAGCCTTCGAGCACCTTGCGCTGATGATCCGCTGCGGCGCGGTCGAGCGCATTGAACTTCGCGATGTCGAGGACCTTGGTGGTCTGCCCAGGGTTGGCGCCGCGCGCGATCAGCGTCTTGATCGCCTCGGCGCGATTGCGGCCGGCGGCGAAAATCAACGGCGTCTGCCCGGCTTCGTTTTCGGTGGCGTTCAGGTCGGCCTTGGCGTCGGCGAGGATGGTGATCAGTTCGGCGCTTCCAGATGACGCCGCGAGGTGCACCGCCGTGACGCCGCTGTTGGTGGTCTTGGCGTTGACGTCCGCACCGGCCTTGAGCAGCGCCTTTGCGACCGCGGCGTTGCCCGCCTGGGCGGCGAGGTGCAGCGGCGTGTACTGGCCGATGCGCGTCACCGCGCCGATGTTCGCGCCTGCGAAGATCAGCATGTCGGCGAGCTCGACGTCGCCGCGCTCGGCCGCCCAGTGCAGCGCGCTCATGCCATCGCCCTGCGCGCCGTTAACGTCGGCGCCGTCCTTAAGCAACTGCCTGACCGCGGCCTTGTCGCCGCGCCCGGCGGCGTCGGCGACCGAAGACACCACTTGCTGGGCACTTAGCGCAGCGGTCATGACGAGCGCGACCACCAACGAAAATAAGGACTGACGCTTCATCGCGGATCTCCGGAAATCGAACGCCAAACGCAGGCGGGGCGCAAACCCCGCCCCTCCATACGTCTGCTTAGGCAACCGTCGCGGGCGACGCCTGGTTGAGCGAGAGCTCACCGGTCGAATCGCCAAACGACTTCATGTCGTCCATGCCGAGCATGTGACCCATCGTCAGGAACGCGTTGGCCATCGGCGTGTCGGCCGCGGCCCTGATGTGCAGGTTGCCCTTGAGCGCGCCGTTGCCGTGGCCGAGGACGACCAGCGGGCAGCGGCGGTGATTGTGGACGTTCGGGTCCGCCATCGGCGAGCCCCAGACGATCATCGTCTTGTCGAGCAGCGTCTTGTCGCCCTCGACCGATTCCTTCAGGCGATCCAGCAGGTAGGTGACCTGGCTGACGCGGTACTTGCAGATCTTGTTGAACTCCAGGATTCGATCCTCGCGATCGCCGTGGTGCGACGCGGGGTGGAACGGCTGGAGCGATCCGCTTTCGGGGAACACACGGTTCTGCGAGTCCCGCCCGGTCTTGAACGAGATGATGCGCGTCATGTCGGTCTGCAGCGCGAGCACCTGCAGGTCGAACATCAAGCGCATGTGCTCCGCGAACGAATCGGGCACGCCGGCCGGCGCGTCCGGCAGCGCGCGCTCTTCGCCGCTGCCGTTGCGGGCCTCGATGCCCTCGATGCGGCGCTCGATTTCACGCACGTAGTTCAGGTAGCGATCGAGGCGGGTGCGATCAGTGTTGCCGAGGTCCTTGCGGACCGAGGCGACTTCGCCCTGGACCCAGTCGAGGATGCTGCGGCGCGTGACGCGGCGCTCGGCGCGATCCTTGGTGGAGGATCCCGAGCCGAACAGCATGTCGAACGCGACGCGCGGGTCGCGAATCATTGGCAGCGGCTCGTTCGGCGACGCCCAGCTGATCGAGTCGGTGTAGGCGCACGAGTAGTTGTAGGTGCAGCCGCCCGCCTGGTCGAGGTTCTCGATGCAGAACTGCATCGACGGGAGCGGGGTTTCCTGTCCGTACTTCTGGGCGTACATCTGGTCGAAGGAGGTGCCGGCCCAGATATCCGAGCCCTGCGTCTGCTTCGGATGCGACTGGGTCAGGAACACCGCGCTCGAGCGGAAGTGGTCGCCGCCGATTTCAGGGGCGGTGAACGCTTCGGCCATGCGCACGTCGGTGTTCGAGACGATCGTCAGGTGCTGGCGATAGGGTTCGAGCGATGCCAGGGCGCTGTCGGCGCCGATCGTGAAGCCCGATCCGACTTCAGCCGGTGCAAACAGGTTCTTGGTTGCGCCCCACTTGTTGCAGCCGGCGAGGCCATGGACCTCTTCGATTGCAATGAAGCGGGTGCGGTCGGCGGCCGCGGCCGCCTTGGCGCCAATGCCCTTGGCGGCCACCATCGCATCCAGGAACGGCAAGGCCACCGTTGCGCCGAGGGCGCCCCGGAGGAACGTGCGACGGGGCAGCTGCTTGCCAGTGATGAAATTCATCGCGGTCTCCCTAACGAGTTTGCTTACGCTTCGATCCGCCAGATCACACGATCTAGCGACCGCTTGCCTTTGTTGTCTCGGTCGTTGTTGCTTCTGATTCCACGCGCCGCATCCGGAACGCGTCGCTCTTCACGACGCCCAGGATGAACGACGAAATCTTGTAGTTGCCCGCCTCCGCCGCCTTGGTAATGGCGCGGATCGTCGGCTGGTCGTAGTACTCGACCCTGCGGCCGAGGCCGTAGGCCATCAGGTTCTCGGTGAAGTTGCGCACCAGAGGCGTCGGCCGCTTGGCGAGCGCGGTCGCCAACTCGCTGAGCGACGTCACCTTGCTGCCGTCGTAGAAATCACCGGAGGTATCGACCGGCATGCCGTTCTCACGCTGGCGCCACTTCGCGGTCACGTCGAAGTTGTCGAGTGCCAGGCCAATCGGATCCATGAACCGGTGGCACGAATTACAGGTCGCGTTCTTACGATGGATTTCCATCTTCTCGCGCGTCGTCAGCAGGCGGCCTTCCTTCGATTCGCCGGCCTCTTCGAGCGCGGGAATGTCGGGAGGCGGCGCCGGCGGCGGGGTGCCGAGCAGCACTTCCATCACCCACTTGCCGCGCAGCACCGGCGAGGTGCGGTTGGCGAGCGAGGTCTGCACCAGCATCGTGCCCTGGCCGAGGATGCCGCGGCGCGTCGCGTCGGGATACGTTACGCGCCGGAACTCGTTGCCGACGATCCCGGGGATGCCATAGTGGCGCGCGAGCCGCTCGTTGAGGAACGTGTAATCGGCGGTCAGCAACTCGAGCACGCTGCGGTCGTCCTTGACCAGGCTGTTGAAAAACAGCTTGGTCTCGGTACGCATCGCGGCGGCGAGATTCTCGTCGAAGTTCGGATAGAAGTTCGGATCGGGATGGACCTTGTCGATGTCCTGCAGGCGCAGCCACTGCGCCGCGAAGCGCTCCGCCAGCGCGTCGGCGCGCGGATCGGCGAGCATGCGGCGCGCGTGCTTCTCGAGGCCGGCCAGCGTCGACAGCTCGCGGCGTCCGGCCGCGTCGATCAGATCCTGATCCGGCGGCAGGCCCCAGATGAAGAACGACAGCCGCGAGGCCAGGTCGATATCGGCGACCCGATAGGTGCCGCCCGAGCGCGCGTCGGTCGGCGCTTTCTCGAGGCGAAAGATGAAGTGCGGGCTGGCGAGCACCGCTTCGACCGCCGAGCGCACGCCCATCTCGAAGCCGCCCTTCGACGCGCCTGCCTCGTAGAACGGCATCAGGCGATCGACTTCCGGCAGCGTCAACGGCCGGCGATACGCTTCGCCGCCAATCTTGGCAATGATCTGCTTCGCGCAGACGCGCTCGTTGGCCGATGAGGTCGGGCGGCAGGTGAAGATCTTCTGGCGGCTCGGCGTCGTCGAGATGCCGGTCGTCTTGATCGGTCCGCGAATCACGAGGTCACCCATGTGCGGAAGCGTGGTGATGCCTGCGCCTCCCGAGCCACCGCCCGCGTACGACCAGTCGTGCGGACGAATCAAGTCTTCGTAGGGGCCGTCGATCTTCTTGACGAACGCGGCCGCGACCTTGTGCTGACCCGCCTTGACGAGAAACGGCTCGGTGCGCAGCGGCGTCTGGCCTCGGCCGTCCGCGCCGGCGATGTTGATCAGCTCATAGGCGACCAGCGCGACGCGCTCGCCATCAATCGAAATGTCGATGTCCTCGAAGCGCGTGTTCTCGCCCGAGTTGAAGGTCATCTCGAACTGGTATTCGCCGTCCGCGGGGAAGACGTGGTTGACGACCATGCCGCCGCGCGTGCCGAACGGCGCGCCAGGGACGCGATCCCACGGGTGCTGCGACATGTAGGTCGGGTTGGTGTAAGTGTGATCGATCGACGGCGCCGTCTTGTCGCCGACCGCCATGCGGCTGATGTCCGCCGCGGCGTTGAGGTACGACTCGAGCAGCGTCGGCGACAGCGCCTGCTCGTCGGCAATGTTGTCGAAGTTCGCGCTCATCGTGTCGCTCGGCAGCCACTTGCCGGCGTCGACGTCAAGCTCCAGCAGATCTTTGACGGCGCGCGTGTACTCGGGACGATTGAGACGCTGGAACGTGCGGCCGCCGGGATTCGGGTTGGCCTTGGCGTGCACGTCCACGGACGTTTCAAGCGCGCGAATGAAACCCTGATAGGTCGCCGGGTCCGGACGCGGCATGCCCGGCGGCGGCATCATGCTCGCCTGCAGCTTGCGGATCATCCGTTCGGTAACGTCGGCGTCCTGACCCGCCTTTGCGAAATCAAATGATGCGAGCGAGAGGCTGCCCGCGCGATCCTTGTTGCGATCGCTGTGGCAGCCGACGCAGTACTTCTTGACGATCGCGTTGTTGTCGGCCGCCGCGCCGGCGTGCGGCGCGCCCGATGCGACTTGCTTCGGCGTGTCGTGGGAGACGGCAGGCTTGGTGCCCGCGACAACAGGCTTCGCGACCGAGGGCGACTTCGCCGCAGGCTGCTGGGCCGCAATTGCTGTGACCAGTCCCAGGAACAAAACCGCAGTGCCGACGGAGATGTAACGGGAGCTTCTCATTGGAGGAAAATATACACCCAATCGCCTGTAAGCATAGATGAGGCAAGAAGATAAAACCTTTAGAGACAACCGCTTACAATCACCTCGTACGCAAGCAGGGGGCGGTTGCCCTAACCGCCCCCTGCGAGATTGTCAAATTTGCGCCGGATTTCTCGGATTTTCCTACTTCTTGGTGGCCGTCATGGCCGACGGCGAGGTGATCTTGATGGTGTTGCCATCCACCGTTCCGGCGTATTTCGTGGTGCCGGCGGTGAAAGAGATATCGTTGCCGCGCAG
>Ga0136611_10002868_pt1 | contig 12051 bp, 15 predicted proteins | sample AntDrymUQ2232306_2_FD_106645 | JGI IMG/M metagenome (GOLD analysis project Ga0136611, IMG submission 106645) | Polar desert sand microbial communities from Dry Valleys, Antarctica - metaG UQ223 (23.06) | ecosystem: Environmental > Terrestrial > Soil > Desert | place: Antarctica: Dry Valley... | reverse complement strand
GTCGGCGGGCTTGGTATGCGCCAGGCGATCAGGACCTCGCTCGTCGTCATCGCGATGAGCAGCGTCGCGGGTCTGGCTGCGCACCTCGCGCACGGTAATGGGCCGTCGGTGGGGCTCGCCGTCCCTTTGACGATTGCGGCAGTCGTTGGGATGGCCGCTGGCAGCCAAACTGCCCGGTACGCCAGCCCCGAGCACCTGCGCCGAGGGTTCGCTGGCTTCGTCACGAGCGTCGGTTGCGCTCTGATACTGGTCAACACGCCGACGGCGATTCGAATGCTCGGCTGAATGCGGCAACGGAAGAGGAGGCTGTCATGGAATCCAACTTCTGTCTGATCGGTCCGCTGTTCGGCCTCACGTTGATGGGCCACCGACCGGTAACACCTTTCTGAAGGAGATGCGATGTTGACTGCATTGGGCGTTCTTGGAGTGTGGATCGCGCTTCAGTGGTGGGTGCTGCCACGACTCGGGGTGCCGACGTGAGCGGTGCCGAACCCGCGCGGGGCGCGGGCATGCGGATCCGAGCGGGACACTGATACACCGCGGAATGACGAGTAACCGTTTCGATGATGAACCTATTGCGAGAGCCTTGGCCGTGGTACGTCGCCGGACCCCTGATCGGACTGATGGTGCCGTTGCTGCTGCTGATCGGCGGCAAACCGTTCGGCATTTCGTCGAACCTCCGTCACTTGTGTGCTGCGACCGTACCGAGCGGGATCCCGTTCTTTGAGTACGACTGGAAGCGCGAAGGCGGATGGAATCTGCTGTTCGCGCTGGGGATCGCGATCGGTGGTCTTGTCGGCGTCAGCGTCCTGTTGCCAGACGGATACACGGTGGCGATCTCGAGTGCCACTCAGCACGATCTCCGCGCGCTTGGCATTCATGACCTCTCGGGGCTCGTGCCGAAAGAACTCATGGGATGGCAGGCCTTGGCCTCATGGCGTGGCTGGTTGACCTTGGGAGCGGGCGGGTTTCTGGTGGGGTTCGGCGCTCGGTGGGCTGGGGGATGTACGTCTGGCCATGCCATTTCTGGTCTCGCTACGTTCCAGGTTCCGTCACTGATCGCGGTCTGCGGCTTCTTCGCGGGGGGGCTGCTGATGACACACGTGATCATGCCGCTCCTGTTCTAAATTGCCATGACAAGCCGCCACCACGCATCGAGAGCCGTCGCTCCCGCAATCGTCCATCCCGTAGCCGACGCTGCTGCTCCGGCGCTCGGCGGGCAGTTGTTGTATGTCAGCGTCGGAGTGCTGTTGGGCGTCGTATTCGTGAAATCGGAGGTGCTCTCCTGGTACCGCATACAGGAGATGTTCCGGTTTCAATCCGCGCACATGTACCTCGTGATCGCCAGCGCCGTCGCTGTCGCGACACTCAGCATTCAGCTTCTACGGCGGCGAGGCTTTCGCACCTTGGACGGACAAGCGATTGCGATTCAGCCGAAAGAGATGACGCCGCGCGGCGCCCGCTACTGGCTCGGAGGCACATTGTTCGGACTTGGATGGGGCTTGCTGGGTGCGTGCCCAGGTCCGATCTTTGCGCTGATCGGCGCAGGCGTGACGTCGATGAGCGTGGCCTTGCTCAGCGCGTTGGCCGGCACGTGGCTCTACGGGGCACTGCAAACGCGGCTGCCACACTGACAGGAAGACGACCGTGCGGACACCCGTGTCGGACGGAAGCGAAACCAGGAGACGACGATGGCTGACACTCACTCTGATCCACCATACGGCTACACGGCGCACATGCGGGGCGTGTCGTTCGACGACACGCGGGCGCGCATGACGGAGGCGTTAAAACAAGAAGGGTTCGGCATCCTCACCGAAATCGACGTCCAGGCGACGCTCAAAGCCAAGCTCGATCGGTCGTTCCGGAAGTACGTGATCCTCGGCGCCTGCAATCCGCAACTGGCCCACCGGGCACTCGAGGCAGAACTCGGCATCGGTCTGCTGCTGCCATGCAATGTGTGCGTTTGGGAAGAAGAGGACGGGAGCGTCGTCTCGATTGCCCGTCCGCAGGCGATGTTCGACCTCGTGCGGAACGCGGCGCTTCAGCCTGTCGTGGACGACGCCGACCAGCGATTGCGGCGGGCGCTGGATGCCGCGCAGACGATGAACGCCACGTGAGCGACGTGACTGTCATGAACCTAGGGCCCGGGGACATCGGAGGAATGATGACAGTTGGATCTCGTGTTCGATTTGGGCGCGCCATCGTGGCTGCGCTCGTGGCAGCCACAGGCGTGTATGGTCTTGCGGTTCTGGCGCAGGACCGCAAGCCGCGCCGCATCGTTTTCGAGGTGACCAGCGCCGACAACCAGGTGTGGGAAGCCGTCCTGAACAACATCGAGAACGTCCAACGTGCGCTGGGCGTTGACGTCACAGAAATCAGAGTGGTCGCGCACGGCAAGGGAATCGGTCTCGTCACGAAGACGAACACCGCGCTCGGCGATCGGATCGCGGCGTTGACCACACCGCGTGTGAAGTTCGTCGCGTGCGAGAACACGATGAAGCGCCTGAAGATTCAGAAGGAAGATCTTCTACCCGCGGCCGGCACGGTCGATTCCGGTGTCGCGGAGGTGGTTCGTCTGCAGGAGGACGGGTGGTCGTACATCAAGTCAGGGTGCTAGTGAGCTGCGCCTCACACCGGCGGCGCTGGCGCGGGCGCAAGAGATCCATCCGCGCTTGTCGTGGTGGGCGAGGACGCCGCACGCCACGTCGCAACGGCGTGCTCTAGCGAAGACGCAGCGGCACGACTGCAATGGGCGTGGCCCAGTTCTTGCCAAACCACATGGCTCTGATCCACTCGTCTCGGTACTCCCTTGAAATAGCAAGCGTACCGTCACTCCGTCCGCTGATTGCCTATTCGGGCCTGCCGACCAGCCGACGATCTTCCGCGAGAACAGATCCATGACCACGGCCAGATAGAGCCAGCCCTGCCACGTCCGAATGTACGTGATATCTGTGACCCACACTTTGTTTGGCCGGGACACGGAGAATTGTCGTTGCAGTAGGCTGGGAATGAGCACCGATGGCTTGCCGATCGACCATCGCCGAATGCGAAAGCCATGCAGGGCGCGCAGCTTGTTGTCGCGCATGAGGCGCGCCACACGGTGCTTACTGCAGGTCTCTCCGGCCTCGCGCAGATCCAGAAACACGCGCGGCGCACCATAGATGCCATGACTGGCCGCGAACGACGCCTGAATCAAGCGCAGCAGCCTGGCGTCCTCTTGCGCATGTTTCGACAATGGCTGCTGGAGCCAGGCATAGTAGCCGCTCGGCGCCCCGTCGAGCACGCGACACATGAACTGCACGCTGTAGTGATCTCGATGACCCTTGATGAACTCGTAAATCGTGCGGACTCGCTTCGTCGTCGGTGCTGTCGACATCGGCCTTCCTCCCTATTCGGAGGCTAAGGCTTCTATCCACTAAACTCTGGGATCTCCACAGAGCCTCCGTCGTGATTCGTAACGATTCTTGAATATCTGAACCTCCCGGTGCCGGTCGCATAAATTACTCCGCCCATTCCCAGTCCGTGGAACGTGCGTGCAGCTGGAAGAAGGCAAAGGCTGCCAACGCTGCACCTGCGATTGAGTCGGAGCCAAGTCGCGCCTTGGGCGCGTTCTGACCGGTATCTCCCAGGAATCCAAGCGAGGTCTGGCTTCATCGATGGGCTACGAAATTCGGGGCGACCACAGAGCCATTGTCGCTGCAAGTCCGAGATTGGTCTCGTCGGTTCTTCATTGGTTTAGCCCCAGGTAGAACCATGCTGTTGCGCGGTGTTCGGGACTGAATTGTTCACGGATTGTTCACAGGCCTGTGGCGCGCGCGTTGCTGCGCTCTATGGTCTGTTGACTCTGCCAAACGCTCCGGTACACTCGCCATATGGAAGTCATCCTATCGCCCGAACTACAGGCCAAGCTCACCCGCATCGCCCGAGATCGCGGAACCGACGCGGAGGCTGTGGCCCGCGAGGCGATTGAGCGGCTGGTTGACTACGACGAGTGGTTCGTCCGCGAGGTCGAGAAGGGGCTCACGCAAATCGAGCGTGGCGAAACCCTGAGCCACGAAGAGGTCGGCACGCGGCTTCGCGAACGCCTTGCGGACAAGTAACGGCGCCCCTGATGCGACTTCGCTGGACCTAGGAAGCTGTCGATGACCTCGAGCACATTGCTGGCTACCTTCTTACGCACACGGCCGGCCGAGCGCAGGACCTGATCCGTGCATCCGGCGAATGACACCCTACGTGCCCGTCCTGATGTTGACGGCCAGGGGCGAAGAGCTCGATCGCCTGCTCGGACTTGAGCTGGGTGCGGACGATTACGTGACCAAACCGTTCAGCGTTCGTGAGCTGCTGGCACGGGTCAAGGCGGTGATCCGGCGCACGGAGGCCCTGTCAGCCACGCAGGTCGAGGCACCCGCACCGATCAATCGCGCCGGCGACTTCGTTATTGACCGCGCCCAACACTCGATTACGCTCCTGGGACGGACGTTGTCGTTGACTGTCAAGGAGCTGCAGTTACAGACGCGGTTCGTCCAACATCCCAGCCGTGTGTTTTCGCGCATGGAGCTGATGGATCTCGTCTGGGGCTATGGACACGCCGCGGACGCACATACGGTGAATAGCCACATCAACCGGTTGCGAGGCAAGATCGAAGCGGATCCGTCGCGGCCGCGATACATCCTCACCATTCGCGGCGTCGGCTATCGGCTTGGGGCATTCCATGACACACAGGCGGGTTGAGATGCTGAGCACACTCCACAGCAAGCTATCGGCGGTGTTACTCGCCGTGTTCGTCGCCTTCGCGGGCTTTACCTTGTTGATCAATCTGGTCACGACACGCGCGTTCCTCGATGAGGTGAATCAGAAGGTCGCGCTGACCCTCGCCGAGAGCATCGCCGCCGATCGGCCGCTGTTCGTGGCCGACCGTCTCAACCTGGCCGCGGTCAAGGCGTTCTTTTCGACGGCGATGACCATCAACCCGCTCGCCGAGATGTATCTGCTCGACACCGATGGCCGGATTGTCGCGTCGTCCGTTCCAGCGGCGGACATCCATCGACGCGCGGTCGACCTCAGGCCGCTACGCGCAATTCTTGCTGGAGAAACGCCGCCGGTCCGGGCAGACGATCCCAGGCACGAGTCGCGTCAGAAGGTGTTTTCGGTGGCCGCGCTGTCACAGGGCTATCTGTATATCGTGCTCGGCGGCGAGCAGTTCGATTCCGTGATCCGCATGCTGCTCGGCAGTCAGATCCTGCGGTGGGGAGCCTGGAGTGTGGGCGCGAGCCTGCTCGGCGCGGTGTTGGCCGGAGCGTTGATCTTCAGGTCGCTGACCCAGCCCTTGCGACGGCTGACCGGGGTGATGGAGCGTTTTGAATCCGAAGGGTACCGGCACGACGCCGCCGTTACGGTCCGGCCGCGTCGCTGGTCCGACGAAGTCGACCGGTTGACCACCCGCTTCGACCGGCTGTCGGCGCAACTCGCCGCGCATGTCGATCGCCTCAAGTTCGTCGACGTCCAGCGCCGCGAGCTGGTGGCGAACGTCTCGCACGATCTCAAGACGCCGTTGTCGGCGGTGCGGGGATATCTCGACACGCTGCTGATCAAGGAATCGACGCTCTCTGATACCGAACGACGAGCCTTCGTCGAACTGGCGCTCGGCCAGAACCAGCGCGTCGATCGACTGGTCTCGGAGCTGCTCGAGTTGTCTCGCCTGGAGAGTGGCGAAATGCCTGTCAGCCCGGAGATGATCTCACTCTGCGACCTGGTGCAGGATGTGGTGCAGAAGTTTCAGAATGCTGCTGGCGCCCGCCAGATCGTCTTGCAGTCGGCATTCGACGCCAATTTACCATTGGTACGCATGGATGTTCGCCTGATCGAACGGTTACTTGACAACCTGCTGGACAACGCGCTGCAACACACCGGGCCCAGCGGCACCATTACGGTGGGCTGCGCGGCGGTCACTGAAGGCATGAGGGTGACAGTTCAGGACTCCGGTGATGGTATCCATCCCGATGATCTGCCGCACATCTTCGAGCGCTTCTATCGCGGCCGGCGAGCCAGCGGCACCTTAGGCGGAGCTGGTCTCGGCCTCGCGATCAGCCGCCGGATCGCCGAATTGCATCACGCCGAGTTGCGGGTGGCGAATGACCGGGATCGAGGCGCAACGTTCACACTGATTCTGCCGGTCCGAGAATCGCCTCGACTCTGAATGTCAACGCGGCGGCGCCCCGTCAAGAGGCGCCGCGCGTCACATCATCTACATTCCGCAGCTAGCCGCCACCATCTTCAAGGTGGTCACGGAAAAGCCGTGCATGTACGTTCCCATGGCGTCTTTGCCCATGGCCATCTTGTCGTCGATGCCGGTCACCGTGACTTTGTGTTCGACGTTTCGGAGCCAGCAAATGACTTCAAGCCTTCCGCCTCTTCCACGCCCTTCGAAGACCAAGGCCACACTGCATTATCGATGTCGCTATAGCGATCTCAATTCGCACCAACGCCGACCGCTTCGGCTACCACGCTGCCTAACGTTGGTCACCTCTTCGATACGCTGATCGATCTCTATCGGTTGCGAATTGTTCACTGATTGTTCACGTGCGACCGTGTCACCTTTCTTCGGCAGGAACCTCGGGGTTCGGGCCCGCATCGGCCCGGTCGAGTTCGAACAGTCGACCTACGGCTTCGGCGACACGGGCCTGCAAACTTGGTGACAGGCTACCGAGTGCCCGCTTGATGATCGAGGACACAGCTGCCGCGTCCTCGCTGTGCACCGTACAACGGCGGCGGACACGACCTTCATCGCGCGCTTCCTCTCAGCGCGCCGGCCAGCTCAAAATCACGGTCGCCGGTTCGCGCCGACGATCGCGCCATGCGCTTGCTCCCACTCTGGGAGCACGCTATACTGACACCCGGTGCGGATCATCGCCCGTCGCACGCTCCGAGACTTCTGGGAACAGCATGCCGATGCGGAGCAACCGTTGCGGGCGTGGTATCACGACGTGGTACAGGCCGACTGGAAATCGCCGGCCGATGTGAAACGAGTTTACGCGTCAGCGAGCATCGTCGGTGAGAACCGCCTGGTGTTCAACATCGGTGGAAACAAGTATCGACTCGTGGTCGCCGTCAACTACAAGTATCGGATGTGCTACGTCCGATTCGTCGGGACGCACAAGGCGTACGACAGAATCGATGTCGCCACGGTGTGAGGTTGTCCCATGCAGATTCGTCCCATCAAGACTAGAGCGGACCACCGAGCTGCGCTCAAGGAAATCGAGCGCCTGATGGATGCCATGCCGGGCACACCAGCAGGAGATCGGCTTGAGATTCTAGCGACTCTCGTCGATCATTACGAGTCCGTGCATGAATCCATCGCGCCACCAGACCCGATCGAAGCGCTGGTCTACCATATGGAGAGCCGAGGCCTCACCCGCCGGGACCTTGAGCCGTACCTTGGCAGCCGCGCTCGCGTGGCAGAGGTTCTGAATCGACGTCGGCCATTGACTATTGAGATGATCCGCAAACTACACGAAGGGCTCGGGATTTCAGCAAACGTGTTGATTCAGCCTTACACCGTCCGCGGCTCCGCAGCGTAGGCGCGAACCTTATTTTCGATCGCAGGCGAGGCCGGGGACGGGCCTGCCTGCAGTCACGAGTGGGTGCGGGCGGCGCCGCAGCGGTGTGAAATAGAGCCAGTGCAGGACGGCGCCGAGGTATCCCCAGAACCGGCCGGAGGCCGTAGTGCGCAGCACGGGCTCGCCCGTCCGTTCCGAGAGGTAGTATTCCGTTCCGGCCGCGTCGTCGAGCGCGATGCGATGCATCGGCATGTTGCTCCGAATCACGCCCTGAAGCGTCCACTGATCGGCATCTTCCAGCCGGGTCTCGTAGCGCAGCGTCGCGGCATACTCCGGTACGTAGCGCCGCAGCACCGCGAGCGCGCGTTCAGCTCCGAACGCGGTCAGCGGCTCACCGCTATCGGCATACACCGTCCGCCATCCTGGCCCTGACTGAAAACGGTAGACCGGCCGGCCTTCCAACATCGCCACACGCACGCGGCCCGGCGTTGCCGGCAGTTTGAGTCGCTCGGCGGCGGCCGCTGGGCTGACGGCAAGTGCTCGCAGATCGAGCGGCTCAAGCCGTTGTAACCGCTCTTCGGCGGCCAGCGTCGGCATCCCGACGTAGACGAAGACAATGCCCGACACGAACCAGATGACGAACACCGCTGTCAACACGATGCCCGACCATCGATGCAGGTAGATGAGGGCCTTGCGCCAATCAAGCAGTTTCGCTGGGTGCATGGGGGACGCGAACAGAAACGATAGTCGAACGCCCACGTCGACAGTTCCCGAGATCGATGATCCCGACACGCCGCGGACTATTGTCCGTGACGACCCATCCCACCGCCGGCGAGGTGCACGATGATCATCACGATCAGCGCGAATCCAACGGCGATGCCGGCATACCAGGCGACGGAGCGCGTCCCAACACGAATGGCGCCCCAGGGTTTGAGAATCGAGAGTACCGTGGCAATCATCAACACCACGATGGCGAGAACGGCATCCATCGTGAGCTGCCGCCCTAGCTGACCTAACAGCGCGTCGGGAAGCGTGGCCTCTCCGAGGGCAAGCTTCGCGGCCGAAGCAACCGCTGTGTATTGATGCAACAGCAGCAGCGCCGTCGCGCCCACCGTCAGGACGAGTTTGGTGACCACCCAATAGTGGCGAAACAGTCCCCACTGAGTGATCAGCGATTGCATCACTCCAGTGACCAGCGCCAGAAGACTGAGCGGTACGATCAGATATCGCCCCAGGAGATCCATCGCGACATAGCAGGCGCGGAGCACTTCACTGTCGTTGGTGCGAAGACCGATCACGCTGAGAACGAGGAACGCGGCAACAGCGCCGAGCCAACCGACAGAACTGGCGACGTGAGCAACGAGCGCGGTGCGACGGACTCGCGGACTCAGTGTCATTGGTAGTCCGCCCAATCGTAAGGAACCGCGCCTGAATCATGGCTGAACGCCCGAGAGCAGACCGCGTGGATGACTTCATTAATTTCTCTTCATGATGCGACGGCGAAAACAACCATCCGCTGCCTCGTGCTAGCATGTTTTTGATGGCTCGGAACCGGGCGGCGGCCCTCTGTCTCTCCGTATTCATCGCAGCGCTGGCAACGCCGCTGCTGTGTGAATGGCGTTGCGGCGGTTCGGCGTACAACCCGCTCGCAGCCGTCGATTCCGGCCACCATTCGCACGTCACGCACGAATTAGCTCCTGAAGTCCTCACGTACCAGATCGAGCCTGCGGTGACGTCAGGCTGCGCGCATGACGACGCGACGGTCAGTGCGACGGCTCGCGGCACCAGCGGTTCCGCCCCTCTTTCGCATTGGGGGCACCCGCACCTTCTCGCCTCCACGAAGTTATCCGGTCCAATCGAGAATCAACCCGTTCATCTCGAGACCGCCGGAGCCCCACGCGGCCTCCCCCCTCCGCTCGCGCGCGTCCTGCGTCTGTAGCCCTCTTCGGTTCTCCGCTCACCCGGCCATCGGGTCATCTGGAATCAGCGTCCACGCGTCTCGACGCGTGATGTAGAGGACATCGTCATGAAAGCTGTATTGAAAGCGTTGCTCATCATCGCCGGAGTCGGCGCGCTGTTCGGTGCGGTGATGGTATTCGTCATCACCTCTCGCGGCATCAGCGCGAAAGCCGAACCTGGAATGATGGAAACCGTGATCGCGCGGACCATGCGCGGCCTGGCGATCCCACGTGGCGAACGCGACCTGAAGAATCCGATCGCGAATTCGGACGCGGTGTTCGCAGCAGGTCTGGCCCACTGGGCGGATCATTGCGCGGCGTGTCATGGCAATGACGGCAGCGGCGACACCGAGATCGGCATCGGCATGTACCCAAAACCGCCGGACATGCGTCGCGCGCCGACACAGGAGTTGAGCGACGGCTCGCTGTTTTTCATCATCGAGAATGGCATTCGCCTCACCGGCATGCCGGCGTGGGGAGACGGTACCGCGGGCAGCGCCGAAGGCAGCTGGCATCTAGTGCACTTCATCAGGAGACTCGCGACGCTGACGGCTGAGGATTTGGCGAAGATGCAGGAGATGAACCCCCGAAGTCCAGGGGAGGTCCGTGCCGAAGAGGAAATGAGGCAGTTCCTCGAGGGCGCCGACACCACGCCGCCGGCTCCGCAGCCCTCGCATGGCCACGGCGGAAAGTAACGGCGATCACCAGAGGTGATCTGAGTTCGTATCAGGAGAAACGCATGATGTCTTGTTACTGGCGCGCTGTCGCGCTGCCTCTCATGTCGCTGGCGCTCGGGGGATGCGCCACGCTCGGCCCGGATCGCGGACGGATTGAAACCAACGCGCTGGTCAGCGCTCGCAGCAACCCCGCGCTGGCGTGGGCGGTGCCCGCCGCGGATGATGTGGCCACGCTGCCAGCGCAGCCCATGACGCCGCTCAGTGCCGTCCAAATGGCGCTGCTGCGCAGTCCCAGGCTACAGAGGGAGTATGCGCGTCTGGGACTGGTCCGCGCCGAGGTGCAGGACGCCATCCAGATCGCGAACCCGCGCCTGTCCGCATCGCGCCGGACGGGTGACGACCACATCGCGTTGTCGGCCATCGGACTCGCCATGCCGCTGGTGGATCTGCTGGTGCTGCCATCCCGGATCCGGCTCGCCAAGGCGGACGCCGAACGCGCCAAACGTGAGATCGGCGCAGCGATTCTGTCGGTAACGGCGGATGTCGAAGCGGGGTGGTACGGATATGCGGGCGCCCAGCAGGTTGCCAACTTGCGGGCCACGGTCGCCGAAGGCATGACGACGTCAGCCGACTTGGCGCAGCGCTTCTACGAGGCGGGCAACATCAACGAACTGCAGCTCAAGCAGGAACAGGCGGCGGCCACCGGCGCGCGCATCGACGCCGCCCGTGCCCGCGCCGAGGCGCAGCGCGCACGGCTCGAGCTCAACACGCTGATCGGCCTGTCAGGCCCCGAGACCGACTGGTCCGTCGAGCCCGAGCTGCCGCTGCCGCCGGCCGATGAAGACAGTCCTGACGAATTGCGGACGTTGAGCCAGACGATGAACTTGCAGTTACTGGCCGCCCGACAGGAAGTGGCCGTGATGGAGGGGGCGGTGAAGACGACCCGCCGGTTCCGGCTGCTCGGCGGCACGGAGGTAGGCTATGAAAGTGAGACCGAGGTCGATGGCCAAAGGCTGAGCGGCCCGACGCTCAACCTCGAACTACCGATCTTCAATCAGGGTCAGGCCAAGGTCAGCCGCGTCGAAGCGCTGCTCGCACAGTCGCGGGCACGGCTGGCCGAGATCGAGATCGCCTCCGACAACGCGGTGCGCCTCGGCGCCGAGCGCGTTCGGATCCTGCGCGACATCATCGCGACCCATCGTGACACCTTGATCCCGCAACGCGAGAGCGTGGTCGCGCGCACCCAGGAACAGCAGAACTTCATGATCATCGGCGTCTTCGAACTGATTCAGGCGAAGCGGCAGGAATACGACGCCTACCAGAGTTATCTGGAGGCCGTCCGCGATTACTGGCTGGCGCGCGTGGAGTTGGGGCGCGCGGTCGGCGGCCGGTTGCCCAGTGCCGCCCGGCCAGCAGCGCCGGTCGCGCCCGCCACCGCCAAGCCTGTTGCAGTCCGAAATGAAGGAGACCAGCGATGAGTGTGACGCGACGTGACCTATTGTTCGGTGCCGGCGCCACCGCGCTCGCTCAAGCGTTACCGAACAGCCAGGCCGCTCTTGCCCAAGGGCACGAGGGGCACACCATCCCGGCCGCGGCGCCGGTCCGCGAACAGTCTCGCCCAGCCGCAGCCGCTGCGGCCCGCTACGTGCCCGTCCGCACGTTGAACGGATGGACACTGCCCTTCCGGATGGTCAACGGCGTCAAGGAATTCCACCTCGTGGCCGAGGAGATCGTCCACGAGTTTGCGCCCGGCTCGAAAGCGACCTGCTGGGGCTACAACGGCAGTACGCCCGGCCCAACCATCGAAGCCGTAGAAGGCGACCGCGTGCGGATTCTGCTCACCAACCGGCTGAAGGAACC
>Ga0136611_10002867_pt1 | contig 12051 bp, 9 predicted proteins | sample AntDrymUQ2232306_2_FD_106645 | JGI IMG/M metagenome (GOLD analysis project Ga0136611, IMG submission 106645) | Polar desert sand microbial communities from Dry Valleys, Antarctica - metaG UQ223 (23.06) | ecosystem: Environmental > Terrestrial > Soil > Desert | place: Antarctica: Dry Valley... | reverse complement strand
TTATATCGTTGCTATAACCCATTACAAATAAGTTAGACCCATAGATTCGTTTCAGATCAATAGCATATTGAGTAACCAGTTCTCCCCCAAGTGCCATAATGGGTTGTTCGCCCAACTTCCAAACCTGTAGCGGATAAGGATATGATGTCGCTAATTTTTCTCCGCGTGCGGCTTTACTAAGCATTTGAGTCGCCCAGAATTGCTGGTATTTTGACGAATTTTCTTTTAGCTTTTCTAATTCCTGTATTGAATAGGGAGGAGCGAATGGTAGGTCAATTTCTGCATATGCAGTTGTTAACTGGGGTGATAATTCTTTAAGGTCTTCGTTTAATACGCGTTCTACCGCAGCAGCCAGTTCTTTTCCATACTGTTGTGCCAGGGGAATTGTGTTGCGCGGCAATGCATTTTGGTCAGCGCCGGCGCCTTGAAAGAATAAAGCAGTCGTTCCGGGATAAATCTTCTCGAGCTCCAGTTGTGCAAAGCCGGCATAATCGCCCGACCATTTATTTAAGTTTAAAACAGAAGGGTGACAGGAGTAACCAAATGCAACAGCTTTCAAACCTTTACTATTGACAACCTTTATCACAGGTACAGAATAGTCATTAGGCCCCGCTAATTCTGTTTGCTGGTGTAAAGTAGCTTCTTTATTATTTCTCCTGTTAACCTGAAAGCGTACGCTCCCATTCTCGGTGTATACTTTTACCGGCTCTAATGACGAAAGAGCGGAGCCCACTAATTTCACAATTTGGTCTTCTAATTTTATAGTGTACACCCTGCTTCTCTCTTTAAATTCATCACTAATAGGGTAGACATTATATAAATAGTTATGTAAAACAGGGCCTGAATGAGTGTGTGAGGCATTAAGTATAATCTGGTCTTTGGAAAAAGCGAACTCGCTTTCTATTCGCTTACGTATGCGGTTGGATATCTCTCTTGGAATGCCGTTAAGATCCAGTGTAATGAGCACTGCTCTTTTCCCCATTGCGTCTTCCAATACAAGAGCTTTAGCCCATAAATCGTGGATCATGCCCTCTGATTCATGGTTTCGGGAACCAAAACCTGCCAGCCACATGGGTTGTTCCGGGGTAATAATTACACGTGCAGTACCACCTTTCCAAACCCCGTCTTTTCTTATGCTGGCATAGCTAGATTGATTTAGTTGGAGTGAAAGAAAAATGAGGAGTAAAAGGAAAGAATAAGGCGTTTTTATCATCATGATCTATTATAGTGTAAGCTAGGACTATTTTAAGCTTCCTAACAAATATTTCTTAAACCAGTCAAAATTATTCCCAAGTGTAATTGATACCCTTTCTTTACCTTCCAACTCCTTTACTTGAGATGGAACCTCAATCGTTGAGGCGATCTCCTTTGAGAAAATATCCGGGAATTTGCATGGATGAGCTGTCGATAATAAAATCAGCTCCGCTTTTTCGTCCGGATTATCTTTTAGCCATTTTTTAGAACCCAGCCAGGCTATAGCTGTATGTGGGCACATAACGTAGTTATGGTCGCTGTAAACTTTCTCAATTGCTTCCAGCGTTTCCTGGTCTGTAAATGTATAAGCGGTTAAACGATTTTTAAGGTTTATACGATTTTCTTCGAAAAGATCCATGATCCTTACCCAGTTGCTTGGGTCGCCCACATCCATCGCATTAGAATACGTTTGAACAGACGTTTTAGCCTGATATACTCCGCTTTGCAAAAATGCTGGAACTGTATCATTAATATTTGTCGCTGCGATGAATTGTTTAACAGGCAAACCCATTTTCCAGGCGAGAAAACCTGCACCAATGTTCCCGAAATTACCACTTGGAACAGAAAAGATTACCTCGGTTTTACCCTGCCGCAGCAGTTGAGCATAGGCATTAAAGTAATAAAATGTTTGAGGAATTAACCGGGAAATATTAATAGAATTAGCAGACGTTAAGCGAAACTTTCGTTTTAAATCCGGATCATTAAATGCTTGTTTTACCATAGCCTGGCAATCATCAAATGTTCCATCTATTTCTACAGCGCAAATGTTCTGACCATTAGTTGTTAACTGCAGTTCCTGGATAGGGCTTATTTTCCCTTTCGGATACAATATGGTTACGCGGGTATTTAGTACACCCAAAAAGCCCAGTGCCACAGCACCACCAGTATCACCGGATGTAGCAACTAGGATGTTCAGCTCTTTTTCGCCTGATTCCAGAAAATAACTCATAACCCTGCTCATAAAACGGGCTCCAAAATCTTTAAAGGCTAAAGAAGGACCATGGAAAAGTTCAAGGACATGAACCTGCTGTTCCAGCTTCAAAACAGGCGCTTCGAAATTTATCGCATCATCAATTATCGCCTTCAAATCCTGATCAGGAATATCACCGCTCAGGATGTTTTTGGCAACTACAAAAGCAATTTCAGGAAGACTAAGATTTTGTAGATTACGTATAAATTCCGGATCCAAGACTGGGATTGTCTCTGGCATATACAAGCCTTTGTCGGCAGGCAGGCTGTTAAAAACTGCTTCTTTAAATGAAACCCGCAGGTCTTTATTATTCGTACTGTAGAGTTGCATTTAATCTAATATTATCGGGCCTTTGGAATTTATCGGGGAGTGGTAAGAAATACTCTCAGTATCCAGCCAAAGGAAATGTTTTTTGAGTTTTTCATTAATAATTTGAGCGTCATCCGCATTGCGGGTGAAAGTGAAAACTGACGGACCAGAACCCGAAATACCGAAACTTAGCGCTCCGTTTTCCATTGCTATTTCTCTCAATTTATAAAAATCAGGGATTAAAATGGACCTGACTGGTTCTACAATAACATCCTTCATACTTCGGGAGATCAGGTTGATATCTTTCATAAACAAACCGCTCACAAGGCCCGCTACATTCCCCCATTGTGTAACTGCATCCTTAAGAGACACATTGCTGCGAATAATTTTACGGGCATCACGGGTAGGCACGACTACGTGAGGAAATACTATAGAACAGTATAAGTCATCCGGATAAGGCAATTTGATAATATCCAGCGGTTCGTAACTTCTTATCAACACGAACCCGCCAAGCAAAGCAGGTGCAACATTATCAGCATGGCCAGTGCCGCAAGCCATTTCTTCACCTTTCATTGCAAAAGGAACGAGTTCCATCTGTGTAAGTGGATTTCCCATTAAAGTATTTATCGCAAATAATCCTGCAACAGTACTTGCAGAACTTGAGCCAAGCCCGCTGCCAATTGGCATTTTCTTAAAGAGTTCAATTTCCACACCCACCTCCGGCCGGCCAATGTGCTCAAGGTAATGCTGCACACTTACGCTGACGGTATTTTTAGCAGGGTGATATGGCAATCGTCCATCATCACCGCTAATCTTTGTAATGATTACCCCTGGTTCGTCTTTAATGCGCATGATCACTTCATCCCCTGGCTGATCCACAGCAAAGCCCAGAACATCATAACCACACACCACATTTGCTACCGTCGCTGGGGCAAAGACTCTAACTGATTTATTCATTTTCACCAACTTTCTTTCGGGCAGACAAAATGGATCGCCTTTTGAATCAAAAATATCAAATTCATTCGTTCGGGGAATTTTTATTGTGCACCCACATTTACAATATCGGCAAACACACCAGCCGCAGTTACTTCTGCACCGGCGCCTGGTCCTTTAACTACCATTGGCCTTTCCTTATACCGGTCAGTGATAAAGGAAATTATATTATCACTCCCTGAAAGAGCATAAAAAGGATGGGCATCATCAACCATTTGCAAATTGATCGTTGCTTTGCCATCTTCAAGTTTTGCGATATATCTTAGAACCTTACGGCCATCTTCAGCCTGCTTCTTCAGGTTTTCAAAAAACGCGTCTTCTTTCTTCAACTCCGAATAGAATTCTTCGACAGATTGGGCATCTACGCATGCTTGAGGCAACATACTTTCAATGTGCACATCCTCCGCTTCAAGCGGATAACCTGCATCCCTGGCAAGAATGAGCATTTTACGCATAAAGTCGGTTCCCTTCAGATCATCCCGCGGATCGGGTTCAGTATAGCCTTTCTCCTGCGCCTGCTTTACAATATCATGGAATGATACGTCTCCTTTATAATTATTAAAAATATAAGATATGGTGCCTGAAAGGATCGCCTCAATACTCAAAATCCTGTCGCCGCTTACCATCAAATCTTTAAGAGTACGTACGATTGGCAAACCGGCACCTACATTTGTTTCATAAAAGTAATCTACTCCATGAGTACGTGCGGTGTCTTTAAATAGCTTGTACTGCGCATAACTTGATGAATTACCAATCTTATTGCAAGTAACGATTGATATATTCGAGCTGAAAATTTCATGGTAAAATTCGATGGGTTGCAAGCTTGCTGTATTATCGGCAAATACACAATTTGGAAGATTCATACTTTTCATCTTCCCAACAAAGCCAGCTAGGTCGGCGCTAGTATCGGAAGCATCCAACGTCTTCTCCCAATTCTCCAGGTCTATACCGTCGGGATCAAAATACATTTTTCGGGTATTACTTATCCCAACTACCCGGATCTGAATACCATTGTGTTCCTGCAGGAACTGCCGGTGTTGCATTAACTGGCGAAATAAAGTCTTGCCAATGTTCCCTGTACCCAGACAAAACAAATTGAGAGTTTTATTTAGATCTTCAAAGAAAGCATCGTGCACAGCGTTCAGACCCTTATTCAGGTCTTCCCGCCCGATGACCACCGAGATATTATACTCGGATGATCCCTGTGCGATTGCCCTCACATTTATACCGTTGCGTCCAAGAGCGTGAAACAGCTTCCCAGAGATACCGGGAGTTTGCTTCATGTTTTCACCAACAATGGCCAAAACCGAAAGTCCCTTCTCAAATACGGGGGCTTCCAGTTTTTTAGCTAATAACTCCAGTTCAAACTCATGCTCAATTACATGCTGTGCACGGGCGGCATCGCCGGGATGAATCGCAAAAGTGATGCTATGTTCTGATGACGATTGAGTGATAAGTATCACGTTGATTTGTTCACGTGCAAGAAGTGAAAATAGACGGCCGCTAAATCCAGCTTTACCTACCATACCGCTACCTTCAATGTTTATGATACTGATCTCGTTTATCGATGAAATGCCCTTTATTGCCAGTTTAGAATTCTCACAATTATGTTTAATGACGGATCCGGCAAATTCAGGCTCAAAAGTATTGCGGATAACTATTGGAATCCTCTTCATGAAAGCCGGAATCATCGTAGGCGGATAAATTACCTTTGCCCCGAAAAATGAAAGCTCCATCGCTTCGGTGTAAGATAATTCAGGCAAGGAAAATGCCTTTTTTACCATCCGTGGATCTGCTGTCATCATCCCGTTCACGTCAGTCCAGATTTCAATCTCACTTGCATTTAAGGCCGATCCGAATATTGCCGCTGTATAGTCACTGCCGCCCCTGCCCAGGGTGGTGACCCTGCCTTCGTCATTGCTCGCAATAAATCCAGTTACGAAAAGCATTTTATTCCTGTTTTTTTCATAGAAGTCACGGATCAACATCTCTGTGAGTTCAATATTTACTTTTGCCTGTCCGAAGCTGCTGTCGGTTTTGACCAAATCTGCGGCATTCACAAAAATAGTATTATCCTTCTCCTGACCAGCTATTTTGCTGATCATAAAAGCCGAACAACGCTCTCCATAGCTCAAAACCAAGTCCCGGGTTTTCGGAGTAAGCTCCCGTAACATCGAGATCCCCTGAAGAAGATCTTCGATTTCATTGAATAATATTCTAAGTTGCGTAAAAACCGGATTTTGCCTTGACACGGCCAACAGCTCCTTGATAACTTCAAAATGTCGTTCTTCGAGTTCTTTTAATTCATCCCGGAATGTTCCACCTTGTGAGGCTTTATCAGCCATAGATGAAAGAAGATTTGTTACCCCGCTCATTGCTGAAAGAACAATTACCGGATTACCCGAATTTTGATCTTCCCTAACTATAATCTGTAATAACTTGCTGATCGATTCAACTGATCCTACTGAAGTACCCCCGAATTTTAAAATTTTCATCTAATTGTGAATTTTATTATTGGTGTTGACGCTTGCATGTTTATGCTATTTCAATTTTTGATAAAAAAAAGCGCCTTCCCCTTTATCGGAGGAAGGCGCTTTTGATGTGTTTATGTTTTAATTACACCATACAAAACCTTCCCCGTCGCGTTAGCGTGGTTGTGGTACTTGTTGTTGTGGTATAAAAATTAATATTCATTGCTTTTTCTGTGGCGCTAATTACGGGCTTAGTTTTTGAAATAGCAAATGATTATTAATTTATTTCAAAATCCTTTCGCCACAGCTGTTATATAGACATTCAGGTGCTTAGTTTTCCAGCCAGTCTGGCAACCGATAATATGCAACTGCAACCTCCTATCACAGATTTTCAACAACTAACAACTATCATTGCGAGCGCAGCGCGGCAAAACAAATAACTAAATATTATCTTTACACACTGAATGCAAGGCCTAGTAATTAAATCAACCGGAAGCTGGTACGAAGTGATCTCGGATAGTGGTAAAGCCATAAACTGCCGGATAAAGGGGAAATTCCGTACTCTTGATATTAAAACAACAAACCCAATTGCGGTGGGCGACCATGTAGAAGTTGAACTTGAACCAGACCAGGAAACGGGGCTTATTACAAGCTTGTATCCCCGAAAAAATTATATCATCCGGAAATCAGTTAATCTGTCCAAACAAGCACAGATACTCGCCGCCAATCTCGATCAGGCATTTTTAATTGTCACGCTGGCCTCCCCTCGAACTTCGCTGGGATTTATAGATCGCTTTTTAGTAACGGCCGAAGCGTATGCTATTCCAGCCAAGCTCATTTTCAATAAGCTTGATCTTTTTAGCGATGAAGGCTTGGAAACCCTGCAACAATACCAGGAGATTTATGAAAACGCCGGGTATTCTTGTTATAGTGTATCGGCCGTTAAGGAGACTAATCTGGATCAGTTAAGAGAACTGCTTAAGGATCAGGTAACCCTGGTAAGTGGCCATTCAGGTGTTGGAAAGTCCACTCTTATCAATGCGCTGCTTCCTGGCTCAAAACTGAAGACCGGTGATATTTCCGACTGGAGTGACAAAGGAAAACATACAACCACTTTTGCTGAAATGTTTGAACTGCCTTTCGGCGGGTATTTAATTGACACCCCAGGCATTCGCGAATTAGGGGTGTTCGATATTGAAAAGCAGGATCTCGGAAGACTATTTCCTGAGATTCGGGAATTGATGGGCAATTGTAAATTTCATAATTGCAGGCACATTAATGAGCCGGGATGTGCCGTCCTGAAAGCTTTAGAAAACGATGAAATTGAACCATCTCGCTACGATAGTTATTTAAGCATATATCATAACAACGAAACCCGGGCATAACATGAGAGCAGTTATTCAGCGTGTAAGCAGTGCCTCTTGTTCGGTTGACGGAAAAATAACCGGCCAGATTGGAACTGGCTTTATGATCTTATTAGGTATTGAGAATTCTGACAATAACGAAGATGTAAGCTGGCTTGCAGGTAAAATTGAAAACATGCGTATCTTCTCCGATGATAATGGCGCCATGAACAGAGCCCTTTCCGAAGTTAATGGTGAAATATTGCTAATTAGCCAGTTTACACTGTACGCATCAACAAAAAAGGGGAATAGACCGGGCTTTATCCGCTCGGCTAAGCCTGAAGTGGCAACTCCCCTTTATGAAAAGATGATAGCCGAACTCGCTCATTTGACGGGAAAAAACATTCAAACAGGAATTTTTGGTGCCGATATGAAAATTAGCCTGGTAAATGACGGACCGGTTACTATAATGATCGATACCAAAACTAAAGAATAAGTACATGACCATAGAGCAAGCACAGGAAACAGTTGACAAATGGATCAATACCATCGGGATTCGCTACTTCAACGAACTTACAAACACTGCCATTTTGATGGAAGAAGTGGGCGAAGTTGCCCGCATCATGGCTCGTAAATACGGCGAACAATCCTTTAAAAAATCTGATGAAGGCAAAGACCTTGGCGACGAACTCGCAGATGTATTATTTGTACTAATCTGCCTGGCGAATCAAACAGGTACTAATCTTACTGATGCGTTGAAAAAGAACCTTGAAAAGAAAAGCATTCGGGATGGAGAGCGACATAAGGATAATGAGAAGCTGAAAGGCGGATTAAAAGAGCCTGATGACTGAAAACTGAAGCAAAGGTACCTGAAGTACCTACAGCGCAGGATCGTTCCTTAATTCAATTTCATTTTCACCAACCGCTCCCCATCAAGCACGGGGATACTCGTAGTTACATCAGTATTCAGACAAAAGGCAATATCCGCTTCAATACCAAGCTTCTTCAGTCGTTCACTGTGCGATGTCTTTTTTAGATAAGTACTCAAGTCATCTTTAGCTATTTCATAAAGGTCTTCAGCTGCGATTCCTGAATCATCAAGATGGTACCCTTCTTCTTTAAGCAGTTTCACAACCCCTCCAGCAAACAACGTATCTTCGAGATTTACCTTGTCTTTCCAGCCTGAACATAATAACAGAACATCATTTGGCTGTGTTTTAAGCCAGTTGCAAAGTGCGGTCAGGTTTAAAAAAGAACCGATAACTATCTTACTTGCGCCGCGGGAGAGATTAATTGCGTGAGTACCATTCGTCGTAGTAAGAACAATGGTTTTGCCATCCACTTTTTCTCTGACATATGAAAAAGGGGAGTTTCCGAAATCAAAACCTGAAACTACTTCACCGTTTCGCTCGGCAGCGAGTAAAAATTCAGAATGCCTGTAGGATTCGCATGCTTCAACTGTAGCGACAGGAACTATCGCTTCTGCGCCATTCTCGATGCCATAACAAATTGATGAGGTTGCTCTGAATATATCAATTACGACAACAATACTCGCCTTAATATCATAAAGGTGAAGCAGCGCAGGGGTCAAACAAACTTCCAGGTTACGTTTTTGCATTCTTAAATTAAATGAATTACTTAAATGGAAATTTAACGATCTGCGCTTTAACCCGGTTATCCCGAATTTTGATATATATCTCCGAACCTTCTTTTGAAAACTCTTTCGTTACATAACCCATACCAATTGCTTTTCGAAGGGAAGGAGATTGCGTTCCTGACGTTACTCTTCCAATAAGGTTTCCTTCCGCATCCACAATCTCGTAATCATGTCTGGGAATACCACGTTCAATCATTTCAAAACCAACAAGTTTGCGAGCAACACCCTCCTGTTTTTGTATTGCAAGATTCTCAGAGTTCACAAAATTTTTGGTGAATTTGGTTACCCAGCCAAGCCCAGCTTCTATTGGCGAGGTAGTATCATCAATGTCATTCCCATACAAACAAAAACCCATTTCCAGTCTCAACGTATCCCGTGCAGCCAGTCCGATAGGCTTAATGCCGAAGGGCGCACCAGATTTAAATATTTCGCCCCAGATATGCTCAGCATGTTTATTATCAAAATATAGCTCGAATCCTCCGGCGCCTGTATAGCCCGTTGCAGAGATCAGGACATTTTCTACATCGGCAAACATCCCTTTCTGGAAGGTGTAATATTCCATCGATATCAGATCAATTTTTGTAAGGCTTTGCAGTGCGGCAGCAGCTTTGGGTCCCTGGACAGCCAGTAAGGAAGTTTGATCGGAAATGTTTTTCATTTCCACACCACCAGAATTATAGTCGGCGATCCAATCCCAATCTTTATCAATATTTGATGCATTAACCACGAGCATATAGGTTTTTTCATCAATTCTGTAAACTAAGAGATCGTCAACTATACCACCCTTTTCGTTTGGCAAGTATGAATACTGAATCTTCCCGTCGAAAAGCTTTGATGCATCATTTGAACTTACTCGTTGAATGAGATCAAGTGCTCCTTCTCCTTTGAGGATAAATTCGCCCATATGGCTTACATCAAAAACACCAACATCTTTGCGAACTGTTTCATGTTCGACATTTATGCCGCTATACTGCACCGGCATATCAAATCCGGCAAAAGCAACCATTTTGGCACCAAGGCCAACATGCACATCATTTAAAGCTACTTTCTTCATTGGGCTAAGATTGATTGCGGCAAAAGTAATTAAAAACGAGTAAAGGCTTCCCCTATTTTGAAAAGCTATTGTTCAAAACTAAGGGCCAACTGCGGGTCGGTAATCCTGAACGTTCTCCGATGGTATGGCGACATGCCGTAAGAGATAACTGCATCCCGGTGTTTAATGGTTGGATAACCCTTGTTCTGGCTCCAGTCATATTGTGGATGTTCTTCGGAGAGCCGGTGCATATGATCATCGCGGTAGGTTTTTGCAAGGATGGATGCAGCGGCGATTGAATAATATTTTCCATCACCTTTTACCACGCACTGGTGAGGCACTTTTTGATAAGCCTTAAAACGATTTCCATCAATTATGATAAATTCGGGTGATATATGAAGTAGCTCAAGTGCGAGGTGCATGGCCTTGAACGAGGCGTTTAAAATATTTATGCGATCAATTTCTTCATGGTCCACCTGTGCAACGGCAAAAGCAATTGCCTCCCGTTCTATACAGTCACGCAAAATATACCTGTCTTTTTCGCCCAACTGTTTAGAATCGGTCAATACATCATGAGAAAAGCTTTTGGGGAGTATGACAGCAGCCGCGTACACCGGGCCTGCCAAACAGCCGCGGCCTGCTTCATCGCATCCTGCTTCAATAAATTCTTCCTGGTAATAGGGCAACAACATGGTTTATTCTTGGAATTCGCAATGAACAAATTTAGAAATTACCGGGATACTTTACAAGATTCGTATCGATAAGAGCGTAATGTCATCTGAATTCATTTGTGCATTGTTACTAAGTTGGATATTTCGTAAAATCGCTTCATTCAGGTCATCTACAGGCAGTTTTATATTTTTTTGCAAATGATCTACTAATTCATCATCAGAAATATAAACCTCTTCATTTCCACTTTCTACCAGCCCGTCCGTATAGTTAAAAATTAGGCTTCCTGGAAATAGTGTTTCTTTTCCGACCCTAACCGAAGGGAGCGTGTCGAATGCACCTATAATCGTTGTGCCTTCTTTAAGGAACTTTACCTTTTTATTATTTATTAATATCGGCGGATTGTGGCCGGCATTGACATATTTTAGCTCACGGGTTTTCTCATTATAAAGGCCCAAAAAAAGTGTTATAAACCTTTCGCCATTGGTATTTGAAACAACGATCTCATTTAGTCGTTCAATTATTTTGATCAAATCACTTTCAACGGAGGACCAGGCCCGGAGACTTGCCTGCAAATTTGCCATTAGTAATGCGGCGGAAACACCTTTGCCAGAGGCATCGGCTATACACCATAAGAATTTGTCAGAACCCAGTTTTATAAAATCAAAATAATCTCCCCCAACATTTTCGTTAGGGAGATACGTTGCCCCGACTTCAACAGATCCAGTCTTTGGCAGGCTTCGTGGAATTAACATACCCTGAACCTCTACCGCCAACTCCATATCTCGCTGCAAGCGCTCTCTGTCTACTCTTTCTTTAAATAGTTTTTTATTCTCCAGGGCAACTACAATAACGTTGATTAGCGTTTCGACGAAATTTAAGTCATTGCTTAATAATTCATGGCCCGTATCAAAATCGCCAATAAGTACAAAGGCAAGAAATTCATCTTTATGAAAAACAGGCACAAAATATTCGTATTTGCTTAATAGATCGTTTGGGTGTGATCTCAGCGCTGTAATGTTTTTATAATCAGAAAGAGCCTGGCAGGTTTGCTGTAGTGTTTTGGCATTTTCAAACTCCCCTCCAAAACGGGATGCACAATAAAAATGTTCGCCTTCGCGTATCAGCAGCCTGACTTTTCCTATTTTAAGATGTACATTCAGAATTACCTCTAACATCTCAAACAAAACGCTCGACGAGCTATTTTTATTAATTGCCTGAGTTATTTCTAGCAGCGAATTCAATTCTGCCTGCCTTTTTAAAAGGAGTTGGATCAACTCGCTCTCATCATTAATTACTGATGTTGGTAGATGTGCCAAAACAATACTTATTGGTGATGATGTATTATAAAC
>Ga0136611_10002866_pt1 | contig 12051 bp, 8 predicted proteins | sample AntDrymUQ2232306_2_FD_106645 | JGI IMG/M metagenome (GOLD analysis project Ga0136611, IMG submission 106645) | Polar desert sand microbial communities from Dry Valleys, Antarctica - metaG UQ223 (23.06) | ecosystem: Environmental > Terrestrial > Soil > Desert | place: Antarctica: Dry Valley... | reverse complement strand
GACGGGGCGTCGGCCCGGAGGCAGTCGGCTGGTCGCGCGGCACCACGGGCATCACCCGGGTCTGGTCGGGACGGGGCGGCAGGGTGGTGGGGATGACGCGGGTCTCCCGGTCGTCGGACGAATCGTTCGCGGGACCCCGGATCCCACCTTCGCCGTAGAGCCAGTCGTACTCCGGCGTGCCCTCCTCGGGGCCACCACTTCCCCGAGGACGGTCGTTCATGTCGCAGACGCTACCGCGCGGTCGTGATCCGGCGTGCGCACCAGGAGGCGCGCACCCGCTGACGACGAGGGGCCGCGCCGGCTCCGCGGGGCGGAACCGTGCCGGCCCGGCGCGTCGTACCCGCATGTGACGGGTGTGACTGGTGATACTGGGTGCTGCCAGCCACTTCCCCAAGCAGATTGGCCAGCCCCCATGCATTTCGGGCATTCCGGGCATACCCGTCCCTCCGGGTCGCCCGACCAGCAGGACCGTGCGACGCTGCGCAACCTCGACGACCGTGCGACGCGCGTGCGCTTCCGCCGGGCGATGTCGTTGATGGTGATGACGCTCCTCATCCCGGGCTCCGCGCAGCTGCTCGCCGGCAACCGGCGCCTCGGCCGGCTGGCCCTGCGGATCTGGCTCGGCCTCGTGGCAGTGCTGGTGGCCACGGCGCTCGTCGGCCTCGTGTGGAACGGTGCGGTCTTCTACCTGGTCTCCAACACGATGCTGCTCGCGATCCTGCGGATCGTGCTGACGCTGGCCGCGATCGGCTGGGTCGCCCTCTTCATGGACGCCTGGCGGCTGGGCCAGCCGCTGAGCCTCCAGCAGAACCACCGCCTCGCGATCGTCGGTCTCAACGGCTTCCTGAGCCTGTCTATGGCCGGCACCCTGCTCTTCGGGGCGCACCTCGTGGGCGTGCAGAGGGACTTCATCGTCACCATGTTCGGCAGCGGCGAGGTCACCGGTGCGACGGACGGCCGTTTCAACGTGCTGCTCCTCGGCGGCGACTCCGGCGCCGGGCGCTGGGGGCTGCGGCCCGACTCGCTCACGGTGGCGAGCATCGACGCGGTCACCGGACGCACCGTGCTGGTCAGCCTGCCCCGCAACATGGCCAACTTCTGGTTCCGGCAGGGCTCGGTGATGGACCGACAGTTCCCGCAGGGCTTCGACTGCGACGGCTGCTACCTCAACGGGGTCAGCACCTGGGCGCAGGACAACACCGACCTGTTCAAGAAGCCCGACCGTGCCGGTGTGGACGCCACGATCATGGCGGTCGAGGGCATCACCGACCTCGACATCAACTACTGGGCGATGGTCAACCTGCAGGGCTTCCGCGACCTCGTCGACGCCGTCGGCGGTGTCGAGCTCAACGTCCGCTCGAGGATCCCCGTGGGTGGGCTCGGCAGCGACGTCACCGGCTACATCGAGCCCGGTGTCCGCACGCTCGACGGCCACGACACGCTCTGGTTCGCCCGGGCCCGCGAGGGGTCCGACGACTACTCCCGGATGGCCCGCCAGAAGTGCGTGATGAGCGCGATGCTCAAGCAGGTCAGCCCGCAGGTGGCCGTGACCAACTTCTCGGAGATCGCCTCCGCGTCCTCCGACATGATCTCCACAAACCTGCCGGCCAGCGAGCTCGACCGTTTCATGCAGCTGGCCCTCAAGGCCCGCAACCAGCGGATCTCCACGGTCTCCCTGGTCCCGCCGCTGATCAACACCGCGGATCCCGACATCACCTTCATCCGGTCGACCGTCGCCGCGGCGATCGACAGGGCCGAGGGGACGACGCCGACCGCGGAGGCAGCCCCGGCGCCCGCAGCGCCGGCGGCGCCGGCCGAGGAGGGCGCGACCCCGGCAGCGCCGGCGCCGGCGGCGCCGAAGCCCACGAAGCAGGCGCCCGCGCCGGTGACCGGTGGGTCGGTCGGAAGCCTCGGTGACGGGTACGCAGCCAACCAGGCGGACGACCTCGCCACCACGTGCTGAACCGGGGCCCCCACGCCCTAGGGTTGGCCGGGTGAGTGCCGACGGCGAGCAGCGGATCATCGCGGTCGTCGTGACCTTCAACCGGCTGCCGCTGGTCGAGCGCCTGGTCGAGCGGCTGGTCGAGGTCGACGGACTGCACGAGATCCTCGTCGTCGACAACGCCTCCAGTGACGGCACCGGCACCTGGCTCGCCACCACTGCCCGGGGCACGCGCACGCCGGTCCTGCACCGGACGCTGACCACCAACCGGGGCGGGGCGGGTGGCTTCCACGACGGTCTCGGCTGGGCGGTCGACCGCGGCGCGGACCTGATCTGGCTGATGGACGACGACGGCCTCCCAGCACCCGACTGCCTCGAGCGCCTGCTCGCCCATGCCGACCTCGACTTCTGGGGACCCGCCGTGCTGGCCGAGCAGGACACCTCGCGGCTGTGCTTCCCCATCCGCCTGCCCGGGGGGTCGAAGGTCGTGCACGACATGGGCGCCGTCCGGGCCGCCGCCCGCGACGGACTGATCCCCGACGTGGTCATCCCGTTCAACGGCGTCCTGGTCACCCAGCAGCTCGTCGACCGCATCGGCCTCCCCCGCGAGGAGTTCTTCATCTGGGGCGACGACGTGGAGTACCTGTGGCGGGCGCGGGAGGCGGGCGCCCGCTGCGCCACCGTGGTCGACGCCCACGTCCTGCACCCGGCCACCGACGACCTCGGGACGCCGATGATGGGCGGCCGCACGACGTACAACCACAGCCCGAGCGACCTCAAGCACTACTGCATGGCCCGCAACAACCTGGTCAACCTGCGCGACTACCGCGGCAACCTGCACGCCTTGGCCTTCGTCGTGAAGACCGTGTGGTTCTACTCCTTGACCCGGCCCAGCCCGGCTCGGCTCCGGCTGAGCGCACGAGCGATGGTGGCCGGCCTGCGGGGCGACTTCACCGGGCACCATAGGTACCTCCGGTGACCGAGCGGGTCGCCGTGGTCGTTGTCACCTACAACCGGGCCGACCTCCTGGTTCGGATGCTGGACGGGCTCGCCGCCCAGACCCGGCGCCCCGACCTGGTGCTGGTGATCGACAACGCGAGCACCGACCACACCCGGTCGGTGCTGGCCGGGCGGCACGACCTGCCGCTCGAGGCGTTGCACCTGGCGGAGAACACCGGCGGGGCGGGCGGCTTCCACACCGGGCTGAAGGTCGGCCACGCCCGGGGCTTCGACCGCCTCTGGCTGATGGACGACGACGTCGTGCCCGCGCCGGACTGCCTAGAGACCTTGCTGCGGTACGACGAGGCCGCGCTGGCCGCAGTCCGCGAGGACCTGCAGGGTCGCCTCGTCGAGAAGGCCGCCATCCGCTTCGACCTGCGAGACCCGCGAGCGATCAAGCCGAAGACGGCGATGGTGGAGACGACGTACGGCTCCCGCGCGGCGATGCCCGAGCTCGTCGAGCTCGAGAACGTCGCCTTCGAGGGGTTCCTGGTCCGCCGCGAGGTGGTGGACGCGATCGGGTTGCCGGACCCCTCGTTCTTCATCTTCTACGACGACGTCGACTTCGCGGTCCGCGCCCGTCGGGCCGGCTTCCACATCTGGGCGGTCCGCGACGCCGTGCTGGTCCGCCAGCTCGACTTCGACCAGCAGCACTCGCTGGACGGGTGGAAGGGCTACTACATGTACCGCAATCTGTTCGCGGTGCACTTCCGGCACGGGGAGAACCGGCTGGTCCGGGCCAAGCCCTACGTCATCGCGGCCGCCGTGACCGCGCTGAGCCCGCTACGCGGTGGCCGGGCCGAGGCGCGCAACGTGCTGCGTGCCGTGCGCGACGCACGGCACATGCGCCGGGTCACCGCAGGCTGACGCGGTCCCGGCAGCCTAGGCACCCCTGGTGCAGCCGCGGCCCGCGCGGGAGAGTGAGTCCGTGGACGAACCGGATGGCGCGCTGGCCCGCGCACACGAGCACGCGCTGGCCTGGCTGGACTCGCTCGGGAGCCGCGCGGTGCCGCCGCAGGCGACCGTCGCCGAGGTCGTGGCCCAGCTCGGTACGGAGCTGCCGGACGGGCCGACCGAGCCCGCCGAGGTGGTCGACCTGCTCGCCCGCGCCGCCGAGCCGGGGCTGACCGCGATGCCGTCCGGTCGGTTCTTCGGGATGGTGATCGGGGGCAGTCACCCGGCTGCGCTCGCCGCCGACTGGCTGGTCAGTGCCTGGGACCAGAACGCCGGGCTCCGTCAGGTCACCCCGGCCCACTCGGCCGTCGAGGACGTCACGAGCGCGTGGCTACTGGACCTCCTCGGCCTGCCGGAGGGCTCGGCGGTCGGGTTCGTCACCGGAGCGACGATGGCCAACTTCACCGCGCTGGCCACGGCGCGCGACGAGGTGCTGAGATGCGCCGGCCACGACGTCGCGACGATCGGCCTGGTCGGGTGCCCCGCGGTCCGGGTGCTGGTCGGGGCGGAGCGGCACGACTCGGTCGACCTGGTGCTGCGCTACCTCGGCCTCGGCCTGCCCGAGCCGGTCGCCGCCGACGCCGAGGGGCGGATCGACGTGAGCGCCCTGGACGCCGCGCTGCGCCGCGAGCCGGGGCGGCCCACCGTGGTGGTGCTGCAGGCAGGCAACGTGCACTCGGGCTCGTTCGACGACTTCACCGACGCGGTCCGGCTCGCCCACGACCACGGCGCGTGGGTGCACGTCGACGGTGCGTTCGGCCTCTTCGCCGCCGCCTCCCCGGCCCTGCGCCACCTGACTGCCGGCTACGAGGCGGCCGACTCTTGGGGGACCGACGCGCACAAGACGCTCAACGTGCCCTACGACTGCGGGATCGTGATCGTCCGCGATCCGGGGGCGCTGCGCGCCTCGATGGGCATGCACGGCGACTACCTGATCCGCGATGAGAGCGGCGATCCCTTCGAGAAGGTCCCCGAGCTCTCGCGGCGGGCCCGGGCGCTCCCCGTCTGGGCGGTGCTGCGCTCCGTCGGCCGGATCGGGGTGGCCGACCTCGTCGAACGGCTCGCCCGTCACGCCCGCGCGTTCGCGGACGGTGCCGCCGGGATCGAGGGCGCGGAGGTCCTCAACGACGTGGTCTACACCCAGGTGTGCGTGTCCTTCGGCAGCGACGCGCGCACCCAGGACGTCACACGTCGGATGCTCGAGGACGGCACCGCCTGGATGTCGGGATCGCGGTGGCGCGGGCGCGCCGTGCTCCGGATCTCTGTGAGCAACTGGTCGACCACGGACGCCGACGTCGAGGACAGCCTGGAGGCCCTGCGGCGGGCTGCGGTGTGAGCAACCCGGCGGCGCGGTGGATGTGGCCCGCCGCGTGTCGATCCGTAGACTGATCCATCGCGTCCACCCCCAAGGAGATTGCTGCGTGTCCACCCCTGACCTCGTCGTCGTCGGCTCCGGCTTCTTCGGCCTCACGATCGCCGAGCGTTGCGCCAGCGAGCTGGACCTGAAGGTCCTCGTCATCGAGCGCCGCTACCACCTCGGCGGCAACGCCTACAGCGAGAAGGACCCGGAGACCGGGATCGAGGTGCACAAGTACGGCACGCACCTCTTCCACACCTCCAACCAGCGGGTCTGGGACTACGTCAACCGGTTCACCGCCTTCACCGGTTACCAGCACCGGGTCTTCGGCAAGTACCAGGGTCAGGTCTACTCCCTGCCCATGAACCTCGGCCTGATCAACCAGTTCTTCGGCAAGTCCCACACCCCCGACGAGGCCAGGGCGTTGATCGCCGAGCAGGCCAGCGAGATCAAGACCGGGACGGCGAAGAACCTCGAGGAGAAGGGGATCTCCCTGATCGGGCGTCCCCTCTACGAGGCCTTCATCAAGGGCTACACCGCCAAGCAGTGGCAGACCGACCCCACCGAGCTGAGCGCCGACATCATCACCCGCCTCCCGGTGCGCTACACCTTCGACAACCGCTACTTCAACGACACCTACGAGGGTCTGCCGGTCGACGGCTACACCGCGTGGCTCGAGCGGATGGCCGACCACCCCAACATCGAGGTGCGGGTCGACACCGACTTCTTCGACGCCGAGAAGTTCGACGCGGCGGCCTACAAGGGCAAGGTCCCGATCGTCTACACCGGCCCCGTCGACGAGTACTTCGGCCACTCGGAGGGCCACCTCTCCTGGCGCACCGTCGACCTCGAGGCCGAGACCCTCGACGTCGACGACTTCCAAGGCACCGGGGTGGTCAACTACAACGACCAGGAGGTGCCGTACACCCGCATCCTGGAGTTCAAGCACCTGCACCCCGAGCGCACCTACCTGCCTGGCAAGACGATCGTCGTCCACGAGTACTCCCGGTTCGCCGAGGACGACGACGAGCCGTACTACCCGATCAACACCGCCGACGACCGCGCCAAGCTGCTGAAGTATCGCGACCTGGCCAAGCAGGAGCAGATGGTGCTCTTCGGTGGCCGGCTGGGCACCTACAAGTACCTCGACATGCACATGGCCATCGGGTCGGCGCTGTCCATGTACGACAACGTGCTGCGGCCGCACTTCGCCGAAGGTGCCGCGCTGACCAGTGGGGGAGTGGACGCATGATCTTGAAAGGCTCGATCACCGAAGGGACGCGCACCGAGCGCCGGCTGCTGCAGCGCCAGATCTTCCCGCTCGACAAGGACACCGGGGTATTCCCGCTCTACGTCGACATGGAGGAGGCCAAGCTCGACGCCGACCGCTACGAGATCGGCGGCAACAAGGGCGCCAAGGACCTCAACAACGCGGCGATCCGGCAGTCCACCTCGACCGGTCGGGCGCTGCACCCCGACCAGATCCTCTCCCGCACGGCCCTGCGGATCCCGCAGGGGCAGTCGATCTCCTTCGGCACCTACTTCAACGCGTTCCCCGCGTCCTACTGGCGCCGCTGGACCGTCGTCGAGGATGTCGTCCTCACCCTTCGCCTGCGCGGTCGCGGCGCCGCCGTCACGGTCTACAAGTCGATGTCGCGCGGCCACACCCAGCGCGTCGACTCTGTCACCGTCGACGAGTCCGACGAGGACACCCTCACCTTCGACCTCAGCCTGGCGCCGTTCGTCGACGGCGGCTGGTACTGGTACGACGTCGTCGCGGGCGACGAGGACGCCGTCGTCGAGTCTGCCGAGTGGTCGGCCGAGGTCCCCGCCGACCGTGCCGACCACGGCACCGCCGACATCTGCATCACCACGATCAACCGCCCCGACTTCTGCGCCAAGCTGATCGGCCAGCTCGCCGACGACGAGGTGCTGCGGCCCTACCTCGACACGGTCTTCGTGATGGAGCAGGGCACCAGGCTGGTCGCCGACTCCGAGCACTTCCCCGCTGCCGCCGAGTCTCTCGGCTCGACCCTGCGGGTCCTCGAGCAGGGCAACCTCGGAGGCTCCGGCGGCTACGCCCGCGGCCAGCTGGAGTCGGTCCGCAAGGGGACCGCGTCGTACGCCCTGATGATGGACGACGACGTCATCTGCGAGCCCGAGGGCATCATCCGGGCGATCACCTTCGGTGACCTCGCCAACCGGCCCACCATCGTCGGCGGCCACATGTTCAACATCTACAGCCGGGCCCGGATGCACTCGTTCGGGGAGATCGTCCAGCCGTGGCGCTTCTGGTGGCAGACCCGCCTCGACGGCTTCAGCGACTGGGACTTCGGGGCCCGAAACCTGCGCTCGTCGCGCTGGCTGCACAAGCGGGCCGACGTCGACTTCAACGGCTGGTTCATGTGCCTGATCCCGCGCCGGGTGCTCGAGGAGATCGGGCTGTCGCTGCCCCTCTTCATCAAGTGGGACGACTCGGAGTTCGGGCTGCGCGCCAAGGCGGCCGGCTATCCGACGGTGACCTTCCCCGGTGCCGCGGTCTGGCACGTGCCGTGGACCGACAAGAACGACGGCGTCGACTGGCAGTCCTACTTCCACCAGCGCAACCGCTTCGTCGCGGCGCTGCTGCACTCGCCGTACGAACGTGGCGGGCGGATGGTGCGCGAGAGCTTCAACCACCAGGTCAAGCACCTCGCCTCGCTGCAGTACTCCACCGCCGAGCTCCGCCACCTCGCGCTCGAGGACGTGCTCGCGGGCCCGGGCCGGCTCCACGCGGACCTGCCGACCAAGCTCGCCGAGGTCAATGCGTTCCGCAAACAGTTCACCGACGCCCAGCTGCACGCCGACCGTGACGAGCTGCCTCCGGTGCGCCGCAAGAAGCCCCCGAAGAAGGGCAAGAGCGACATCGAGATCCCGAGCCGGCTGGGCTCCCTCATCAGCGCCGGGCTCGCGCCGCTGCGACAGCTGCGACCGGCGAGGCCGATGTCCCGGGAGTTCCCCGAGGCCGAGCTGACCGCCATGGACTCGGCGTGGTTCAACCTGGTCAAGTACGACTCGGTCGTGGTGTCGATGAACGACGGGGCGTCGGTGGCGCTCTACCAGCGCGACCCGGCGCACTACCGCGACCTGCTCAAGCGGACGACGGAGATGCACCTGCGCCTGCACCGCGAGTGGCCGCGTCTCGCCGCGGAGTACCGCGCCGCGCTGGGCGAGATCACCTCGCCCGAGGCCTGGGAGAAGACCTTTGCCCCCTACGCCCAGGAGTCGGGGTCACCGGACGGCGGCACCGATGGCTGAGCGCGTCTCGGTGCGCCACGACCTCGAGCGCATCCCGCTGACGTCGCCGTCGAGCACCTCCGGGCTCCTCGAGGTGTTCCGGCGGCGCTACCTGTTGCGGCTGCTGGTGCGTCGCGAGATCCAGGCGCGGTACGCCGGGTCGACGTTCGGCCTCGCCTGGTCCTACATCAATCCCGCGATCCGCTTCGCGACCTTCTACGTCGTGTTCGGCCTGATCCTCGGCCGTGGGCTCAACCAGGAGAACTTCGCCATCCACCTGTTCGCCGGCATGGTGATCGTCCACTTCTTCACCGAGACGGTGACCTCGGGCACCCGGTCGCTGATCAGCAACCGGGCCGTGGTGCAGAAGATGGCCGTGCCCCGGGAGATGTTCCCGGTCGCGTCGATGCTGGTCTCGCTCTACCACACCATCCCGCAACTGGTCATCCTGACCATCGTGTGCCTGGCCACCGGGTGGAGCCCGGACGCCGAGGGCTTCGCGGCGGCGTTCCTCGGCTTCTTGATCATCCTCGTGCTCGGCACGGCGCTGGGGCTGCTCTTCGCTGCCGCCAACGTGCTCTTCCGCGACTTCGGGCGCATCGTGCAGACCTTCATGAACATGGTGCCCTTCACGACGCCGATGATGTACCCGTTCGTGCTCGTCGCCGACCTGGGCGTGCAGTTCGGTGAGATCTGGCCGCGGCTCTACATGCTCAACCCGGTGGCTGAGGCGGTCCTGCTGATTCAGCGGGGCTTCTGGGTGACCACGGTCAGCAACAAGGAGGAGGAGCTCGGACAGGCGTTCCCCGACGACTTGTGGTCGCGGGGATTCATCATGTTCGGCGCGTGCCTGGTCCTGCTCGTCGTCGGCCAACTGGTCTTCTCCAGGCTGGAGAAGACCGTGCCGGAGCGACTATGAGGGGCACCCGCTGATGGTCACGTCGATCGTCGTCGACAACGTGTCGAAGCAGTTCCGGCTCCAGTACCACCGCACCATCAAGCAGATGGCGATGGCGAAGGTCCGCAGCCAGCAGATCAGCGACAAGTTCTGGGCCCTGGACGGGGTGTCCTTCGAGGTCGAGCAGGGCGAGTCGATCGGGCTGATGGGGCTCAACGGGTCCGGCAAGAGCACCTTGCTCAAGCTCGTCAGCGGCGTCATGCAGCCCGACCAGGGCACTGTGCTCACCCGGGGCAGGATCTCCGGGCTTATCGCCACCGGGGCCGGATTCCACCAGCAGCTCACCGGTCGCGAGAACATCTACATGAACGCCGCCATCCTCGGGATGACCGAGGACGAGACCAACGAGAAGTTCGACGACATCGCGGCGTTCGCGGACGTCGGGCGGTTCATGGACACCCCGGTCGGCAACTACTCCTCGGGCATGTTCGCCCGCCTCGGCTTCTCGGTGGCCGTCCACGTCGACTGCGACATCTTCATCGCCGACGAGGTGCTCGCGGTGGGAGACAGGCCGTTCAAGAAGAAGTGTCTGGCGCGCATGCAGGAGATCCGCGAGAGCGGGATCACGCTCTTCTACGTCTCCCACGCGGCCGGCTCGGTCAAGAAGATGTGCGACCGGGTGATCGTGCTCGAGCAGGGCCGGGTCGGCTACGACGGCGACGTCGAGGAGGGGATCAAGTACCTCCACTACGACGGCTCCGATGACGAGCCGGACGCGGAGGAAGACCTCGACGAGGAGCTCGCCTCCGACATCTGACGCTCCGTCGCTGGCCGGGAGAAATCCCGGGCATGCCGGCGTGTCGAGTGGAAATTACAGGTTTGTAGTTACTCAGTTCCTCTTCCGTGACCAATGTGACTGGTGTGAAACTTGCAACTCCTGTGCATCACTTTCCCCACTGGAGCTGTCTCGAATGCGCGCATACCAGGCCCGGTACGTCACCGCCTGCCAGCAGCTGCTGGCTCTCGGGTTGGTGCTCGCTGCGCTGACCCCCGCCGCCGGGGTGGTCAGCCTCGACGTGGTCGGGACGCCCACCGCCCCCACGCCGGCGGGCGACTCTGTCGCCCTCTCCGCCTCCACCGCCCAGTCCTCCCGGGCCGGCACCGTCGCCACCGCTCCGGTGGCCCCGCACGTCGCCGAAGTGCAGCTGACCGCCCCCCGGGGCTCACGATCGGCGATGTCCCGCCCGCTGCAGGCGCGCACCGAGCAGATGGCCCGGCAGGGCCTCACTCGGGTGGTCAGCGCGCCGCAGCGGGTGCTCGGATACGGCGCCGTCGGCGTCACCTGGGACCCGAAGGCAGAGATCGCCGACGGCGCGATCTCGCTGCAGGCACGGACCAGGACCGACGGCCGGTGGTCAGGCTGGGACGACATCGCCTACGACGCCGACCACGGGCCCGACCCGGGCAGTGCCGAGGCGCGGCGCTCCCGCCCCGGCACCGATGCGCTGCTCGTCGGCCGGGTCGACCGGGTCCAGGTGCGCTCCACCTCGGCCGCGGCAGCGCCCGCCGACATGAGGCTCGCCGTCATCGACCCGGGCCGGACCGAAGCGGCCACGACCACTGCCCGCCCCGCGATCGATGCCGCCTCGCTGGAGTCCTCGAGCGCGAGCGCGAAGTCCGATCTCAGCGGCGTCAGCGAGGGTGCTGCGGCGTACACCCCGATGCCGGGCATCTTCTCCCGCGCCCAGTGGGGCGCCGACGAGAGCATGCGGGACTCCGGGTCACTGCGCTACTACGAGGTCCACGCGGGCTTCGTGCACCACACCGTCAACGCCAACACCTACTCCGAGGCCGACGTGCCGGCCCTGATGCGCAGCATCTACGCCTACCACACGCGTTCGCGCGGCTGGAGCGACATCGGCTACAACTTCCTCGTCGACCGGTTCGGCCGGGTCTGGGAGGGTCGCTACGGTGGCGTCGACCGCGCCGTGGTCGGGGCGCACACCCTCGGCTACAACGAGTACTCCTTCGCGATCTCGGCGATCGGCAACTTCGACATCACCCAGCCCAGCGACGCGGTGCTCCGGGCCTACGGAGCGGTCTTCGCCTGGAAGCTCTCCCTGCACGGCGTCTCCGCCGCGTCCCCGGCCCAGGTGGTGGGTCGCAAGTCCTTCCAGGCCATCAACGGGCACCGCGACGCCGACCAGACGGCCTGTCCCGGCAAGTACCTCTACGCCCAGCTCCCGCTGATCCGGCAGTACGCCGCGGCCGGCCAGGTCGGCTGGGCCGGCCGGGAGCTCGAGTCCAACCTCGTGGGCAGCCCGCACCCGGACCTGGTCGTCCGGCGGGCCGGCGACGGGCAGGGGGTCCTGATCCCGACGCAGGGCAGCGGTCAACCGCTGGGCGCGCCGGTCGACACGGGCTGGAACCTGGCCGACGCGGACACCCTCCTCAACGTGGGCGACTGGGACCGGGACGGCTTCGGGGACTTCATGGTCCGGCGGACGTCCGACAAGACCCTGCAGCTCTACCGCGGCAACGGCCAGGGCCAGTTCGCCGCCCCGGTGCTCGTCGGCACGGCCTTCAACGGCGTCCGGCTGCTCGCCGCGGTCGGTGACGTCACCG
>Ga0136611_10002865_pt1 | contig 12059 bp, 11 predicted proteins | sample AntDrymUQ2232306_2_FD_106645 | JGI IMG/M metagenome (GOLD analysis project Ga0136611, IMG submission 106645) | Polar desert sand microbial communities from Dry Valleys, Antarctica - metaG UQ223 (23.06) | ecosystem: Environmental > Terrestrial > Soil > Desert | place: Antarctica: Dry Valley... | reverse complement strand
TCCGTTCCGTCTGCGCCCGGCCTGCCGCGAGTGCGACGACCAGATCTCCATGGCGTCGCGGAACTCGGTCAGGTGGCCGTCGCAGAGGTCGCACTCATAGGACTGGCCTTCCACGGTGTACAGGACCGTCTCGACCGCTTCGGCAGCCCCATCGTGAACATCGCAGGTCAGGACGGACCGAGGAGCGGTCGATGCGTCGACCTCGGCGGGGGGAGGCGCGGTGTTGGCGGGCATGGCGCCATCGTCCTCCCGTTCGAGCCTCGCGTCGTCGCCCTGGTGTGGAGATGCGCGTACGTCAGGTGTGGAGGTCGGGCGGGGTCTTCGGGATAGCCGCCAGCCCGGTGCGATAGGCCATCACCACCATCTGGGTCCGGTCCCGGGCTCCCATCTTGGTCATGGCCCGGCTGACGTGGGTCCGCACCGTGGCCGGGCTGACGACCCAGCACTCGGCGATCTCGTCGTTGCTCAGCCCCTCGGCCACCAGGCCCACCGCAGCCTGCTCGCGCTCGGTGAGGAGGGCCCTGACCCTCGGGTCAGGGGCGACCGTCGCCGACCCGCCACCCGCCGGCGACCTGGTGAAGGCCTCGATCAACCGGCGGGTCACGCCCGGTGACAGGAGGGCCTCGCCGTCGGCCACAACCCTCACCGCCCGGATCAGCTCGGCCGGCTCCGTGTGCTTGACGAGGAACCCGCTCGCGCCGGCCCGGAGGGCCTCGTAGACGTACTCGTCGAGCTCGAAGGTGGTGAGGACGAGGACCTTGACCTCGGCTAGGTCGGGGTCGTCGGCGATACGGCGGGCGGCGGCCAGGCCGTCGACGCCGGGCATGCGGATGTCCATGAGCACGACGTCGGGACGGTGGGCGACGGCCAGGGCCACGGCCTCGTCGCCGTTACCCGCCTCGGCCACCACCTCCATGTCGTCTTCGGCGTCGAGCAGGGCGCGGAAGCCGGTGCGGACCAGGACCTGGTCGTCCGCCAGCACCAGGCGGATCACGACGCTCCGACCCATGTCGCCCGGAGACGGAACCCACCCGCCGGGGCCGGCCCTGCCTCCAGCGCGCCGCCTGTGGCCTCGACCCTCTCCCGCATCCCGACCAGTCCCAGCCCGGCGCCGACGTCGGCGGCGGGACGGACCTCGCCGGGACGAGTCCGGCCACCGTCGTCGACGACCTCGACGACCAGGGCCCGGTCGACCCCGACCCGGACGACCACCTCGGCGGCGGCCGCCAGCCCGGCGTGGCGGCGGACGTTGGTCAACCCCTCCTGCACCACCCGGTACGCCGCTGTGCTGACGGCCACGGGCACGGCGTCGAGGTCGCCGTCGACGCGGGCGATCACGGCCAGGCCTCCGTCCCGCACCCGGGCGACCAGGTCACCGACCCCGTCGAGGCGCACCGCCGGCGATCGCGGCGCGGCACCGCGATCGGTATCGCGCAGCAGGTGCAGGATCGAGCCCAGCTCGTCGAGGGCGTCGCGGCTGGCGACCCGGATGGCCTTGAGGGAATCGTGGACCTGGTCGGGCCGCCTGTCGGCCAGGTGGGCGGCCACGCCGGCCTGGACGTTGATGGTCGAGATGGCGTGGGCTACCGAGTCGTGGAGGTCCTGGGCGATGCGGAGGCGCTCGGCGACCAGCGCCTGTTCGTGGCGGTGCTCTTCCCGCTCCCGGGCCGCCGCCGCTCGCTCGCTTCGCGCCGCCATCGCCTGCCCGGCCAGGACGGCGGCCGAGGCCCAGCCCACGATCACCAGCTGGAACAGGCCGAGCTCGACGCCGCCGACGATGTGGCCGGTCGAGGTGACCACGATGAAGGCGACCACGCCGGCCAGGCCGACCTTGCGGGGCGCCGAGTAGCCGAGCGCCACCAGCGACAGCGGACCCGGTAGGAGGGCGGGACCACCCGGGTAGTCGCGGCCGAGGTAGATCGTGATAGCGACGAGGACGATGCCCACCGTGACGAAGATCCACCGCCGCCACACGGCCAGGGCCACGGCCCCGGCCGCGCCGCACACGACGGCGAGAACATCGACCGAGCGGCTGCCGGCGTTGGGCTCGATCTGGGTCGACCCGACAACGACGAGGACGAGCACCAGCCCGGCGCCGACCAGGTCGACCCGCGTCGGCCCGTCGGCAACCTCCCGCCCCGGCGTCGCTGCGATCACGGCCCAACATTATGAACGGTGTCGCCGAGCGGACGTTCGCGGCCCGGGACGTGCCCGGCGACCAGCTCGATCAGCAGGCACCGCACGTGAAGGCCCGAGGTGCCGGCGCTGCTGCGCGTTGGCGTGCTCCGGTCCGCAGGGTTCCGCCTGGAGCCCATGAGTCGGATTCCGAGGACGTCACCGTGGACTTCGATGACCTCGAGGTGGGCATCGACGAGCTGCAACGCTGCGAGCACCGCAGGGGGATCCCGTCGCGGTAGGGTTTCGCTGGCGATCCAGGAGCGCCGCCGGTCCGCGGGAAGGGCGAAGCCCACCTGGTGAGTTGACGAACGAGCAGTTGTCTCCTTTCCTGCCTGTCCGTGCGGACGCCGGGCCATCCGGAGAGGAGGCCACCGTGCCGACCGATTGCCTACCCGACAACCCGAACATCGAGCAGCTCAAGGCCAACGCCAAGACGTTGCGTGACCTGGTGCGAGCCAACTTCGCCGAACCAATCGCCTTGGTGCGTGAGCACCACCCCAGGTTCGCCAATCTGCAAGGGGGCACAGCCGAGGCCACCGCCTTCAAGCTGTCCGACGCCCAGCTCACCCTGGCCCGCCACTACGGCTCCGCCAGCTGGCCGAGGTTGCGCCAGCATGTGGAGCTGGTCAACCAGCTCACCCGCTCGCCGCACACCCAACCGGTCGGGGGCGAGCCGGACGACGATCAGGGCCGGGCTGACGAGCTGCTGCGCCTGGCATGCCTCAACTACGGCGCGGACAGTCCGCAACGCTGGCACGACGCCGCCCGGCTATTGCACGAACACCCTGGTCTGGCCGGGGCCTCCATCCACACCGCCGCCGCCGTCGGCGACCTCGCCTTCGCGTCGAGGATCCTCGCCGCCGACCCGGCGGCCGCCAACCGGCAGGGTGGCCCGTTCCGGTGGGAGCCGCTGCTCTACCTCACCTACTCCCGTCTGGAGACCGACGGCCAAGATCCCCTGGCCGTGGCCCGCCTCCTGCTCGACCACGGTGCCGACCCGAACGCCGGCTACTTGTGGGACGGGCTCCCCTCCCCGTTCACCGCCCTGACCGGTGTGTTCGGCCGAGGCGAGCAGGGGGCGCCCCCCCACCGCGACGAGCTGGTCCTGGCCCGGATGCTGTTGGACGCAGGGGCCGAGGCCAACGACAGCCAGACCATTTACAACCGCGGCGCAGGCGACATCGCCCGGGACGACACCGAGTTCCTGGCCCTGCTCCTGGACTTCGGCCTCGGACGCGGCGACGGCGGACCATGGCGCCGCCGCCTGGTCGACCACCACCAGGCGCCCGCCGAGATCGTCGCCGAAGCCCTCCAGCATGCCGCTGAGACAGGACTGACCTCTCGAGTCGAGGTCCTCCTCGGGCGGGGGGCGGATCCCGATGCGCCCGGCACCCACCCCCTGTACCTCAGGCGGCGGCCCTACGAGGGCGCCATCCTGCACGGGAACCTCCACGTGGCCGAGCTGCTGGCCGCAGCCGGGGCGGACACCACCAGGACCGACCCGCTCACCCGGTTCATCGGGACCTGCATGGCCGGCGACCGTGGCGCGGTGGCCCAGGCCACGGCCGAGGCCCCCCAGCTCCTGGAGCGGGCCCTGGCCGAGCACGGCGATCTGGTCGCCCGGGCCGCCGAGCTGGGCCGGCCCACCGCCATCCACCAGCTCGTGGAGCTCGGCTTCGACGTCAACGCCCGCCACCGCACCACCGCCCTCCACGAAGCCGCCCTCCGCGGCAACCTCCCCATCCTCAAGGTCCTTCTCGACCTCGGGGCCGATCCCACCATCGTCGACGAGTCCTACAACTCGACCCCCACGGGCTGGGCCGAGCACAACGGACACTCACACATCGTCGCCTTTCTCAACCACACAGGAACGGCAATCTGAAGCGATGCCGAGGCAACCGGCGCACGGCGACGAGTGGGACGCGACCGACATCGGGAATGCTCCAGCGGATGCAATACGTCCTGGTTGACTCACGATAACATCCTCATACTCGGACTACGCTGGCCTCGCCGTGGCATCCCCTTCGCCTCCGGGCGGCCCGAGGAAGCTGGCAAAGCTGGTCGAGGCCGACTGTCCCGACGGGTCGTGGTGCGCGAGTGGGGCGATCAGCCACTGGTTCCTCCACCGGGGGGAATGCAGTCTGATCGGCGTTGTCAGGTTTGGATCCGGGGGATGGCGAGGCGTGGCTTGGGCCGTCACAACTCCAGCGTACGTCTGCGACATGGATGGATTCGAGTGCGAAACCGTCTGTGTGTGCCGATGGCCAGGGGCGCCGGCTACGTCGTGTGCTTCTCTTGCAGCGGAGTGGGGGCGTCATATACAGATAGGCCGCTAAATCCTTGTATGACCTCAGCGATCGATACTCTAGTTCAGTTCACTACCCAAGGGCACCGAGGAAAAAGCCGTCTACAGCAGTCAGCCGTCCCCGCCAGAAGACGCCCGCATCGCCCGGAAGAGGAGATCCGGCCGGGTGGTGAAAGCGCGTATCACGAAGGTGTATGAACAATGGATTCGTACGGACGCGATACCTGTCATAATCATCCTCGATGACCTCCGCCTCGATCCTATCCACGGCCATCTCTCCTTGTAGGTTCGCCGAGACCTGTGTGAATACCTGCGAGAAGCCCTCGGCGCCGGTGCCCGTGCCTCGCATGCGAACCACTTCAGCTAGGCCCGCGTAGAATTCGTGCGGGCTGATGACCACTCCAGAGACAAGCATTCCCCCGATCAAGAGCGTTATATTGAAGGTTGCCATCTCCTCGTTCGCCATATGAACGAGGTTTCTAAGTGACTGGTCGGGAGCAAAGTAAGCCTCGAACTCATCCTGAGACGGCGGCTCTGCGATCGGTGGTTCGTCACCCGGCACAGACGAAGGATAGTCCTGCTAGGCGCAGAAGGGATGCGAGGGCACAATCAGCCTTGCCTCAGTCCGGCGTGCCCGCAAGCGTGGGTTGATGGGACCGCCGGGCCGCGATGGACAAGCCCCTCAATCCGCACAACGCTCGCCACGCCTTCATCACAGCGGCTGTAGCCATGAGGCATACCGCTTCGACGTCCGAGCAGCCCTAAGCCACGCGGGCCTGCGAGCAGAGGAGGATGGCACGGTGCTGGCCCGGTCAAGGGGAGAGACGCTCCCAGGCCTGTGCCACCTCGGCGTCCTCCATCAGTCTGGGGGTTCCGTTCCTGACGAGGGCTTCTGCGGCAAGAGCCTGTCTCGGTCCGTCTGCTGTGCCTCCGCCCCTTCGGGTAGCCGGCCGATCTCATCGCCACGGGCCCCCGCAGCGGGCTCGGCGACGGTCGTCGTTGCCTCCCCCAGCCTTCTGGACACGTTCCCGCAGCACATGCGTGTAGTTTCTGGGTGGTGGAGGAGTTGTCGGTCGCGGGCTTGTTCGCTGGGATCGGTGGGCTTGAGCGCGGTTTTGAGCAGGTCGGCCTGCGGACCGAGCTGCTTTGCGAGATCGACCCGGCGGCGCAGCGGGTGCTGGGCCGCCGTTTCCCCAGGGTGGAGCTGGTCGGCGACGTCCGTGAGGTCCGCCGCCTTCCCCCTGTCGACCTGCTGACTGCGGGGTTTCCTTGCCAGGATCTGAGCCAGGCGGGCCGTACCGTGGGGATCACCGGTGCACAGTCGGGTCTGGTGGGCGAGGTGTTCCGACTCCTCGGGCGTAGCGGCGGTCCACGCTGGTTGCTGCTTGAGAACGTGCCGTTCATGCTCTCGCTCGAGCGTGGGAAGGCGATGCGGTTCCTGGTCGACTCCCTCGACGAGCTCGGGTTCACCTGGGCCTACAGGGTCGTCGACACCATGGGCTTCGGGCTGCCACAGCGCCGGCGCCGGGTCCTCCTCCTGGCCTCCCGCACCGAGGATCCGCGGACGGTGCTGTTCGCCGACGACGCCGGGCCGGTGCGGCACCGTCCGCGTCCGGACGTCGCCTGCGGCTTCTACTGGACCGAGGGTTTGCGTGGGCTGGGGTGGGCGGTCGACGGGGTGCCGACACTCAAGGGGGGTTCGACGATCGGGATCGCGTCGCCGCCTGGGATCTGGTTCCCAGCGACGGGGCTGATAGCCACACCGGACCTGCGGGACGCCGAGCGTCTGCAGGGCTTCCCCGCAGACTGGACCCACGGTGCTGATCTCGACCCGGGCCGAGCACGCACCAGCCGGTGGAAGCTGGTCGGCAACGCCGTGAGCGTGCCGGTCGCCCGCTGGCTGGGCGGACGGTTGGCGAACCCCGCTGTGGTCGATCGGGACCAGACCCGGTTGACGGCCGGCGACCCGTGGCCGATGGGGGCCTGGGGTCGTGCCGGCCAGGCATGGCGGGTCGACGTGTCGATGTGCCCGGTGCGCCGCAAGCGGCACCACCTGGAGGAGTTCCTCTCCTACCCGGTCACTCCCCTGTCGCCAAGAGCCACCGAAGGGTTCCTGCGGCGGGCGGAGGCAGGCAACCTGCGGTTCCCTCCTGGCTTTCTCGAGGACGTCGCTGCCCACCTGGCCCGCAGCCGCGCCGCTGCGGCGGCCTGAGCAAGACTGCGGCGTGGACGGACCCGGGCTCGTCGCCGAGGCACTGAGCTGGCCACGCATCCCGGACAAGTTCGGGAACCTCTGGCAGTACCACTCCCGCAGCGACCGCCACTCGAAGGTGGCCTGCTGGGCCATCCTGTTCGACCTGCTCCAGGAGAGCCCTACGCTCCGCCGCCACGTCGACGAGGGGAAGGTCGGCTTCGGCGTCAACCACGAGATGAGTGACTTCCACACGCGCCGCAAGAAGAACCTCGACCTCGTGATCTGCCGACCGGGGACCCCGGGCCCCGCCCGCAGCCGAGGACCACGATCCTTCACCGGACTGGCCGCCGACTTCGGCGTACGTCTGACCGCCGACCAGCAGCTACGCATGGAGGCACTCCCTCCCTTCACCGAGGCGCCCGTCGGATCCGTGCTCGTCGCCCTCGAGGCCAAGGCGTGCATGACCGAGCACGGCAAGGCCCGCCCCCGCCTCTACGACGAGCTGTCATCCAGCCACCTCACCGTGCACGGGGCCAACGATGCCGCAATCGCCGCGGCCTTCGTGATGGTCAATGCCGGCCGCACCTTCCGCTCCCCGGACCGCAACAAGTTCGACCTGACCGTCCAGGACGCGATCGTGAACGCCCACGTCCAGCCGAGTGCCACCCTCCGGGTCCTCCAGAAGGTGAACGAGCTCCGTGTCCGGACCAGACCTGGCCAGGAGGGCTTCGACGCCATCGGCGTGGTGGTCGTCGATTGCCCCAACGACGGATCTCCGGTCACTGTCCTGACCACTTCCCCGGCCCTGCCGGCGTCTGACGACCTCCACTACGACCAGATGATCCGCAGGGTCGCCCACCTCTACGACACCCAGTACGCGAGCATCTGAGCCGCCGTCATGGAGGAGAGGCCAGCCGCCTCGACGCCGCAGATCCAGATGAGGATGCAGCGTCAGCGGCGCCGCGACACCGCCCCTGAGGTAACGCTCCGCCGGGCTCTGCACCGCCGAGGTCTGCGCTTCCGAGTCGACCGGAGCCCGATCACCGGTATGCGGCGACGAGCCGACATCGTGTTCGGCTCAACTCGGGTCGCAGTGTTCGTCGACGGGTGCTTCTGGCACGGCTGCCCATTACACGGGACGTACCCGACGAAGAACGCGGCGTGGTGGCATGCCAAGCTCGCCGCCAACCGCACCAGGGACCGAGACACCGACGCCCGACTGCGAGAGGCCGGCTGGACGGTGCTCCGCGTGTGGGAGCACGAGGAACCCGACATGGCGGCCGCGGGCGTGGCTGCAGTCGTCCTCGATCGGCGATCCCGCCACTCCCGAGAGCCCACCCGCAACCTCGGGGTAGCCCCCGAGCACACTCGGGGTTGACACTGAACGGGGTCGGGTGTACACCTATGACGAAAGAACCGCCCCGGACGCATCCAGGGCGGTTCCTCGAGTAACCAACCAGCGCCCGTAAGGGCACCACCGGTCCCTCTAGCAAGATCCGATGGTACCCCCGGGCCTCGCTCCTGATGGAGGCCAACCATGTCCACGTCCACGTTCGACCCGTCCCGCGGGATGCACATCAAGGGCACCCCCTTGACCGATACCTCGCTCCTGGCTGTCACGAACTTCGACCAGCTGCAGACCGTCACCCGTCACCCCGCCGACCTGCAGCCGAAAGCTCGCATCACCGGTTACGACGCCGAAGCCATCGCCGAAGAGGCCGAGATCCACGAGCTCATCCAACGAGCGCTCAGCGGCAACAAGAAGGCCAACGTCGGCCGCTACTCGACCTACATCGAGGAGGTCGTGCAGGGCAGAAGGACCGGAGTCCTCCCCCCGATCCACCTGTGGTCGCCGGGCTCCCTGGACGTCATCCCCCTCGAGGGTGTCCAGTACGCGGTGGTGCCTAACGGTGACCGTCTGCTGGCCATCGACGGAGAGACCCAGCTCACAGCCCACTACGAGTTGCGCCGGCGAGCGACAGCGGAGACCCGAACCGCCCACGGGCGCTTCCCGCTGGCCGCTGTGATCCACCACGGCATCCCGGTCGAGACGGCCCGCCTCTACTTCCACGACCTGAACGTCCTCGCCGTCCGCCCGAACACCAGCCTTGGCCTCTCGATGAACTCAGCCGACCCCGTGATGCAGGTCGTCTCGGCCATCGAGAGCCGCGTCGGCTTCGTCAACGGCCGGGTCGAGCGGATGGCCCGCCAACTCGCCAAGAACTCGCCCAAGGTGATCACCGTCCAGACCCTCCGGCAGATGGTCGTCAACGTCGCCAAGGGCATCGCCGGGGTCCAGTACGGGGCCCGACCCGTGCCCATGGAGGGCGTCGACCTCCAGGACGTCACTGAAGTCGCTGCGGGCTGGTTCAACCAGTTCTTCGACACCTTCAGCCGTGAGGTCTCGGATCGCGATGAGTTCCTCGCCGGCTCGAGTCCCGTCCTCGCCGCCGTAGGGGCGCTCGGCAATTTGATCCTGGCGACGCCGGCACATCAGCGACACGAGGTCCAGGAACGTGTCCTCGCCACGCTCCGAGACGTGGACTGGCGCAAGGGGCAGCACTGGCAAGGCATCGCCGGCCGCTTCTCCCCGAAGGGGGTCTTCACCGTCAGCGGGACCAAGGAGGTCGGCTACGCCGTCTTCAACGTCCTCGCAGACTCCCACAACCCGAACTACCGAGCAGTGCGCAGCGGCACAGCCCTCGAGAACGCAGGGGTCATCCCGGCCATGACGGCGTCGCCCCCGAGCAGCACTGACTGTCAAGGCACCGACACGCTGCAGCAGCAGCCTGCCACACCTCTCGACTGGGCCACCGGCGCATGACCCTTTCGACTCGATCTCGAATACCTGAGGTTGGGGTACAGCGACGCGATCGACCTCTGAACGAACAAGTTGAGTGGACCGCCTCGAACGCCGAGGGTGAACACAGTCGGGAACTTCCTAGTCGTCTTCGCCCGCACGTTTTTGGCACCGTCCTCGCCCGCATGGACACCGATACCGAGATCTTCAAGGCCATCAACGACGACAAGCCCTTCGCCGGCGACGTCAAGGCCAGTTACGGCCGCGACGTCTTCGAAGACCTCCGAGGAGGACAGTCGAATGGCAGCGGGTAGCGGTGACGACCCGGGCCGAGCGGTGCCGGTACTCGAAGACCAGAAAGGAGACGATTCACCGTCGATTCTCGTTGGTTCCCGGGACACCACTCCTCGCGAGAGGCTCCGCACGCAGCTCGCTGCGGTCAGCCTGCTGCTCCTTCGATCCAACCGAGATGTAGCGCAGGACGACATTCTGCTCGCCTCGGCGTTCGAGCTGCTCGTCGAGGAAGACCTGAGTGCCTACGTCCTCTGGGAGCGCCTACATCAGGCATGGCCATCCTCGTCGCTCACGCAGGCACGGGTACGCGACACCATGACCACCGCCGAGCGGCTTGGGCTGTGCGCGATCGCAAGGGAGACAGGCCATTGGACGATCACCGCTCAGGGGCGGGAGAGCGTCGATGAGTCGAAGATCATTGCGGACGGGCTGCGCGACCGGTTCGACGCCCAGGCCAGAGACCTCCTCGAGCAGCAGGGGTTTGGCGGCACGTCCATGGCCGCTTCGAACATCGTCGACACGGCGATCGAAGCATTAAGACTTGCAGTTTGTCAGCCACTTGCGCCCACTGGGAACGTTCCTGCCGCGTCAATTGGCCAGTGGCTCCGCCCGGCCGAGGTGAAGATCGGCGCCCTGCGCGAGCGCGTCGCCGAACTGGTCCCCGAGGAGGATCGTCGGCAGCTGGTCTTGGCCCTGGTCATGGCCACGCTGGATCCGTCATCGGACATCGGGACCGAACTCCTCCATCGGCTGATGACAGGCTACCTGCTTTACGCGTTTATGGATCGGCCAGACAAGGTTGAGGCCATGGCGGCGGCGGGAGAGCTCCGTGAGGAGGTTGCATTTCTGGATACGCCGATTCTGATCCGCTTGCTGGAGCACCCAAGAACAGCTGCTTCGCTTCGAGCCATCCTCTGCTCAGCGCTCGACGCCGGAATGAGGATCCTAGTCCTCACACGAACGTTCGAGGAACTTGAGCGGGTCTTGGACGCTTTCGAGACCGGTGATGCTCCGACACTGGAAGAAGCGCTCAAGGATGGGGCCGACCGCGCCACCTTGGCTGTTCTTTCGCGCGGCTCCGACATCGCTCGTGCCTGGCTGGACAACACGGTGGGAGAACCGACCTTCGCCAAGTGGAGGGCCGCAACGGCAACCCTTCGGTCCACCTTGGAGGCGATTGGCGCCGAGGTTGGTGTCGAAATCGACTGGCCGGCAGACGACCTCACAAACGCGTCACTCGTTCGTAAATTCGAGGCGCTACTCAAGGAGGCGCTTGCCTCAAGGCATGGGTATCGAAGTCCGGCAGCAGTCCTTCACGATGCTCGCAACCTGACGGAACTGCGCATCGTTCGTAAGCGGAATCCGCCAAACGCGTCGAAAGTCTGGCCCGGCGGGTTTCTCGTTACTCCTGATACGTACCTCGCTGGCGTCTACGCCGGGGTCGTACCCGCCGACGCTCTCCCGGCGACGTTAAGCGTTCAGCAGTTCGTGCGGCTCATCGGCGCCTACGGCCCAGCCGCGAGCTCGGAGAAGCTGGCCATGGACGCAGCTGACCTTGTCTCGGCCGAAGTCCTTCTCCGTAGGGCTTCCAACGTCTCGTCCGACGTTGTTGCGAGCCTTGCCTTATCCGTGCGGACGCAGGCTCTCTCGCGGTACGACGTCGAGCAGCTGGCACTCGGTCTTGCTGAGGAGTTGGACAAGGTCGAAGACGTTGATGTTGGTCGCGTTGCTGAGGTGATGCGCCGACGAAAGCAGGCGGTGAAAGAGGCGGGGCATGCCGCCGCACGTGCGGAAGACCTCCGCGCTGCTGAGACACGCGCTGCTGATCGAGCCGCGCAAGCGGCCAGACTGGTGGTAGAGCAAGAACGCCGTCGTGAGGCCGAAGCCGGCCGAGCGGCAGCTGAGGGGGTAGCACGCGACCTCAGCGCGACTGCCGAGTCGGATCGCCAAGATCGAACGAAGAAGTTTCGTCGTGGAGTGGCAGCCGCCGTCTTGCCGGTTCTCATTCTGGCAGCGACCTTGGTCGTCGCTGGTAGCGGTAACCTTCGCGGGACGTTGCTCTGCGCGATCGCGTTCGTAGCTTCGGCTGCAGCGGCTTTGGAATGGTTCCGCAAGGGGCTGTCGCTCCTCATGGCCGCGCTCACGGTCGCGGCTTCGGTAGCTTCGATCGTCGGAGTCTTTCCAGGCGGTGTCCGCTACTTCAACGAACCACGGGTATCTCACCCGACGCCTACCTCAACGACGACAGCGCCGTGATCGCGTTGGCTGGTTCGGGGTGGTCGGCGGGG